>WBZY01000067.1_pt1 | contig 115286 bp, 102 predicted proteins | sample 5204191 | NCBI WGS metagenome assembly WBZY01 (sample SAMN12344363, study PRJNA552823) | activated sludge metagenome | biome: Activated sludge suspended growth; feature: Anammox Sidestream; material: Wastewater; isolation source: activated sludge from anammox sidestream of wastewater treatment... | reverse complement strand
CTTGTGTCATTCCAGCCGTATCGAAACGACTCCATAGCCTCTATCATCAAGCAACAAGCCGCCATTTGCGCAAAGCCGCTATTGTAATCTGGGCTGACTTTCTCAAACGGCACGATGTATCTACGGTAGAACCGTTCGTAGACAAATTTAGATATCTTCTTTCGCTCACCCTTCTGAATAAACTCGTATACATTGGTAACAGTAATACCTTTGGCAAGTTCAGTCATTCTTTCATCAGCAGTGAGTTTATCCAACGCTTCTTCAAGTGTTGGAACAGGTTTAGACGGATTCCTACTCATCCCCCTCCTCCCCAGCGGACGCACCTATCCAATACTTGACATCGCAATTAATCATAAAATCCAACTCCTCATCACTCAGCCTGTAGTGACGCGCTAGCGAAAAAAACTGGGAATTAATCATCATATACTGACCGACGGCGAAGCATAAGCAATTACGACAAATCCACCATAGAAAACCATGCGCATTACAAAACCTGAGACTTCTTCAAGATCGCGGAATTGATAAGAGAAGATCTCGCGGTTTTCGCCGTAAACAGGTTGATCAGAAACTGCATCTACGGTCATCCCTTCGATTTTGTGGTTTTGCTGATTCACAAGGTTTGCATTTGGTTGGTTGACCATAAATAAATCAGGCGTATGAACCGTAATCGGGAATTCCAACTTTGAATTGTGATGGAAAAAATATAACGCACGCGCGATATGGTCAATTTCCCTGTCGAACCTTTCTCTGTCTACAGAAAAGGCGGCGGAAGGCTTACCGAAAACGGTTATTGGAAAGAGGTTTTTCAGGAAACCAAACATTGATGGTTTTCTTCTCACTGCGCGCATTATCTTGGTCGAGAATTGCTGTTGGGCAACAGGGTAATTTTCATAATGAATGGTTATGACAAACTGCACATATTCATCGTCTTTTGACTTCTCGGAATTGTGCAAATCGCAAGATGGCACTGCAAGAAGATTTTTTCGATAATTCTTGCCTACATCTTTTTGCTCAGGAAAGAAGCATCTCGGCGGAACATGCTCTCTTGACGTTGCAGGCATGTCGCACATGTAGCAGGTTTCTCGCTGCTTGTTTGAAGTATGCTTTCTCGGCATTCTTAATGCCTCCTAAGAGACTCTTCCAATCTCGCGGTTGGCTTCCTTGGATTTCCGAACTTTATTCATCCTCCTCCCCAGCGGACGCACCCATCCGATACTTGACATCATAATTGATGATGAAATCTAACTCCTCATCACTCAGCCCGTAGTGACGCGCCAGCGCGCGGTCGATCTCGTCTATGATCGGCTTACTTGCTTTTGGCAATATTGATTGCACAGTTAGTTTATCGTGGCTGAACTGCATAACTCTGGTTTCAGAGTTTTTCTGCAAGTCCGCGGAAAGCCTTTTTGCCATCGAAGAAAGAGCTTTTCCATTTTCGCTAACCAACCGTTCAAGGTCAACTGGGAAATTATCAATTTCTCTTTTGTTCAAGTGTCTACAATCAGAAAATGCAGTAAGAAACCAATAAAAAAGATTTGAATTTAGGCAACACAATACCGCCAGTGCTTGCTCGTCAGAATCAAAAGGTAATTCTTTGAACTCAGAAGGTGGTCTACGATTGCCTTTTCCATCCAAAACTAAAGGCTCGAAGTCCAATACTTGCAAGAAATAACCAACTTTGCGAGAATAAAATGTTTTGTGAATTGAATGTTTTTTGTAGTAAGACGCCAATCGCCGCTTTTGAGAAAAGACTTTATTCAGAATTCCATGCTCTAAATCCTGTGTCAATTTCGGTAGAGTACCTTCAATCAATGAATTTGTTGTTGATGTATATCGAAGGGTTTGGAACAGGAAGTTGCGTTCTTCTGCTACCCATTTGTTGTACTTAGTTGAGTAATAGGCAGGCTTTTCCGATTTTGGGCTAATGATGTGTATTGTCAATCGTATATGTTCGAGACCATCGAAAAGCCTTGATGGGCGGTCATCGAAAGAGCTGAAATGTAAATCCTTGTTTGTCAACAATTTCTGTAGAGGTTCATATCTGTCGGTTGAAATTGACGAAACAGGCACAATATACCCTTGCCTGCTATTTTTTCTTCCAAGTGTCGACCCTCTCTCAATAATCAACGCGTACAAATTGCCTGCATCTTTGCATGAATATCCAATTGTTTGGTAGTCTTTGATAACTGCAAGTTCAATATAGGGTGGGTTACCGATAATCACATCGAAACCACCATCGTTCATAATGCCAAAGAACTCCACGAACCAATGGAAAGGCGTATGCGACTCAATCCATTCTTTGTAGTCTTTGCCTTTGGGGCTGTGGATGGAATATTGCTTTGCCAGCAGGATATTCAATTCCTTTTCCAAGTCACCCAGGCGCTTTTGCAGTTCGCGCTTATCTTCGGGGCGCACTTCGCCGCCGAACTCGGTCTGTTGCTGGCGGAAGAGTTTATACAACCTGTCCACATCTTCGGCTTTTTCTTCAATGCGCTTGAGTTGCGCATCCTCTTCGGGCATGGCAAAAAGCTTTTCGGACTGAACCCCGCCCACCGTCCCGAATTGAACCGAGCGTTTCACATCTTCCCGCGTGGCAAAGCCCACCAGCGTGTTCCCTGCGCGGATGTTGAAGTCAATGTCAGGCAGGGGTTCGATCCCCAAATTCTCCTTCGACTGGTCTGGCTCCACCTGCGAAGCCAGTTTCAGGAACAGGCGCAGTTTGCAAATTTCCACCGCCTCTTCCATAATGTCCACGCCGTACAGGTTGTTGATGATGATGGACTTGAAGATAAAGTAATCCTCATCGGGACGCTGGCGCACCTGCTCCAACGCCTTGCGGAACGGCTCATACTTTTTGGGGCTGTGCTTTTCGCCCGAACGGTCGAGTTCCTCCACCAGCACGCTCATGCGTTCCAGGCAGGCTTCGTACAGCGGCTCCAGCACGTTCAACGCCGCGAACAGGAACGCGCCCGAACCCACGGTGGGGTCAAGGATCTTGATCTGCGTCAGCGCCTTCCAAAACGCCGCCAGCAGGTCGGCATCGCTGTCCTCGATCACATCCTGCGCGAACTGGCGGATATCGAGATTGAACGTGATCAGATCGTTGATGGATTTGACTTCACCGCTTGCCAATTTTTCTTTCACTTCCTGATAACGATGGCGGCGAGCAACCACCTCGCGCCAGATTTCGGTGGGCAAAGCGAATTCTTCCGATGCAGGCTTGTTCCACCCCTCCCGCCGCTTCGCATCAGACTCACCGATAGCTGTTTCTGTTGGAAGAGGCTTTTCCGCCCCGTAACGGACTGCCGCATAAATATAGCGGTCTGGATCAGCATGTAAGTGCCGCCAAACGGAACCATCCCCTTCAAAAGCGATTCTGCATTCCTTCTGTGCCACATCGAAGAGATGCGGAATGATGGTGTTCTTGCTGATGTACTCGGTAATATCTTCCTTGGTGTAGTACGCACCCATCTGTTTCTGGTTGATGTACTTCTCAAAGATATACCCCAGCACATCAGGGTTGATCTCCTTATCATCCTTGTTGGGGCGCTCATCCAAGTGCCAGCGATAGTCATCGAAGAAATCGAATAACTGGTCAAAAGCTTTATCGGGAATCTGGATCGTCTCACCGTGCAGCTCCTCGATCTGGTGCTGCTCGAAGATACCGCCATTCAAGTACGGCACATTCCCCAGCAGTTTCTTGATCTCCGCGCTGCGTTTCTTCTTGGCAAATCCTTCAAAGAACAACGGACACAGAAAGTCAGTATAAAACTTATCCTTGCCATTCTGCTTGCTCTCTTCCAAATGGTGGCGTAGATAATCGGGGTCATTGTTCAAAAACTGCTTCTTCTGAATGAAGTAAATGAACATCAAGCGGTTCAAGGTCACTGAAACGTACCATCTCTGCATTTCCTTATCTGGAATGCCCTTGATGAATTTCAGGAACGCTTCATGCTCATCTTTGAAGCGTTCGTAGAAGCGTTTGGTCACCTTCTCCATATCAAAGGCTTTTTTCATGCGCTGTCCCACCTGCGCAATGGTCAACTCATCTTCTTCATCGATCTCGAATACCGCATCTTGCAGGCGCTGAAGCAAAGCTTCGCCCTTCTTCCCCGTAGATACATCATACTCACGGCGCGCCAGGGGCTTATCCTTTTCCCTACGCACCCACTGCCATTTCTGTATGGTCTTATCCTGGTTGGTAAAGATGATTAAATGCTCGTGCGAATATTTTCGCACCTGGGTTTCGATCTTATAACGCAACGCCGCTTCAGGCATTTTGCCGTCGGGCATGGACGAACAGAGATACGCCGCAAACCCGCGCTTCTGGGCGATCATGGTCAAACTAAATTTATCGCCATTTACAGCGATCTGAATCGCAGCCTGGCTGGCACGATCCCAGCCCATTTCTTCCACAAATAACTTTGGCAGGTCAAAGATCTGTAAATATTTGCGTGCTTCAGCAATTCTAAATGGCATATAAAATCCTCATATTTCGTTATTGCAAATTTGCAGATAAAGAATTAGAATAATTTTGAACGGATCGTAATACCCGATGACTCTGGTCGCCAATTGGCGTCCTAGCTGCTTCTGAAATGAAGCGGGAACCCATTAGACTGAAATCCGAGCTCAGGTTGACCCGTTCAAGAATTCCCCTGCAAAGGGGATTTTCTTTTTTCAGCAAAGGCTATCTCCAATCCTTTTGCCTGATAACCGTCTCGTTCATAATCTTTGATTCAATGAGATCATAAAAGCGAGAGTCGCCATGCTCATATTTTTGAAAAATAGCCCAGGCAACTGCATCTGCTGCCTGCAATTCCTTATGTAAGATCGAACTTTCCTGCTGGATCAAAATATTCTGATGCGGCAGGCTTTCCACTTCATCACGAATGGCTTTTTCGAGCAGGCGGCGTAAATGGGAATTGGTATAACGCTTGTCAATCGTGAGGTCGAGACGGGGAAAACTTTCTGCTAACTGGCGAACTGTCCATGCTGCTGCCTGTCGATAAATCTCTTCCATATCTTTTGGCGGAACACGTATAGCACTCTGGTCTATGATCGTCGCTGCGATCTTAATATCTTTCTCCGCAATCTCTGACAGCAGGTGCGAAATCACGGGTTCTTCAAAATCCGAAGCCTTGACTTCGTTGACCTTGTTGGCACCATATTTCTTCACCGCCTGATGAAACGCACGGCGAATGGGTCTCTCCACTTCGCGCGGGTTGGAAAACGCCGTCACTGCCAATATCAAAAAATGCGTGCCATTCGCTGTGCCAACCGTTCCAGATTCATCCATGAAAGCGTAATATAAAGTTGAATCCATAATTATTCCGCAGGGATAATCCCCAAGGAACAAATGATATGAGGTTCCTTGCTCTCTTCGATTTTATCTTCCTCAATAATGCTCAAACGGTCTTCCGCTCGTAAAGAAACAACCAGCTCCGCCAGTTGCTGATCTTGAATCCCCGCCTTCAACTGGCGGTTCAGCACATCACGCGCACCTTCCCGCATCGGGAAGCGATAGATATCGTCAAGGGCTTTCAGCAAGTCTTTGCTAACCCAGAACGTCCCCTCGTTTTGGTCAACAAACCGCTTGATCCGTTCATATGTGCGGAAGCGAGCGCCGCTCGGTCTCCCCAACGCACCACCAAACGATTTTTCATCCTTGATGATGTTCTCCACGCCTGTCCGCACCAGGTCGTGATGATTTTCCTGTCTGGGTCGTGGTGGGGTATTTGGTGCGCATTCAGCAGATTTCAAAATGGCATACTGCGAATCAGTTACCACCTTGCCATCCTTATCCACCCAGGTAAGAGCATCGTTCCCTTCGGCAGTACGCATGTACACCATTACCCCTTGCGGTTCTTTCTCGCTGGTCTGGTGCTGTTTGGTCGCATACGCCACCGCAGGCAATTCAGGGATAACTCGCTGCAAAGCAGGATCCAACGTAATTGCATTCTTCCAGATCTGGTATGCGTAAGAAGCGAGATCCACTTCGCCCTCTTCATCGCCATCCAGAATTCCAGCCTTTTCATTGTACAGATCAAGGATGGTCTGTTCTTTCACTTCATCCTCAAAGAAAGATTCGTCCGTACCAACTACTTCCGCATTTTCGTGCAAACGCTGCTTCACCCTGGCACGCAGCTTGATGATCTTTTCCACACCGTCAACAGGCAGGAAGGAATAGCAAAGGATATTTTCCGATTTTTGACCAATGCGGTCCACGCGACCCGCGCGTTGGATCAAGCGCACGATCGCCCAAGGCAAGTCATAATTTACGACAACATAGCAATCCTGCAGGTTCTGCCCTTCCGACAATACATCAGTGGCAACCAATACTCGCAGTTCATCTTCCGCCCGCACCTGATTCCGAACGCCATTGCTGTTCGGGCTGAAACGCCAGGCAAGCGCAGTCGGGTCCACGTCACCGCCCGTAGCACCAGCAAATTTAGTCACGTCTTTGGCATCCAGGCAGTCTCCAATATAACGAACCGTGTCTGCGAACTGGGTAAAGATCAGCACCTTCTCGTTCTTGTGGGTCTTGGAGATCAAGTCATACAGGGCATTGAACTTATCGTCCTTCTGCCAATCCCATTCCCCTGCACTATTAAGCACCTGAACCAGAAACTGGGCATCATTCCGTAGGTCTTTTTCAAGTTTGTTTGCGAACAAGCGAGCAGGCAGCCACTTGAAGCGTGACTTGTATCCACCTGCGTAAAGGTTATACACTTCCTCGGCACGTTTTTTGAAATCGCTCTCTTTGCGCAGCGGCTTTCCATTGATGGAATTTCCAGCCATTTCGCTGGCGTCTTCATCTTCGTTGGGATCATCCACAAAATTGAGTAAGTCGGTATCTTCGTCGTTGATCCGTGTATCCAGCAACCCCGAATCCTGGGTTCCCAAAGGAAGGGGTAAACCGTTTTCTATGGCATACAGGAAAACATAGTTTCTCAAAACATGCCGCTCAATGGATTCGATAAAGACCGCACCGCTCGACTCCAATCGTTTGAAAAGATTGGTTCGGCAGAATCCCATCAACCGCTTGCCTGCGCGGGACAGGTCTTCTAGCTGCTTCTTCTCTGCCGTATTAGGTGCAGGTGAAGCCTTGGAGTTGATGTAATTTCCAAGTCCATAGCGCGGCAGGCTGAGCGAATCAATCACCTTGACCACATCATCCGAGTACAGCCGGGAGTATTGATCCGCTTCTATCATTATGTTGTTATTGAACTTTACTGTTTTCGGCGTGCGCACAGGGAAGTGCGATTTCTCACCGCTTGCCAGTAAAAGGTATTTCCGATTGGTTTCATCGGTCAGTGCATAGTTCTGTTTGATGAAGTTGCGTGTACGGCGCACCATGTATAAGCGCATCAACTCGCGCCAATCATCCGGGTACGTGCTTTTCTCGAACGCCGCCAAAGTCCGCACGCCACTCTGGTGCTGGCGGATGAATTCCGTCTCCCCGATCTCTTTTAGGAGTTGCTCGGGGCGAATAGGTAATTCCTTATCTTCAGGCAGGAACAGACGCAGTTGATTACTCAAGTCGAGATAGGTTTTGTTATATGGCGTTGCGGAGAGCAGGATCACCTTGCTCTCGTTCTTCTGGATGTATTCCTGAATAGCTTTGTAGCGCTTTCCTTCACGGTTACGCAGGTTATGGCTTTCGTCCAGCGCCACGATACGGTAGCGCTTCATGTCAGGAAGATGACGGTCCGCCATGCTGCTGGGAAGCACCCTCGCCCTCAGACGGAATTGATCCCTGTATCCTTCCCACATCTTGACCAGGTTCTTCGGGCAGATGATCAGGGTTTCCAGATCGTAATCGTCTTCGAAAATACGGGCAACTGCGGTCGCCATCATGGTCTTCCCCAAACCGACCACATCCCCGATCAATACCCCGCCACGTTTGTTGAGGTGATGCGCAGCGATCTTCACTGCGGCTGTTTGGTAATCGAACAAGAGATTGCCAAAGTCCGCTGGGATGCGGAATTCATTTAAGCCCGTCCGCGCTTCCTGGGAGAGATGATATGCCATCTTGATATAGATGTGATATGGCAGGCGCTCTTCTTCCCTCGCCCAGCTTGTTTCAATAATTTCAGCCAGTTCCTCGGAAATGTCCAGGCACCAGCGGTCATCCCAACGGTCATTGAACCAACGACTCAGTTTTGCACTGGCATCACTGTCCAGAACGTCAATGTTCAGTTCACCCTGGTTGGAGAGACCAGCAAAGGTTAGATTGCTGCTGCCCAAGTATCCAAAGATGGGAGTGCGGGTATCATGCGTATGGAATAGATACAGCTTGGCGTGCAATCCGGTCCGTAGATAGAGCTTGACAGCGACTTTCTTCTCACGCAACTGAACAGCGAGCCGCCTCAATGCTTGTTCATCCTCATTGGTGGGTGCACCAATTGTGAGTTGTGTTCTAAATTCCTCTGCCAGTTTCTTCTTCAAGCGATTGGCAGTTTGGTTATCCAGTTCAAGTTCGTTATTGGAGTATTTGTAAAATCCCCGTAATTCATCCTGGGGAAGTTTCTGCATCCCCACTAAAAGTCGCACGCAATTACCCTCTCCACCCACCCAAGTCTCAATGTATTGATCCAACTGCTTCCACCCACGCAGGTTGAAATATCCCACACAAAAATCCGCGCGATAAGCATCCCGCATCGCCTGCTGGAGATCGGGCAAAAGCCGAAGGTCAATGTTGTCAAAAATTCGCGGCACGGGAAACCCCTTTTTTACTTAGAATTCTTGAATTTTAGCACATTGAATCCCTATAATTGGAGTTTTATCGATGTAGTAATGGATAGGGAATTATCTGTTTTGCGACAATAAACATTGCACCCCCGTTACGCCACTTTCATTAGTTCATCACTCCTCTGCCTCCGAGCGGTCTCCAGACCACGTGTCGCCGTCTTTTTCTCCTATGGAGAATCTAGGTTTTAAGGACTTCGGTTTTGGAGGTTTGATTACCTTTTCCTTTTTCGGCTTGGGTGGATATTGACTCGGGTCAAAGGGCAGCCTTTTCGTGGAAACATGCAGCGCACTGTTTTGGAGAAGATCATCGCGCCACTCGCCCATCGTATACAGAGGCAGTCCTCCAAATTCTCGCCAGTCATGCCCAATGAGAGCGATCGGAGTGAACTTGGAATAATCGTATTTTCGGAAATGCCTCACCACCCAGCCTGGTCCCATAATACAAAAGATAATGGGCAGATTCCATGCAACTGCATGCCGGCACGCCTGAGCAATTCGCCCGCTATAGATCCTTTGCATCGTTTTCCCGGAACTTTTCCCGCTGTCCACTTCAAGCCAAAATAGCGTCTCTTTTCCCTGATGCGTTCCCCAAGCCAGCGCATCGGGAATGCCTCGCTGGATGGGAACTTCCGTCCAGGATTCCCAGATTTCGATATCCGAGTACGCTTTTTCCAGCCATGCCCGCCACATCCGTGCCTTGCGTCGGTGACGCTCGCCAGCATATCGGAATTCACCCCTGTAGTTCGTGAAGTGAACGCCCTTGGGGATGTTCCATGACCGATGCACGATCCTCAATCCCTTGGATCGGATCGCATATCCTTCGTATTTGCCGATTTGCCGGCGCTCGATCAAACCCTTAACTTGGAGCTGCTTCAATAGATTACGGATATGGCTCTCGCTGAACCCTGTAAGGGAAGCGATCTCGGGGCGGTATGCCGTCTTCAGTCTCGCCAGGATCTGCAGGACGCGCAACGCCGGTCCCTTGATGCCATATTCTTTCGGATCAAAAAGAGGCGCAAGAACTGGGACATCCCCTACCTGAATATGTGTCGGCTGGATCGGGCTGGAAAACTGCCGTTCCCAAACGACGGGCTTTGATGCCGGCTGGATGGTTATCGGTATTTTGAACTTTACCAACCGTTTGAGCTCGGCATAGAACCAATTCCCAGGCGTTTCCACCGAAATCCATAACGCAGGATGCGGACGCATCTTGATCAGTTGATTGGCAATCAGATCAATGATCCGCGCTTGGGCATAAGGCGGCAGACCATCTTTATAAGAAATGTGGTGCCTGAAAATATCAAGCACCACATCCTGTCTATCCGTCGGATACCCTGGCGTCCATTCCAACGCCAGATTGGAGAGAGAATCAACTTTCATCATCGTAATCGTGATACGCTTCGAGTTGCCGACCAAAATTCATATGCATGGAGTTTAGCATTCCGTGGAGTTCATCTAACTCCTTTTCCACAGCAGTCATCATGTCGATAATATCCACGGTGGATTTTCCTAGACGATATCTGCCATGCTCATCCTTCAAGATTGGAATGCACAAGCTCTGTAATTCGGCAATCCCTTCGCGCATACGAGAAATCCGGCGCGCATTGTCATGCTTCTCTTCATCGTATTCCAACACGATATCTTCATCCACTAAATCCTCATCGTCATCGGGATCTTCTTCATCCATCAAATCTTCATCGGGATATCCTTCATCAATAACATGCTCAGCCAGCTCTTCCAGCGTGAGCGGATGTTCTTGTTCCTGCAGCACCTCAAAAATAAGGTACGCATCCTGTTCAGCGCCAGCTTTCCTAAGAAACTCAGTGATGGAAATAAGAAATTGTGAATGGGGTTGATCACTCATGATCGGTTCTCCTTTTCTGTTCAGGATAAGTGAAATGCGAGGGAGGTCTGATTATCGTGTCGCTAAATCGTTGCCGGCAGACCTGTTTCTACAGAAATAGGCAGGAATTTTTTATTAAAGTCCATATGCTCTTTCTCTTGTAGTTCCGTAGTTCCCGCCCTCCCAAGACCCGCCATATTTGGATGATCTCCCTTTAGGACAGCCCTGTAACCCAATATTTGGCGGTGGTTTTATGGAACTACATCGGGAACTACACCCTTTCAAAGTAGTTCCCTGCCAAGTACCAGTAGTTCCCAAGTAGTTCCCGAGTAGTTCCCACAGTAGTTCCCTCAAAATACGCCCATATAAAGAAAGAATAAGAAGAAAATAGATTTAACAATCCCATATATAGGCACTATCTTTTACAAGGAACTACTGAACTACAAGAGAATGCCACTTTTTTAATTAAAAACTTCCCTGCCCCCGTCCAAGCGAGGGGAATCAAAAAGCCTGACTATCGCAAGCCAGGCTTTTGAGAAAACGAACCTTACTTCTCCGGTCTCTCCAACGAGACACCATACAGCTGCTCGACTTTCTGTATATCGACCACCAGAACACGCTGCTTGATCCCGCCGCAGGACCGGCTTGCCTCGACCTGTCGCTCCCCCACCTGTGCAAGCAGTCCATCGACTTGGCGCAACTGCCGGCGCAGGGCATCCGGCATGATGTCGAGATTTTCATCCAGCCCGCGCCAGAATTCCTTGGCTTGTGCCAGGCTGGTTTCGGTGCGCAGATAGATCAGCTTCTGCTCCAAACCTGGATCGTAATAACCGATCTGGCTCGCATGGATCGGCGGTTGGTATTCCTCGTCCTGGGTGCGTGGTGCCAAATAGACCTTGCCTTCCACCAAGAGACTGGCTATCGCTGTAAAGAATTTCCGCACGGGAGATTCCGCGGATATTTGCTCTGATTGATTTTGGATCAATGCCAATAAAGACTGGTTGTTTTCCTTGATCATCTCATCCACATCCTTCCACGAGATCAATTGCATATCCTCGAAGCAACGTAGTGCCAACTCCTGCGCCGCAGCCAGAACTGCATAGGCATCCGGCAGACGGTTCTGCAGGCTGCCGGCTTGACGTGCCGCTTGCGCCGCTTTATCAACCATTGAGGGATACTCTTTGGCTATACGCTCCCAGTTTTCTGTCAAATACTGCAAATAGAGCTTCATCGCCTGCGCCAGCAAGCCTTGTTGTGCCTTCCCTTGAAGAGCCGTCAATTTATTTTCACCATTATTCTCTGAACCTTGCATCGGCAAGATGTCGCCCGGCTCCACACCCACATACAACATGCGTCCCACGATACTCTGCCCGATCAATGGGTTCTCCGCCGTCATGATCACCAATCCACGTGGGAAACGGGTATTCTGCTGGGAGAGGTCGGCTCGCGAACGACCCCGTGCAGACCTATTCCCCACCGAACGCACAACATGATGCGCCTTCTTATGCATGGCACGCGCCTCCGCCAAGCTGGAGAATTGCGGGGCAAAGTCATCGATCACCAAGGGTACATCTTTTGCATGAAACATTGCCGCCTCGATGGCAGTCACGGTCGAGGTCCAGTCAATTGGCGCATGGTAGTCCCTGCCCTGCACGAAGCCTGTTCCAAAATGGGTCAACGCCAGGTGAGACAAGGTGGACTTGCCACTCTGAGTGGTTCCATACACCGAGAGCACCGCATTCAACGGGCGCAAGCTTGTGAGAGGTGCAGCATACATCGCCGCCCACAAAGGAGCTGTGACCTTGCGCGGACCAAGCTGTAGAAACTCCAGGGTGGCTCGCACAGCTTCCTCCGGCTCGATCTCTTCTTTTGGCAAGGCATAATGGCGCAAGTTATTTGAGCCGAGATCCACGCGCACCTGGTCATTCAAGCGATCTTCCCCCAACCAACCGGAAGCCGTTAGGAAACCACGTTCGCCATCGCAATCATGCCAGCCGGTGAAGGTATATAACTTTTCTCGCTGGACGCTCTCCATCGAGACTTCCTTGATGGCACGCACCAACAAATAGGATTTTCCAGGCGGCAGGGTGATGATCGGTCGCATGCCCCAGCTATCTGGAATCCAGTCCAGCTTGTCAAAGGCACGCGCCTCCACCTGGACCGGTTGCAAAGTCTGTCCCGAAACCAAACCGCCCTCGATGCTGTACCGCACGGTCGGCGGGTTAAGTCCATCATCCACCATCAGCTCATGGCTGATGCGTGCCCAGAAGTTGCCCAACGGGTCGCCCTTGAAATGCAGCCGGCGTTCACGGATCTCGGAATCCAGATATCCGTTTTCCTCCTCGCGCTGGTTCATCAAGTTCTTGAGATCGCGTTTGGAAATGGCAAGTTTCTTTTCCACCAACGAAGAATACCGGGAGCGCAGTGTGTCGGGCAGGTCGGCAATGTGTCGGGTAATTGCCTGTAGATTTTCATCCAATTCCAATGGGGATAATGTTCGGCTGTGATCGATCATCAGGTCCAACCAGGGCTTGGAACTGGAAAGATGTTTCTCCAGAACCTGCAAGGTCAAGCCGTTCTGCAGCCATTCGTTCATGTCCTTGGCGGGCAGGTCCGGCACGATCATCGTCAAAGCGCCAAGGGTTTCACACAGCCGGCGTGTCACATTTGCCTTGCGCTTGCGGACCTTATCTTGCTCCGCTGGAGCTAATTTGGATTTATGCAGGTCGTTATCCAGGGCGAGATAAATCACGCGTCGTTTTTGGGCGCGTTCAATTTCATGTGAGGACAAATTCCCTACCCCGCACAACGCCAGGGCAGAACGTCCCAGCTGCCTGAAACTTTCTGCATCGGATTGTCCTTCGACGATGATAAGGTTGGGATCACCGGGCACCAACGCCCAATAGACCTGACGGTCCCCCGGCAGGTTACGCGACTTGTCATTGGGATCAATCGGTTTCAAGGCACGCGCCGAGAAGTAGATGGTCTTGCCATTCCAGGTATGGGGATAGATGATGTATCCATCCTTTGAAGCTTTGGCGCCGTCCCCATTGGCGGTGAAGTCCAAGCCGTCGGCACGGATCACTCCAAGTTCCTTTACCAGCGCAGTGTTTAGGTTGGCTTTCTGCAAATGATCATACAGTCCGCGATCCGATCTGGAATATCCCCAGCCGGCTTCACGCAAAGTCTTTTCCGTGAAGCCACGACCGAGCAGGTACTTTCGTGCTGGCTCACCTGCCTTGCTCCACAGTTGCGTGACAAAGTACTTTGCTGACTCATCGAGCAGATCGGTCTGCTTTCTGTGTTCCATCTCTCGTTGAACTGCTGCCGGATCAAAGCCAAGCTCCGCCATATCCAAGTGAAGATATTCCGCAAGATATTTCACGGCACCCATGAAATCCAAACCCTGCCAGCGTTGCACGAAGTCGATCGCATCGCCGCCAGCATCGCACTTGGTATGGCAATGCCAACGTTCTAAACCGCCCTCCCCCACATACACACTGAACGCCGTGGGGTTATCGCCTTTGTGCAAGGGACAGGTCCCTCGCCAATCGTTTCCGGCTCGATGAAGTTTTGTGCCGGCTTGCTGCGCCAATTCTTCCAGACTTACCCTGGATAAGATGACGTGTAAATTAAGTCGGTTTGGAGTTGTGTTATCATGCGCCTTGTCTGTAGACGCAATCCTTTGTTGGGATGCCGCCGGTTTTCGCCCGGCGGCGTTCTGTTTTAATTCCATGATGTGCTCCTTTATCCTTCGCTGAGATGTTCGACGGCAATTTCAAGATCGCGTTCGCTGGGGGCGATGTAGATACGGGTGGTGTTCAGGCTGGAGTGTCCAAGCAGTGCTGCCACTTTTTCCAAGCCGACACCACTATCCACCAGGTTCTTGGCAAAGGTGTGTCGGCAAATATGTGGGGTGAGTTCTTTGATGTTGGCGGCTTTGGCATAACGCTGCAAGATGCGTTGGACCGTGCGTCCGCTCAGGCTTTCGTGTTCGCCTTCGACAGTCATCCAGATGTGATCACAGCCGGGTCTTACGGCGATCCAGTCCTGCAGAGCTTTGCGTGCATCCGAGTTCAATGGGACGTTGCGTTGTTTGTTGCCCTTGCCGTTCTGGACCGAGATGCTGCCTTTGCGTTCGGAGAGTTCGAGGTCGGTCATGCGCAATCCGATTGCTTCGCTCAGGCGCAAACCGGTGTGTAAGAGAAACAAAGTCAGGGAGGCATCGCGACGACGTGTGATCCAGCGCTTGGGATAGTTCTTCTTTGCCAGTTCCATATCGTTTTCTATCGCACGCTTCAAGGCATGCTGTTCATGTTTGTCCAGCCACTTCGGACTGCGTGCGACACTGGCAACACCCTTGATGTTTTCTGTGGGATCGCTGGTGATCTGTTTGGTCTGACGTGCCCATTTGCAAAGCGCGGTAAGCGCTGCTAGTCTACGGTTGACCGTGCCGGCTTTACGGCGTTCGATGTTGAGCAGGAATTGTTTGTAGTTCTTGACATCCGTGGATGTGATGCGTTGGACCTTGAGGGCTTCCGCATTCACTCGCTCGAACCAGCCTTCGAAGTGCTGAAGGTCCGAGAGATAACCCTTGATCGTGAGCGGGGAAAGATCTTGTTCATCCAAGTGATTTTGGAAGTTGGTCAGTAGTTTGTTCATGTCAAATACCCTTATTTTTTCAATTTTGGAAAAGCCATCAGGAAGCCCTGGGAGCGGCGATATTTTCCAGACGGAGGATGAGCCATATCTGACTCAGAAAGCCGTTTCCTGCCCTTCCTATAAATGGAAGGTAAGCGGCACGGTAAGCGCCAACATAAGCGCAGGTAAGCAGGCAGTAAGCAAGTTTGTAAACTGGACGCTTACACACTTTTTTTTCCAGGCAAAATTTGATCTGCATTTGGCGGAAACTGGCGAGGTTGATTTTTGGCGATCCTCATCCCGACCAGCCTTTGACCTGCATTTGCATCACCACCGGCTCGCGGCGGATCTTCAATTGGCCGGCTTGATACGCATCGAGGCTGTGTCGGAAAAATGCAGCGAGCACATCTGCCAAACGCAGGTTGTATGCTTCGGCAATTGCCTTGAGTTTCTCGTGACGTTCTGCTCCCAAGCGATAGGCGGCTGTCTGTCCTTTGAGGGAGCGCGACAGGAGTGTGTCGGCGGGTTTTGTTTTTCTGGGTCGGCGTGTCGGCAACTGGATCGGTTCCGTGTCGGCTTCCTCCCAGGCAAGGGTGTGCTTGCGTCCCTTGGGATTGAGGCGCGGTTTGAACTTCAAGGTCCCGCGTGTGTGACAGGTCTCGGCGTAATCGAACAAGACACCTGCCACCGGGTCGACATTTTCCATCAGGGCTTCAGCGAGTGCAGCCACATCGTTGCGGACTTCGATAGGGATCAGGTAACGGCGAGCAGGGTTGGATTTCTCCCAGGCACGCGTGCGTTTGTGGACCTGAGCGACTTTCAGGTCATGGGCAACGGTATTTGTGGAAGTTAGGGTTCCAAATGCATTTCTTCCAGACATGATGTCCTCCTAGCTCAACTTCGCGAGTTGCGCTGCAAATTTTTCGTATTCACGGGCAGGGCGGCTGGTGGGGTCTTTTTGGAAGATGGTCAGCCCTTCGGCAGATGCTTCACGTAGTAGAGTTGCACGGTGGATGGGCGTGAAGACCTGATCCGGAAAGGCTGTGTGCAGGTTGGTCATCTGCTCACGGGTGGTACGGGTTTGTTTGTCATAGAAAGTTGGCAGGACGCCGGCGAGTTTTCCACGCCATTGTTTTTCTGTCTGCAAGACCTTGAGCATCTCCAGAAATCCGGAGACACCATCGGCAGAGAGATAATCCAGGCTTGATACGATCACTGCCAGATCTGCCGCCCAGGATGCCATTTCTTGAAGACCACCGGTCGAGGGTGATGTATCGAAGAGCAGGAAGTCGAAACCTAATTGACGTAAGGGGGGCAGGCATTCGCGGATGTAATTGACCGGCTTTTCCTCCATCGCCAACAGCCGCTGCACCTTGGCAGTCATTTGACTGCCAGGCAAAACATACAGATTTTCGTGATGGGTTTTGCGGACCCATTGATTGATGTCGGCGGCAGAAAGCGGGGAGGAGTTGAAGACAGAGTGCAGTAACCAATTGGCAACGCCGCCTTCCGTGTCCAGATTGAGTGAAACAGCGGCATGTCCCTGTGGATCGAAATCCACGAGCAGGACGCGCTTGCCAGCACGCGCCAATGCATCTCCGGTATTGATTACCGTGGTGGTCTTGCCCGTGCCGCCTTTTTGATTTGCAAAAACAATGGTCTTCATGATGGTTTCCTTTGTTCGATCTGAACGAGTTCCGTCACGCCTTGCTCATCCTGTTCGAAAGTTGCATCTTGGATGATTGCCAGAGCAACAGGCTTGCCGTTCAGATCCAGATTGAGTGTGTGTACGCCAGTGTGTCGGTTTAGAGCGCCCAAGGCACTCACGGTGAGCGCCAGCGCCTCAGCGGAATGGGGCAGGCGGGTGGCGCTCCGTTTGACGACCTGAATTGCCCCGGGCGAGACAATGCGCTTCGCTGCATTCAGGAGGTTGTTCCACTCGACAAACCGGCTCAAGTAGGGTTTTCTTCGGGCGGCTTGGCGCCATTCCCGTTGCTACGATTTTCCACCGGGACCAGTTCAGGTTCGGTGATGGGTGTATGCGGCTTCTTCCAGCGGCGGATCAGGGATGGGAGTGAGAACTTGATCTTGGGTTTGGCTGTCGGCTCCGTGGGTGGCTTGGTTTGGTATTGACCCAGTCCCAGTTTGTCCGCCGAGCCGAAGGCAGAACGGAAGTTGCCGCGCCACTGGTTGACGATGTCCTCCATCATTTCATCGGCGACGGTCTCGGAGTCCTTCTCGATGCGAGCCAGGGCTTTGAACATGACCAGGTCACGCGCTGCACCTTCAGCGATCTCTTTGAGCACTTCCATCCGTCCGAGCTCGAAGACGATGGTGGCGAAGATGTTGATGGCGATCAGGGCAGACATGCCGAGGATGACCATGCGGATCTCGTCCTGGGTCATCTGTCCGACCAGACCGTTCTCGCCGGAGCGATACAACGTATCCATAGTGAAGAGCGCCGCTTCACCGAGAAAGTCGATCAGCACCATGAGCAGTGCTGTACCGCGTTGGATGATGCCGTCGGCACGATACAGGAAGACCAGCAGCCAGCCGATCATGCCGCCTGAGGTGGCAAGTAATGCGAAATACCCAAGTGCCTGATCATTTGCCGGCAGGGTCGTCTGCACGAAGTCCAACGAGCGGGAGGCGGCATACACCAGCAAACCACCGCCGATGACGAGAAAGGCGACCAGCGCCACAAACTTGAAAAGTGCTTTCATTGTGTTCCTCCACAGTATTTGGAATGTACCCAGCCGGTTTGCCCGGTTGGGGTGGTGACATTGAGCCAGTCCTGATCCGCATCCAGAACGTCCAGTACATCGCCCGTCGACAACCAGGCAAGCACGTTGCAATGCAAGCCTGCGCACTCCCGCAGGTGCAGGGACTGCGCTGATACTGTGCAGGTAGCGGGCATTGTATGGAGGATGGGATCAGGGTCTTGCGTTGCTGTCGCTAAATGCGTTTTGTTGGACACCTGCGCCGGCATGTCCTTTGGCGGCGATGGAGGCGTGGTCAGTGAACATGCCAATAAAAATAGAGTTAGTAACAACGGTCCCGATGCTTTCATGGTGTCCTCCCTGGTGATGTCGATGGTGCAAATTGGTTGTCGTTCATACGCGCGATCTCCTTTGTTGTGAAATAAAAAAACGGCACCCACACACGAATGTGCGAGCGCCGCTCTTTGCATTGAGCTGCGTTAATGGCTATTTGAGATCACGTTTTCTTCGAAAGTCCAAAATTGTCAGAGCTTCTGACTTTTGTATGCCGGGCGGAAGTAGTTCGATACCACTGTAAGAAAATGGGAATTTTCGCCCGTCGGGACCGCCAAAAATTCCTCCGCAACGGAGGAATTTTCATTTCACTTACCCGCTATTGTACAATTGAAACGTGACCCAATTCTTTGCTCGTGATTACTCCGGCTCCGCTTTCGAGTTCCTCGGCGCCGCGCATCTTGGCGCGTTGATCGCTATTGTCGTCTTGAATCTTTTCCTTCTTCGCTTCAAGAACGCGAACGATTCGACAAAGAACAAAATCCGCTGGATGCTGGCATTGACCCTCCTGAGCAACGAGATCGCCTGGCACATCTGGAACTACACTGTCGGCACATGGACAATCCAAACCATGCTCCCGCTTCACTTGTGCAGTCTACTCGTGTGGACCGGCGCGCTGATGCTCGTCACCAAGAACTACGCGATCTATGAGTTTATGTATTTTCTGGGAATCGGAGGCGCGATCCAAGCGCTGGCAACCCCCGATCTTGGAATTTACGGTTTCCCGCATTTCCGCTTTTTCCAAACGTTCATCTCGCACGGACTGATCGTCACCTCTGCCATCTACATGACGGTTGTCGAAGGCTACCGACCTACATGGAAATCCATCCTCAGAATCGCGGTCTGGATGAACGTCTACGTTGCCATGATTTACTTCGTCAACACCGCCATCGACAGTAATTATTTGATGATCAACTACAAACCGAACACACCCAGCCTGCTTGACCTGCTCCCTAACTGGCCCATTTATGTTCTTTACATGGAAATCATCGGGGTTATCACCTGCCTGCTTCTATATCTTCCTTTCGCCATTAAAGACTGGCGCAATAAACATCAAGCGGACAAAGATCATGCCTAGCGACTTGAGCGCTTGCTTCAATCCTCTTTTGACGAGATCTAGAAAATTGAACGTCATCCTGCTAACGACAAACACAGAATCGCTTTCTTGACAATCCCTCTCACCCAAAGTAAAATTCCGCACGCTTAATAACTGAATATCGCCGAGATAGCTCAGTTGGTAGAGCACGCGACTGAAAATCGCGGTGTCCACAGTTCGATTCTGTGTCTCGGCACTCTCGGCGATCGTTTGCCGAAATCGCGGGCGTAGTACAGTGGTAGTACGTCTCCTTGCCAAGGAGAAGGTCGTGGGTTCGAATCCCATCGCCCGCTCAGTTTTTTCATGGCGTCGTGGCCAAGTGGTAAGGCAAGGGTCTGCAAAACCCTCACCACGGGTTCAAATCCCGTCGACGCCTCTTCCAATACAGAAATTAGAGATTATTGAATGACAGTGGACGCCGAAAGGCGTCTTTTAGTTTTCCAATATCCGAAAAACAAATATTGCCCCCTGAGGCATAGTTCGTTATATAATGTCATCACGAATCATCATTATGTAGACGATTCGCGCTAATCGAACACCGATGAAATTTTTATACGTTGAAGACGACCCCGCGCACCTCGCGCTGACTCGCCGAGTTCTGGAAGACGACTCGAACCACCACTTCGAGTTGCTTCACGCGGAAACGATCGCCGCCGCGTTCGAAGTGCTCGATTCGAATCCGGACCTCGACCTGATTCTCTCCGACCTGCGCCTCCCCGACGGAAGCGGGCTTGACCTGCTTACCCGCGTCAACCGCCGCAAATCACCCCCGGCAGTAGTGCTGGTCACAGGACAAGGCGATGAGCAGGTAGCCGTGACTGCCCTCAAAGCGGGCGCAGCGGATTACCTCGTCAAGCAATCTGACTACCTCCACCGACTCCCCATTGTATTAACGAACGCCGTAGCGCAAAACCGACTTGCGCGCGGTGAAGCCGCCCTGCGCGAAGCAGAAGTCAAGTATCAATCGCTCGTCGAACAGACACCCGCAGTTGTCTTCCTTGATGAAGCAGACGAATCGGAAAGAGGAATCTACATCAGCCCGCGCGTGGAGGAACTGACAGGCTACTCCCCCGCTGAATGGCTGGCTGACAATAGGTTGTGGGAAAAAATGATCCATAGCGAGGATCTTGAACGCATTGAAAGAGCCTTCGACCTCTCGCACAATCACAATCTGCCTTTCAATGAAGAATATCGAATAGTCCGCCGCGACGGAGAGGTGATCTGGGTCAAAGAAGATACAAACCTCATTTTAGACGAACACGGGAACCCGTTATATTGGCAAGGCGTTCTGTTCGATATTACGAAAGACAAGCAGAACGAAGCCGCGCTGCAGCGGCAATTGAAACAGTTGACCGTTCTCAATTCCGTAGCCGAGGCGGGCGCTGACAGCGCTTCCGAAGACGAAAGTATCGAAAGGATCGTAAACATTGTTTCCCAGATCTACAACGAAGTATGCGGCGTACTCCTTCTCGATAAGGCAGGAACTATCCTCACGCCACATCCTTCTTATTTTGGGGCTGATGTTTCGAACTGGCAAACAGGAACGCCGATCACACGGGGAATTACAGGAAGGTCGGTTTCGCTGGGCAAAGCGCTCCGCCTGGGCAACGTAGCAAAAGATCCGGCATATATCGCCATCGCGTCCGAAATCCAGTCCGAACTGTGCGTTCCAATTCGCGTGAACAATCGCGTCATCGGGGTATTTAACGTAGAAAGCAAAATCCCCAACGCTTTCGACGAGGAGGATGAACAATTCCTCAACACAGTGACGGGAAGTCTCGGCACTGTACTGGAAAGATTGCGGCTGATTAAAGAAGAGCAGAAACGCGCAAGCGAATCGTTTGAAGCGGAAATTTTGCGCCGAAAACACGCTGAAAGTTTGCAGAATGCGATCGCATCGCTTTCCACCACGCTTGATATTCAAACACTGTACCAAATCATTTTGGATTCGGTGATGAAATTGGTGAAACACGATAGCGCCTCTATCTTTCTCGAACATGCCAACGGAGAAATGGAGATCGTTGCCGCCAGAGGATTTCCCAATCCAGCAAACATCGTAGGAAGAGTTTTGCAAACAAACGCCAAATGGCATGAACTCGCCCTGACTCGAAAGTCATTAATTATGGCGAACGCGCAAAAGGATCCGCGTTTCGATAAGTGGGAAGGCTCGGAAGCCATCCGCGGTTGGTTGGGTGTGCCTATGATCGCACAGGACAAGGTAATCGGCTTTATTCACTTGGACAGCCACCAGGAGGGCGCGTTCAACGAACGTGACGCCACGATCATCCAAACATTCGCCAATTCCGCCGCGATCGCTGTCGGAAATGTCCGATCCTATGCAGATGCGCTGCGAGCCGCGGAACGCCGCGCAGTTCTCCATCAGATCAGCCAAGAGGTTGTGCGGTTTTCACAGGATGCCGAACAAATCTACACGGCTATCCACGCCGCCGCCAGTAAACTGATGCCATGCGACGTTTTCGCCATTTCGCTAAGAAACCCTGAGAAGGAAACAAACGATTTTGTGTACCTGGTGGAGGGCGGTCGTCGTTATTTGTTCGAAAGCGTCGATTCAAATTTCGGCGTGACCGCCAAGGTTATCAAGTCGGGGAAGAGCGTCATCCTGCGGAACGACGATGAGATCGAAGCAAGCGGCGCGGCTCGTTCCGGTCCATCCGAACGCGTTCGTTCCGCGGCGCTTGTTCCTTTGCGGATCGGCAAACGCGTGGCAGGGACGATCTCCGCGCAATCGTATGAAACGAACGCGTTTAGCGAAGAGGAACAAGCGTTGCTCGAAATGCTGGCGGCACATGCGGCAACCGCCATCGAGAATGCCCGTCTATTCGACGAGGCGCAAAACCGAATCAGGGAGATGGAAGCCATCAACCGGCTATCTTCCTTCCTACGCCAAACCAACTCACACGCAGAAATGATCGAATTCTTCCTAGATGAAACGCTTGCGCTACTGAGCGAGGAGAGTGGGGCTGTTTGGATGTACGACTACGCCAGAAGCAAGATTATCCAACAGACAGCGCGCGGCGCGGTGAAAAATGTCCAGGATCCGCAGTTGAGCACTATCGAAAGAATCGCCGCGCTCGTCTTCCAGACCGGGGAGGTATACACTTCTGCCAACTTAGCGAATGACCCGCTCACCTACAAACCCGACCCCACTGCGATCGCGCCGAACAATAGCGGCGTATGCATACCCATCAAGTCTACAGCAGGAACGCTGGGCGCAGTTTTCATCCAGATGGCGCCCGATCGGCAGATTGCACAACACACCAAACTGCTGGTTACACTGGCAGAGATCATCGGCAATGCAATTCATCGCGTCGAATTATTCGACCACAGTCAGGAACAGATCCAGCGACTGACAGCCCTGCGCGATGTCGACTCTGCTATCGCGTCTTCTACCGACTTGCGCGTGACGCTAAACATTCTCAGCGAGCACGCCTTGAAACACCTGAAAGTGGACGCGATGGATATTCTCATCTATCGTCCTGAACTTCAGAGCCTGAATTTGCTTTGCAGCGCAGGCTTTAACACTCCTTCCCCCTCCCGCCCATTGTTGCGAATCGGCGAAGGGTTGGCAGGACAGGTTCTGATGAAGGGAAGAATCGATCACGTCATTGACCTGATGAACTCCCCCGATGCAAAACGCGACCCGTTGTTGGCGCGCGAAGGATTCGTTACATACATTGGCGTCCCGCTGATCGTAAAAGGACAGATCAAGGGCGTCTTTGAGGTCTTTCACCGCACGCCGATCTCCCCGACTGCCGATTGGGTGCAATTTCTCCAAACGCTTGCCGGTCAAGCCGCGATCGCCATAGATAACGCCCACCTTTTCGATAACCTGCAAAAATCGAATCAGGAACTCACGCAGGCGTACGACATCACACTGGAGGGCTGGGCGCGAGCGCTGGAATTACGCGATCGCGAAACCGAAGGGCACACTCGACGCGTCACCGAATTGACCATGAGACTCGCCAAGTCAATGGACATCAAGGAAGAGGAGCTGGTGAACATTTATCGCGGTGTACTCTTGCACGATATCGGTAAAATGGGGGTGCCGGATCAGATCCTCAGAAAAACAGGTCCGCTCACCGAATCCGAATGGGACGAGATGCGCCGCCATCCTCAATACGCCTTCGACCTGCTTTCACCTATCAGTTATCTTCGCCCTTCGCTGGATATCCCCTATTGTCACCACGAGCATTGGGATGGCAGCGGTTATCCACGCGGCTTGAAAGGCGAACAAATCCCGCTTGCCGCCAGAATCTTTTCCGTCGTAGATGTCTGGGACGCGCTGCGGTCTGACCGCCCCTATCGCAAAGCATGGCCCGAACAAGAGGTGATCAACTACCTCAAAGAATCCGCCGGCGCCATCCTCGACCCCCAGATTGTCGAAATGTTCCTGCAATTGCTTAAGGAAAATAATAAACCTGAAACCTAGCCGTTTCACATACCATCGGCGAGATTCAGCCAACCGATTCGCCGATCATTCTGCGCCAACCACTGCTTTGCATTGCACCGTAACGAAAACGGTCTCGCGGATGCAATGTCCCGAGACCGTTTTTCGTTCGACCCCTCTCCCGTCTCAAGTCCGTCCTTCTTCCTTCCGCGCTCCTTCGATTAACACCTTTTTCATTAATAACGAAAAGTGATTATTGGACACCCGCTCGTTCCAAATTTAATTTCAACAAACTCTCAAGGATTTTTTCGTCGCTGATTGTTCTTGACCATCCATAAGCATCTAAAACAGCAATATCGAGTTCTGAGTGCAAGCTATCGAGAGTCTCGATCTCATCCAAAGAAACAATCAAAGTAACAGGAAGTTGCTTCTTGGCTTTCTCTTTTACTTTGAACAGCAAAAGCATTTCTTGTCGCCAAATTTCTTCTGAACGTCGCTTACCTTTTATCTTTTCTCGATAAAGTTCGAGACAGTTGTATAGGTTCGTCAAAGTTCGTTTAGTGAACGCAGTTGAACCGCGTAGAAATTCGTCGGCTGGATTTTGCCAACTTAACCTGAATTCATTCAAGGTCTTTGCGGCATGTGCAATAGCTTGATATCGTGGATCTTTCTCAGGCTCTTCGCTAGGTCGCCATGGTAGAGCAAAAGTTTCAAATGTTGTAGTGGATGTATACCTAAAGCCACTTTCAGCATCTCTTAATTGTGTGCCTTTGCGCCTTGACCATATTTCATGAACTCTGGAGTGTAAAACGCCAAAAAAGTAATCATCTTCTCGTGCAAACACAACCAATTGAGCGTCAGGAAGTATGCTTCCATCGAGCCAAGCAAAAATTCTATGCTTGGCTACTCTCGGAGTGGCAATATATCGCGATAGTTTCGCTAAAGCATTACGCATTTGGGTTCTAGCATTCCAATGAATCCACCATTTATCACGAGCAACCGCCTGATTTGCCTTCTGGCGAATCTCGTAAACATTTTCTTTTAGATACTCAAAGGGTGCAACATATTCAGCCGCCTTATCCATCGGCATATCAACGCCAAAATCAACGACGTAAGTATCTGAATTGCGATTTACTATGTCATCACCTGTTCTTCTTGGCTTCAGCACATCACTGTTTGAGCGACCGTTTGGATTGTTTGAATTCTTCATCATCTCATCGGCTTTGCTATGTGGCATGTCAAATTGCCCGCGCAAAACCACACCTTGAAATGAAAGGTTGGCATTTTCAGAAAGAATATATCCTTCCGAAACATCAACATCAGATGTTAAATCAGAGTTAATAGAAGGAACAGGCAAGCCATCAAGCATTCTATTGTTTTCTGCGCCATCATCAAATCCAACAATGGAGACATGAACAGTTGCTCCATCCAAAATCCACTCTTTGTCACTCCATGCCATGAAAATATCGCCAGATTCTTTTATCTTATCAAGAACCTGCCTGTTCGTCCCTCCGCGAATTGCCTGCGTTCCAAGTAGTCCAGCCTTTTTCGCTTTGCCATTTACAATTTGCTCACGGGCTTTCTCAAACCAATAACAAACCAAATCTGGCATGCCTTCGATTTGCTTTCCATATACTTTCAGCAAAGCGTCACAATATTCATCACCAAGAATTGGGCGCATTTTTCTGCTACCTAAAAACGGAGGGTTACCTATAATGACATCTACCTCGTCCCACATAGATTCAGCAATCGCTTTTATGCCTTTTGTCTCGCCAGCAGATAAATTCGTGTATAAGATTGCATCACGATTTTGAATTTGCTTTAGTTCTTTCAAAATAGGTTCACTTATGTCCGCAAAGCCGTTGTCGTACCGCCATTGAATGTAACCAATCCAAGCCGTGATTTGGGCAAGTTGATGAGCATAAGGGTTAAGTTCCAACCCAAATAGCTGTTGAGGACCAACAGTAAGCCGAATCTCTGAAAGATTATGTTCTTCTGCAAAAACAATTATCTGTTTTTGCAAATCAAGTAATTCACGCAAGGCAATGTAAAGAAAATTCCCACTCCCGCAAGCAGGGTCAAGAACCCGAATGGATGCGATTTCATCTGAGAATTTCTTCAAAGTAACAAAGGCAGCAGAAGGGATATTCTGGTTAATTTGATTTTCTGCTTCTGCCTTTATTTTCCGCCACTTTGTACGCAATGGAGCCATTAACACAGGCTCAATAACAAGCATGATATCATCCTTGCTTGTATAATGCGCACCAAGTTGAGCACGTTTGGACTCATCTATGACTCTCTCAAAGAGAGTCCCGAAAATCGATGGGTCAATGCTTGCCCAATCTTTGTCACATGCGGATAGAAGTTCACGGACATGTGCAGTTAACATTTCGGGGACAAAGTCATCCTCAAATAGCCCACCATTGAACCAAGGAATGGTATGCGCACCAAAAGTCGAGTTCCCATCTTTCATCGCCGCAAAAAGCATTCGCAGGCTTTTTACGAATTGCTCGGTGGTTTGGTCTTTATAACGGACTCGAATCAGTTCAGTAAAAACTTTATCTGGCAACAATCCGATATCTTCGGCAAACAAACAGAATAAGATTCTTACAACAAAATGGGCTAGTCTTTCTCGATGATAGGAAAGTTTTCCCCATTCTTGCAAATCTTTCGCAAAGCTTACAAATGCGTCTGCAGTTTTTTCTGTGATCTTTTCTTGCGTTTCAGATGGCTTAAAGGCATCTGGGTTGTGAAAGGCATCTTCGAGAAGTTGAAGCCCGTCCTTTTGTAGACGGTCAAAATCAATAACCTCAATTCGTTTTGCTGTATTGGTGAAGTTTGTGTGAAGGATGATTTTCTGTGTATCTGAAGTAATCAACAGCGGCGGGTTACCAAGCGACTCTCGATAGCGAAGCAATTGCTGGTATGCCACATCCAAGTTTTTGTGAGGTCCTTTGTATTCCCAAATGAACTTGCCTTTGTACCAAGCGTCAGCCCATCCATGTTTCTTTTCCGCGTCCTTTTCTACATCGGCTTCAAAAGTAAAAAATTCCCCTTTTGGGTCAATGTCAGTTGGCGTTGCATGACCGACCAATGCACACACATCGTTGAAGTGACTTTGAGAAGAAGCACGTTCTCTCAGTTCAATCTTGCTCCACTTTTCAATAAATTGTTTTACAGTAATTTTGTTAGCCACTGTTATGACCTCACCGTAATTATAAGCTACTGATAACTACTCACTGTCTTTCCCCTCCCACCACCCCATCAACTCGGACAGCGGCAAGGATGGCGTCGCATCGCCCTGCCTGCCTGAATTCCACGTGACGAACAACTCGCGCTTGGCGCGTGTGATGCCCACGTAGAACAGGCGCAGGCGTTCCTTCACATAATCCAACCGAGAGCGGGATGTCGCCGCGCCTTCCTCGTACCAGTCATATTCATCATTCGCTGGTCGACCGCTGGTGGTTGAGTAGGCGGCGTGGTCTCGATACGCATCGAACGCTACTCGACCACCGCCGCCGTATCGAAACCCCAATGCGCTCAACTGAGCCAACGCCTCCGCCGACAAATCCAATCCGCTGCGCACAAACCACTTCTCCGAAATAAAACGGTCGTTCGGCATCCCCGATGGGAAATCATAATTATTGACCGACATCAAATAGACTCGGTCCCACTCCAGCCCCTTCGCCTTGTGCATCGTCGTCACCACCACCCGTCCGCGGTGGCGTTCGGGGTCGAAGCCCGAATCGTCCGACGAGAACCCGATGAAGCGCCGTTCGTTCTTGGCGATCACCGCCAGTTCCGCCGTCAACTCAGGCAATCGCCAATCGGGATGATCGTCCGCGGCTTTTCGCAACACCAGCGCCAGTTTATGCGCCAGCGCCAGATCGTGCGCCTCGGTGAACACATCCTGCGCCAGCGTCAACACGAGCTGATCGATCGGAAGCGTCACCGCGCTCAACCATCTCTGGATGACGACTCGGAACTCTCCCAACTCTTGGATAAGCGCCTGATCGGCGCCCGCTTCAGACTCCCTTACGGCTGACAGCCAATCGTCGGCTTTTTGTGGCGCGACAAAGTTTTCCACGTCGCCCATCTTCCGAATCAGAGTCGCCGCCTGCGCGAGCAATTCACGCCGCACGGACGCGTCCGCTAATTCTCCAATTCTCTCTTCCTCTTTTCGCCCTCCCACAGTCTCCAGTCTCCAGTCTCTTCTAAACACCTCATACGCCTTCGACAACTTCCGCGCCGAACTTGGGTCAGACAAATACGCCAACAAATAACTCAACGAGCCCGCCGCCGCGCGCGTTTCACTTGTGCTAGAAATCAACTCAATTGGCTCGATGCCGCGCTGACGCAGCGCGTTGACCACTTCCACGCCGCGCTGGTTACGCGGGACAAGAATCGCAATCGTCGGCTTGTCGTCGTCGGGGAAATCCCAGATCGAGTCGACATATCCCTTCACCGATTTGACTACCGCTTCCAATTCTTCGTCAGGCGTATAGCGTTTGCTGATGAATTTGATTCCCTCAGGGTTATCGGGCGGATTCTGTTGCGGGTCACCTTCAGGGACTGGCACAATATGCGGAACAGACAACGCCGTCCGCGCTTCGGGGATGGGATGCGAAGTCATCACCCAGTCAATGAGGTGATTCGCCAGCGCCAAAATAGACGGCTGTGATCGCCCCGACTCGGGCATGTCCACGCTTGGGTTATTCTGAATGAACGCGCGCAACAACTCAGGCGAGGCGGTTGTGAACGTCTCGAAGATGGCTTGGTTCGGGTCGCCCACGCGGACCCAATTTCCGACCCCCCTCCTGCTCCCCCCATTTTCTGCGAAAATGGGGGGAGTGTCCCGAAGGGATGAGGGGGGTTCTCCGCCAGACAATAGCGAAAGTATCCTCTCCTGCGTCAGACTCGAATCTTGCGCTTCGTCCTCCAAAATATACGGATAGCGATATTGCAAACGCGCTAGATATTCTTCGTCGTTTTCGAGGAGAGTCAATGCGAGTCGAATCAAATCGTCGAAGTCTACCGCGCCGCGATAGGCGAGGGCGCGTTGATAGTCCGCGTAGATGCTGTAGCCAAGTTCGGCGAGAGGCAGGGGCGTGGGAAACGCGTCCAGTTTGGCGCGCAGGCTTTCAGGAGTCAAGAGGCGGTCTTTCGAGGAGCGGATAAAGGCTAAGGCGAGAGAGTCCAAAAGATCTGGTAATTGCTGACGCTTGACCCAATCCATTTTCGATTGATCGAGCGCGGGGTCGAGGTATTCATCCAACGAGTGATTCGCCAGCCACGCATTGACCGACTCGCGGCGGATGAAACCCGCCTCACGCTCGTCAATGATGCTGAAACGCTCCTCGAGCCCCACGCGCGCAGGCTTCTCACGGACGATGTCATGCGCCAGCCCATGCAATGTGCGGACACGATATTTGTAGAGGGCATGAAGCGGGTTGTCGAAGAAGCGTTTGATGCGCGCTTCGAAATTATCCACCGCCGAGTTGACGAGGGTGACGATGAGCACTTCCTGATCGTCTTGCAACCCGCCGCTTTGAATGATCTGCGCCGCCAACGCCGAGAGGATGTGCGTCTTCCCCGCGCCAGGGACCGCGGCAATGCCAAGCCGTCCGCCTGTGTAGCGGAGGATTTCTTGTTGGGAGGGGCGAGGGGTGAAGGTCATTATTATTAACCGCGAAGCTCGCGAAGTGCGCTAAGTTATTAATTTGTGAACCGCTAAGATCGCAAAGGTCGCTAAGATTCTTAATTGGTTTTCTTCGCGTTCTTGGCGCGCTAGGCGGTAAATCAATCGTTTGAATCGCTAAGGCTTCTTTATAAAGCCCGCGCGGTTGCGCGGTTCATCAAGACCAAGAACAACTCTTTGGATTCCATTTTTCATTAATTTTACGTTCCAGTTTATCAGAAAGCCAAGTTTGACGTTTTTAAGCCTCATATATGTGAGAAGTTGCGCCATAAAGATTGGATGAATTTCATCCACCGCCTTATTTTCAACAATAACGAGATCGTCCACTAATTCATCTATCCGATACCCCTTATCAAACTGCTGACCATCGTATTCAATGGGCAAAACTAATTCCGATTGAACAATCCTTCCGCGCTTCCGAAGTTCGTATACATGGCATTCCTGATACGCAGACTCCAGCAAGCCTGGTCCAAATTGTTTATGAATTTGAAATGCAGCGTCAACAATATCTTTTCCAATCGCTTCAATGTCAATACTCATTGTTATAACTCCTTAATTTTTCCTTCGCGAGCTTTGCGCCCTTCGCGGTAACCATCTTAATGCTTTTCTTGGCGGTCTTCGCGCTCTTAGCGGTTAATCTTTTTTTGAACCGCAAAGCACGCTAAGGTCGCTAAGATTCTTAATTAGCTTTCTTCGCGTTCTTTGCGCTCTTAGCGGTTAATTTTTTATCTCACCTCTCCCGAATCCCCATCCACCATCAACCCAGACGTATCCACCGCTTCAAAATCATCGCCAGTCAACACATCGAGCAAGTGCAGCATATCATTATCCCAGCGTTCATCGGGCGCGCCGCTGACGTACCAATTCGAGCCGTTATCCGCCAGCACAATTCCATACGTTTTGAACGCCTGCAACAACACTTGCATCTCAGGCGGGAAACCCGAGATGTCGTAATCCGCTTTCAAGCGGAAGCGCGCGCCCATCGGCGGGATTCCTCTTTGCGGATCGGAGGTTTGATGACGCGCAGGCCAAATGTATCCCGCCGTATCTTCGGCAGTGAATCGCAGCGCGTGTTGAATCTCGCCCGCCGCAATTTCATCGTATCGCGCCAACCCTGGCAGAATCGGCAAGCCCGCCGCGTCGGCGGACGTCCACGTATCGGGGCGCAGGGCGTTCGAGTTCAAGTCCCAGATCGCGCCCGAGCCGCCGCTCCAACTTGCGCCGTCGAAGCTCATATCGTACGTTTCGTACAGAATGCACGTCTCCGTATCCACAACCAAAATGTGATGATCGCTCCCCCACTCGATGTTTGGATTCTCTGGGATGGGATACGGTCCCGCGTCGGATTCTTCGGGATAATAAAACTCCGCGTCATACGACGGGACAGTTGATCCAGCCACGACGTTGTACGGAATCCCGATCGGACCTCCATCCCACTCGCCCGAACCGAAATCCATGTGGAAGCCTTCGCCGCGACCGATGCTGTCAATCCACGCGTCGGAATCAGGATGCACAGGCAACGTGTCAACTCGTGCGTTCCAGAAATTGTTTGCGGGGAACATCGGACAGTTTGCGATTCTTGGTCCACTCGTGGAAGGAGGAGTTGTAGCCGTCGAGTTAACAGGCGGGACAGTTGAAGTCGCATTCGGCGCGGTGGGTGGGATAACTGTCGGCGTGCCAACGACGCCGCAGGCAAGCATGAAAAATGAAACAGCAAGCAACAAATGTTTTTTGTTCATTGATTTTCCTCACAGGTGACAGTCATCTCGAAGATGACTGTCACCTTTATTTCACAAAACCTTTTGAAACGCTCGCAACAATTCGCCGCGTCCCTCAAATCCGCTTTCGCCGAGTTCAGCGATTCCCAAGTAGACGCGTTCGCGGCATCGGTGGAGCAACCCCGAAACCAGCCGCGCCATGGCATCTTTGCTGTATTGCACATCGTCCGCGTCCGTCCACTGGCGACCTTCTTGCCAACTTTTACTCAACACATACGGATGCGTGAGCGGTTGAGAGAGTCGCTCGTACCATCCGCTTGAACCAGCATCGAGCCAGAATTGAACCGTGACGGGACGGTTCATCATCAAGAACGTATGCGCGGGCGCGACAAGCACCGCGTCCTTGTCTTCGTTCTGCCAACCTTCGAGATACGACGCGGCAATCACGCCATCTTGCAGCATTTGGATGTATTCACGCCCCAGACTTCCGAAGTCTCCAAGACTTCGGAAGTCTGATTCCATCGCCAAGCGAAACTTCTTCACCGACTCGACCAGACTCGCCGCCACACGGATCGAGTCGAAATTGCGGTGATAGCCAAATCCCGCCTGTGACAAGACCTCGCCAAAAAACTTTCGGAGGAAGTGATCGAGTGGCAGGCTATCCGAGGCACGATATTCTTCGACCCATTCTCGGATTCTCGAATAGCGATTGCCGATTGAAAAAGTAATCCGTTCCTGTACGTCGGGCCTGATCTGGTCGAAGGTTGAGAGTTGAAGGTCGCGCTGACGGTAGACTATGTCGGTTAGCAACTGTGCGCGGACGAGGTCGAGTCCGTCAATGGATTGCATCAGCGCGTACGCCACATCAAATTTCGGCGGGTGGATGTTCCAATGCGGATGCGCCAGCGCGGCAAGCGTGATCAGCGCGTGCGAGGCGGGTTCATCCTTCAACGACCGCGACGGACGGTGCGAACGCCAAGGGATATTTTTCGTTTCGAGTCTGTGCGTGATGGAGAATCGCAGAGCGTCTGAGAGGTATGGGGCGAGGATGACGATTTCGGAGGGAGAGATTAGAGAATTAGAGATTAGAGATTGAATTTCATTGACGATTGAATCGAGGAGCTCAGGATAAAAGTGTGCTTGAATAATGGAAAGGGCAGACCCCTCCACGCCTCTTTCATCTTTCATCTTTCCTTCGTTGGTTGGCAAAATCGCTTCCACCAACCCATCGCTCAAATTTGCAACATCTTCCGACATCACAAAACTTTCTTGCAATTGGATATGCACATTGCATAGATCCTGCAGAGCGAAGCCTGTTTCCACGTCCGCGCCGAGGAAGTAGCGGAAGCCAGCACCTTCATCGTAAATCAGCAGGGCGGACTGGAAGTCCGCAATCCATTCTCGGACAATATCATGAGCGCGGGGACCGTCCTCCTCGACGTTATCGTAAATGAGGTGGCGATAGTTTCTGGTCAGGTAATCACGGACGATATCTTGCTCCCACAAAACATTTGCAAAGGTTTCAAGTTGAAGGGAAAAGTCCAGCAGGTTGTGGTCGAGGCAATATTGGCGGAAACGATTGGCGCAATCTTGCGCGTCGGCGTAGACGCGGCGTTGGGTGGGGTCGCCGAAGTAGGATGCGTCGAGTTTGGATGCGATTTCAGTGTGCGGAAAACCGATCACTGCGGCTTTGTTGAGGTTGTCAATGATCTGCGAATACAAACGGTTGCGATCAATTGTGACGGATTCAAAATAGCCCTCGTCTAACAATGGACGAACCAAATGCGCCATGTAATATTGTGCGGTTTCAAGCGTGAGAAAGACTGGCGGCTGGTCGGGATATGCAAATTTCATCGCTTCGCCTACGAGAGGCCAGAACAGATCGCACATGCGCCGCGCCAAACCGCCGATCGTCGCGGGAGTGACTTCGCCGCCTGCGCGTCGCTCGGGGCTGTAAAGCAGATCGAGATACGGCTCTTGCAGAGTCCGCTGGGGAGTGAGCATGAGAATCGATTCGCCAGGCACGCCTTGTGCGAGCAAGTGACGCATCTGCTCGACGGCGGCGGTGGTTTTCCCCGTCCCAGCGGGACCCGACACGAAGAGTTTCGAGTCGAGGGGCGAGTCAATTATTTGTTGTTGAAGCAGATTGAGGCTGGGCATGAAGCGAGGGTACAGTAGTCACGAAGGTTTGTCAATGCGTTGTGTTTCAATTCGATTTATTGTATAGTTGCGCAAATTCAATCCACAGGAGAAAAATCATGCCCACTACCATCCGCCCCACCGCACGAGTAGGAGCCGCCACAGCCGCGCCCGTTTCGTACGTGAAATTTTCAGACAAACTCACCGACTCGCTGAACGACATCAGCAAAATGATTCAAGACCACAAGAACATGATCGACGCCATTCAAGAGATCGCCCTCGAACTCACCAACTCCATCGGCTCGCTGCACACGCTCACGGTGAAATATGCAGGCATCGCCAACAACATCCTCGACGGCTTGCTCCCCATCGCAAAGGGTCTGCCGATCATCCCGAAAAATATTTTGCAACTGCTCATCAATCTCGAAAGCATCACGCAAAAGATCATTGACAATCAGGCGACCACGTCGAAGACGATCACCGAAGTGCAATCTGGATTGAAGACGGGCGACGTGAACAAGATTAAGGGACACGCAGGCGCGTTGCAAAATGTGACTCGGACGTTGACGGCGATTCTGCCAAAGGGATAGACGGTTCACGCGTCGGGACGGCTGACTCTAACCCTCAGCATATCGTTGCCCGCAGGTAGCGAAATACGGCGGAGGCTCCCTCGACATCGAGAAAGCCCTGAATCTCTCCATTGACAGCACGGACTCGCCGCGTATAATCAAATGAACAAAGTTCGCGCGAAGACAAGTATTTGTGCAACGGTTCAGAGAGCCATCGGTCAGTGAAAGACGGTCCGCCAAACAGAGAAATCCCCTTCGCCTTTGCCCTCGCAGGGATTTTCATTGTAGTGATGACTTTAGTCATCAAATAGCGACTAAAGTCGCTACTACGATCAAATCGTAAGAGGGACGTGTGCGCCCGTTACAGCGCAAGCCAAGACTCGACCCCCTCCGTCCCTTCGTGACACCTCCCCCAAATTCTAATGTCGAATTTGGGGGAGGCAGGGTGGGGGTAGGGTAAAAGCAGGTGGCACCACGAGACGCCCCCTCGTCCTGCAAATGGACCGGGGGCGTATTCTTTTTCCGCACTGGAGGCGCTACATGTTAGACCTGAATTTGATTCGTGAAAATCCCGAGCTCGTCCGCACGGCGTTGAAGAACCGCCAAATGGACGCGTCGCCCATCGACGCGATCCTCAGCGTGGACGAGAAACGCCGCGCCCTGCTCACCGAAGTCGAGCAGTTGAAGGCGGAGCGAAACGTTGTCTCGAAAGAGATCGGCAAGATGAAAGACGCGGCGGAACGCGAGAAGAAGATCGCCGCGATGCGCGAAGTGGGCGACAAAATCTCCGCTTTGGACAAGGAGGTGGCGGAGGTCGAGGCGGAGTTGACGCGGCTAACGAGCGCCCTGCCCAACGTCCCGGATGAACGGACGCCGATAGGCGTATCCGAAGAAGAAAATGTCGTCGTCAAAACCGTAGGCGAACTCCCCGAATTTGATTTCGAGCCGAAAGCGCACTGGGATCTGGGTCCCGCCCTCGGTGTAATCGATTTTGAACGCGGCACGAAGATCACGGGCTCGCGCTTTTACGTGCTGAGCGGCGCGGGCGCGCGCTTGCAACGCGCGTTGATCGCGTTCATGCTCGACCTGCACATTCGGCAGGGCTACACCGAAAAATATTTGCCGTTCATGGTGAAGACCGAGACCGTGTTTGGCGCGGGTCAACTGCCGAAGTTTGCCGATAATCTTTACAAAGACCACGAAGAAGAATTGTATTTTGTGCCGACAGCCGAAGTGCCGTTGACGGGTATGCACATGGAAGAAATTCTCGATGAGGCGCAATTGCCGTTGTTGTACACGGGATATACGCCGTGCTTCCGCCGCGAAAAAATGAGCGCGGGGCGCGACGTGCGTGGCATCAAGCGCGGGCATCAATTCGATAAAGTCGAAATGTACATGTATGCCAAACCTGAAGAGTCGGACGCGTTGCTCGAAAAGATGCGCGCAGATGCGGAGGCGACTTGCGCCGCGTTGGGTTTAACCTATCGAGTGAAACAACTTTGCACGGGCGATCTCGGTTTCGGTTCGGCGATCACGTACGACCTTGAAGTTTGGGCAGCGGGATGCAACGAGTGGCTGGAAGTATCGTCAGTCTCGAACGTCCGCGACTTTCAGGCGCGGCGTGCGAATATCAAGTATCGTCCCGCAGACGGCGGCAAGGCGCGCTTCGTCCACACGTTGAACGGTTCAGGGCTTGGTCTGCCTCGTACGCTGATCGCGGTGATGGAAAACAACCAGCAAGCCGACGGTTCGATTCGCGTGCCCGAAGTTCTCCGCCCGTGGATGGGCGGCGTGGAAACGATCAAATAATTCTCCTTCCCACGCTCTGTCGGGGTCTGAGACCCCGACAGAGCAACATCGAATCAAAATGCTGCCTCCCGAATTTCTCTCCAACCTTCAATTTGCGTGGATCGTCATCGTGGACACGCTGACGCTGTTCGTCATGCTCGTCGGGCTGGTTGGATTGATCGTGCCGATCTTCCCAGGTCTCACCGTGATGTGGCTTGCCGCGCTCGTCTACGCTTTCCTGCAAAGCGCGGCGGAGCGCATGACGTTTTGGGATTGGGTGTTATTTGCGATCATCACTCTGCTGATGATCGCGGGCAACATCGTGGATAACATCATCATTGCCCGCAAAATGCGCGACAAATTCGTCCCGTGGAGTTCGATCCTGATCGCCTTCACCGCCAGCCTGATCGCGAGTTTCTTCCTCACGCCACTAGTCGGCTTGGCGGTCGCGCCGCTGGCATTATTCCTTTTGGAATTACGAAGACTGCGCGACAAGACCGCCGCCATCGATGCGACTAAAGCCTACATGATCGGCTGGGGCTGGTCGTTCGCGGCGCGGTTTGGAATCGGGGTTTTGATTTTAGGTTCGTGGATGTTGTGGGCTTGGGCTTAACTATTTCTTCGCGTTTTGCGCGGCTTCGATCACGACTTGTTTGAACTGCTTCCCGGACGCGCCGTCGTCCAAGCCGATGAAGGTCAACCCGTTGTCAGACCCGTCTGTAAATCTGCCGCTCACGTTGAGACCAGAGTCGGGAATCAATTTCGCGAAAGACGATTCGGCGTAATCCTGAACGACAACATCGTTCAACTGCGCGGACAGGGCGGCGGTCGTCGTTTTCGTTCCGCTCGTCGCCCAGACCAGCCAACGCGGGGTGACGACCGCGCCCGTGTACACTATCTCCGCTCCGCCGAACAATCCTTTTTTGATTTTTTCCGAATCGGTTTGGATGCACATCCGCGCGTCGGACAAGATGTCGCCGAGATTATGTTTTTCGATGTGCGTGCGAATCGCCTGCGTCAATTCGGGGCGCAGGCTTTCAAACGGAACTTCGCGCGTGATTCGTTTCCAATCGGACATGTTTAGCTCAAATCAATTTTCGCGCGCAGGAGCGCGGTCAGCAACTTGACCGAGTTCTGCACGTCCGAATAATCCACCACTTCGGAAGGCGAGTGCACATAGCGGACGGGAATCGAAAGACAGCCAGCAGGAGTTCCCGCGCGCGAGAGTTGCATAGCGCGCGCGTCGGTTGACCCTACCAACAATACTTCGCGTTGATACGGAATTTTATTTTTCTCCGCCGTACGAATCATCCATTGCACGATACGCGGATCGGCGATCATACCAGGGTCTTGAATTTTCACGCATGGACCTTTGCCCAGTTTCATTTCCATCTTGAAAGCGTTCGGCGTATCCGCTGCAGGGGTCACATCAATCGCGATACCGAGATCGGGGTCAATGCCGAAGGCGGAGGTTGTCGCGCCGCGCACGCCAACTTCCTCTTGCGTGGTAAAAACAAAATACACGTCGTGCGGGGTTGAGTGCAACGCGCGTAATGTTTCGATGGCGACCAACACACCGACGCGGTCATCCATGGATTTGGCGACGAGTCGATTCCCCATCTCAGCAAACGGACGATCGAACGCGGCGACATCGCCAACTTTCACTGGACAATCTTTCCGACTCGTCGCGCCGACGTCAATGAAGATTTTATCCAGCGCGGGCGTTTCATGCACTTTCTCGACACGGTCATACCCAAGGACGCCTGTCACGCCGTTCAGGAAGCGGACTCGCCCCCCCAGCACATACCGCCCGAACACCCCGCCGATGTTTGAGAACCGCACGAAGCCGTTCTCGTCAATGTGACTCACCATCAGCCCGATCTCATCCATGTGCGCGGCGATCATGATTCTCTTCGTGTCTTTTGTAAATTTCGACGGGAGTTTGCGCGCGATGAGGTTGCCAAGCGCGTCCACTTTGATCTCGTCGGCGAGCGGTTTCACTTCCGCACGCACCAGCTTGCGGACATTTTCTTCGTAGCCAGAGGGACCAAAGGTTTCGGTGAGTTGTTTGAGGAGGGATTTCATCGGTTAGTTTCCTGGTTGAGTTAGTTGGGTAGTTGGGTGGTTGAGTGGTTTGTTAGTTATTAAAGCGGAACCGAATCTCCAACTTTGTATACGGTATCTTTTCCACGCGTGAGGATGTGGGCAGTTCCATGTCCCATCACTTTCCACTCACCGCCGAAACGACCGACGAGCGCGGTGTTTTCGTCCACGCCGAGCATACGTTCGTCTTTCTTGAGTTGTTTTCGCAAAGCGAAGATAATCGGCTTGAACATGGTCGGGATGGCATCGAAGTGCGGGAGGATGTATTGCGCGGGGACTAGATCGAATCCTTCCACCGTTTGCGCGAGGCGGAAACTGGGGATCTTCTTCGCCAGAATCATCGCGCCCGCCGAACAGCCTGCGTAGACCGCGCCGCGACTCCACGCTTTTTGCATGGACTCCCACGCGCGCGAGCCTTGCATGGTTTGGAATAAATACACTGGATTGCCGCCGGAGAAATAAATCAAATCCGCATTTTCCAACGCCGCGTCGAATTGCGGATCGTTCGCAGACTCCTTATCAATGATGCGCAGCACCTGCGCATCCGCACCAAGTTTTTGGAAGTGCTCCACTCCCATGCGCGACCAACGGTTGACGCTCTCGTCGCCTTCCTGCCCTGCCGCGGTGGGAAGACAAACCACGCGCGGCGTCTTCGAGTTGACGCTTGCAAGCAGGTAGCGATCGGTCTCTTCCATCACAGGCAAATATTCGCCAGCGCCGACGAGAGCGATCAGTCCCTTCATATTTATCTTCCCTTCCCCACCAACTCCGGCGTAATCTTTCTCAACGCCGCGTGAAGCAGGGCAAGCGTGTTCTTCCAATCGTCCACGCGCGACACGCTGACAGGCGAATGAGTGTAACGATGCGGCACAGAAACTGACACGGTTGGAATGCCCGCCAGCGCGCGTTGGATCGCAGCCGAATCGGTTCCGCCTCCACCGGGTTGGCGGAGTTGATACGGAATCTTTCCCGCCGCCGCGACCGCTTGAAGAAAGCGCACCAACCGCGGGTCGTGAAGCGTCGAACCGTCCGCGATGTAGATCGCGGGACCGAGTCCGAGTTTGGTGTTGTATGCCGCGTTCTCGTTCCCGTCATAATCAGGCAAGTCGTACGCGGGCGTCGAGTCAATCGCGATGGCAAGATCGGGATTGAAAGTTTGCGCCGCCACTTTCGCGCCGCGCAGACCAATCTCCTCCTGCACGGTGAACGCCGCGCACAAGTCAAGATTCGACGGCGCGTGCTTGAACAGTTCGATCACCGTCGCGACGCCGAAGCGATTATCGAGCGACTTCGCCATGACCGAAGGACCGACGCGGCGAAATTTTGTGGCAAAGCCCGCGCGGTCGCCGACTTTCGCCTTGCCCGTTAAACCAATATCGATCCGCAGTGCATCGACCGGGACTTTGCGCGTGACCTCGCTCGATTCCATCAAATGGATGGGCTTGCCGCCGATCACGCCGGGTGTGCGTTCTTTGCCGACATACACCTGCTTGCCGACGAGATGCCGCGCGTCCATGCCGCCGACCGTTTCAAACCGATAGATGCCTTCGCCATCGTCGGCGACGAGCATGAAACCGACTTCATCCATGTGCGCGTCGAGCATGACGCGCGTCCGCTTCGTCTCGGCACGGCTCGACGTAGGCTTTCCGCGCCCGCGCTTGGTCGCAAGCAAGTTGCCCAACGCGTCCACACGGACATCGTCCGCGTAGTCTTCGATCTCCGCGAGAACGATCTTCCGCACTTCACCCTCATCGCCAGAGACGGCGATGGCGTTGCAGAGTTTTTCAAGGAGTTTGAGTTGAGGGGTTCCAAAAGTTGGCATGATTGGTAATTGGTAATTGGTAATTGGTAATTACGAATTACCAATTACTCTTTCCTCTAGTCGTCCCACGTGATCATTTCAACAAAATTTTCTTCAAGCGAGGCGATGAACTCGGCGAGCAAGCGCCCGGCGCGTTGAATATCTTTGACCGAGACCGATTCAACGGGCGTGTGCATGTAACGGATCGGGAATTCCACCAACGCGGTGGGAATGCCCTCGGCAGTCACCTGCATCGGGTACGCGTCGGTGCCTGAATGTGATGATGTGACATCGAGAAACCACGGGATTTCGAGTCGCTCCGCGAGTTCCTTCAAACTTTTATGCAAGAACGGATGCATGTTCGGTCCCATACACAAACCCACGCCCTTGCCCATCGCGTGCGTTTGCCAGCCGTTCGCGCCGGGTCCTTTTGCAAATGTTCCATCCACAGCGATCGCAATGTCCGGGCGAATCTCAAACGCGGACGTGTACGCACCGAGATAACTCGTCTCTTCTTGCACAGTTGCGACCGCCCACACATCCCACACGTGCGGCTTCGACTGCAATTCTTCAAGGCAGACGGTCAGCGCGGCGACGGAGGCGCGGTTGTCAACCGTATGCCCTGAGAGGACATCGCCAGACAATTCAAACGGTTCATTCGCGAAGGAAACTGGGTCGCCCACTTTGACTTTTCTCTCCACCTCGCGCGGAGTCAAACCCGTGTCCACGAGTAGGTAGCCGATTTCGAGCGCGCCGTCGCCAGCGGATTCGGGGAGCAACCTCGAAGGTGGCATGGCGATCACCGCTGGCAAGTCAGCCCCACCCGACGCGTGAACCGTCACTTCCGCCCCGGGCAAAACGTGCACGTCAATCCCGCCGACTTTGGTGATGCGAAGGAATCCATCCACGATGTGAGAGACGCGCATCCCGATGGCGTCCATGTGTGTGGCGATCATGATCGAAGGGCGCTTTTTGCCCGACCCTTTTTTGAGTCCGTGGAGTGAGCCGACGCGGCTGAAACGAGTTTCATCCACGAGCGGACGCCACTTTTCTTCGATGAGTTTCGCAACAGGAGTCTCATTGCCTGAGACTCCTGAAACAGAGATCAACGATTTTAGGAATGGAAGGATGTCTGTCATGTTATGGCGTTGGGAACGGCGTGAGCGACGGCGTGGATGTGGGCGGAGGCGGCGCAGTTGTGACAGTTGCAGGCGGAGTGAAAGAAGCAGTCGGCGTAAAGGACGCGGTTGGGATGAATGTCACCGTGAAGGTAAACGTGGGCGTGACAGAAGGCGTAACTGAAGGAGTGAATGTATTGGATGGCGTGAACGAGGCTGGGAGGAAATTAGTGGGCGACGGTGTGATCGTCGCGGTGTTGGTCGGCGTCTGTGTAGGCGTCGGCGTTTCAGTGGCGGTGCCTGTGAGAATTTCGGGCGTGAAGCTGATCGTCGGAATTGTTAGCGTACTTGTCTCGGTCGGTCCGATAGTGGCAGTTACCAATGTTGGCGTGGGTGTAACGGGATTTGAATCGGGCGCGAGAATCAACGCCAACCATCCGACGCAATAGCATGGAAGCGTTGCAAGTATGACGACGATTAACGTTAGGCGGCGGCGCGCAGTTGCATCAGAGGCTTCAATCATGATGCTTCGATTATAATCTATCCGCCTCGGACAAAATATTTTAGCCACATGGTCTTGAATTTTTTCTGTGAACTCTGTGGCAAAAATTTCCCATACCCATGATTCCTCTCCACCTCCGCATCTCAGGTTTTCTTTCGTATCGCGATCCCGTCGAATTAGATTTCGAGACGTTCGATCTTGCTTGCATCTCGGGTCACAACGGCGCGGGGAAGTCATCGCTGTTGGACGCCATCACGTGGAGTCTGTTCGGCGAAGCACGCGGGAAAAGCAGTGATGTGATCAACTTACACGCAGATGTGAAAGCCGCCGAGGTAGCGCTCACGTTTAGGCATGAGGAGAACACCTATCGCGTGCAGAGGTCGTTGCCGCGCAACAAGAGCACAGTGTTGGAGTTTCAGGTTTTCAGCCCTCAAAACGCTTCGTCTTCGCTATCGCTCCGCTCAGCGCGAATGGAAGATGGGGTTTGGAAACCGCTTACTGAAAAAACAACACGCGACACGCAGGCGCGCATCGAGCAGACGTTGCGGCTGGATTATGAAACGTTCGTCAACGCGTCCTTCTTTTTGCAAGGCAAGGCAGATCAGTTCACGCAACAAAACGCCGCCAAACGCAAGGATGTGTTGAGCAACATTCTGGGTCTCGAAATTTGGGAGGAATACAAAAGTCGCACCGCAGAACGGCGCAAGCGAATCGAATCCGAAGTGGAAACGATCGAGGGGCGCGTGGCGGAGATCGACGCGGAACTCGCCGAGGAGGAAGCGCGAAAGATTCGGCTGGGGGAACTGCAAACGACGTTGAATCAACTGTCGGCGGCGCGTGAAGCGAAAGAATCCGTTTTGCAAAACTTGAAACGGAGCGCGGCATTGGTCGAGGAGCAACGTAAGATGACCTCCACCCTCGCGGCGGGACTCGCCCGCGCGCGCACGGCTCTTTCCGCTCTGGAGAGTCGCCTCGCCGAGAAAGAAGCCGAGCGCGCCTCCTACACGGACCTCGTCAGCCGCGCGAAGGAAATCGAAGCGGCGTATAAATCATGGCAAAACGTCCGCAAAGAATTGGAGAATTGGGAAAAGAACGCGGCGGAGTTCCACGAACATCAAAAGGAACGCGCGCCGTTGCAGGAAGCGATTGCAGTGGAAAAGGTGAAGTTGGAAGAGGAGCGACGTTCGCTGGCGGTGGAAGAAGAAGAGATCAGTAATCAGTCATCAGTGAACAGTGAGTTGAGGAGCAGGATCGAATCAGCGAGGAAGGCGGTGACCGAGGCTGAGAAGAAAATCGCTGAACGCGACGCGTTAACAACACAAACGCAATCGGCGCGGGAACGTCAAGCCGCGATGAAAGTTGAAAACGACGCGTTGAAGACAGACATGAATCAACTCAAAGAGCGAATCGAAACGCTCAAGTCTGCCGACGGCGCAACCTGTCCGTTATGCGGACAAGAATTGAGCGAGAAGCATCGCAAGTCCACGCTGAAACAGTTGGAAGCCGACGGCAAACAGAAAGGCGATCTATTCCGAGCCAACCAGAAAGAAACGGCAGACCTTGCCGAGCAAATTACAAATTACGAATTACAAATTACGAAACTCTCTTCCGCCGAAAACGACCGAGTGAAATACGCGAGCGAGGTTTCGCAACTCACCGAGCGGATGGATACGCTCGAGTCGTTGGCGAAGGATTGGGATTCCACTGGCAGGAAACGCTTGAAAGAAGTGGACAAACTTTTGGAGAGCGGCAAATACGCCGTGAACGAACAGAAACAACTTGCCAAACTGGATAAGGAGTTGGCGAAACTCGGTTATGACACGTCCGCACACGATGAAGTGCGGGAAAAAGAACGAGAGTTACGAGAAATCGAGGATGAGTATCGTCAACTTGATTCGGCAAAGAGTGTGAGCAAACAGATCGAGGGTGAAATCAAGAATTTGGAGGAAGATAGAGGAAAGAGGAAAGAGGAAGTCGAGGAGGGGCAAAAGCAATTCGATTCCGCCGAAGCCGCGTTGAAAGAAGCGGAGGCGCAAGCGCCGAATCTCGACGAGGCGGAGCGTGAACTCTTCCGCCTGCGCGAGGAGGAAAACCGCGCCCGCGCTGAACTTGGCGGCGCACAGCAACGCGTGGATGTGCTGTCCACCCAACGCCTCCGCAAAGCGGATTACGAAAAGGAACGCGAGTCGCTTCAAAAGCAGGTGGCGCAGCATCGCACACTCGAAACAGCGTTCGGCAAGAACGGAGTCCCTGCGTTGTTGATCGAACAAGCGCTTCCGCAGATCGAGGAGAAAGCAAATGAGTTGCTGGATCGTCTTTCCGAAGGCAATATGTCCATTCGGTTTGTGACGCAAGCGGAGTACAAAGACAAAAAGCGCGACGATTTGAAGGAAACGCTCGATATTCAAATCAGCGACTCGGCGGGCATCCGCAATTACGAAATGTATTCGGGCGGCGAGGCGTTCCGCGTCAACTTTGCGATTCGGCTGGCGCTCTCCGAAATCCTTGCCCAGCGGAAGGGCGCGCGCTTGCAAACGCTGGTCATTGACGAGGGCTTCGGCTCGCAAGACGCGCAGGGACGGCAACGTCTCATCGAAGCGATCAACCTGGTGAAGAACGACTTTGCCAAAATACTCGTCATCACCCACCTCGACGAATTGAAAGACGCGTTCCCAACGCGGATTGAAGTGGAGAAGGGTGAGCGCGGGAGTAGTGTGCGGGTGGTGTGAGGGGTTGCGGATTTCGTACTGCGTATTGCGTACTACGTAATACGCAGTAGATTTTTTGGAGATGAACTGTGAAAAAACTGTTAGTGATCGTAACCATGTGTATGTTGTTCTTGAACGCATGCACACCTAAAGAGGGGATCGAAGTCCGTGACGGGTGGGTGCGGATGGCTGCGCAAGGCGATAACGGGGCGGTTTACTTTACTATCGTCAACTATGACGCGGACGATGAGTTGGTCGGCGCTTCGGTGGACTTTGCAGAGGCGGTTGAGGTGCACGAAAGCACGATGGAAAACGATGTGATGCAGATGCGGATGGTGGAGTCCGTGCCGCTGCCGACGGGCGAGAAGGTGGAATTTGCGCCTGGCGGTTTGCACATCATGTTGGTAAATCTCTCTCGGAGTCTTGAAGTCGGCGAGACGGTGAACATCACACTGCATTTCAAAAACCACGCCGATGTTCCGCTGACTTTGCCCGTGCAGATGGGACCTGAGCACAGCGGTCACGATGGTTAGGTGATCTGTCGCGTCGAGCGGAGGGGATGCGCTTGTCCTGAGCGAAGGCGAAGGAGCATCCCGTAGACGAGACGCTTGGCAAACTGCGCTTCGTCTGCAAGACGGACAATCGCCGTCTCTCCGCTTAGCGCAATGGTTGTTAGCAAAGGGCGACATGAATGTCGCGTTACGGGGAAATAGGTAGTACCAAAGTCATTTTATTGTTTGGGTAGAACGGGGAACACTTTATTCTCCTGCGTCGTCAATCTCGCAAGGAGACAAAATGAAAAAGCTAATTCTTATTTCAATGGTTTTTATTCTCGCCGCGTGCTCGGCGGGCGGGAGCGAACTTGAACGCAATCGCCAGACCTGGCAGGACGCGGGCGTTTCACACTACCGCATGGACTTGTTCCTCAGTTGCTTCTGCGTATTCAACGAGTTGATGCCGTTGAGCGTGGAAGTGCAGGACGGCAAAGTTGTGTCGATTGCGGATAAAGACGGCAACCCCATCTCAGCCGACGACCCGAACTATTCATTCTTCGTCGGTCTTGGCACAGTGGACGCGTTGTTCGCCGATCTCGAATCGGCGATGAAGAGCCCAGAGGCGGGCGACATCACAGTGAAGTATGACGCCGCGCTCGGCTTCCCCACCGAAGCGAGCATTGACTACATCAAGAACGCGGTGGACGACGAGCTGTACGTCACGGTGTCGGGGTTTGAGCAACTCCCCTAGGCTGAGTCAGCCGCACGCCAGGAAAAGAACCGACAAAAAATCCCCGATGAATTTTCGGGGATTTTTTGTTATCCACAAAATTAAATTTCACCGAGCAAAACTTGATCGGTCCCTCGATCGATCTCCCACGGGTAGACGATGTACGCGTCGGTGACGGCGGCGTAGTAATCGGGGCGGTTGTTGCCGAACAAATTTCGATAGGGGTTGAAATGCAGTACGCACGTTTCGGGGAAGCCGCCCGCCGCGGACACACGGTTCTTGACCGCCGTGATGGTGCGACCCGAACCCCAAATGTCATCCACGATGAGAGTTGGGCGAGCGCGCAGTTTGTCGTCGGCGGGAAATTGGATGAACTCGGGCCACGCCATGATGGATTTTTCTTTGGCGAGTTGGGCGGGGAAGTCCACTGCGGCGGTGAGGATGTGGGTGATGTCCATCGCTTCGGCAAGCATCCCCGCAGGGACGATGCCGCCGCGCGTGACGATGACCATCGCGGTGAACTCACGACGGAATTGCGGGATGAGGTGGTCAATGAGGCGATCCACTTCTTCCCAGGAGATGATCTCGCGGCGAGGTTCGGGTTGCATGTTTTATTTCAAAACGTCCCGCAGGTTTGATTCTTCCTCAAAGTTGATCGAGAAAACCTGCGGGACGATGATTCATCCCAACACTGCCGCCAACGGAGCAGGCGCGGCGACGTGGATATCCTGCCCAGCGACTTGCGCCTTCTCGGCTTCACGCGCCCAGAGATAGAGGCAGGTGTGATAGGCTGTGTTTGTGTACGACGTGATGACGCTTGCTATCATCACGAGGGCAAAGAAGATGAACACGCCAATTGCGATGGCGACAATCGAAACTGCGCCAAACTCGCCCGTGAGGTACACCGCTCCGCCGCCGATGGCAAAGGCGATCACGAGACCGACGAAGCCAAACAGGAAGCCGATCAGCCCCGTCACCCACCGCACGCCGACGAACGTGACGCCGATCAACAGCAGGTTTTGTTTCGTGATGTTCCAAATTCGCTGTAAACCGTTTTTCAAATTCAAATCGTCGATCACCATGGCGGGTAAAACGAGATACGACGTTTCGAGCCATAACGCTTCCAACACGCCGCCGAAGGCGCGCAGAATTCCCGTTGCGATGCCCGCAAATAAATTGTTGCGCCCGCGGTTATTACGCGTCGCGTTGCGGAACCATGTCACCACTGTGGAAACCAACGCCAGCGAGAGAATGTCGAAAAAGTCACGTCGCACCACCGCCCAGGCTTTGTCCATGCGCCCGTCGCCTTCGGCGAGATAGCCGTAGATCAGGTACACGGTCATTGCCGAGAAAAGATAGGTGATGACGTATTGAACGAAGATCATCAGCAAGCCCAAAATGCCCATGACGATCTGCCCGAATTGCGAATCGCCGAGCACGATCGCCGCGCCAACAATCGGGATGATGCCAATGACCGAAACGATCATCCCAACGATCAAGGCATAGATCGAGGGTTTCAACAAATCCTTGTCTTTGAATGCCATGCTCCAAGCCTGTTTAAGAAACGACCAACCACGTGAAAATGCTTGCATGTTATCTCCTCTGATAATTTCCGTCATTGCGAGGAGGACGAAGTCCGACGAAGCAATCCCCAACACAGTGATGGAGATTGCTTCGTGGCGCTTTGCGCCACTCGCAATGACGAGGTGGTTTAATTATAGCAAACTGATCGGGTCAACTTCCACTCGCCAGCCGTCCAATCTGATTCCTCGCAACAACTCGGACGGGTTCGACCCGCGCAAAACGATCTGCCACCTATAAAACCCCGCCACTTTGGAAAAGAAACACGGGACAGGTCCAATAACAGTTGATTGTTGACGGTTCGTGGTTGACAGTTTCTCTGCGACGCGTCTCGCTTCTTTCTCCGTGGAGACTTGGTCCTGTCCCCTCAGCTCGAGTCGCACCAGACGCGTGAACGGCGGGTAGCCCAGCCGCCTGCGATTTTCCAATTCATATTCGTAAAATCCGTTCACGTCATGTTTCGCCGCAGATTGGATGACTTGATTCTCGGGGTCAAACGTTTGCAGAACCACCTTCCCGCCGCGTTCACTGCGTCCCGCGCGCCCCGCGACTTGAGTCAACACTTGGAAGACTCGCTCCCCCGCAAACGGATCGGGCAAATGTAAGCCCACATCCGCCAGCACGATGCCAACGAGCGTGACCATCGGCAAGTCCAATCCTTTGGCGAGCATTTGCGTGCCGATCAACACATCCGCTTTGTGGTTGGCAAAGTGAGTGAGAATCATCTCGTGCGCGTCTTTTTGACGCGTGGTGTCCCAGTCCCAGCGAAGTGTCCGCGCTTTGGGGAACAACGCGTTGACCTCCGCCTCGACCTTTTCACTGCCAAGTCCATACTCACGAATCTGCTTGCCTCCGCACTGCGGACAAGTCTTCGGCTTTTGTCGTTCGTATCCGCAGTGATGGCAGAGCATCCGTTCTTTGTCTTCAACATGGAATGTGAGCGGCGTGTCGCAGTTCGGACATTTCAACACATATCCGCAATCTCGACAGAACACGTAGGTCGCTGTCCCGCGGCGGTTGAGGAAGAGGATCGCCTGCTCGCCGCGCTGAAGGGTCGAGTCCAGCTCACGAAGCAGAAGCCGACTGAACATCCCGCGTTGACCCGATTTCAATTCGTCGCGCATGTCCACGATGTGGACGGGCGGTAATCCCGTTTCGACGATGCGCTTGGGTAAATCCAATTTATGTAATGCCCTCACCCCTAACCCCTCTCCCAAAGGGAGAGGGGAATGCTCTGCAAAATATCGCTGTTGAATTGTCGGCGTGGCAGAACCCAACACGCACACCGCTCCGCACAGACGCGCGTACGCCTGCGCCGCGTCCACCGCGTGATAGAACGGCGGCTCAGCCTGATGGAACGACGAGTCGTGACATTCGTCCACAACGATGAGACCGATGTTCGGCAGAGGCGCAAACAACGCGCTGCGCGCGCCGATGATGACTTTGAGTTTGCCCGCACGGGCGCGCCGCCACGTGTCGTAGCGCTCGCCCTCCGATAATTTTGAATGGACCAATCCAACCTGCCCAGGGAAGCGCGCAAGAAAACGTCGAACCGTCTGCGGCGTGAGCGCAATTTCGGGAACGAGAATGATCGCCTGTTTGCCGCGCTGGATGATCTCTTCGGCGGCGCGGATGTAGATTTCCGTTTTGCCTGAGCCTGTCACGCCTTGGAGGAGGAAGGGACTGCGTACTGCGTATTGCGTATTACGTATTGCGTTGGTGATTTCGTTGAGCGCAAAATTTTGTTCGGGAGTCAATTCGATTACTTGTCCGCTTACGCGTGTTTCCTTGTTTACCTGCTTCCCCGTTTTCTCAAGCGGATCACGAAATATCTCACTCTCGAACAATCGAATCAACCCGCGCTCTTCGAGTTCCTGCAAGTCGGCGAGATTGCATCCGCTATCGGCGTACACCCACGAAACGTTGACCGCGTCGGGTTGTTGAATCAAAAACCTCAGCGCGGACTGTCTGCGCGCCAGCGTTTGCTTCATCCCCAGATTCGGCATTTCGGCTTCCGCTTCCTCTGGCGTGACGGCAAGCTGGGCAACCCGAATATATTTTGATCTCACTCTTGGCGGCGGCAACACAGACTTTGCCGACAACACGCCTTTCCGCACAAGGAATCCCGCCGTCTTGCGCCAATCCACTTTGGCGAAGTGCGTGTCGATCTGCCGTCCACGCAACGCGCCGCGCGTTCGCAACAGATTCAATATCCGATCTTCGACCGTTAATCGTTGAGTCTTCGGGCTGATCGTTTTCGCATCAACTTGGGATTGGTAATTGTTAATTCGTAATTCGTAAATTGTGTCAACTTGTTGACTCAATCCGACAGGCAAAAACAATCCCATCACCGCCGCCAACGGCGCCAGCGTGGACTTTGCCATCTCCTCCGCCAGCATGATCTGCGCCTGAGTCAAGACTGGTTCGGGGTCAACGAGTTCGATGACATCTTTCACGTCGCGCACCGACGGCTGGTCAACGAAGCGGAAGACCACTCCCTGCGCGGTCTGCTTCCCAAACGGGACGATGACGAGGTGTCCGACGCCGATTGTCCCTGCGAGGGATTCGGGGACGGAATAATCAAACACACCCGACACCGCAGGCACGTTGACGACGATTTGAACGAAGGAGGTCATTGAAGGGATTGTATCGTGAATCGGAATTTCTTTTGTTGTATAATCATCACATGCCAAACAAGCGAATCATCACCAAGATACATAAAAATCGAACATACCTAAACCAATTAGGCGTTAAATCTCTGGCGGTTTTTGGGTCGGTTGCGCGCGGGGAGGCGCGTAAAAATAGCGACGTGGATATTTTGGTCGAATTCGAGGGCGCAGTTACCTTTGACAAATTCATGGATACGAAATTCTATCTTGAAGACCTACTCGGTCGCCGCGTGGATCTGGTTGTTCCAAAAGCTATCAAGCCTCGATTGAAGAATCGCATTGCACGGGATTTGATCTATGTCACGTGACACAGGATTGTATCTTGCCGATATTGAAACCGCTTGCAAAAAAGTATTGCGATTCACGAAAGGTTACTCTTTCAAACAGTTCGTACACGACGACGAGAAATTCGACGCCGTTCTGCGTAACCTTGAAATTATCGGCGAGGCAATTAAGCACATTCCCGATGAAATTAGAGAAGCGTATCCAGATATCAAGTGGCGGAAGATCTCTGGGTTCCGAGACATTGTTGCGCACAATTATTTTGGGGTCAGCGATGAAATCGTTTGGGATATTGTCGAGAATGAAATTCCACCTCTTTTGAATCAAGTCAAACAGATCTTGCGAAACTTCTAGCGATCCCTATTTCGTTCTCACCACCACCCCCGCCCCATACCCCACAACGGACGAAAAATCACCCGTCACATCGCCTGAGGTGGCGTGACGTAGAATCTGCACCTTGCTCGCGCCCAACTCGCGCGACGCCCACAACACAGCGGCGACGGCGGCGTGCCCGCAGGCGAAGGCTTTGCCAGATTGCTCCGCTTCAAAAATGGATTCTGGCTCGAACGACTCGAATCGCTTGAGCATCTCGGCGTCGAGCATGTTGGCGGTGGTTTGGTCGTAGAAGTGGGATAGGTCAGTGGAGGCGACAAGCAAGGCGTTTTTATCCCTCAATACCTTCGCCAACGCATGACCCAATTTTTTCGCCACATCCACTTCCTGCGCGCGGATCATGATGGGCAACAATTTGTAGGGGCGAGTCTGAGACTCGCCCCTACCGATCGCGCGCTGCAAAAACGGCAATTCAATTTCCAGCGAATGTTCCTTATCCTTATAAACAGGCGTGATGGGAATATCAAGATGCGACGATAACTCCGCCAGCGCGGCTTTGTCCACTTCGATGTTGCCGAGCGGAGTGCCGTATGCGTCGTGTGCGGTGGTGAGCAACGGGTAATTCGACAAATTATGAAACGGCGAAATCACCGCGACCAGATCGGGTTGCAAGCCGCGGACGGCGGCGAAGGCGTATCCCGCCACCGCGCCTGAGTAGCGATGTCCCGCGTGCGGCGCGATGATTGCCAGCGCCTCCCCGTTCAGCGCGGGCAGTTGCGCTTCGTCTAAAAATTTATCAACAACACGAGCCAACGTTTTTTCATTCCCCTCATACCAAGTCCCAGCGATCGGCGACGGTCGAACGTCAAGCATAAAAAGATTCTAACGCGTTTTGCGTGGCGCGAAAAGCAAGTTGCGGAAGGTTATCTTTGCCAAACCACTCAACGGCATCGGCGTCATCGTCCGCGTGCATTTCGCCGCCGATCAATTCCGCCAGATAAATGATGACGAAGTCGGCGCCACGCGGATGCTCGCGACCTGCGATAATATCGAACACACGCGTCACTCGCACAGTGAGACCTGTCTCTTCCAAACATTCACGCTCCGCCGCCTTCGCAGGATCTTCGCCGCCGTTGACGAATCCCGCAGGCAGTGTCCACAATCCGCGATGCGGTTCGTTGACGCGCCGCACGAGCAACACGCAATCATCGCGCACGACCAACACCGCCGCGGCAACTTTCGGGTCCACAAAATGAATCCACCCGCACTGCGGGCAAACGGGTCGCACGCGTCCAAAGCGCAATTCGGGCTTCACCGACGCGCCACAACGCGGGCAGAAATTAATTTCGGAGAGTGACATAAAATATTGTAGGGGCGACTCGGCGAGTCGCCTCTACGTGTTATTTCCAACGATTGGCGGAACTTCGACGCAATAACGCCATCAATGACACGCCGACGAGCGCCACAACCGCAAACGCCGTTTGCCACACGGATGGAATCAACGGCGCGGGACGCGGCGATTCCCCTTGCGGGGACGCGTCACTCGCAACTTGCGTTTGATCCAAACCCTCAGCATTTCCCGCCTCCCCAATTTTTGTCATCGGCGTTTCGGCGACGCGCGCAGAATCTTCCGATGGAGGCATGGCAGTTGCAAGCGGCGCGAGGCTCGAGGCTGATTCGAGGGGGGCTTCTGTCGCGGGCGCTTCGGTCGCGGCGGCTTCCATTATTGGCGCTTGTTGAGCAAATGCTGGAGCCTCTGTCGCGGCGGCTCCGCCCATGCCAAACATAGGCGCTTGTGCCAGTTGTGGAGCGAGGGCATTGATGCCGAATGTGAAAAAGAACAACAACGTGGCAACGACCGTCGCGAATCGAAACGCGGGATAGGCGCGCGGAAGCGGCGGGTTGAGTCCCACCATTTTGCGCGTGAGCGTGAAGTTGCGCGGCGCGCGTCGCTTGGGCAGTTGGCGGAGTAACGTTCGGGCGGCGCGTAAATCGTCCAGGGTCGAGGCAAGTTGCCCGTCGGATTTGAGGCGTGTTTCCAAGCGCGCAGAATCCGATGGAGTCAGTTGTCCATCCAGATAGGAAGAGAGAAGTTCGAGGTCGCGTTGATTCATTGTGCCAATCCCTCATCCAGACGATAGGACGCGGGTAAAAGTTCCGCGAAGCCTTGCAGGCACTCACGTAATCTTAAGCGTGCGCGGGCGAGGCGACTCTTGATGGTGCCGAGCGGAACGCGGATGGCGGCGGCGACTTCGGTGTAGTCCATGCCTTGAATGTCTGCCATCACGACGACGGTTTTGAATTCGAGGGGAAGATTATCGAGGCAGTGTTGAATGGCGTGTTCGACTTCGTCGGCTTCGGCTTGTTGAGCGGGAGTCATGTTGGGGTCGGCGAGCCACTTGGGCGAATCCATTTCTTCGCCGTCATCGGTGTCGGGTTCGAGCGGAGTGGTGGGTCGGCGTTTTTGTCGGCGCAGTTCGTCGTAGCAGGCGTTGGTGACGGTGCGCATGAGCCATGCTTTGAACGATCCGCCGCGGAAGGATGAGATGCTTTTGAACGCGGAGATGAACGCCTCTTGCGACGCGTCGGCGGCTTGATCTTCATCGCCGAGGATGCGGAGCGCGGTGTTGAACACACTGTCTTGATAATGCAAGACAAGGGTGTTGAAGGCGTCGAGGTTGCCGCTTTGCGCGTCGGTGATGAGGGCTTGTTCGTTCATACGATTTACGATTTACGATTTACGATTGCCAGAGTTGTCGAAAGTATTTTATCACTGAGGAAAATTAACCGCTAAGTACGCAAAGAACACAAAGTTTTTTCTTAGCGACCTTTGCGGTTCAAAAGAAGATAAATTCCACGCCAGATGACCATACCCAGCGCGGACGTGCCAGCGAGGATGGTCGCAAAAATAGGAACCACTGCCGAATTGAGAATCATCGCGCGGACCAACGCCGCGAGCGGCGCGGCGAATAGTACGGCGAGGGCGGGTCTCCATAGTAGTTTGGGGTTCGAGGTGATTTCTGTTTGAAACAGGCCGAGCCACGGGGCGACGAGGAACCACGAAACGGTCAGTGGGATGTAAGTTAACAGAAAACGCGGAAAAACGGACAAATCCGTTGTGCCGTGAAAAGCAAACCCGATGGCGGTGACGAACGCGATCGCTAAGGTATCGCCGATGTAAAGTTTCTTCATTGACCTTGTTTAAACTCCAAATAAAATAATTACTACCGCCAACGCACAAACCGCAAGCGCCACAACTCCCGCAAGGAGAAAGACAACGCGTTTGCCGCTTCCATCATCCTGGGCGAACGGGTCGCTCCCAATGGCTGATTCATAAGGCATTCCCTGCGCCGAATCGCGCGGCATGGTGGCTTCGATACGCTCCACCGCGTCTTTGGCTTCTTTCAATCCGACGCCATATTCTTCGCTGTAGATTTTGACCGCGTCGATCTTTTTGCCCTTGGCAAGCAACGACCTGATCTTGCTTTCGAGAACAGGATTATCGTAACTACGGACGTCCGCAGGCGGCTTCATAATTTCGTTTTGAAACATCGTTTCAATTGCCCGCTTCGCCTCCGCAAGACCGACTCCCGTCGCTTCGCGATAGACTTTGATCGCTTCAATAACTTTCCGCTCTTCAAGCAATTGGTGAATCTCTTGCACGTGTTGGGGTTGTAAATTTGGCATGATAATCATCCTTTTATACACATGTAGGGGCGAGGTCCTCTCGCCCCCGTGTTGTGTATATCACACGATTGGGCGGGGAGACCCCGCCCCTACAAAATCATTCCTCTTTCCTCAACGCAGGGAACAACAACACTTCGCGGATGGAATGTTTATCGAGCAATAACATCGTCAACCGATCCACGCCCATGCCGAAGCCGCCATTGGGAGGCATACCGTAACGCATGGCACGCAGATAATCCTCGTCGAGCGGATGCTTCTCCTCGTCGTCCGCCGCGTAGTCGCGTCCCATTTCGAGGAAGCGGGATTCCTGATCGAGCGGATCGTTCAACTCGGTGAACGCGTTGCATAACTCAAAGCCAGCGACATACCCCTCGAAGCGCTCCACTGTCAACGGATCGCCAGGGATGGATTTCGCCAACGGCGAAATGTCGCGTGGATAGTTGTACAAAAACGTCGGCTGGATTAACGTCGGCTCGAGATACTCGCTGAGCAGGAAGTCAATCAGCTTGCCGCGCGTCGCGTGCGGATCGGGAGTCTTGTTCGGGTGTTTGGCTCGAATCGCCTTGAACAACTCCTCAGCGGTTTTATGCTCGGCAATGTCAATACCGCTGGTTTGTTTGATTCCCTCGCGCATTTCGAGTCGCTTCCAGGGTGGAGCGAGATTTATCTCGCTGCCTTTATAGAAAACCTTCATCGTGCCAAGGACTTGTTGTGCGGTGAACGAAACCATTTGCTCGGTGAGTTCCATTACCTGCAAATAGTCCGCGTATGCCCAGTAGAATTCGAGTTGCGTAAATTCGGGGTTATGCTTGAACGAGACGCCCTCGTTGCGGAAGTCGCGTCCGATCTCGTAGACTTTTTCCAAGTTGCCGACGAGCAATCGCTTTAAATACAACTCGAACGAAATCCGCAAGTACATATCCTGTTCGAGTTCGTTGTGATGCGTCACGAACGGACGCGCCGCCGCCCCTCCGTACAACGGCTGGAGGATGGGAGTCTCCACTTCGAGGAAGCCTTTGCTATCGAGGAAATCACGCAAGGCTTTGACGATCGCGGCGCGCTTACGAAACGTCTCGCGGACTTCGGGATTCACCGCCAGATCCGCATAGCGTTGACGCGCGCGCAGTTCGGGATGTTCCAGCGCGGCATGGCGGACAACAGTGCCGTCTTCGAGTGTCTCGTCCTTCGCGGCGGGCAGCGGACTCACCGCTTTGGCGAGCAGATGAAAGTCGTGGACGTGAAGCGTGATTTCTCCGCTTTTCGTGCGGAACATCACGCCTTCGGCTTGGATGAAGTCGCCGAGGTCGAACATCTTGTTGAAGAGATCCAATCGCTCCTTGCCCACCTCGTTGGCGCGGAAAAATAATTGCACCTTGCCCGCGCCGTCTTCGATGTGTGCGAATGAAATTTTTCCCATTGTCCGCGTAGCGCGGATACGACCTGCGAGAGTCGCTTTGACTTCCTTGTTTTCCTTCTCTGCAGATTCAAACTCGGCGATCGCCTCAGCGCTGAGATGCGTGCGCTTGGCGCGCGTCGGGAACGGCTCCACGCCCTCGGCGCGCAGTTCTTCGAGTTTTTGCAAACGGATTTTTTCGAGTGGTGTATATTCGCCCATTGTTTTCGTTCCTTGGCTTGTTATCGCAAATGGTTAAATAAATTTTCTTTGCCACAGATACTTCGACATGGCTCAGTACAAGTTTCACAGATTATCACAGAGTGATAAAAAAAATCTGCGCGAATCTATGAAATCCATGGCTAAAGCTCTTATTCGCGAAGATTAGCGGAAAAACAAAACCCCGCGAAAGACGCGGGGCATTGTGTTTCTGTCGCTCCTGAGTCTATCCGACTTTCAGGATTTTAACATTATATGTGCCGCCAGGCGTCTCGACTTTGACCGTATCGCCAACCTTCCGAGCCAAAATGGCTTTCCCGATGGGCGACTCGTTCGAGATCTTGCCCTCGCGCGGGTTGGCTTCCGCCGCACCCACGATGGTGAACGTCTCTGCCTCGAAGTTGCCTTCCTTGATGGTCACCTTCGAGCCTAGATGCACAACATCGCCCTTCTTCTTGCCGTTATCCTCGATGATCTTCGCGGTGGCGAGCAACAAGTCGAGTTCCTGAATGCGCCCTTCCACGAACGCCTGCTCATTCTTGGCGGCTTCGTATTCGGCATTTTCAATTAATTCCCCACCTTCCATGGCTTCGTGCAGACGGTTGGCGACTTCCTGCCTTTTGGCGGTTCGGAGAAAATCCAACTCGTCCTGAAGCTTTTCGTATCCTTCTTTGGTCAAAAAATTGTTAGGCATCTTTACTTCCTGCTAATAAGAATTTTGTCCCGCACCGCGGGACAAAGCAAGGGAGAGCCGATTAGGTTGGTATTTCCCAAAAAGCGGGCATACTATATCACGGTTTTTGGGTCATTACAAGTAACTTGTAACTTGTCAATCCAATTGAAATAATCGGATTCCCTGCCGCTCAGCCCAGTACAAGCGGATGGATTCATTCACCTTTTCGGGAGTGTTAAAACGCTCGCCCAACGCAGGCAATTGAGATGTATAAGCGACACACGCTTCGACCCAACGGGTGAGGCTGGGTTCGGTTATCCTGACAGTTGACTCAGCCATCCCAGCCGCCTTCGCCTCCAACTCGTGAGGCTTATAACACCAATACGGAACGTCAATGTCATAACGGAGGGGTCTGCCCAAAAGTTCCGCCGCGCGCCGCACGAGGACGTGGTCCACGTGTGAACCAAGCCCAAGTTGGCAGACCAGCACGTCGTCGGGAAAGAGGCGGGCGGAGATCGCATCCGCAATTTGGCGCGGGTAGTCCGCATCCGCTTTGTGAGGCGGCACGGAGATATTCGAGTATAGCCACCGCCCCTTTTCGTCGCGGCGGTAGATGCAATCCAAAAAGTCGAAGTGAACCGCCCTCGCGCCGACGATGGACGCGGCTAGCGTGTCCTCCTCCCGTCGTTTGCGAACCGTTTCCTCCGCCGATGAAAATCCCCAAACCCGATGAAGCATTTTCGCAAAACGGGAATACTTATCCAAGTGCGGATCGCCGCACATGAACGTCCAAATTTCGACGGGAATTCCAGATTGGGTTTGCTCGTAGATCAAGCCGCCTGCCGAAAAGACCGCGTCGTCGAGGTGAGGGGAAAGGTAAATCCATCGCATGGGTTAATTTAACCACACAAATCGTCCCGCAGGTTTCGATCCTTCGGCTCGCCCTCTGCAGAAGCCTGCGGGACGTTGTATTTTTAAGATGCGAGTGCAATAGATTTATTCGGCTTGTTCATGTAAACTTTCCCCCATGCAAGAGAGACGAAAACAACCCCGCAAAAATTTGATGTCGTATTCGCAAGTCTTCGACCTGTACGAAGGCAGGCTTGTCGGCTATCTCGGCGACTTGAATTTGCTCGGCGCCATGGTCATCGGCGACCAGCCCATGGATGTCGGCAAAAAAATGACCGCCTCGATCCAACTGCCCGAACTGCCGAATATCACCGCCACCCGAATGGCTCTGCCAGTGCGCGTGGCATGGTGCCAACCCGACCTCAGCCCCGAATACTTCAACATCGGGCTCGAATTCGAACTCGTCACCGACGAGCAAAAACGAATCATCGAAGCGGTGATAGAAAACTACGAGTTCCGCCGCGAATCGCCCAACTACCCGCCAAGACCTGAAGTGGGATGAATGCACATCTCAGGTTTTGGATAATTTCCCCGCTCACGCCTTCGATTTCTTCACCGAATACTCGTTATTAATACTTTCCCGCAGAAAATGCTTGATCAGGGATTGATAAGGCACATCGCGTTCGTTTGCTAACTGCCGCAGTTCAGCGATCATCGATTCAGGCAGGCGCAGTGAAATGGACCTCAACGTCGGTTTCAGGTTTGGGAAAACGGCGCGTTGAGCGTTCTTCCAGTCAATCACATCGCTGGAATCATTGTCAGCCCAGAATTTGCGTTCTTCCTCCTCGTTCTTAAATTTAGGGAGCGGTTTGCTCATCGAATATTTTCCTTTCTCGTCTGCTCATGTCACGCGCCGAGATCACACGGATCTGGTCGGCTCGAATTGTGAACACAACAAACAATCGTCTGCCTGAATTGGTTTGACCCAAAACATAATATCGACTCTCCGTTTGCGAATGTTTGGGGTCTGGCTCTACCAGCAAAGGGATGTTGAAAAAGACTTCTTCACATTCCCCATTGGAAACTTGATGGCGTTTCCAATTCTTATCGCTGTTGCCCTTATCCCATTCGAAACCTGATACGGATGAAAAGTCGATCATTTTTGTATATCGCTATTATATACAGATTCGAGTTTTCGCCAAGCCCGACTTTTTCTCCAAGCCATTCTCCGCTAACCAAATCGGAATTCTAGTGTTTCAACTAACAGATTTTCGCCTATAATTGGAGAAACCCACCCCCAACGAAGAACCATTACAACACAAGCGGAGGCGATATGACGGACGATAATCATCTCGACTTTGAGATCGAAGTCGTAGCAAAAGATACGTCGGAGGCTGACCTCGACGAGATGACGCGCAACCTGCTCGGCGAACTCAAAGATGAGACGTTTGCCGATGCCCGACTCGTATCTGTCGGACCTGCCCCCGAGGGCAGCAAAGGCGACTCCATGGCGACGCTGGCAATGGCTGGTTTACCGATCGTTCTCACGGGAGCGGTGGAGGTCATCAAAAGCTGGGCAACGCGCGGACAGGCACGCACCGTGAAATTTAAAGGCAGGGGAATTGAATTCGAAGGATCTGCAGAAGAATTGCAAAAAATCCTTGCGGGACTGGATAAAGGCAAAAAGAAAAAATGAGCGGCAAGTTTGCGCTGGTCATCGGCAATACGGAATACGCCGATCCGGGTTTGGCGCAACTCACCGCGCCCGGCAAGGACGCGGAAGATTTCGCTCGTGTGCTAAAAGATCGGGGAATCTGCTCGTTCGATGAAGTCAATGTGCTGTTGAACGAGCCCGAATCAAGCGTGCGCGGGGCGATTGACGAATTCTTCGACCAGAAGAAGCCCGACGATCTACTCGTGTTGTATTTCTCTGGTCATGGCGTGCGCGATGAAGTTGGCGCGTTGTATCTCGCGGTCAAAAACACAACCCGTTCGAGATTGAGATCCACAGCCATCAAATCGGATTACATCCGCGAGGTGATGGATCAGTCCCGTTCGCGGCGGCAAGTGCTCGTCTTGGATTGTTGCAACAGCGGCGCATTCCAACAAGGGACGAAAGCCGCGACTGGCATGAGTGTCGGCACCGCCTCTGCCTTCGAAGGCGGATACGGACGCATCATCCTCACCGCCAGCGATTCAACTCAATTTGCATGGGAGGGCGACAAAGTCATCGGCGAAACAGATAATTCGCTGTTCACTCACTTCCTCGTGGAAGGTCTCGAAGGCGAAGCGGATTTAGATGGGGATGGGCGAATTACCGTAGATGAACTGTACGATTACGCGTATGAAAAAGTAAAACACGCCACCCCGAAACAGACACCATCTAAATTTTCGAGCAAGCAACAGGGAGAGATCATCCTACGGCAAAACATGCGAATAGAAGAGATTCGCTCTGTGCCGTTACCCGCGCCGCTTTTGGACTCGATTGATAATCCATTTTCGGATATTCGCCTGGGAGCGGTGCAACAATTGACCAAGTTGTTGAACGGCAAAAATCTCGGTATGGCACGGTCGGCGCGGGAGGCATTGGAAAAAATCGCTGAGGAGGATGACAGTCGTCAGGTTCAGCGCGCGGCGGCGCAGGCGTTGGAGTCCACGCGTGAGGAGGGGGGAAAAGTCGAAGTCGCTGAACCAGAAGTAAGGGCGAAAGAAGCGGAGCGCATCGTCCAACCGCAGGCAGTGGAGGCGAAGCGAGTCGCGCCGCGAGAGATTCCATCCGTTGAAAAATTCAGCGCGCCTGTTTCGATTCAGCAGGCAATTTTTGGAATCACGCTGGGCTGGACAATTGGCGGGGCAATTGGAGGCGCAGTCTATTGGGCTGGAGGGGATTTCAGTGTGCCGCTTGGCGCGGCAATCGGTTGGGGAGTTGGCGGTTTCGTAACTGTCATCGCACTGCGCGCAATGGGAATTCTTTCAAGCGAGAAGAATATTTATCTGGTCACGCTGGCATGGATGATCGGAAGTATGTTTGGCTGGTCGATTGGGGATCAGATCACCGAAGCATACGGCGCGGCGATTGGAGAATCGATTGGGCTTGTGATCGCTTTGGCGGGCACATTTGGCGCTGATAGGTTGCTCGCGCGCTGGAAGGATATGCTGTGGCTGATATTCTTTTGGGCAATTTCGAGCATGGTGGGGTGGTCGGTCGGGAAGTCAATTCAAGAAGCCGAAGGTTTTGTGTCCAGTTTGTACATCGGCAAAACGGCTGGATGGTCTCTCGGTTGGGCGATCTCTGGGGCGATCGGCGGTTATGCTTTGGGTTGGTGGTTGTTGAAAAATGCCAGCGGATCTAGTAAAGGAGTTTTCAATTCTTATCAGCCAAGCCGAATAAAGTTAACAGAACCACAAAAAGCATTTCTTCTTTCACCGTTGGGACGGAGTCTGCTGGGGGTAACTGTTGGGTTGATTCTCGGAATTCTGTTTGGAGTGGTGTATGGAATCATTAATGATATTTCGTATGATTTTGCTTATGCTTACTCCACCTTTCATGGGGATGTTCCGCACATCTTTTTGTTGATTATCTGTGGCTTTGCGGGGTTTGTGGCGTATCCGCACAGGGTAACTGTACCGTTGTTGATCGGCGGCTTTATTCTTTCCTGTATTATCGGGCTAAGCCAGAGGCAATTGCTATATGAGCTACTTAAGTTTGGCGGCATGTATGGACTCCCAGTAGGAGCAATGATTTCGAGGATCTTGTATTGGCTGAAAGTAATTAAATAGGAATTTAATTTCTGCGAGAAACCATGAGCGGAAAATTCGCCCTCATCATCGGCAACACGACAATTTCATGCTCCCGTCGGGTCTGAGACCCGACGAACTTGCTAAAGATAGTCTCTCACATCATCAATCGGAATTACACAAGGTTTCCCGTCCAAGTAAAATCCCGCCGTAGACCACAGATATTGCTCTGGCGATTCTGCCAACTTCCACTGCGGTTGGCAGGGATTGTGGTGGATGTAATCCATTTTCTGTTGCAGAAATCCCACAGAAAACACATCGCGGGCATCGTAGTTATCCTCCCACACTTTATATTCTTGCTTTACTTTCTTACCCTCCTTCTGCAACAAACTTACTACCTTGGTATTCCCCTCTGCTTGTAAGTGACGGTAAATCTGCCGCGCAGTAAACTTCTTGAAATCGCGCATCATGTCTGCGAGAGGGTACTCGTCGGTGAATTGAGCGATGATATGGATATGGTTGGGCATGATCACAAAGACAAACAACTTTACCCCGCGTGTCGTTCGGATGTGATGGAGACTATCAAGGATAATCCGTTTGATTACGTCGCGGCGAAAGAGGTGAGCGTGCCCCACTGCAGTGGTGGTCACGAAGTAAAAATAATGGGAAGTAAAGGCTGGTTTGACAGGCATGTTATTTCAGTCTTGCTCCTGCTGGGTCTCCCGATTCATGCTCCCGCAGGGTCTGCGACCCTGCGGATTACATTGTGGGAAATGTAATTCTGCAAACACGGCGGTCACAGACCGCCTTGGAGCAGAGAGCCGTTTTGGAGCAGGGAAAGCACGATTATTTCTTTTTCGAGCCTTTTTTACGGCTTGGTTTCTTCACGACCATCTTCACCGCTGTCTTCTTTTTGACGGCGGCTTTCTTTTTCGCTTTCACAGCCTTTTTGGGCGCAGGTTTTTTCACGGCAGGCTTCTTCTTTGTCTTTCCTCCCTTCGACACTCCCTTCGGTCGCAGGGCTGCGCTTTCTACTTTCTTCTTGACCACCGCCTTCTTCCTCGGCTTCTTCACCTTCACCACTTCATCCTTCACCTTTTCTCCTTCCTCCTTCCCCCCAAACATCTCCTCCCACTTCGCGGACATAGACTCGACCCCTGCGCCGTTCAAATTACTATTTACCAACCCCCAATTACCATCCTCCACGAATCGCCAATCCATAAACACGTGATGTTGATACGCATGCAGTTCAACGTAGAGTCCCTTTTGCCAAAGTTCCTCGCACGAGCGGATGTATTCCAGCCGCGTGACGTAATCTTTGAAGATGACGTAGCCTTCAAACGGCAAGCCTAATGCCTCTGCCAATGATTTCTGTCGCAGGTCGCCAGTGGATTTGTCCAGATATGCGGCGGAGGTTTTAATCCAACCTTTTGTGTCGGCGAAGCGGTTGTGATAGAGAACGAGTCCGCGCTCATCATTGAATACATTTGAATAGGCAAAAACGTTTTCATCCACGTTGCCGCTGGCGGTGAAGAGGTCGAAGAGGTAGAAATTTTCCACGTCGGCGAACAGGGAACGGCGGTGAAGAAGCGGGAAGATTTTCCAATCGTGCCCAGCGACGAGTCCCTCGTTAGGCGTTTCGTCCCATTTTGGTTTGCGGAATTCCATGCCGTATTTTTCGCGGAAGCCCTCGACTTGTCCATGCCCGAACATGGGCAAGCCGGGTAACGTCGCAAGCACGGTCGCCACGCCGAAATATTTGTCGCCATCGCCGAATTGTTCGACGGCGGTTTTCTCGTCGGGATTGTTCATGAAGTTGACGTAGCGTTTGAGAATTTGTGGATCGAACTCCAGCGTGTTCTTGATCGCCATGCGATATTTGGCGTTGTCCTCGTCGCGCAGCATGTGCATGAACGCGGAGTTGTACACGCGGTGCATCCCCAGCGTGCGGACGAAATATCCTTCGAGCAACCAAAACGCTTCGGCAAGAAGAAGCGTATCGGGGACTTCCGCGGCGACGCGGTCCACGACCTCGCGCCAAAATTCCTGCGGAATCAACGCGTCAAACTCGGACCTCGTCATGCCGCGCTCCGACCGGGACGGAATCGCGCCGCCCGCGCCGGGTTCGGGAAACCACAAACGTTGGATGTGTTTCTTCGCCAGCGTCATCGCCGCGTCGAAGCGGATGACCGGGAAGTTGCGCGCCACGTGCAAAATCGTTTGGATGATCGCTTCGCGCACTTCGGCTTTCGAGTAATCGAGTTGCGCGGTGTCGTTCCACGGAAAGGACGTGCCATCGTTGCCGTGATAGATGTAACGCACATCGCCCGTGTGATGGTCGCGGCGTTGAAAGACGACCGCCGCGTCGGTCTTGTTGTAGTAATGGTCTTCGAGATAAATCCCGACTCGAATATCGTCAGACAGGTTTTCGGACTTGAACGAATACGAGGGATACGGCGAATACGGCAAGGACAAAAACCAATCGGGATGTTCGATGACCCATTTCGAGTCGATTCCCATGTGGTTGGGAACCATGTCGGCGGACAGGCGAATCCCGCGCTGCCATGCGCGGCTTCGCAAATTCTCCAAGCCTCCCCAACCGCCAAGGTCTTCCGCAATATCGTAAGAATACAGCGAATACGCCGAAGCAACTGCATCTTGGTCGCCCATGCGTTGTTTGATCCGCTGGCTGGCGCGGCTGCGTTCCCACAAACCGATGAGCCACAAGCCAGTGAAGCCGCGGTCGCGCAGAAGATCGAGTTCCTCGTCAGGAATTTGGTCGAGGGTCTTAATCCATCTTCCATATTTTCGTGAAAGTTGTTCGAGCCAGACATAGGAATTCTTCGCGATGAGAATCAAGCGCGGCATCCAGTCTTTGTCGGGACTGTAGCGCTCGTATTCGGCGTAATCGCCGCCCGAATAGGTCGCGACGGGAATATCCGCTTTGAAATCGCCGTGCGCGAGTTGGTGGCGGAGAGTCTCCTCGCGTAAAAAGTCCACGCCACGGAGGAGGCGCGCCACGAATTCATCGCCGAGCAGGCTCCCCCACTTTTCGAGGATGAATTGCAACTGCCCTTCGAGCGAATCAGGAAACGCTTCGGCAGGCGCGCGCAGGATCTCAAACAGCGATTCGGTCGAGCCGTGAATCGCTGCGTTGTCTTTGGCGACTTGAACAAAGAATGAATCCAGCGCGGCGATCAGATTTTTGTACGCTGTCGGTTCGAGCAGCGCGTCGTCCACCAATTCGAGCATGGGATTGACCGCCGGGTTGGCGTTGTGCGTGAACACGTAGATCAATTCTTCGACCGATTTGACGCGTCCGTTTGTCAGTTTGGAAATATATTCTTCGACTCTTTGCTCGCCGTGATACACGCTTTCGGGCGGGAACTCCGCGACAAATCTTTTTTGCGTTTGGTCAACCGAATCCGCGCCTACTTGTTCACTGACCGAGTTGACCGCGGTGTTCATCACTGGCGGCGGGGCGAAGCGCTTCACCAGCGCGCGCAGAGCCTCGTCAATGAGGGACAACGCGTAAAGGTCTGAGGCAGGCAGAGGTCCGGAACGATGCGCTGTTACCAACGCGGCAAATTTGCGGGCGGCGGCGAAATCCCCAAAGTGGACGCGTCCGTCTGGGTGGAAGAAATCCGAAGAAAATTGATAACGATCGCGGGAGGTCTTTGTGATGCGCATGAGCCGATGATAACCCCGTTGATTGATTTCGAGTATACTTTGCGGCGATGTCTCCCCAAGTTTTTGGTTTGATCGCCATGATGATTCTTGCCGCGCTGCATGTGCCTGCGCTGGCGCGGTTGCTGGGTCGGCGCGCGGGTCAGGAAACAGCCGCCGCGCTTTTTGCCGGTTATCTGGCGTTGAACATGGTCTTGACCATCGTCGAGGGATTATGGCGCGGCGGGCAATTATCTTTTACCGCACTAGTCATGACCGACTTGCAGGTTTTTGCCGCGTGCGCGCTGGCGTTCGTTGCGCTGTTGGCGACGCGGTATTTTGTGCGGCGCAATGTGTACGCCTGGTTCGTCGTCGGCACCGTTTGGGTCGGGGGATTTTTGCTTATCGGTTTGAACCTTTTGGGCTTCGGCGAAACCGTTTGGACGAACGGAACTGTGGCGCTCACCCGCGACCAACTCATCCTGTTTTGGGCGGAACTTGGCTGGCTGGTGTTCACGCTCGGCGCGTTCGTCAGCGTGCGATCCGCGCACAACCGCTCACGCCAGCCGTTGTTGCGCAACCGCCTCAATTATTGGACGCCGGCGTTTTTCCTCATCCTTATCAACGATATTCTTCTTTTTATCGGACTTGGCATTCCCGGCAACCCACTGCGTTTGCTTGCGGCGGTGATCGGCGCGCTGGTCATCGTCACGCACGATCCGCCAGACTTGCGCGAGGTGGCGCGGCGCGTGCTCACGTACATCATCACCACGCTCGTCATCCTGATCTTTTACGTGGTCGGCATCACCGCTTCGCAATCGGTTTTCAACGCCCTGCCAATTTACAATCCGCTCCTCGTGGGCGCAGGCATTGCCCTACTGTTGGCTCTGCTCTTCACGCCGTTGCTCACCGTTGTGCGCCGCGTGGTCAATCGGTGGTTCAACTTGCAGGAGTTCAATCCCTCGCGCACACTGCACGCGTACAGCGAACAGATCAGTAACATCCTCGATATGCAACGCCTCGCCAACGTGGCGGTCGGTCTCATCATCGAGGCGATGGACATCACACGCGGCTTCCTCTTCCTCGTCGATCCCGACATCCTCGGCGGCGAAAAATCGTATCGCTTGCGCGCCGTGCGGAATCAGGGCGAACGACAAATTCGAATCGTGACGTTAAAAAGCGATCACCCGGTCGCCAAATATTTTACGACGGAACAACGCCCGCTTCTTCAATATGACCTCGACCTGCTTCCCGCATTTCGAGCTGTTTCGCCCCCCGAGCGGGAGTGGTTCAATCATCTCGAAGCGGAAGTGTATTTGCCGATCTTTTCCAAACGCGAGTGGATCGGCTTACTCGCCCTCGGCGCGAAGATCGCCGGGACGCGTTACACCGAAGAAGACCTCGTCACCCTCTCCGCGCTCGCCAACCAGACGGCGGTCGCGCTCGAAAACGCGCGCCTCGTTGATAACTTGATGCAACTCAACACGGAACTGCGGCAGGCGTATCGCAACCTCGACAAAGCCAACCGCGACCTCGAACGCCTCGACCAGACCAAATCCGATTTCATCAGCATCGCTTCGCACGAACTCCGCACGCCGCTGACGACGATCATCGGCTACACCGAAATGTTGATCGAAGATACGACCCTGCCCAGCGGAATCCATTCGATGCTCAAAAATATCTCCAAAGGGACGAAGCGCCTGCACGAGATCATGGACTCGATGTTCGACATCGCGCAGATCGACACGCGCACCATGCAACCGCATCTCGTGCCAGTGGACACCGCCGCGTTAATCCGCGAGGTGAGCGCGGGCATCGAAAAATCCGTCAAAGAGCGAGGACAAACGCTCACGCTCGACATCCCCACCCTGCCCATGGTCAAAGCTGACCCGAACCTGTTGCAAAAACTTTTCCAGCACATTTTGAACAACGCGGTCAAATTCACGCCCGACGCGGGCAAGATCAAAGTGGAGGCGCGCCAAGTGACCGCAAGCAACTCCGATTTTCCGAACGGCGGCTTGGAGTTCATCGTCAGCGACACCGGCGTGGGCGTGGATCCCGAATCGCGCGAGATAATTTTCAGCAAGTTCTATCAACCGGGAGAGGTGAACAAACACTCCACCAGCAAGACGCGCTTCAAAGGGAGCGGCGCAGGGCTGGGGCTGGCTTTATCCAAAGGCATCGTCGAAGCGCACGGCGGACGCATCTGGGTGGAAAGCGCCGGCTACGATGAGGAAAAATTCCCCGGCAGTCAATTCCACGTGATGCTGCCGCTGGGCGTGTTCGATAAAGGCGAGAAGACCGTGATGATGGGGAATGAAGCGAAAGTTCAAATCGCGTAAAAATCAAGAGCCGGAGGATAAAACCTCCGGCTCTTTACTTGCTTCCCAAGTTTTTTGGAAAGTTAGGGTTGACAGACATAGATGTCGTCAAACTTCACAACACTGTCTTCCAAGACCTCCAACCAAATTCCTCCCGGACCTAATGGCGCAGTATCGGCATAATCAATTTCTTGAATCCCGTCTGTGGCGACTTTCAACTTGCCGTTTAGCAGGCTGATCTCAACTACATGCCACTGGCCTTGAGTGTGGGCAACGTCTACCTGTTGCAACATTTCGCTACCGGGAATTTTCATGGCTTGTGTCCAATCCGCAGCGAAAGAGATCAGGTATCGCTGGTCGTCCTTCCAGTGGAAATTCAGGTGAGCACGGCCGCCCTCTATTTTGACCTTTAATCGCCAGATGAAATTCTCCCATGATTCGGGATGATTGGCATGAACATGTCCGGTTCCCTGCAAGACTTTCGAGCCATCGCTGATCACACTCCACGCGGAGGCCGGGTCCAAATCCCAGCCCGTTGTGCCACTTTCGAAGTCGCTTGCGAAGAGTTCTTTTTCGCCGCCAAGACACGCGGCAACAGCCGGTTGGGATGTCTTGGTCGGTGCAATCGTTGATTGCAGAGAAGGTATTACTGCTGACGCAGAATTCGACGCAGGAATAACCGCGGCAAGAAATTCGAGGATGCTTTGTCCGATACCTTCTGGCGCTTTATCCTCACGGATGAGTTGCATCCCGCGTCCATCCCCGGGGAAGTTGATCCACTTGTATTGATTACCCGTCACCGAGCCGCATGTCTCGACATCTGCGCCGGCGGATTTCTCCGTCGAGAAGCACCAGACGACTTTGCCTTGCGCGTCCAGCGCCTCAACCGTCGCTTTGAAATCCTCGTCCACGTAATTGCCTGCGGAGAGGGCGAGCACGCCGAGACAATCGCCGCAGGAAACCACCGACGCATCCGCGCCGTTGTTCGCGCCGATGATCGCGATCCGTGAGGCATCCACATTCGGCAAAGTCTTTACATAGTCCAGCGCGGCTTTTACGTCTTGAATCCATCCGGCGGCATATTTGTTATATTCCTCATCGGATACGTTCTTGGGAATGGGCGGTCCGCTTTCGCCGAAGCCGCGCAAGTCGAGCGTGAATACCGCGAACGATTGGTCAACAGGCATGGGAGGGAAGAGACCGCGAGCCTGCCCGAGCGGAGACCAGTTTTGCAGCCAGTCCACCATGCCGTAATTCACCCAGTTCTCTTGCGGAAGTCCGTATTGATGAACGAGCAGAACAACAGGCGCATTCAGCTTCCACGATGGATAGTAATATCCCACCAACGCCTGTCCATCTTCTGCGGCAAACTCGACGCGCGTCGGTAACGGCTTGGATGCGAAGCCCGGCAAAGGCGTCGGCTCGAATTCCTTAACGCTTTTGATTGGCTGCACTTGTCCATTCTGCGAATCGTCCACGGGGTCGTTACCGTATTTTGGTCCGTTGTAGAGAGAGAGGATGTGAAACTCAATTGATTTCGAGGGGAATTGATCGAGGGCGATCTTGAGTTCCACAACCTCGCCAATTTCCATCGTCACAGCGAGATCACTGTTGCCTTCTCCAAAATATCTGAAGTCGGTATGTTTGTTAGGGCGCGTACTGAGTTGTCCACCCTTCCCGCCCACAAACCCCACAATCGCAATACCATCCCAACCTTCCATGCCTTCGAGACGGACCATGATATAGAGATATTGGTCGTTCTTGAAATATCGCGCTTCGATCAGGTCCGCCATGCCGGGTTTTTGGTCTCCCGTCAAGTCGGTCACATTGACGGAATAGTTAGCCCAGTCGTCCGCCTTGCCGTCAATCACGATAATCGTGGTCGGCGGCGGTGTCGGCGTCGGGCTGGGCGGAATCGGACTCGCCGTTGCGGTTGGCAGGGGTGTCGCGCTAGGCGCAACAGTTGGAGGCGCTACTGTAGTTGCCGCCTGCGGCGAGGCGCAACCAGCGAGCAAAACTGCGATCATGACTACGTAAAACAAGAATTTGGTTTTCATGGTCATTCTCCTTTGGTAAAAACCAAACTGCTAGCAGACATGACGGAGAAAACTTAGTCGAGTTTCATTCGATACACGCGGTGATTTTTGTACTCTACCCCGTTGAGGTTCTTCAAATCGGCGCGCATTTGCTCGGTGGTTTCGGCGACTTGAGTCATTTCGACGTTCTCGAACTGATTGAAACCAAGCACAGTTTTTCCCATTTCGTAATACAACAGCGCATTGCCACCCTTGCCTTGATACTCAGGCAGGATACCCATGCCGTTGCCTGAGACGGTTTTCGTGCGTTTCATTTCGAGCAGGATATCAACGATGCCAAAGGGAAAGAGCCTTCCCTTGGCGCGTTGGAGGGCGGCGGACACGTCGGGAAAAGCGAAGAGGAAACCGACGATCTCCTCGCCAGCCATGATGACTTTGATCAGGCGCGGGTCGGCGACGAGGAAGATGTTGTCCACCGCGTATTGGATGTCGCCTGGCGAAAACGGATAATATTCCCAGTTGTGAATGAACGCCTTGTTGTACGCTTCGCCGATGCGCGGCGCCCATTTAATCAACTCACGTTTATTCTTGAATTGCTTGACCTTCAAAGCGCCGCGCTCGATCACACGCTTGGCGATGTTTTCAACCCGCTCTGGGATGCGGAACGATTCGGCGGGAAGATAGCACGAGACGAAATCCACTTCCTTCTCGAAGCCGAGCGATTCCATGAGTTTGGGATAGTAGGCGTAGTTGTAGTTCATCATCGTCATCATTTGACGATGTTCGAAGCCTTCGATTTGAATCCCATAGCCGTCGAACGGAGAGAGTCCCTTGGGACCGATGAGGGTGTCGAGTCCGCGCGCTTTTGCCCAGGCGTGGACCGAGTCGAAGAGGGCGCGGGCAACCTCCACGTCGTCAATTGAATCGAACGCGTAGAAGTGGGCTTTCTTCGTCTTGTGGTAGTCGTTGAAGGGCTTGTTATCCGCCGCGCAGATGCGTCCCACCACTTCCCCATCGCGGACGGCGATGAAGAAATCCGCTTCGGAGTGGCTGAAGAAGGGATGCTTCTTGCGGTTGAGAGGCAGGTAGGCGTCGAGGAAAAGAGGCGGGACCCATTGTTTGCAATCCCGATACAGGTCGTAATAAAACTGCACAAAGCGCTTGACCTGCCGCTTGTTTTCCGTATCCACTTTTTCGATGGTGAGCATTGAAACTCCCTGAGGGTTGAGGTGAGGCAAGTATAAATCAAATTAGATACACCGTTGGTCGAGTAGTGAGTGGCGCGAGGCGCCATTACGAGCGTATCGAGACCAACGATGTCCAAGAAAAATTTTGTAAGAGAGTGTTTTGAAAATCAAAATTCACCACAGATAAACACAGATGAACTTTGATTTTTGATGAAAAACTGGACGAAATCGTTTGAAATCCAATTTATCTGGGTTCATCTGTGGTTTAAAAAAAACGAAATTCAAAACGCTTTCTTCCATGAACTGCATTGGTTAGTGGTGGTTTCGGTTTCGACAAGCTCAACCCAGCGGATACGTCCCGCGACGAGCATCGCGGGACTACTCAACCACCAATGTATACCGTGCTATACTTGAAAAAAAAACGGAAGGGAAACGCCATGCTAACCGAACAACACCAAGAGTTAATGAAAAAATACGCCGAGGCGATCGTGCGCGTCGGGTTGAACATCCGCAAAGGACAGCGGCTCATCATTTCAAACGCCATCGCGCGCGGCGTGCCGCCCGCGGGACGAGAACTCGTCCACGAGGTGACGAAAGCCGCGTATGCCGCAGGCGCAAAATATGTGGAAGTCATCTGGGGCGACGAGGAGATGCTCCGCATCCGCTTGCAACACGCGCCCGCCGATTCGTTCGACGAGTATCCGAAGTTCCACATCAGCGGCGTGATGGACATGATCAAGAACGGCGACGCGTTGCTCTCGGTCTACGCCAACGACCCCGATGCGCTACACGGCATGGAGTCGGACCGCGTGGCGGCGATGCAAAAATCTCATTTGAGCAATTACAACGAAGTCGGCGCGCAGATCAGCCGCAATGCGATCAACTGGTGCGTGGTCGCTTCGGCGAGTCCCGCGTGGGCGAGGAAAGTTTTCCCGAATCTCCAACAGGATGAAGCGGTCGAAAAATTGTGGCAAGCCATCTTTGAAACGACGCGCGCCACGCTTCCCGATCCCGTTGGCGCATGGGAAGCGCACATCAAAAATCTGAAAGCCCGCGCCAACTACATGCAAGCGAAAAAATATTCGGCGCTTCATTACAAGGGACCAGGCACCGACTTCACACTCGGCTTGCCGAACGGACACAAATGGGGCGGCGCGCAAGCGATGGCGGAGAACGGCGTGATCTTCACCGCCAACATGCCCACCGAGGAAATTTTCACACTGCCCGATCGTCACCGCGCCGAAGGGACGGTCGCCGCGACGTTTCCGCTCAGTTACAGCGGGAGCCTCATCGAAGATTTCAACGTCACGTTCGAGAACGGGCGCATCGTGAAGGTCAACGCCAAAAAGAACGAAGCCATCCTGCAAAAATTGGTGGACACCGACGAAGGCTCGACACGGCTTGGGGAGGTCGCGCTCGTCAATGCGACTTCGCCCATCGGCAGACGCGGACACCTCTTCTACAACACACTCTTCGACGAGAACGCTTCATGCCACATTGCGATTGGTCGCGCCTACCGTTTTACTTTGATCGGCGGGGAAGAGTTGACCGACGAGGAGTTCGTCAAAGCGGGAGGCAATATCAGCCTCAACCACGTGGACTTCATGATCGGCTCGCCGCAGATGGATATTGACGGAATCAAAGACGACGGAACGCGCGAACCCGTCATGCGCTCTGGCGAATGGGCGTTCGATGCGTAAAAAATTAACCGCAAAGAACGCCAAGAACGCAAAGAATTTAAAAAGATTTTCTTAGCGACCTTTGCGGGCTTAGCGGTTCAAAAAAGGATCGTCCAACCATGATCAAGTCGGAAATAACCGCAAAGAACGCCAAGAACGCAAAGAATTTAAAAAGATTTTCTTAGCGACCTTTGCGGGCTTAGCGGTTCAAAAAAAAGGATCGTCCAACATGACCGAATCCGAATTCGACACCCTCCTCTCCAAATACGCCGACGTGGTCGTGCGCGTGGGACTCAACCTCCGCAGGGGACAACGCCTGCTCCTGCGCGGCATCCTCGATGACGCGCCGTTGATGCAGAAAGTGACCGAAAGCGCGTACAAGGCTGGCGCAATTTACGTCGAGCCGATCTACTCGGACGAACGCATCACGCGCATCCGCTTTGAACACGCCGACCCAGAGACTCTCACCGAAATCCCGAACTGGACGCTGGCGCGTTACGAGGAATATTACGAACGCATGGACGCGGAACTCGCCATCTCATCATCCGACCCCGAATTGCTCTCTGGGATTGACCCCGATCTGATCGCAAAGAATCGCAAAGCAGTGGCGCAAAAGTTCGAGCCGCTCCGCAAGTACGAGAACACGACCAACTGGTGCGTGGTCGCGACCGCCACGCCCGCGTGGGCAAAAAAGGTGTTCCCAAACGTCCCTGCGAAAGAAGCGGTTGAAAAATTGTGGGAGGAAATCTTCGCCAGTTGCCGAATCCACGAAGCGGACCCTGTCGCCGCGTGGACGAGTCACAGGGAAAAACTTCAACGGTATCGTGATTATCTCAACGCGCAGAAATTCACCGCGTTGCATTATCGAGCCCCCAACACCGACTTGACCATCGGCTTGCCCGAAAAACAACAATGGCAAGGCGCGCAAGCCGAATTCAAAAACGGAATCGTTGGCGTGCCCAACCTCCCCACCGAGGAAGTGTTCACCACGCCGCACACGAAAAAAGTGAACGGGTTTGTTTCGTCAACCATGCCGCTGAATTACGGCGGCGTTTTGATCGAAGACTTCAGCCTGACGTTCGAAAATGGACGCGCTGTGAAAGTGACGGCGAAAAAAGGCGAAGAGACGTTGAAGAAATTGATCGAGACCGACGAGAACGCGGCGCGTCTCGGCGAGGTCGCCCTCGTGCCGAACAGTTCGCCCATCAGCCAGCGGAAGATTCTCTTTTACAACACGCTCTTCGACGAGAACGCCTCCTGTCACATCGCCATCGGAAATTCATACCGCGACACCATCATTGGCGGCGAAGACATGACCGAAGAAGAATTCGCCGCGGCAGGAGGCAACAAGTCCCTCGTCCACACCGATTTCATGATCGGTTCGGACAAACTGGATATTGACGGAATCAAATCCGATGGCTCGCGTGTGCCAGTTTTCCGTGGGGGTGAGTGGGCAATAAAAATCTAGGAATGTCATTCTGAGGAGCCGCGTAGCGGCGACGAAGAATCCCTGACTTGCATCAAGGCGACAATGATCCTCTCAAAGTCGTGCGATGAAATGGCATTGCCACGGAGACGCGGAGTCGCAGAGAAAAATAAATCTGGGTCTCCCGTTTCTGAGGGGATGAGTGAAACCTCACAAGTTTTTAGCCACGGATTTCACCGATTTTCACCGATTTTTTAAAATAATCCGTGCGAATTCGTGCAATCCGTGGCAAAGGTTTTAGGGTTTCCCGTTAAAAAAGGTAGTGCCATGAATCTTTTATCTGTGTTCTCTGTGACTTATCATCCCCGAAGGGGGCTGTGGCAAAAGCCTGCGTAAGGTGAGTTAATAAATTTCATTCGCCCTATTCGCAAATTCGCAGTATTCGCGTTGAAAGTTTTCCCCCTCAAGACACTTAACTCAAGGCGACATCTCGCACGATTGATTCTTAGAACATCTGTTACAATTTCAGGGCGGAACCAAAACCAATGACCCAAAACAAAAACTGGCTCGCCTCCCTCACGCAAGGACTGCCTCCCACCTACTGGCTCTTGTGGAGCGGCACGCTCATCAACCGTCTCGGCGGCTTCGTCATCCCCTTCCTCACCCTCTACCTCACGGACCAACGCGGCATCTCGGTCAGCCAAGCCGCGTTCATGGTTTCGCTTTTCGGCGCGGGCTCCTTCCTCTCGCAACTCATCGGCGGCGAACTCACCGACCGTCTCGGTCGCCGACCCGTCATGCTCCTCAGTTTCCTCGTCACGCCGATCTTCATGATCTCCCTCGGTCTCGCCAACGACGTCGCCCTCATCGCCCTCCTCACCTTCATCGTCGGATTCTTCACCGACCTCTACCGTCCCGCCGTCGGCGCGGCAATTGCGGATTTAGTCCCGCCCGAATCGCGGACGCGCGCCTACGGATACAACTACTGGGCGATCAACCTCGGCGCGGCGGTCGCTCCGCTTCTCGCGGGACTTGTGGCTGGGTACAGTTACCTCATCCTCTTCGCCGCCGACGCGTTGACCACCCTCGTCTTCGGCTTAATCGTCCTCTTCGGCATCCGTGAGACGCGTCCCGCCGAGGCGCATCACGCCTCGCATGTTTCATTCAACGAACGAATCAGTCAACTCAAGCGTGAGCCAATCCTGTTGATATTATCTCTGCTGGCATTTTTCTTCGGGATGGTCTACATGCAGTCCTACGTTACCCTTCCGCTCGACATGCAAGCCAACGGACTCGGACCCGAAAACTACGGCGCAACGATCGCAGTCAACGGAATTCTCATCATCCTCGTCACGATTCCCATCAGCAACATGGCGGTGAAGTGGCATCGCTTCCGTACGATCGCCTTGTCGGCTATCTTCCTCGGGCTTGGCTTCGGCTTCACCGCCCTCGCCGACAATTTGATTCTGTTCATGCTCAGCGTCGCCATCTGGACAGTTGGCGAGATCGCCGCGACCTCCGTCGCGCCTGCCATCATCGCAGATTTGTCTCCTGTTGAACTGCGCGGCGTGTATCAGGGCATCTTTGGCGCCGCGTGGGGGCTTGCCTACTTCGTCGGTCCGCTCGCAGGCGGATGGGTCTACGAACGCCTCAGCAGCGACGCCCTCTGGCTGGTTTGTCTCGCAATTGGAATCCTCCTCGCCTTCTGCTATCTCGCCCTCGGCGCGCCCGCCAAACGCCGAATGGAAAGCGCCTCGTGAGTGCGTCGCACCAACAGGGATAGCGAATCCAACTTTGCAGGTGCGACGCACCCTCCTCTGCGGGGGTTATAATCGCGCCATGCCCAAATCAAAACCCATCTCCACCGACGACTTCCTCACCGAGGAATACGAATACATCGCCCAGACCGCCGCGCAGGCAAACGAAGACCGCGCCCGCATCTCTTCGTTCTATCTCATCGCGGTCGGCTCGTTGATCGCCACCATTTTCGGCACACAATTCTTCGACGTCGATTTTTTCACGCAAGCCGTCAAATTCATGCTCAGCGGCATCTTCCTCTTGCTGACGTTGATGGGTACGAGCACCATCGTTCAATTGGCGAAACTCCGCGCGGCGTGGTACGAGTCCATGCTGGCGATGAACCACCTCAAAGATTTCATGATCTCGCACAACAAAGGGTTGACCAAAGCATTCCGTTGGACAACACGAACCCTGCCGCCGAAATACAAAAAGAACAGCATCTCGTATTTCCAAGCGCGTGAAGCCGCCATCCTCAGCGGAGTCACTTTCAGCGCTGCCGTCTACTTCGCCCAATACGCGCTGAGCTTGAATGCTCCGATCAACTGGTTCGTCTCTGCCGTCTGCGGGATTATCGTCGTCTTCCTGCAACTCGCCGTGTACAAGAAAGCGTTGAATTGACATGCCGCGCGACTACGTCTCCCAGCATCCTACCGCGTTCCAACGCCGCCCGCATCTCACCAAAGACGACGACTGGATTCGGGCATTTCTGCATGAAGCAAGAATCGGACACATCGCCACGTCCATTGACGGACAGCCGTTCATCAATCCGACGATGTTCTGGTATGACGAAGCCAATCACCAAATCGTCTTTCACTCCAATGTCGCGGGGCGAGTCCGCTCGAATGTGGAATCCAACCCGAAGGTCAGTTTGGAAGCGAGCGAGTTGGGGAAGTTTCTCCCATCGAATGTCGCGCTCGAATTCTCGCTCCAATTCCGTAGCGTGGTCGTCTACGGAAGCGCTCGGCTAGTGGACGATCCCGCCGAAGCGCGGCGTCTGTTGTATGGCTTGATTCAAAAATATTTCCCCGCAATGACGGCTGGCAAAGAATATCGCGAGATCACCGACAAAGAACTGCGCGCCACCTCAGTCTACGCCATCCAAATCGAATCTTGGAGCGGCAAAGAAAACTGGGCAGACCGCGCCGACCAATCCGACGAGTGGACGCCGCTCGATGAAAAATGGTTTGAATAATTTTTATGTTGTTCGCAGGGCAGTTGCACTGCCCTGCGGTGATAACTATGTCACAATCCTATCGAGTCTTTACAGATCTGCACTACGCCTACTTTGTGACCTGGACTCTTGTCGATTGGATACACCTATTCGACCAGGAATCCTATCGCCAAATCATCTTGGATTCCCTGAATTACTTGCGAATTGAAAAGAAAACTCAACTTAATGCCTTTGTGATCATGTCGTCTCATCTCCACACAGTGCTCTGGCCCGAAATCGGCATTAGTCTTTCCGATGTTACAAGGGATTTCAAACGCTTCACATCACGCAAAATTTCACAAGGAGCGGAAAAGCAAGGCGCAACAGATGTCATAAAGGTTTTCAAAAAAGCCCGAAAGGAAAACCGCGCGCAAGATGTATCCGAGTATCAAGTCTGGCAGGAGGGATCGCATCCCGAAGCGATCTTCACGGAAAAATTCGCTCGCCAAAAAATAGATTACATCCACATGAATCCAGTAAAAGCGGGGCTGGTAAAAACGCCTGAACAATGGCAATATTCGAGCGCTCGCGCGTATCTACTCGGCGAAGAGACCTACCCACCAACGGATATTTTATTGGTGAGAGGTTAGCGCAAAGCGTCAGCAGTGCAACTGCTGACGCAACAAATATCGTTCTTTCGGCAGTTGCACTGCCGAAAGCCATCCGCAGTGCAACTGCGGGTGAGCATCGTGGTTTGAATAAGGAGTTGACATGCCTGAAGAAAAATTTCGCACCGAAGAATTCCGCGTGGACGGCGAGGAATTGCTTCGCAAGATCAAAAACCTAATCAAAGAGGGAAACATTCGCCGCGTAATCATCAAAGACAAGGACGGCAAAGTCGTCTTTGAAATCCCGCTCACGTTTGGCGTGGTTGGCGCGTTGATCGCTCCGCAACTCGCCGCCATCGGCGCAATCGCCGCGTTGTTGAGCGAAGCGACGGTGATCGTGGAAAAGAAAGAATAGAGTTCAATCTGCAAGCGTCCGCTCTCCCCTTGGGAGAGGGCTAGGGAGAAATCCTTTCCACCCCGATCCCCGCGCCGCTCGGCAGACTCATCGTTGCCCCATCGTACATCACTCCCCGATACGGATCGTTCTTGATCAACAGCGGACCATCCAAATCAGCATAGTCGCACAGCGGAGCAAGGTGCGCGGCGGCTGTCACGCCAACAGACGACTCGACCATGCAACTCAACATGATCTGCATATCGTGCGCACGCGCCGTGTGAATCATCCGCAACGACTCGCGTATCCCCTCGCTTTTCATCGTCTTCACCACCACGCCGTCGATCGCGCCTGCAAGCTTGGCGACATCGTGCGAGTTCTTCGCGGTTTCATCGGCAAAGATGGGAATGTCAATCCGTTGGGCGCGTAACTGGTCTTTCAACCAGAAATAACCGTCCACATCGTCCACAGCCAGCGGCTGTTCGATAAATTCAAGATCGTACTCGGCAAGTTTAGGAATGATCTGCAACGCGCGCTCGCGGCTCCAGCCCGCGTTCGCATCGACGCGGAGTTTCGCGTTCGTGACGCGCCGAATCGCAGAAACGATTTCCTCATCCTTCTCGCTCCCCAACTTGATCTTCAAAATCGGATGCCCCGATGCCTTCGCTTGTTCCGCCATCACCGCGGGCTCATCCATGCCAATGGTAAAAGAAGTTTGTGGAATCTTCACAGGGTTCAAGCCAAATAATTTATACAATGGCTGACCCAACTTTTTCCCCCACAGATCGTGCAACGCCTCGTCAATTGCTGAGCGCGCCGCACGCGAGCCAGCGGGTCGCTTCGCAAGAACCGCGTCCAAGTCAAACAGATCGTCGCCTAACTCAGGCGCCGATTTGAGATATTCGATGATGCCTTGTTGCGTCTCGCCATAATATGGCACAGCCGCCGCTTCGCCCACGCCGTCGTCGAGATAAACCAAAACATTATGACGCTGGTCGCTCGCCCCATGCGCCACACGAAACGTTGTCCGCAATTCAAGTGAAATCGGTTCCCAATGAAGTTTCATCGCCGCTCGATAACCTCCAACACGCCGCACATCTTAACACAGATGGTAGAATCGAACCATGCAAACCATTCTCGATAACTTCGCCAAAACGTTCGACACGCGCACCTCGCTCTTCGATGTAAAAATTGATTCACAATCGGATGATTCCCTCACCCTCAGCGGACGCGTCCTCGACGCTTCACAATTGGATGAACTGCCCCGCCTCTTTCCCCAAGTGCGGCTGGATACGGCTTCCGTACGCGTTCTCAACGCTGAGACTCACGAACGCGTCCACGTCGCCACGAATCTGACAGGCTTGCACGAGCGGCCCACATTCAGAGTCCCACTCTTGAGCGAGTTGTATTTCGGGACCGAACTCGAAGTGTTGGACGAAGAAGGCAGATGGGTTTTTGTCCGCCAAACGGACGGATATCTTGGCTGGGCATATCGCCCTTACCTCGGCGAGGGACTCGCCCCCTCCCCCACACATCTCTCCCTCGCGCCGACGATCGAACTCCACGCCGAACCGAACGAAACCAGCGAAGTGTTGACGCGCCTCGTCAGCGGCACGGGCGTTGTCGTCGAAGAAACACGCGATGGCTGGTCACGCGTCCACGCAAACAAAACAGGATGGATTCAATCATCACAGTTGCGCGCGCTGAACGAATTGCCACAATCCCTCCCTGAAAAACAGACAACCCTCGTCAGCGACTCTCACCGCATGACTGGCACTCCCTACCTCTGGGGCGGCGCCAGCGGACACGGCATTGACTGCTCAGGCTTTGCCCAACTCCTCCACCGCTGGATCGGAATCCAAATCCCGCGCGATGCCGACATGCAATGCGACGCGGCAAAACCAGTGGAAGCGCCTTATCAGGTTGGCGATCTATTTTTCTTCAGCGAAGACGACGACAAAAAATATATCACCCATGTCGGCATGTCGCTCGGCGGCTGGAAGATGATTCACTCCTCCCGCTCGCACAACGGCGTCTACGTGGATGATTTGCAGGAACGAAAATCGCTGATGGACATTTTCGTCAGCGCGGGAAGTTATTTGCGATGAAACATTACCGCAAGGAACTCTGGTTCAACATCCCATCGCGACGCGGCTTCGTCAACATCACCCCCGACGTGGAAGTTGCCGTCCGCGAGAGTGGTATCAAGGAAGGCATGGTTCTCGTCAACGCCATGCACATCTCGGCGTCGGTCTTCATCAACGACGATGAATCGGGTTTACATCACGATTACGAACAATGGCTGGAGAAACTCGCCCCGCACGAACCCGTCAGCCAATACCGTCACAACGACACGGGCGAAGATAACGCCGACTCGCACCTCAAACGCCAAATCATGGGACGCGAAGTCGTCGTCGCGATCACCGACGGCAAATTAGACTTCGGTCCATGGGAGCAAATTTTCTACGGCGAATTCGACGGACGACGAAGAAAGCGCGTGCTGATAAAAATTATCGGGGAATGACTCCCTTCTCCCTTTGGGAGAAGGGCTGGGGATGAGGGCGTGTCATGAGTCCACTTAAGTGGGCTTCGTAGGAATAGCACGGGGGCTCGTCCCCGTGCGGGCATCACGAGTAGAGAATCTTTCCAAGCCGAATCAACCGTCCCTGAGAAAGAAGCGTCCCGCAGGAAAATCCTGCGGGACGTTATCACTTTACGGACAATTGATCCGATAGATCACCATCTGCTCGATCTTCTGTGTGCGGTCTACCACGCCGCCGCCTTTGTTCAAACCGACAATTTGGAAATCAAACCAACCGGGGTCAATACGCGCATCGGGATTGACCGTTTCGCCGGTCAGCGTCATCGAAAACACGCCATTACTCACCTCTTGCATCTTACCGGCGCTCCTCCACTGAGTGTCGTAGAGCGCCTTCGGATAATCTCTCACGCGATAGAAGAGTTCGGCATCGGTAATATCAATGAGCGACGCGGTCGCAGTGATGGTCATCTCGCGCGGCAAACACCGCAAGGTAAATTCATTACCGGACAAAGTAATATTTTTGAACACACCTTTGCCGAGAATATCATCCACCACTATAGGCGCCGCGGCGGCATTCGGATCGACAGACGCCACAACCGGAGGCTGTGTCGGCGGAACGGCGGTGGGTTGAGCGGCGGGTTCAGGCGACGCTGGCACTACAACAGTGACAACGATCGGTTGCTGCTGTTGCGGAGCCTGAGTAGGCTCGACGACTACAGTCACCACTACCGGCTCCGGCGCGACGGCTTGAGTCGCTGGCGTTGCCGGCGCGGCGCACGCGGTCAATGCGACCGCTAGTACGACAAATAAAATTTTCTTCATTATGTGTCTCTCCTTTTCAAAAGTAAGATAATCTTAGCGGCAGGTCGGCGGGCTGTACACCGCGCAAATCATTTTTCGGTTTTCAATTTCGATAACTCCCGCGTTTTTACGCGCCGAAGTCATCCCCCAAATTACCCATGCGGCTCTGATATAATTTTCACCATGCTCACTCCGGAACAGATCGAGACCAAACTGGATCGTATCCTCCTCAAAGTGCAAATGCCCGGTCGCTACGTGGGCGGCGAACTCAACAGCGCCCACAAAGATTGGGATTCGGTCCAAACCCGCGTCGCCTTCGTCTTCCCCGATATTTACGACATCGGCGTCTCGAACGTCGGCTTGAAAATTCTATACGACCAGGTCAATCAACGCGACGACGCGCTCGCCGAACGCGCTTACGCGCCTTGGCTGGATATGGAAGCCCTCATGCGTGAGCATGGGATTCCGCTGTACGCGCTCGAATCAAAACGACCTTTAGCCTGCTTCGACCTCGTCGGCTTTACTCTCCCTTACGAAACCCTCTACACCAACGCGCTCAACATCCTCGACCTTGCCGGCATCCCCGTCCGTTCGGCAGACCGCGACGAAACTCATCCCATCATCATCGCCGGTGGACATTCCACGATGAACCCCGAACCCATGCACGCCTTCATCGACGCGTTCGTGATCGGCGAGGGAGAGGAAGTCATTCACGATATCATCAACGTTATCATGTCATTGCGAGCCACGAAGTGGCGAAGCAATCCACTTGCAAACGAGGAGATTGCTTCGACGCCTACGGCGTCTCGCAATGACATACTGAAAGCGCTTGCAAAAATCCCCGGCGTGTACGTGCCAAGCCTCTACGAAGCGCACTATCTCGATGACGGCACGGTCTCGCACATCGAACCGATCGTCGCAGACATTCCCAAAGTTGTCACCAAACGCGTGGTCGCCAAACTGCCTCCGCCGCCGACGAAGTTCATCGTCCCAAACATTGACATCGTCCACAACCGCGTGTCGGTGGAGATCATGCGCGGGTGCACGCGGGGGTGTCGATTCTGTCACGCAGGGATGATCACGCGTCCCGTCCGCGAAAGACCCGTGGATGAAGTGATCGAAGCGCTCGAAGCGGCGGTCAAATCCAGCGGCTTTGAAGAGGTCGCGTTGCTGTCGCTGTCGTCGTCCGATTACACAAATGTTTTAGAGTTGGTCACGAAGGTCGGAGAAAAATTCGGCGGCAAACATCTCAAAGTTTCACTGCCGTCGTTGCGGATCGAAACCGTTTCAATTGACCTGATGGAAAAACTCAAAGACAAACGCTCCGGCGGATTCACGCTCGCGCCCGAAGCCGCCACCGAACGGATGCGCCGCATCATCAACAAATTTGTGCCAGACGAGGAAGTGATCAACACGACGCGTGAAATTTACGCGCGCGGCTGGACGACGATCAAGTTGTATTTCATGATCGGGCATCCGAGCGAGACGCTGGAGGATGTGCAAGCGATCGCGGACTTGTGCAAGCGCGTCATCGCCGAGGGACGCAAAGTGGCGGGGATGCGCGTCAAGTTGAACGCGGGAGTCAGCACGTTCGTGCCAAAATCGCAGACGCCGTTCCAATGGGTTTCGTGCGACACGCCCGAACAGATCCGCGCCAAGCAAGCGTTGCTTCGCCGCGAATTGGGGCGCGACCGAAATATCAAATTAAGTCTCACCGACGCGGAAGATTCGTTTTTGGAGGCGTGGCTCTCGCGCGGCGACAGAAAGATGGCGAAGGTGGTTTACTCCGCATGGAAGAACGGCTCGAAGTTCGACGCATGGCAGGAAGGGAAAAAATACGACGCGTGGATGTCCGCTTTTGAGGAACAAGGACTCGACCCGCTGTTTTACACGCACCGTCAGCGCCGCACGGATGAAGTTTTCCCCTGGGAACACATCACTGCCGCAGTCCGCAAGAACTTTTTGTTCCAAGATTTCAGGCAATCGCTCGAAGGACAGATCCGCGTGGATTGCCGCTTCGATTGTTTCGCCTGCGGCATCCTGCCGACTTTCGCTCAGATGAGACGCGAAAACCCTGGCGATGTGTGGAAATGCCCGGAGGTGAAGTCGCCGGGAAGAGCGGTGATTAGTGAAACAGTGAACAGTAATCAGTTATCGGTGGTTGGGGATTGACGGCTGGCATGTCCGCGTCGAAGAAGCAATTCATCGAGAAGTTACTGCGCGAACGCGACAAGTTCGAGTTGACGTTGAACCGCGTCGGCTTTACGCGGCAGATGACGTTGAAGGGCGTAACGGGGAAATGGTCCATCAAGGATATTCTCGCGCACATCCTTGCTTACGAGCAATACATCGCCGACCGGATGAATGAAATATTGCACGGGCAAGAGTATACGCCATGCAAAACGCAGTCCGCGCTGGATGCGTTCCTCGACGAGCATGGCTATCCCGATTTCGGCTCGCCCCTGCTGGACGATGAGTCGCCGAACGCGTGGGTGGTTGAAAAATATAAAAGGGTTTCGTTGGAAGATGTTGTCGCCCAGGAAGTGCAGGCGTTTTCATCCATCGTTGCCACGCTCGAAAAACTGCCGCAAAAATTGATTGACGAACACAATCTCTTCGACCGCGTCGCCAACAACACATACAAACACTACCGCGAGCATTTGAGGAATATTCGGCATTGGATGAAAACTCACGCGGTGAATAGCAAGTAGAGCAAGATAGTATCTCGCTCAACACACATGCGGATTCGAATTACATTTTCCAAGCAGGGACCGCTTCGCTACACGGGGCATCTCGACTTGCACAAGTTGTGGGAGCGCGCCGCCCGCCGCGCGGAACTTCCGCTGGCGTATTCGCAGGGATTCCACCCACAGCCGAAGATGAGTCTCGCGGCGGCGTTGCCGCTAGGGTTTTCGTCCACGTGCGAGATGCTGGACATGTGGCTCGAACGCGACGTTGATTTGGTCAGTCTGCGCGAGCGACTCAACGGGACGCTCCCGCCGGGGATTCGAGTGTTGAGCGTAGAACAAGCCGAGGAACGCGCGCCAGCTTTGCAGACACAAGTCGCTGAGGCGGAGTATCAAATCGAATTGCGTGAACCTGTTGGCCCGTCGGAGTTGAAGCGCAGGATCGAGGCGGCGATGGAATCCAAATCCATCCCCCGCGAACGGCGCGGCAAATCCTATAACTTGCGCCCGTTGATCCTGTTCATTGAGGCGTTCGATGATAAAATCACGATGCGTTTAGCGGCGCGTGAAGGCGCAACGGGGAGACCCGAAGAAGTATTAGATGTGTTGGGAATCGCGTTCGAGGAGACGAGGATCGAGCGGACGCGGTTGATATTCAAAGAGGAGAGCGCTTCGTGATGCTGAAGCGTCTCTCGCAATGATATATACTGGAGGAGCCATGGCATTACTTGGTGCAGTATTTTTTGGGTTCGTCCCCATGTTCTTGTTCGCGATGTTCGTGAACTGGCTGGATCGTTACGAGAAAGAGCCGAAACTGTTGCTCGGCGCGGCGTTCGTGTGGGGTGTGGTAATCGCTGGGGGCGGCGCGTACATTTTGAATACCGTGTTCGGCATCGGAATTTATGTGTTGACCGGCTCTGAAGCCGCGGCGGATTTCGGCACCACGTCCATCGTTGCGCCGATCATCGAGGAAGCGTTGAAAGGGCTGGCAGTCGGCGTAGTCTTTCTGATGTTCCGCAAGGAGTTCGATTCCATCCTCGACGGCATCGTGTACGGCGCAATCACCGCCATGGGCTTTGCCGCCATTGAAAATGTTTTATATATTTATCGCAACGGCTACCAAGCCGGCGGCTGGGAGGGCTTCTGGGTCCTCGTGGTCGTACGCGTGATCCTCGTCGGCTGGATGCATCCGTTCTTCACGGCGTTTACCGGCATCGGTTTTGCAGTGGCGCGCTTGAACAAGAACATCCTCGTCAAGATTCTGGCGGTCCCTGCCGGTTATATGGTGGCTGTGCTGACGCACGCCTTCCACAACACCTTCAGTTCGGTCGTCGGCGGCGAGGGCGGATTCTTCCTCGGCATCCTAGCGGACTATTTCGGCTATTTCCTGATGACCGTGTTCATCATTTGGATGATCATCCATGAGCGCGGCATCCTAAAACGCCAGTTGGTGGAGGAAGTGAACAGCGGCACGATCTCGCAACAGCAATACAAGACCGCCATTTCGTTCTTCCAGTTCAACGCGCATATTTCGGCGCTCACGTCAGGGAGTTTCGGTCCCACCAAGCGTTTCTATCAGGTACTGGGTGAATTGGCGCATAAAAAAGAACAACTTACGAAAGTCGGCGACGAAAGCGGCAACCTAAAAATCATCGAACAATACCGGGCAGAGTTGACGAGACTCGCGCCAGTGGCAAAGGTATAAATACACGAAGGGACGGGGAACCCCGTCCCTTCGTAACCCGTGATAGAATTTTTTCATCGCCCCCGTAGCTCAGTGGACAGAGTGTCGGCCTCCGGAGCCGAAGAGCGCAGTTCGAGTCTGCGCGGGGGCGCACAAAACCGCCGCAGGGCGGTTTTTGTTTTGGCTTGCTGCCCGCGTCAAATCATGCGCCGAAACAAGAATCAAATTAAGGTAGAATATAGCGCGTAACTCGCCGGGGCGATGGCGGAATCGGCAGACGCAACAGACTTAAAATCTGTCGGTGGAAACACCGTGAGGGTTCGACCCCCTCTCGCCCCATCTTTCCCTCACCCCTTGCCCTCTCCCAATGGGAGAGGGTTGGGTGAGGGCAAATTTACTATGTACTTCAACCGCCAGCAACTCGAAGAGATCGAAGATAAAAGTCTTGCGCCATACGGCACACGGAGCAAAGACTCAAAGGGACGCGCCTACCTCGACAGCGAACCCGACTATCGGACATCGTTCCAACGCGACCGTGATCGCATCCTCCACACCACCGCCTTCCGCCGACTCGAATACAAGACGCAAGTCTTTATCAACTTTGAAGGCGACTACTTCCGCACCCGGCTGACTCATACACTGGAAGTCGCTCAGATCGGACGGACGTTTGCGCGCGCCCTAGGCGGCAACGAAGACCTCGTGGAAGCGATCTGCCTAGCGCACGATCTTGGACATTCACCCTTCGGGCACTCCGGCGAAGTCGCGCTTGCCCGCTTGATGAAAGATCACGGCGGCTTCGACCACAACAAACAATCCCTACGGATCGTCACCGAACTAGAACAGCGCTATCCCGAATTCCCCGGCTTGAACCTCACATGGGAAGTCCGCGAAGGGATGGTGAAGCACGAGTCCGAATACGATATTTCCGACGCGCGCGACTTCAACCCCGAACTGCGCGGCAACCTCGAAACGCAGATCGCCAACGTCGCCGACGAACTCGCCTACACCACGCACGACCTCGACGACGGCCTACGCTCCGGTATGATCACCCCTCAAATGCTGGATGGAATCGCCCTGTGGGAAATTTTGCGCGAAACCTACAACTGGAACGGACAGTCGCTGGAGGAGATGGAACGCCATCGCATGATCCGTCAACTCGTAGGCATCATGGTCACCGATATGGTCGAGGCAACCGAGAGCCGCTTGAAAGAAAGCAAGGCAAAGTCGGCGCTCGATCTTCAAAAACTAAAACACAACGTGATCGGTTATAGCGAGGATATGCAACGACGCAACCGCGAATTGAAGGATTTCCTTTACAAGAAACTATATCGCCACTATCGCGTCGCGCGGATGCAAGTCAAAGCCGAGAATCTGATCTCGGAAATATTCCACGCCTATCGCGCGGAGCCGTTGATGCTCCCCGACACCGTCCAAATATTCATTGACAAACGCGGTCTCGAGCGGACGATCTGCGATTACATCGCCGGCATGACCGATCGTTTCGCCATCGAAGAACATCAGAAACTTTTCAACCCGCTTGAAAAACCATAGGAAGAAGTGAAAATGAGCCAGCAGATCTATCTTACGCCCGAAGGGGAGGCAAAACTAAAAACAGAACTCGCGGAACTCACCGGGAGTCGACGCGAGGAACTCGCCCAGCGGCTCCGCTCGGCGATCCAGATGGGCGACCTCTCCGAAAACGCCGATTACCATAAAGCCAAGGAAGATCAGGCGTTCCTCGAAGGGCGGATTCAGGAGATCGAGGCGATCCTTCGCATGGCGACCATCGTCGAAAAACAACAAAGCGACGTGGTGATGGTTGGCTCGCGTGTCACCGTGCAGGAGGAAAACTTCGACCCGGAGACGTTTGACATGGTAGGCGCAAAAGAAGCCGACCCGCGCAACGGGAAAATTTCCAACGAATCGCCCATTGGCAGCGCGTTGATCGGTCACAAGGCGGGCGATGTGGTCGAAGCGCAAACACCGGGCGGAAGCGTAAAATTCAAGATCATCAAGGTCGAATAGTTAAAAGTTGATGCGGCGCGATTTGCTTGGCAAATCGCGCCGCATTATTGCATTAAGACAGAGAAAGCCAAACGCTGTTTACTTCGCGCGGGGCCAGATCGCAAATTCTAGCGTGACTCGTTGGAAGTAACTGTTCTGCGGCAACGAACCCATGCCGTACTCCAAATCCACCACGGTGGCGAGGAGTTGCAGGTTGGCGGTTTCGAGGAGGATCTCCCCCCCTCGCTGAAGCAGAATCAGGTCCCCCTTCGGTTCGAGGCGGGCGCGAGTGGCCGGGTCATTGTAGGCGTGTTCCGACATCAACACCTTCGTCGCAGTCTTGATATCGTTCTCTTCAAAGAGCCAAACTTCGAGGGCGGTCACTTTCTTCGGTTCGCCCACGCCGATCTTTTCGCAAATGCCCACGCCGTATTCGCCGAGATATTTCCCAGCCTGCGTGTCAATGCTGAACGATTCGTCGTAGAGATCGTATCCGAAGACGTACGTGGTCATGGATTGCGTGATGGGAGGTTCTAGTCCATGCGTGCGATAATCGGTCTTTTCGACGGTGCGACTGAGTTCCGCCGCCTGCATCACCGGCGTAACCGTGCCGCTGCCTTTGCGGAAGAGGCGGAATAAATACATTGCGCCCACCCCGAGGAGAATGGCAACCACTGCGATCGCCGCGTAGAAAACGATTTGCCCAAGCCCGCTCAGAGAGCCTTGTTCACTGCTGGGCGGCGCGGCTTGAATCGGCGCTCCCTTTACTGATTGGACCAGTTGACCGAACTCCTGAATTTTCGCAGAGTCGAGATACCCGGGATCGCTTTGCAGGCTGATAAAGGTGGAGCCTGCCGCCGCGCCCAAGTTATCCCAACGCGCCATGGCGGTATCTACATCGCCTGTGCGGTTGAAAGAGTCAATGGTCATACGGAGGTAATCTTTTTGCAGATCGGCGCGCAGAATCTCCGGCGTCCCATCGGTATACTCGACGGGCCACACTAGCCAACCAAAAATCAGGCCGAGAACCAAACCAGCCACCACGCCCAAAGCGACTGCAACTACCGGCTTTCTGAGATTGTTTTTGATGATCGCGAGTATCGCTTCCATGGCTTATTCCTTTTGTTTGAAGGTCTTGCTAATTATATACCATCCCAAACTCAGAATGCTCCCTAAATCGCAAATTCGATTACTTTCTTTCCATCAGGTATAACACCCGCTCCGCCTCGCGGATTTCGACCGCCTCACGGATTTCAAACTTCTCCCTGAAAGCCGATTCGAATCCTTCGCGCGTGTAATTCGGGAAAATATCAACCCGCGACGCCAACAGCTTCTTCACCTGGCTATCCTGCTTGGGAACAAATTCGATCACGAGCCATTTGCACGACTCGGCAAAGAACTCCGCGACTTGCGGCAATGGCACGTTGTTCGAGATCGCCAAATGATGGATAACCGCCAGCGCCAGCGCCAAATCTGCAGGACCGCGCTGACCGAACGAGTCGCGCTCGCGGTTTGTCCAACCGATCGCGGGCGAGGGATTTGTCAAATCCAAAAGCAAGGGCAACAAGTTTTCCGTTTTATCTTTTTTCATCTGGCGATAGTTTTGCTCGACCGCCGCAGGATCAATATCCCACGAAACGATGAACGCGCTGTGTTCGCCAGCCACGCGGCTGAATTCGCCGTTGTTCGCGCCCAAGTCCCACGTAAGCGCGGGCTTGAGCCGCGCCGACCACTCGCCCACCAATTGTTTTTTGTGTTCGAACGCCACGTCCGAATAATTGGTGATGTCGTAATAATTTCCCCACTCAGTGCCGCGGGGAGACCAATCCAGTTTTTGAATCGCAGACTCGAGACTCTCGATCAAACCCGTCATCGCCTGCCTGCTCATCGAGCCGCCGCGCGACTTGACCTCTTCGCCAGAATATTTTCTTTGCGCGCCCGCGTGCAAATGAATATGCGTGAGCAAACCAAAATTGAAGCGCGTCTTCGTCGGCAGCAATTCGCTCGCAAGATCGAGCGGAACGCCGTCAATATACACCCGCAATAATTGATTCAACCGCACGTCTTTCAACGCCATCAACGCCAGCGGTGCGAGAAAGTGTTGGCAAAATTGTTTATACGCCACCCACGGCTGTCCCTCGTGATACGTTTCAAACGATAACGTATCAATCAACGTCGCTTTCCCCTGCACAAACTGAATGTTGTACGCGCTTGCGTCCTTCAACGACATATCCGCTTTTAGCGCGCGCTTTTGGATGGTCAACGTCGCCAGCGCGGCGGACTTCAATTGCCCGAACGACCATTCATACGGATACGAGATGAACGGCACGCGTTCAGGTTGGATGATGCGAAACGCCGCTTCCGACTCAAGGGGAGGCTGACTCACTTCGGTATGCGGAATCAAATACCCAGCCTTGACCAGCCTCTCGTACAACCCCGACTCCATCAACTTGGCATACTCGCCCTCGTACGCGCGGTTAACCTGTCGGTAGAGGATTCCGCCGCGAGAAAACAGGAACCCGCTGGGGTCCCGAAAAGAAGCGGGGGTATATCCGCTATTTGTTTTCTGATTCGTCATCGTCTTCGGTTGGCTTCGGTTTGATTCCAAACCATCCCTTGATCTTTCCCCACGACGCACGGAACGCGATGCCGAGACCGAGCAGTGCGGCAATGGCAAGTTGGATCAAAAAACTGCCAGAGCCAGGGTCGAGATATGGAAGGGGCGCAAAGTGCATGGTGACTCCTATTCAACAGTTTCAGGGACGATGGTTTCAAGCAGAAACGTCTCCTGACAATTCGTGCATTGCGCCTCGCGCTTGTTGGCGTACACAAGCAAGCCGCCGCATTTCGGACAGGGTTGCTTGAGCGGACGCTTCCACGAGGTGAAATCGCAATTCGGATAATTCGCGCAGCCGTAGAACGTGCGACCCTTGCGCGTTTTCTTTTCGACAATGTCGCCGCCGTCTTTCGGGCATTGCACACCGATCTTTTGGAGCCACGGCTCGGTGTAACGGCAATTAGGAAAGTTCGCGCACGAGATGAATTTTCCAAAACGCCCATAACGGATGACGAGTTCGCCGCCGTCGGTGGGGCAAATGCGCCCGATCTTCTCTGGCTCACTTTTGGTGACAGGCATCTCGGCTTGCGCTTTTTTCAAGTCCTCGGCAAACGGATGATAGAACTCGTGCATCACTTCCGTCCATTCGGCTTGACCGTTGGCGATCATGTCGAGGTCTTCTTCCATGCGCGCGGTGAATTTCAAATCCACGATGTCGGAGAAGTATTGCACCATCAGATCGTTGACTTGCATACCGATGTCTGTTGGCACGAGTCGTTTTTCCTCGCGCAAAACATAGCCCCGCGCTTGAATCGTCGAAATCGTCGGCGCGTACGTGGACGGGCGACCAATGCCGTCTTCTTCGAGCGCTTGCACGAGCGACGCCTCCGAATAACGCGGCGGCGGTTGCGTGAAATGCTGTTCGGGAATCAGTCGGACGAGTTCCTGTTTTTGTCCCTCGGCAATACCCGCTGGGATTTTGACATTCTCTTCGTCTTCCTCATCCGTCTTCACATCTTCGTTCTTCGCTTCCTCGTACACAACCATGAAGCCCGCAAACTTGACCGCCGAACCCGAGGCGCGCAACAGATATTCGTGGGCGCTGGTTTTGCCAGTTACTTCCACTTGCAACGTGTCGTACACCGCCGCTTCCATCTGCGAAGCGACGAACCTCTGCCAGATCAAGCGATACAACTTGAACATGGCAGGCTCGAGAAATTCTTTCACCGATTCAGGCTCACGCATCACCGACGTGGGACGAACCGCTTCGTGCGCCTCTTGCGCGTTGGCGGAACGCGTGCGATACGTCGGCGGCTCAGACGGCAAAAAGTCCGCGCCGTATTTGCCTTGCACGTATTGCCGCGCTTCGTCTTGCGCCATCGTCGAAACATTCGTCGAGTCGGTTCGCATGTACGTGATGAGGCCCGTCGTGCCGCCGTTACCCACGTCCTGCCCTTCATATAATCCCTGCGCCAGCGCCATCGTGCGTTTGGCAGTGAAGCCGAGTTTGCGCGACGCCTCTTGTTGCAGGGTAGACGTTGTGAACGGCGCGGCAGGCTTACGTCGGCGTTCGCCGCGCTTGACTTTCGTCACCACGTACGCGGCAGTTTCCATGTCCGCGAGAATCGGCTTGACCGTTTCCTCGTTCGGCAACTCGGGGTCTTTGTCGTCGATCTTCGCAAGTTTGGCGATGAATGTGGATTTCGGTCCATCGGATTTTAACTCGGCGTGGATTGACCAATACTCGACGGGGACAAACGCCTCGATCTCCCGTTCTCTCTCGACGATCAGCCTGAGCGCGACCGATTGGACTCTCCCCGCCGACAGACGCCCGCGCACCTTCTCCCAAAGAATCGGGCTGATGGAGTAACCGACAAGGCGATCCAAAATTCGGCGCGCCTGCTGGGCGTTCACCAAATCCATGTTGAGCTCACGCGGGTGCGAGAACGCGTCCTTGATCGCGGGTTCGGTGATCTCGTGAAAGACCACGCGCTTGGCGCGTTCGGGCTCGATCTCCGCCGATTCCAACAAATGCCACGAAATGGACTCGCCTTCGCGGTCGGGATCGGTGGCGAGGAAGACCTCTTCAGCTTTTTGCGCCAGCTTCTTGAGTTCTTTGACAACTTCTTTTTTCTCGTTCGGCACGCGGTACTTCGGCGTGAAATCGTTTTCAACGTCTACCGAGAGTTGCGACTTCAACAAGTCGCGCACATGCCCCACCGACGCACGAACCGTGTAGCCCCTGCCGAGAAATCGTCCGACGGTCTTCGCCTTCGCAGGCGATTCGACGATGACAAGTTTGCCGTCGCGCTTCACAACCTTTTCCACTTTCTCAGGCTTCGGCGGCGGGACGAGTTCCGCGTGCGCGTCGGTTCTTCCCATTCGATAGAGTTTTGTTCCACACACAGAGCAAGTTCCAACCGTGACGGGAGACCCCTTCGCGTTGAAACCCGCGACAGGGTCTTTCATCTCACGTTTGGTCTTGCACTTCATACAATAGGCTTCCATAAAATCCTTCACCGATGTCATTGCGAAGGCGCTTCAGCGCCTGAAGCAATCTCCAGCTATGCGAGGAGATTGCTTCGCCCTCGCTTCGTCTTCGGACTACGTCCTCCGCTCAGCGCGACGGGCTCGCAATGACGAGGTTGTCATAAATATTTCTCTTGCTTATCTTTCTTCAACCGCTCCACAACATCGCGCACGCGTTGCGCTTGATCGGCCCTACAAACCAACAACACGTCGCCCGAATCTACCACAACCACATTGTCCAAGCCAATGGTCACCATCAAGCGTTGACCGTCCGCGCTGTACACCAACGTGTTATGTGAATCGACTTCGATATGCTCGGCATTGACCGCTACATTCCCATCGGCATCGGGCAATAATACCTCAAACAGCGAATCCCATGAACCAACATCGCTCCAACCAAGTCCTCCTGCTGGAATCACAGCCACTTTCTGCGCGTGTTCCATGATGCCGTAGTCAATCGTCTGGCTTTTCAAACCTGACCATCGTTCTTGTATCACAACCTCGCGCTTTGGCGTATCCCACGCGGAGGCGATCTCGCTAACAACTTTGAAGAGTTCGGGCATCTGCCGCTCAAACTCGGACATGATCACGCTGGTCTTCCACACGAACATGCCGCTATTCCACGAATGATCGCCGCTTTGCAGTAACTGTTGCGCCGTTGCTTCATCAGGCTTTTCTTTGAATCGCTTCACCGCGTACACGGGATATTTGTATTCGCCGTTCAATGGCTCGCCTTGTTGAATGTATCCATAACCAGTAGAGGGAAACGTCGGCGTAATCCCCAATGTGACGAGATAATCCTTTTCCGCCACATCGAATGCGGAGCTGATGAGGTACTTGAACAGATCCGTGTTACGGATGTGGTGGTCCGCCGTTTGGATCGCCATCATCGCCTGCGGATCGCGCTTTTGTAAAACTGCCGCCGCCAATGCTACCACAGACGCCGTCCCGCGCGGCGCAGGCTCGATCAAATAGTTCTCATTGGGGATGCCTGGGACTTGTTCCTGCATCACCCGCGCTTGCTCTGCAACCGTTACAACGAGAATCCGTTCAAGAGGAAAAAGGCTTTGAAGCCGCGCAACCGTGCTTTGAAATAATGTTTCCTTTCCAAGCAACGGCAACAATTGTTTCGGCGATTCTTTTCTTGAAAGAGGCCACAAGCGAGTCCCTCCGCCTCCAGCCATGATGACAGCATAGGTATTGTCAGGCATTAGTTATGGTCCGAAATAAAGTTTATTTGAAAAACGTACACAGGTAGACACGGAAACAGGTACACATGCGACCAACAATCGTCAATACGTGTTTCCTTGTCTACTTGTCTACTTGTTTACCTATCCACTTTGTACTCCACTCTCTCCTCGCGCACCGCGACATAATTCATACCACCAACCTGCCGCACCATTCCTTTCAATTCCATGAGCGCCAGCGAAGCGGACACTTTCTCGATGGGCAACTCCGCTTGATTACGGATGTCGTCAATCTGCATCGGCTCGTTCGTCAGCACGGTCAACAGTTTCGATTCGATTGCGTCACTAGGCATAATCTTACGCGCCGCTTTGTGTTCGCCGACGCGCGTGATGTCCAACGCTTGCATCAAATCGGTGACGCTCAACAACGGAAGCGCGCCGTTTTGAATCAACTTATTCGTTCCCTTGCTTTGAGGCGCAAGTATACTACCAGGCACCGCAAAGACCTCGCGTCCCTGCTCGGCGGCAAATTCGGCGGTGATCAACGCGCCGCTGGTTTCGCCTGCTTCAACCACAACAACTGCGAGCGACAACCCCGAAATGATTCGATTGCGCGGCGGAAAATTCGACGCGTCAGGTGGTGTCCCTGGCGCGTAATCGCTGATGATCGCCCCGCGCTCCATCATTTGCTCCGCCAGCGCGCGATGCTCAGGCGGATAAATTTTATCCACGCCCGAACCCAGCACGCCGATCGTCCGACCGCCCGCTTTCAACGTCGCCTGATGCGCGACCGCGTCCACGCCGCGCGCCAGCCCGCTGATGACGGTCATGCCGTTCGCGGCGAGAAACGACGACAACTCTTCGGTGATCTGCCGTCCATACGGAGTGACACGCCGCGTGCCGACAATCGCAACCGCAAACAAATCGTCGGGCAGATATTCGCCACGAATGTACAACACAGGCGGCGGCTGGTCAATCTCTTTCAATCGCTGCGGATACGTTTCGTCCTGCCACGTCAGGATTTGGATTCCCTGCTTCTCGATCTTCTCCCAGACTTTATCCAAGTCCACACCCTCACGCGCTTGGATGACGCGCTCGATCACTTTCGACCCCAAACCTGCCCCAGCCAATTCGAGCGGATTCGCCTTCCACGCCGACTCCAGATCGCCGAAGTACGCGACCAATCCCTGCATCCGCACCGCGCCGATGCCTTTGATCAAGTTGAAGCCGACCCAGAATTTTTTGTCGTTCATAAAATTTCATTCACACATCGCTGGTTGAGTAGTCCCGCCGCGCTGAGCGGAGCGATAGCGAAGACGAAGCGCGAGCGGGACGTATCGAAACCAGCAGGTAACCTGCAAACGAATTGTTTGAATCAAACTCGATGGTTTCGATACGAGCCTCGCTCCGCTCGGCTCTACTCAACCATCGTCACAAACCTTCCAGCACGTGAACGTGTAGGGTTCGTGAACCAGCCTCCACGTCGAGAATGACCGAGGGAATCGCAGGGAGAAGAATCTCCTTGCCTGAGTCATCCCGCACTACGTAAACATCGTTAGCGCCTGTTTCCAAAATCTCGACCAACTCGCCAAGCGGATTCCCGCCTTCATCCACAACTCGAAAGCCGATCAGTTCATGCTGATAGATTGTACCCTCAGGCAACGGCGGGACATCCGCTTTCTTGACGAACGCCCATTGATTCCGATACAGCCCCGCCTCTTCGGGAGTTTCGACGCCCTTGAATTTTACAAGCAGACCCGCTTGATGCGGGCGGACACTGTCGAGCGTCATCGGTTTGTACTCTTCGCCGACAAAAAGTTTTCGTCCCTTTTTCATGCGCTCAGGGAAATCGGTATGCAAGTCCATGATGATCTCGCCATGCACCCCATGCGGACGTCGCAAAAAACCCACGCTCAAATAAAGCGGCTCGCCTTTCGGCGAGCCTGTGTTTTTTTCTTTTGCCATTAGTCTGGCTCGACCACATCGAGCGTGGCGTGTTTGCCTTCGCGCTCCGCCGCCACTCGCAACAACGTGCGGATGGAGTTGGCGACCTTGCCGCTCTTGCCGATGACGCGCCCCATATCGTCTTTTGCAACGCTCAACTCGATGCGCACGCGTGAACCGCTCCCCGACTGCGTCACCTGCACTTCATCGGGATGCTCCACTAACGACTTGGCGATGTATTCGATCAAATCCTTCATCAGCGTCGCCCTTTACGAAATACGCAATACGCAGTATTTCGGACTACGTACTGCGTAATCACTATTTACCCTTACCCGCTTCCTTGCGCTTGGCTTCCGCCTCTTCCGCTTCTTTGACGAGCGTTTCAACTGCCTCGCCCTTCTTGAAGCGTTCCCAGCGGTCCATTGTGCCAGAGGCTTTGAACACCTGCGCCACCGACTCGGTCGGCAACGCGCCGTTCTTCATCCAGTGATACACACGGTCTTCTTTGAGATGCACTGTCGCGGGCTGTGTGCGGGGATTGTAAAAGCCCAAGATTTCCAAAAAGCGACCGTCACGAGGGGACTCTTTATCCGCGGCGACGACGCGATACGTGGGCTGACCCTTCAACCCGATCCGACGTAAACGAATACGAACCATCTTACTTTTTCTCCTATAAATTTTTGTGTAGATGGCGTTCTCTAACGCCATCGGTTACGCTAGAGAGCGTAACCTACACATTATTGATTTGCGCCTCAGGCAGGCATAGAGAGGTGTGTGAAAGGAACACATGCGGGCTGAAATCGCAGGCGCAATTTTACCAGACTTTTCAGTTTGAACCGCTAAGCCCGCAACGTGCGCCAAGAAAAACTTAAAAACTTTGCGGTCTTAGAGCGCTTAGCGGTAGAGAAAAAGATACCCTCGTCCCCTGCCCTGCCGCGGACTCTGCCCAAATCTTCCCACCATGCGCCTCGACCAAATATTTCGCAATAGACAAGCCTAACCCCATCCCGCCCGAATCACTGGATTTATAGAATCGGTCGAAGATGTGACTCAAATCTTCGGCTTGGATTCCCTCACCGCTATCTTGGACGTAAACCGTCACGCTTCTCTCCTCAGGGACGGCTGATTCAGTCACCCCAACTTTGATCTCCCCCCCACGCGGCGTGTACCGCACCGCGTTCGCCACAATGTTTGTCAACACCTCATGGATGCGCAGCTGGTCAATCTCAATCGAATCCACATTTCCTAGCTCAAACTGAAACGCAATTTCTTTTTCCTTCGCCTTCGACTCAAACCCCGCAACGACTTCACGAATCAACGCGCCTAAATCCGTCGGCTCGCGTTTCAATTGCAACGACCCGCTTTCGGCAAGCGATAGAGTCCGCAAGTCATCTACCAACCGCGAGAGGATTTTCGTCTCGTCATACAACGACTTCAACCGCTCCGCATCCGCCGCGTAGACTCCATCAATTATCCCTTCGAGGTTGCCTTGCATGACCGTAATCGGCGAGCGGAGTTCATGGGAGATGTCGGCGAGCATGTTGCGGCGTTGCTTGTCGTTCAACTCCAATTTCTCAGCCATCGAGTTGAATTCGCTCAACAACGCGCGGACTTCATGCGGTCCACGCTCCTCCACACGCACGGTGAAGTCTCCGTCCGCCACTCGACTTGACGCCTCGAGCAATTCATCCAGCGGCATGGACATGCGCCGCAGATTCCGCACGCCAAAAATCACCGCCGTGATCAAAATAAAAAAGCCGATAAAGCCAAACGGGAAAATGAAATCAGGACGATCCAACAGCGGCGGAACACCATGAAATTCAACATACGGGTCGAGCAACAGTCGGAGTACCGCCATCACCCCAACACAAGCGAAGAAACTGAACAGGATGAAAAAACATCCCATTCGGCGGAAGAACGGTCCACGGCGTTGCCGCCAATGCTTGGGGGGCCATTCTTCGTTCTGGGGCCACCAAGGGGGGCGTTGGCGAAAAGGAGGATGTTGTTTCATTTCATTCATAATTTGGTGGTTGAGTAGGGCGAGTGGTTTTCTCGCCCGTATCGAAACCACCACGAACCAGAAGTATCCTTGCGACACACTGGTTTCGATACGTCCCGCGAAGAGCACGCGGGACTACTCAACCAGCGGTGTATTTATTTATCCGCAAATTTATATCCGACGCCGTACACGGTCAACACATACTTCGGCTCGCTCGCCTTGACCTCAACCTTGCGGCGGATGTTCTTGATGTGCGCGTCAATTGCACGCTCGTACGATTCAAATGCCACGCCGTGTATCGCATCCAACAATTGAGCGCGGGTGAAGACGCGTCCAGGCTGGCGCGCCAACGTGACAAGCAACTCAAACTCGGTGGGAGTCAACTCTTCGATCTCGCGCTTCTCGGCAGTGACTCGCAGACGCGGCACGTCGAGGGTTAGATCGGCAATCCGAATCATTTCCGAACCCACGCTCGATGCATTTTCAATTCGCCGAAACACCGCACGGACGCGCGCCACCAACTCCTTCGGGCTGAACGGCTTGGTCATGTAATCGTCCGCGCCGAGTTCGAGTCCGATGAGTTTGTCCGATTCGTCGGCGCGGGCGGTAAGCATGATGATCGGCGCGTTGGAGAGTTTGCGAAACTCGCGGGTGAAGTCCAAGCCGTCTAGCTGAGGCAGACCGAGGTCCAGAATGACCGCCGAAGGCTTTTCCGTCTTCGCCAACGAGAGAGCGCGCTTCCCGTCATGCGCGATCAAAACGCCAAATCCCGCTCGTTCGAGATAATCTCGCACGAGTTGAGTGATCTTGGGTTCGTCGTCTACAACAAGAATCGTCTTCATTGCTTGTCCGATTATACGATGAACAGCGGACGTACTATCCGCTGTTCATCAAAGTTGAGAGCGTTACTGAATGGGCGCTGATTGACGCTTGAGGAATTTTGTGAGAGTTGGCATTTGCCACATCGCCAAGCCAGAGAGCACAAGGATTGGCAATACGGTCGCCTTGACCAGCATACCGAACCACATCATTTCGCCCAGCGGAGAATAGACATACATCACAGTCAACACTCCAATCACGAGGTGAGCGGCTCGCAGGATATTCCGCAGATTCTTGTTGGATACATTCATGCTAGCCTCCACTCTCGTTCGATTCTTTCGGCTCATGCGCGCGCTTGTGCCACTCCTCGAACATCGGCGGGACGCCACGCTCACCCCAGCCGCCGTGACGATGTCCCCAGCCCCAGCGCGGACCCCACATCATCATGCGGAAGGACTTGAGCGCAAGAACGAGCAGGAACAACCCGAAGAGGGGAATCAAACACCCGAAACCAAATCCGAAATGCGGACCTCGGAAGGGCATCCCATACCCGTAGCCGTACTGCGGATACGGCATGGGAACCGACTCGCCCGATGGCGCTTCGATGGTGATCGGCGAGCCTTGCGCCACTCCCGCCTGAAAGGCGAAGAAGCCAATGGCGGCGATGACGCCAAGCAGGACCAAGCCTGCAACGACACGTAATACAATTTTTCCGTTCATGTTCATCTCCTTTTGTTTGAACTTATGAACGGCAGTATAGTTTTGGGTTGTGAATTCGGTGTGAAGAGAGGAGGGAGATAATTAGCTTCTGCCTTTGAACAAAACGGGCGATTTCAAAAAGAGTATTTCGCGCTTTACGGATCGAGAAACCTCGCCGGTTGCGCCTACTTTCCGAACGCGCTCGCGAGTTCCTCCGCGAGGCGGAGATAGGTTTCTCCCGTTTGCCGCTCATCGTCGGCGTGTTTGAAATCCGCTACTAACTTTTGATTCTGCCCATCGAGAATGTTGTCCGCTATCGGAAAGAGGACGTTGTCTTCTTTCTGGATGTGTTCGCGCAACAACTCGACATAATCTAGCGCATGCTGAACAAGTTGGGCTTTGGCGCTCGCGTCGCCCGTTTTGACGCGCTCAGCGTTTTCGATCATTCCGCGCGTGTGAGCACGCGCCGTTTCATGCTCGTCCATGAAAACGGATACGGGTTCGACATCTTTCGCCATTCCATTTTCGTCCAACGCCACGAACAGGATGCCCTCCTCTTTTTGATGATGCGTCCCGTCGGCATAGTTGCGGATGAAGTCAACCGCTTTGAAGAAGAAATCCATCGGCACATCTTCGCCCGCTTCGAGGCGGTCTACGGCTGACTCGAGGGCGTCCAAGGCTTTTTCGATGACGCGATGTTCCTGCATGAGAATGTCTATGGCTTGCATGGGAAGTCTCCTATTCGATGAAAATTTTCTTGGATGAACGGATCGTCACCCAGGGGATGCCTGAATCTGCTTGGCGACCATTTCTCCCATTTCGACGGTACCGATGCCACTGCGCGCGTCGGCGTGGGAAATTTTTCCGCTGGCGAGCAGATGCGCGACGCTGGATTCGATCCGTTGTGCCGCGTCTTTTTCGCCAAGATAATCGAGCGCCATGCCCGCCGCCAGGATCGCAGCAAGCGGACAGGCGATTCCCTGCCCGGCGATATCCGGCGCGGAGCCGTGGATCGGTTCGAACATGGAGGTCTTGCCGGGATGCAGGTTGGCGGAAGCGGCGATTCCGATCCCGCCTTGAAGCGCCGCGCCGAGGTCGGTGAGGATGTCGCCGTAGAGGTTGGTGGTCACGATGGTATCGTACGATTCGGGTTGTTGAATCATCAGCATCGCGAACGCGTCCACGTAGGCGTGATCCTGTTTGATGTCGGGATATTCCTTCCCCACCTCGGCAAAGACGCGCGTCCAAATTTCCTGCGGGCGGATGGCGTTGGCTTTATCCACGAGGGTGAGATGTCCCGGCTTGTTGTTGGCTTTCGCGCGCGAGCGTGCCAGTTCGAACGCGTAACGGATCGAGCGTTCGACTCCGACCCGCGTGTAAAGACTCGTAGAAGTGGCAACTTCATCTGGCGTTCCTTTTTTCAGGATGCCGCCGATTTGAGCATATTCGCCTTCCGTGTTTTCGCGCACGACGGCGATATCAATGTCTTTTGGAATTTTGCCTTTGAGGGGACACAAATTTTCAGCGTAGAGTTTGATCGGGCGGAGGTTAATGTACAGGTCCAGCCCGAAGCGCAGACCGAGAATCACCGAGCGTTCGACGAGTCCCACTTCCACAGCGGGATGCCCGATCGCGCCGAGCAGGATCGCGTCGAGCGTCTTCCATTCGTCAATCACTTTGTCGGGGACAAGTTCTTTCGTCTTGAGATAGTGCGCGCCCGAATACGGATACTCGACAAAGTTGTAGTCGAAATCATGCTTCACCGCGCGCAGGACTTTCAACGCTTCATGCGTGACCTCGGGCCCGATCCCGTCTCCCGCGATAACTCCGATGTTGTAAGTTTTCATTCAGCGTCTCCACCAGTTATATCTCGACCTTCGGGAGTTTCATCAAGAAAACGAAGTTCATCCGCGTTCATCTGTGGTGATATTGATTTGTTGCGCGAGCCGTTCCTCCGCATATGCGAGCAGACCGCCCACATCAATGATGCGGCGCAGGAATTCGGGGAAGGGCGCGGCTTGATACTGTTCGCCCGTCGTCAGGTTGCGGATGATGCCCGCGGCAGGCTCGACCTCGATCTCGTCGCCCTCGTTGATGCCCTCCACCGCCTGCGGACATTCGAGGATCGGCAAGCCGATGTTGATCGCGTTGCGGAAGAAGATGCGCGCAAACGATGCGGCGACCACCGCCGAAACGCCCGCGGCTTTGATCGCAAGCGGCGCGACCTCGCGCGACGAACCGCAGCCGAAATTGGAATCGGCGACAATGAGATCGCCGCGCTTCATCTTTTTGACGAAATCCGCGTCGGCGTCTTCCATGCAATACAAGGCAAGTTCGCGCGGGTCCGAGGTGTTGCAACGCCGCGCGGGGATGATGGCATCGGTGTCTATGTTTTTGCCGAACCGCCACGCGTGACCGTGAATCCGCACACGCTCGCGCAGGTATTCCTTGTGGACAACGCCCGCGTTGCGCGGCAGAGCGTCAAAGAACAGGACGCGGTCGGGGCGGGCGTAATCGGGCAAATGCGCCGCGGCAAAATCGAGCACATCCTGTTTGGAAAGCGTTGCGTGATTCTCGACCACGATGCACGCGCAAGTTAACTCGCCGTAGATCAAGTCCGGCGCGCCGACGACCGCCGCATCTCTCACGCCGGGACACGAACGCAAAACCATTTCGACCGCGCCGGGATGAATCTTGAACCCGCCGCGCATGATGACCTCATCCTTACGCCCGACGATGCGCGCGGGTCCGTCCGCGTCGATGACCGCGAGATCGCCCGTGTGGAGCCAGCTGTCCTTGTCCAAAACTTGAGCCGTCGCTTGCGGGTCGCCCCAATAACCGGTCATGATGTTGTAGCCGCGTGCACACAACTCACCCTCTTCGCCGTTCGCAAGCGTCTCGCCGTCCGCGCCGATCACCTTGATCTCGACGCCGTCCAACGGGATGCCGACCGTTTCCGTCGCGGTGATGGGACCGTCGTCCAGTTGAGTCATCGTCACAGCGGGCGAGGCTTCGGTGAGTCCGTAGCCGATGAGCAATTTGAAATCCATCTCCGCGCGCGCCCGGCGGACGAGTTCGCTCGGGCACGGCGCGCCAGCCATAATTCCGGCGCGAAGCGTGGCGCAAGTCGAAGGGTCGAAATCCTTGTGGTTCAATTCCAACGCGAACATGGTCGGCACGCCCGAAAGAATCGTCACGCCCGTTTCCCGAATCAACCGCAGCGCCTCGCTCGGATGAAAATGCGGCATACACACCAACTGCGCGCCCGCCACCGCGCAAGCCAGCAGGATGGCGGTGATGCCGAACGTGTTCGAGAACGGGACCGTGCCGAGAAAAACATCCTGCGCGCTGCAATCCATCCGTTCCGCCATTGCCGCCGCGTTGCGCGCCATGCCGCCGTGAGTGAGCGTCGCGCCGCGCGGTTCGCCCGCGCTGCCCAACGAGTGGATGATTGCCGCCGCGTCGCGCGGTTTTGTGATCGCAGGCGGGAGCGCCGCCGTATCTTTCAGCAAACTTTCCCACGCCAGGATGCCCCTCTTTTTATCCGACTTCGCATGGGAAACGGAGACGATAAACTCCAATTCTGGGATTTGCTTCCGCATCTCTTCCGCGACTTCAAGCTGGTCCACGCCAGCGGCCTCTTTCGCCCCCGAAAACGTGACCAGCGCGCGCGGCTTCGTTTTTGCAAAACGCGCCAGCACATCCGACTGATCGCGGCGGACGTTGATCGGCACGAGGATGAGTCCCGCTTTGGCGGCGGCAAAGATCGTGACCACGTGTTCGGGCGTGTTGGGCAAAGTCACCGCGAGGCGGTCGCCGGGTTGGAGTCCGAGGTCGCGCAATCCCGCGGCGAGCGAGCAGGCTTGTAGCTCCACCTCCGCGTAGGACCAGCGTTTATCGTCCAGCCGCAGAAAGGTCTGGTTGGGGAAGCGCGTGGCTTGCACGCTCAACAATTCGCCGATGGTTGTGTTGTGAAAGACTTCGTAAGTCATGATTTCATTTCCTGATCGCCGAAAAGAGTAAACCACGAAGGGCACAAAGTACACAAAGGGGAAAGGCGGTTTCGCCTTAAGGCATTAAACCTTCGTGATCTTCGTGTCCTTTGTGTTTATAAATCCTCGGGCGAAATGATCCTCCCCGCGATTGCCGACGCCGCGGCAACGTACGGATTGGCAAGATATAACTCGCTAGCAACATGCCCCATGCGCCCGCGGAAGTTGCGGTTACTGGTGGAGATGCACTTCTCGCCCGCCGCCAAAACGCCCATGTGACCGCCGAGGCACGGTCCGCATGTGGGCGTGCTGACCGAGCAATTGGCTTCGATGAAGATTTCGATCAAGCCCTCTTTCAACGCATCGAGATACACTTTCTGCGAACCAGGGATGACGACCGCGCGCACGCGCGGATGGATCTGATGCCCTTTGAGAATCTCCGCCGCGGCGCGCAGGTCTTCGAGGTTGCCGTTGGTGCACATGCCGATCACCGCCTGGTCAATTTCCACGTTCCCCAGTTGCGAAACGGGTTTGACGTTTTCCGGGATGAACGGCACAGCGACGAACGGCTCGAACCCGGTCACGTCGAACTCATACACCGCCGCGTATTCCGCGTCCGGGTCGCTTTGCAGGTACAAACCGTCCTGCCGCCCGCGCGAGCGGATGTAGGCGCGCGTCATCTCGTCCGCCGCGAACAGACCCGCTTTCGCCCCAGCCTCGATCGCCATGTTCGCCATCGAGAAGCGATCGCTCATATCGAGATAGTTCAGCGCCTCGCCCGTGAACTCCATGGCTTGATAGCGCGCCCCTTCGACGCCGATGCGCGCGATGGTGTGCAGGATCAAGTCTTTGCCGCGCACCCACTTCTGCGGTTTGCCGTGATAGACGAACTTGACGCTCTCCGGAACTTTCAACCAAATCTCGCCCAGCGCCATCGCCACCGCCGCGTCGGTCGAGCCGATACCGGTGCCGAACGCGCCGATGAAGCCGTGCGTGCAAGTGTGCGAGTCCGCGCCCGCGATCAGATCGCCGGGCACGATCATCCCTTGTTCGGGCAAAAGGATGTGCTGGATGCCCGCGCGTCCCACGTCGTAGAAGCGGATGCCGTGCTGTCGGGCGAACTCGCGGCATTGCTTGACGATCTCCGCGCTTTTAATATCTTTGGCGGGCGTGAAGTGATCCATCACGAAGACCACTTTCTTCGGGTCGAAGACGCGCGCACCCTTGATCTTCTCGAACTCTTCTATGGCGAGTACGCCCGAAAGTTCAGACGCCATTACCAGGTCCACGCGGGCGTTGATGAATTGACCGGGGAATAATTCCCGCTGGTCGCATTTGGCGGCGAGTATTTTTTCTGCAAGCGTATGAGCCATGATCATCTACCTCATTCAAATCTCATCCACAGGACTGACGCAAAACCCAAAAAATCAGCCGCGAATTATTAGACGTTATCTGGAATAACGTAATGGATCGTCATTTCGAGCGATAGCGAGAAATCTTTGCCTGTTCGAGCCAGATTTCTCCTCGCTCCGCTCGTCGAAATGACAAGTTCAATGAGTGGGACAATCCCGAATTTCCGATAAAGTCTATTGTCGAGTTCGCGAAAATTCGCGGCAAAGGAGATCTTCTGCGTAAACCCTGATCTAAACAGACGCGGAGCAACACGATCACACCCTCGCTTTCACGCGCGAAAGTTCGCGGTCAATTTCATCGTCGGTGATTTCCTGATGGGCGCGCAAACGGCGGCTCATCACCGTGACGATACGTTTGACGTCCTCCTCAGACATCAGGCGGTTCGAGCGTTTGGCGACCTCCAAAATTTTCGCGACGATCGGCGCGTCCGCCGGCAAGCCGCGCCGGTTGAGCAGGAACCGTACGTTATGTTCGCCGGACATGGGTCCGATCTCGATCTCGTGCGCGCGCCCCACCATGCTCGACGGCACGCCGCAATACACCCGCTCTGCCAGCCAATCGTCGTGCATGCTCAAGGCTTTGGCAATCGCCGCCGCATGGATTCCCGTCGCAGTGCGGAACGCGTCCGCGCCCACCACCGGATAATTGAAGGGAATCACCGTGCCGCATTTTTCGGCGATCACTTCACAATATTCGGGCAGTTTCGTCAGGTCGCGCTCCGCCCAACCGAGCAGGTTCAGGTTGACGAGCAGGAGTTCCATCGGCGTATTGCCGCTGCGCTCGCCGATGCCCAGACCGCACGCGTGGACGCGGTCCGCGCCCGCTTCGATCGCCGCCAGCGTGTTGGCGATATCAAGTCCCCGGTCGCGGTGACCGTGCCAGTCAATCCCCACTGCAGGATTCACCTCCTCCACGATCTGACGCACGAACGCGATCAGCGCGCGGACGCCATGCGGCGTGACATGCCCTACCGTATCGGCGACGCAAATCCGCTTCGCTCCGGACCGTATGGCTGTCGCGTACACCTGACGCAGAGTCTCAGGGTCGGCGCGCACCGTGTCTTCAGTGACGAACATGACTGGCAGGTTGTGTTTAACCGCGAACGTGACCGCCTCCTCCGTTTGGCGCAGGAGGAAGTTGATATCCCAGCCCTCCGCGTATTGGCGGATGGGACTCGTGCCGAGGAAGATCAACGCCTCGACTGGGATCCCAGCTTCTTCCGAAACATCCACGATGGGCGCGATATCCGAGATCATCGTGCGCGCCGCGCTTTGCGGCTGGATCGCCATCTTCTGGTTGACGATCTCCTTCGCCAGCACAGAGACGTGATATTTGAACTTCTCCCCCGCGCCGCACAGACCCAAGTCCGCCGCGTCCACCCCCAAATCAGACATGAGATAGAGCAAATAGACCTTGTCCTGAATCTCAGGGTGAATCACGGAGGGCGATTGCAATCCATCGCGCAGAGTCTCGTCTGCCACCATGACGCGTTTCTTCGGCGCGTCGGGCGCTTCGACGAGATTCCAATCGTAGATCAGTTCGTGCGTGTCGTTTGGATTCGAGGACATGTTTGCTCCTTTCAGGTACAGGGATGAAGGATGAAAGATGAAGGATGAAGAGTTTGGAGACTCAACCTTGTTTCATGCTTCCGCCTTCATCCTTTCCGTCATTTCCTTCGCTCCCGCTTCAAACGCCTGCAAGTTGCCGTCCAGATATTTGGCGGGGATGCGGAGCCTGAGAGTCTTATCCCACACATCCCGCTCGATGGGCAGGAGGTTCGATAACGCGCCGAGCAAAACAACGTTTGCCATGCGCGCATCGCCGAGGTCGCGCGCGGTCTGCGAGGCGGGCAGGCTGATCACGCGCAAGCCTTTTGATTTCAAAAATTCGACGGATTCATGCGGGTAGATCTTCTCCGCGTTCAACACGGAGGCGGGGACAAGTTCATAATCGTTGACGAGAATCGTCCCGTTTTGCGGGTCAACAAAATGGGCGAAGCGCAGCGCCTCCAGTTTTTCCAAGCCGACAACGGCGTGCGCCTCCCCAGGCGTGACGATCGGCGAGTGAATTTTCTCGCCGAAGCGGACGTGAGTCTCCACACTGCCGCCGCGCTGCGAAACGCCGTGGACTTCGGTCTGCTTCGTGTCATATCCCGCGCGGACGGCGGCGAGCGAGGTCAACTCGGCGATGAGCAGGGATCCCTGCCCGCCCACGCCCGCGAACATCAGGCTGTAGGTCTTCATGCAAATTCCTCCGCGAGTTTGATGGCGTCCGTCGGGCAGACTTGCGCGCACACGGTGCAGGAGGTACATTCGTTGGCGGCGATGACGGGGAAATTATTCTCCGTGCGCGTGATGGCGGGACACCACACTTTGAAACACGCGTCGCATTGCGTGCACAGGTCTTCGTGAATGAAAAAGGGAATCCGATGCGAATGTTTGATCTCGGGCAACTGCTGGCACGGTCCGCGCGCGATGACGACGGAGGGTCCCTTGAAGAAGACCGCGCGGCGGATGACGTTGACGACTTCCTTGCGATCCCACGTATCCACCACAGCGACGTTCTGCACGCCCGAAGCGCGGCACAACGCTTCGAGGTCCAGTTTGGGCGTTTCCTCGCCCATCGCGTCCTTGCCCGAAATGGGATTCGGCTGACTGCCCGTCATGCCTGTGGCGGAGTTGTCGAGGATGATGAGCGTGAGGCGACTCTTGTTGTAGACCGCGTCGATCAACGGCGGGATGCCCGCGTGGACGAAGGTCGAATCGCCGATGATGGCGACGGTGTTCTCGTGCCCCGCCTGCTCCAAGCCGACGGCGACGCCGATGCTGGCGCCCATGCAGAAGGTGGTGTGTTCCGCTTCGTAGGGCGGCAGGGCGCCCATCGTGTAACAGCCGATGTCACCTGAAACGGTGACTCTCAACTGGCGCAGCGCGGCGAAGACTGTGCGATGTCCGCAACCGATGCAGAACATGGGCGGACGCTGGATGAGTTTGATTCCATCGGTGAACGGCGCGGGCGGGTTGCCCATCCCCAGCGTCTTTCGCAAACGCGCTGGCGAATATTCGCCGATGACACCGAAGAGTTCCTTGCCTGTGATGTTTGCGATGCCTGCCGCGCGCATGAACTCCTCGATGAACGGCTCGCCTTCTTCGATGACGTAGACCGTTTCGTACTTCGAGCAAAAGTCGCGCAAGAGGTTCGCAGGCAGTGGATAGGTCATGCCTAAACGCAAAATGCCCGCGTTCGGCAGGACTTCTTTGACATATTGATATGAAATCCCCGAAGTGACCACGCCGATCTTGTGATCCGCGCCCGCCTCGATGCGGTTGAAGGGACAGGTCTCCGCGTATTCGGCGAGAGCCGTCAGCGTTTTCTCAACTTCGGGTCGGCGAAGCAGGCGATAAATTGGGACAGAGAAGCGTTGGGGGTCGCGATTAAATTCCCGCGTCGCCACTTCCGTCCGCTCGCCGACTTCCACCAATCCCTTGTGGTGAGCGAGGCGTGTGGTCGTCCGCAGCATGACGGGCGAGTGGAATTGCTCCGAGAGGTCGAGCCCCGCCATCATGAAGTCGCGACATTCCTGCGCGTCGCTCGGCTCCAGCACAGGGACTTTGGCGACGCGGGCGAGGTAGCGGTTGTCCTGCTCGTTTTGCGAGGAGTGCATGCCAGGGTCGTCGGCGGAGATGACCACGAAGCCGCCGTTCGTGCCTGAGTAGGGGAAGACCATGAACGCGTCCGCCGCGACATTGAGACCGACGTGCTTCATCGTGACGAGCGTCCGCAAGCCGCCGATCGCCGCGCCCATGCCCTCCTCGAACGCGACCTTTTCGTTCGACGTCCAGCGCGGATTCGTTTCGGGATAGCGCCTCGCCAGCGTTTCGATGATCTCGGTGCTGGGCGTGCCTGGGTAGCCCGACACGAATTTAACTCCCGCCTCCCATGCCCCGCGGGCGATGGCTTCATTGCCTAATAAAAATTCTTGCATGGCGTCTCCAATTGAGTATGTCATTGCGAGGTTTTTTTTGAACCGCTAAGCTCGCAAAGAGCGCAAAGGCAATCTTTTTTTGATTCTTAGCGACCTTGGCGCGCTTGGCGGTTAATAAATTGTCGTGAACGATAGCGAAGCGTCTCTGGGATAAGCGCAGAGATTCTTCGCCGCTCCGCGGCTCAGAATGACATCAACTACACGTTCAAAATCCTTGCCGCGTTATCGTACAGAATTTTTTGTTTCGTTTCGTCCGAGATCGGCAGTGCGCGGATCGCGGCGACGTTGCGCTTCAGATCGGGGTTGCCTGGCCAGTCTGAGCCGTAGACGATTTTGTCCGCCAGCATCTCGAGGCGCGGGAAATAATCCAGCAGGTGTTTGGCGGGCAAACCCGAGACTTCCATGTACACGTTCTCATGCCGCCGCGCCATCCAGAACGCCTGCTCGTACCAGAACGGACGCCCCGCATGGCACATCAAGATTTTCAGGTTCGGAAAGTCAATCGCCACATCGTCGAGCAGGAGCGGATCGCCGTATTTGATGCGCGCGCCCGTGAAGACCGACGAGCCCGTATGCACCATCATCGGCATGCCGAGTTCCTGCACCTTCGAATAGAGCGGATACATGCGCGGATCGTTGGCGTAATGATGCTGGTAGGGCGGATAAACCTTGATGCCTCGAAAATCGTACTCCTTTACAAGCCTTTCGAACTCCGCGGGAAGATCGTTGACGATGAATGGGTTGATGCTGGCGAAAGGCAGTACGCGTCCGCGCGGACCTGAGGCTGGGTCGCCGATGCGGTTGGCTTCCACGCACAGTTGACCGACGTAATCGTTGTCCGCGACGCCTGTGGTGACGGGCGAAACCTCCGCCAGACCGACAGCCACGTCAATATCATTCGCCTGAAGATACTCGCGGATTCCCTGCGGGGTGAGGATGGGCTTGAGATAGGCATCGAGGTCTCCTGCATAATTTTCGCGCATCCATTCCATCACGGACGGCAGTTCGTGTTCGGGGAGAGAGAGGTGAATGTGGTGGTCTATGATCATGGTTTGCCTCAGACCTCCGAGTTCTTCGAGAACTCGGAGGTCTACTCGCTCTATGGCACAATCACCGAACGGATTCCTTCGCCTTTGCGAAGCGTATCGAACGCGGCGTTGACGTCATCCAGCGGGAACTGCGCGGTGACGAGTTCCTTCACTTTGATTTTTCCTTGCCGCGCCAATTCCAACACGCGCGGATAATCCACGGCGCGGCAGCCGAGCGAGCCGACGATCTCCATCTCGCGGTACATCACGCGCCCAATATCGAGGGTCATCGCTTTGTCGGAATAGCCGACAGCCACGAATCGCCCGCCCGCGCGCAGACAGGCAAACGTCTGGGCTTGAGTCGTCGGGTTGCCGATCGCCTCAAAGCCGATGTCCGCGCCTCCGCCGCCCGTCAGTTTGCGGATCTCCTTATCCACGCGCTCGACGCTCTGCGCGTTGACCGTCGCCTGCGCGCCGAGTTTCTTCGCCCATTCCAGTTTTGAAGCGACGATATCCACCGCGATCACTTTCGCGCCGACCGCCGCCGCGACCTGCACGAGATTCAACCCGATGCCGCCGCAGCCGACGACGACGACATTATCGCCAGGCTTCACCCCTCCGCGATTGACGACGGCGTGATACGGCGTTGTGACCGCGTCCGCGATGATCGAACTCTCGACGAGCGGAAGTTCGTCGGGCAGGGCGATCACATCCTTGGCGGGCGCGAGCATGTACTCGGCATAACCGCCGTCCACGTTGTTGCCGAACATCACCATTTTTTCGCAGATGTTCTCGCGCCCCGTGCGGCACATGGCGCATTGACCGCATCCATACACGGCGGGCAGCAGGACGCGCGCGCCTTCCTTCCATTGAGTCACGCCCGCGCCCAGCCCCGCGACCGTGCCTGAGACTTCGTGTCCCAGCACGAGCGGCGGCTTCTTGAACGTGGGGACGCCGTGATCAATGTAATGCAGGTCGGTGTGACAGACTCCGCATCCCGCGACCTTGATCAACACTTCGCCCGCGGACGGAGTCGGGGTCGGGATTTCTTCGACGCGCAACGGTTGGTTCGGTTCGTAAAATACAGCCGCTTTCATCCTTGTTTCTCCAATGCCTGACGAAACGATTCGGGGACGCGCGTCTTTTGAAGCGTTTTGCGGTCCGCCGTCACAACCGTGATCTCGCCTTTCGCCGTCAGGCGGTTCTCCTTTGATTCGTTGAAGACCTGAAAATCGAACCGCGCGCTCGACCTGCCGACCTTGCCCGCGCGGCAGTGAATCCGCAGGAGGTCGTCGAAGTATGCGGGCGCATGGTACGAAGCGTGCGCGTCCACGTAGAGCATGTCAAAGTCCTCTTCCAGCATCCGCGTATAACTGAAACCGATCGCGCGCAGGTATTCGATCAGCGCGACATCGAAGAGATTGAGGTACTGCGCGAAGTTGACGTGTCCCTGCGCGTCGGTCTCGTTGAAACGCACCTTGAGCGTGGTTGAAAATGGATAAGGTTCGGTCATTGTCTTTTCTGTACACGGATTTGACGGATTTCACGGAGTTGCGCGGATTTATTTTGAAATTAAAAAATCCGTCTTTTCCGTGTAATCCGTGTACGAATGAATGGTTTCATCCAGGGCGGACTTCCAACACGATCGCCGCGGCGGTGTCGCCAGCCGCACAGCCTGTGAACAGCCCGTATCCGCCGCCGAGCAGGACGAGTTCCTCGATCAACTCGATGACGAGTCTCATGCCCGTCGGTCCCTGCGGATGACCCCAGATCAGCGACGAGCCGTAGTTGTTCATCCTGTCGAGCGAAAGGTTGAACTCGCGGCTGAGAAAGATATCGTTCACGGCAAAAGGATTGTGCGTCTTGACGGCTTTGATGTCGTTGATGCCCACGCCCGCTTTTGCCAGCGCGCTGCGCGCGGCAGGAGCGTTCGCCTTAGGCATGAATCCCTTTTCAGCGCGCCCTTCGCCGAACGAAAGCAGTTGGATTTCGATCTTTGAATCTTTGCTGAGTTCGCGCGCCTTCTCCTTCGTAGTGACGATCATGCCCGCATTGCCGTCGGCGGGATACGTCTGCGCGCCATACGTGACCACGCCATCGGGCAGGACGGGCTTGAGTTTGCCCAGTCCCTCCGCGGTAGACGGGAACACGCCCTCATCGTCCGCGACGGTCGCCACGACTTTCTTTCCAGTGGGATTCACCTCCACAACCGACATATATTTTTTATGGAACGCCGCGTCGTCTGCGAGCGCCTGCTGATATTGGGCATAGCGCATCAACGTCACTTCGTGCTGTTCCGCCGTCGTGATGCCGCAATCCTTCGCGGTGTTTTCCGCGGTTTGAATCATCGCGTTGCCCACGAACGGATCGCGGTTGAAATTTTCCCAGACCCAGTCTTCCGAGTCGCCGCGCCCGCCAGGGTTGAGCGGATTCGGATACAACAGGTGAGGTCCGTTCGAGGTGCGGTCCGCCGTCACGCAGAGAATCGAAGCGTCGTCTTCCGTCTCCACCGCCCGCGCCGCGCTGCCGATCACCCGCGCCGACGTCGCGCAGGCTTGCGAGAAAACGGGACCCGTGATGCCCTCCGCGCCGATCATGCCCGCCAGCCACGGCGCGCCATAAAACGAAGCGGGCGCGGGGACGGTCATGCCGAGATAGAGGTTGCTGAAAACTGCGGGCGGGATCTTGCGCGCCTCCAACGCTTTGCGCGTCACCTCCGCCGCAAATTTGATCGTGTGCAAATTTGCGAAACTTCCCTGCCAGCGCGCGAACGGCGAAGACCAATATCCGCCGTAGGGGATGAACGACTTTGCGAACATCCTACGCTCCGACCGTCTGACCGCCGTCCACAAAAATACATTGCCCCGTGATGAACGACGCCTCGTCGCTCGCAAGAAAAGCATGCACCGCCGCGATCTCACACGGATCCGCAAAACGCTTCAACGGGATGCGCTCGATCAGACTCGCCATGATATTTTCGGGGATCGCCGCCGTCATGCGCGTCTTCGTCCCGCCTGGCGCAATGCAATTCACCGCGATGTTGAACCGCGCCAGTTCGAGCGCGAGCGTTTGCGTCAACGCCACCACGCCCGCCTTCGACGCGGCGTAATTCGACTGTCCCATGTGCCCGATCGCCGCCACCGAAGCCGTGCTGACGATGCGCCCATATTTTTGTTTGATCATTTCCACCGCCGCGATCTGCGCGCACAACCACGAGCCTTTCAGGTTCACCTCCAGCACCGCGTCCCACTGTTCGTCGGTCATCAATTTGACTTCGCCGTCCTTGACCTTCGTCGTGAGCGCGTCGCGTGTGATGCCCGCGTTGTTGATCAGGATGTCGAGCCGACCGTGTTCTTTGACGATGGAATCCACGACGCGCTGAACTTCCTCGCGCTTCGTGATGTTCGCCGCCTCGCCTCTTACCTGACCTCCAGCCTGCCCCGCCTCTTTGAGCGTTTCCGCCAACCCAGCCTGGTCCAAATCCACCGTGACAACTTTCGCGCCATCCTGCAAAAAGCGCAGCACGATCGCCCGCCCGATCCCATTCCCGCCGCCCGTGATCAACGCCACTTTATCTTTGAGTAACATACTGCCTCCGAATTTTCATACCGCAAACTTAAGTTTGCGGTACAGGCACAGCCTTCATCAACAACGTCCACTCCCCCTCGACGACAACTTCACTGCGCTGGTTCTTCACCCGCGCGGCAAACTTCACCACGCCCTTATCAGGCTTGGACGTGGGTTTCTTCTCGATCACTTCCATCTCCAGCCGAATCGTGTCCCCGAATTTCACCGCGCCCTTGTAGCGCGTCACCTGCTCCATCAATGCGATCGTCGTGCCTTCAAAGATGCCCATCCAGTTCGCCATGCCCGTCGCCATCGCAAGGATTAAAACGCCGTGCGCGATGCGCTCGCCCACAGGCATGGTCTTTGCAAACTCGGCGTCGGTGTGCAGGGGGTTGAAATCGCCTGAGAGTCCCGCGAAGTTCGCCACGTCCGCTTCGGTCACCGTCCGCGCCTGCGACGGGTACACCGCGCCTATTTCAAATTGGTCGTACGTCAGTCCGCGTGATGTCATGGTGTGTCCTTTTGCCCTCATCCCCAGCCCTTCCCCCAATGGGGGAAGGGCTGGGGATGAGGGCGCGTGTTATTTATGCTTCCAAACCGCCGCGCGTTTTTCAATGAAAGCCGTCAAGCCTTCGCGCGCGTCTTCGGTCTTCATCAATTCATCCAGATAGAGTCGTTCGAGCTCCGCCGCGGACGAGTCCCACGCGCCGAAGCCGAGATGCAGGGCGCGTTTGGTCATAGTCAACGCGACGCGGCTGAGGCTGGTGAGTTGCGCGATTTTTACACAAAGCCATTTTTCTAATTCATCGCTCGATACAACTGCATTGACCAGTCCCATATTCAACGCTTCGCCCGCCGTAAGAACACGACCCGTGAAGAGCATGTCCGCTGCGTTGCGGTAGCCGACCAATTGCGGGAGTCGTATGGCGGCGATGGGCGCGATGGCGGCGAGTTGAACTTCAGGCTGTCCGATCTTTGCGGTTTCGGTCATCACGGCGAGGTCGCAACACAAGACGAGTTCGCATCCGCCGCCGAGCGCGTGACCGTGAACGACGGCGATCGTCGGCGCGGGGAAATTCGCCAGCGCGCAGCAGACTCTGTCGAACAACGGAATCATCTCGCCGACTTTATCGGGCGTGTGATCCGCCACGTCCACGCCAGCAGAGAACATTTTCCCTTCGGCGCGTAGGACGAGGACGCGGATCGAATCGTCGCGGGATAACTCCGTCAGCGCGGACTCGAACTGAGTCAAAGTGGCGATATCCAGCACGTTGAGCGGAGCCCGCTTCAAGGTCAGGAAAGAAGCGCCGTTCTTCGTCTCAAACGAAACAAACGAGTCGGTCATTTCAATTCCGCGCCACACACGCCGCAGTGGGTAAATTCTTCGGGCAGCGCTTTCGCGCCGCAGGCGGGGCAATCTTTTTCGTACGCGCCCCAGATGAACTCGCTGGATTTGCCCTGCGCCGCGCGTTCGCGCAACATGCGATAACGCGACGGGCGTTTTTCGACGAAGGCGGTCATGCCTTCGAGCGGCTCCCACGAGGTGTAGTGGACGGAGAGCCAGTCGCGCGCGTGACCGATGGTTTGATGCCAGCCGAAATTTTTCCAGAAGTTGACGTTCTCTTTTGTGTAGCGGATGCACTCGGCAAATTTATCCACGAGTTCCTGCGCGAGCGCGTCCACGGCTTGGTCGAGTTTTTCGAGGCTAATGCTGTAACCGTCCGCGCCTTTTTGGGCTTTGGCGATCTGCTCGGGCGTGGCGCGCTCGATGAACGCGCCGTCTTTCTTAACGGATGGCACGACCTCGTTGACGAGTCCCCATTCGAGGGCTTGATAGGCGGGGATGCGGCGGTTCGTCATTAACATGTAGCGGGCGCGGCGATCCCCGACCGTGATCGGCAGCCATTGAGTCGCGCCGCCCGCGGCGACGCTCCCGACTCCCGTGCCGACCTGCCCGACCCACGCGTGTTCGGCGATGACGGCGAGGTCGCAGGCGAGATTCGATTCGTTGCCGCCGCCGACCGCCATGCCGTTGATGCGCGCGACGACGGGTTTGCCCGTGTTGACGATGCTCTCGATGTACGCGCCGAAGAGGCGCATGTACTTCCAGTAGTCGTGAGGCGCGCGGGTGTAGCGTTCCTGATATTCCTTCACGTCGCCGCCCGTGCAGAAGGCTTTGTCGCCCATGCCCGTGAACACAATGACCGCCACTTCATCGTCGAACGCGGCTTGGCGGAACGCGGTCGCCAGTTCTTCGAGCGCGTTGGTACTGTAGGAGTTGTAGACCTGCGGGCGGTTGATGGTGATGCGCGCCACCCAGTTCCCTTTTTCGTAGAGGATTTCCTTGAAGTCGGTTTTTTGGTTTTTCAGTACGTCCATATTTTTCTCCTCACACGGTTTTCAGCGTAGTTGGCGCGCGAAGCGTCTAGCACCGACGGACACGTTAGAGAACGTGTCTTACGCGACTGGGTGAAATCTCAAAACACAAAACGCAAAGTGAACTTTGCGGTACTTTTTTATGCGCCGATCACATCGTCCACGAATTGGTTGGCGGGGGCTTCGAGGACGCCGCGATAATCTTCGAACAATTGCCGCGCGCGGAAGCCGATCCAGTCGGCGGGGAGCAGGGCGGCGGGCAGGTTGGGGTCTATGCGCGGGAATTGCTGGTAATGCTGTAGCAACCAGAAGCGGCGGACGAAGCAATCGTCCATTTTCTCTGTCAGGTTCCCGTTGTTCTGGCAGGCAAGATATTCTTTTTCAAATTTGGCGATGAATTTTTTATATTGCGAGGCAAGCGCCGACAAATTCCAGCAACGGCGGACAAGTTCTTGATCTTCGGAGGGTCCTATGTGGATGCCGGAAAAAATCTCGACGTGATCTTGCATATTCAATTCGTTGCACAAGGCGAGGATTTCGGTCTTGCGGTTATGGGGCGAGATCCACATGTTCGGCGCGAGTTGACCGAAACCGAACCACGGTAGGCGCGTACGGAAAGCGT
>WBZY01000049.1_pt2 | contig 117435 bp, 110 predicted proteins | sample 5204191 | NCBI WGS metagenome assembly WBZY01 (sample SAMN12344363, study PRJNA552823) | activated sludge metagenome | biome: Activated sludge suspended growth; feature: Anammox Sidestream; material: Wastewater; isolation source: activated sludge from anammox sidestream of wastewater treatment... | reverse complement strand
GGTGCGGCTGATCGCCACGCACACCATCGACGGGCAACACGTGCGGCTGCTGCAGACACGGCTGCCGCGTGCGCGCAACCGCGTCTGGCTGCTCGACTGCCCGCCGCTGTTCGACCGTCCCGGCAACCCGTACCAGGGACCCGACGGCCACGATTACCCCGACAACGCCGAGCGTTTCGCACTGCTGTGTCGCGCCGCCGCGCTGCTCGCCGAGGACCGTCTGGGCATCGGCTGGCGGCCCGAGGTGGTGCACTGCAACGACTGGCAGAGTGCGCTGGTGCCCTTGCTGCTGCAGGACGTGCGTCCGCGGCCCGCGCTGGTGTTCACGATCCACAACCTCGCGTACCAGGGTCTGTTCCCGGCCGCCACGCTGCAGCGCCTGGCGCTGCCCGCGCGGCACTGGCATCCGGATGCGCTCGAGTTCCACGGCATGCTCAGCTTCATCAAGGCCGGCATCGTGTTCGCCGACCGCGTGAACACGGTGAGTCCGCGCTACGCCAGCGAAATCCAGAAGCCGGCGTCCGGCCACGGACTCGACGGGCTGCTGCGCCATCGCGCCCCGGTGCTGAGCGGGATCCTGAACGGCATCGACGACCGCGAGTGGAACCCCGCGCGCGATGCCGCGCTCGCGCAGCGCTACGGCACCACGACACTGGGCCGCAAGAGCGCCAACAAGCGTGCGCTGCAGCAGGAACTGGGGCTGGCGTCGGACGAGGGGACCCCGCTGTTCGCGTTCATCGGCCGCCTGGTCGAGCAGAAAGGCATCGACCTGCTGCTGGCCGCGCTGCCGGAACTGGTGCGCCACCCCGCCCAGGCCGCGATCCTCGGCAGCGGCGAGACAGCCAGCGAGGACGCACTCGCGGCGCTGGCGCAGGCGCACCCGGGGCGCATCGCGTTCCGCGCCGGTTACGACGAAGCGCTGGCGCACCGCATCGAGGCCGGTGCGGACGTGTTCCTGATGCCCTCGCGCTTCGAACCCTGCGGACTGAACCAGATGTACAGCCTGCGCTACGGCACGGTGCCGGTGGTGCACGCGGTGGGCGGACTGGCCGACACCGTGGTCGACGCCACACCCGAGGCGCTCGCCGACGGCAGCGCGAACGGCTTCCACTTCCTCACCGACACGCCGGAGGCGCTGCTGGCGGCGGCACGCCGCGCGCTCGCGCTGCACGCCGACCCCGAGGCCTGGCGGCGGCTGCAACTCAGCGGCATGCGCGCTGACCTGTCGTGGCGGCGCAGCGCACGCGCCTACGAACAGTTGTACGCGAGCGCGCTGGCCGACACAGCCGCCGCCTGATTTTTCGTTATACTCCGGGCCCGACCACGGAGCACGATCCAGCCATGCCGGGCACCCGCTTCTCCCTCGAGGTCCAGCCGCGCCTGCCGCCGGAACTCGCGCGCCTCGACGAACTCGCGAACAACCTCGTCTACTCGTGGGACCGCCGCGTGCGCGCGCTGTTCGCGCGCCTCGACCGCACGCTGTGGAACGCCTGCGGCGCCAACCCGCGCGTGTTCCTGCGCCGGGTCTCGCAGCAGATCCTCGACGAGGCCGTCGAGGACCGCACCTATCTCGAGGAATACCGGCGGGTGCTCAGCAGCTACGATGCGTACATGGAGCGCGAGATGCGCCCCGAGTGCGAGCACTTCCTCGACGCCGACGAAGACCTCGTCGCGTACTTCTGCGCCGAGTTCGGCCTGCACGAGAGCTTCCCGATCTACTCCGGCGGCCTCGGCATCCTGGCCGGGGACCACTGCAAGGCCGCCAGCGACCTCGGGATTCCTTTCGTGGGCGTGGGCCTGCTCTACCACAACGGCTACTTCACGCAGACCATCGACGGGCACGGCAACCAGATCTCGCAGATCGTGCCCTCCGACTTCAACGACCTGCCGATCCGACCGGCGCTGATCGGCGACGAACGCCTGCGCATCGATCTCGATCTTCCGGGCCGCACGGTCGCGGTGCACGTCTGGGAGGCGCGCGTCGGCCACATCCGCCTGTTCCTGCTCGACACCGACCTGCCGGAGAACACCGAGGCGGATCGCCGCATCACGCGCCAGCTCTACGGCGGCGGGCGCGAAATGCGCATCGAGCAGGAGATCGTGCTCGGCATCGGCGGCACGCGCGCGCTGCGGCGCATGGGGCTGCGCCCCACCGCGTGGCACATCAACGAGGGCCACGCGGCGTTTCTGGTCCTCGAGCGTTGTCGCGAGTACGTGCAGGAGGGGCTCACGCTCGCCGAGGCGCTGGAGATCGTCGCCGCCGGCACCGTGTTCACCACGCACACGCCGGTACCGGCCGGGCACGACATCTTCGACGCGGGGCTGTTCGAGACCTACTTCCGTGATTTCGCCACCAGCCTCGGCGTGGGCATGCCGGAACTGATGGCGCTCGGCAGCCTGCCTGCGCCCAACGGCAGCTTCAACATGACCACGCTGGCGCTGCAGGGATCGCGCTTCCACAACGGCGTCTCGCGCATCCACGGGGGCGTCGCCTCGGTGATGGAGCAGGCCGTCTGGCCACAGGTCCCGCCCGACGAGAACCCGATGACCTACGTCACCAACGGCGTGCACGTGCCGACCTTCCTCGCCAACGAATGGTTCAACCTGTTCGAGATGCGTTTCGACGAGTGGCATGCCGAGCTGTCGAATCCCGAGTACTGGGAGCGCATCGACCAGATCCCCGACTACCAGTTCTGGAGCGTTCGCAAGCAGCTCAAGGAATGGCTGCTGCAGGATCTCACGCGGCGCGTCGAGCTCCAGTACCGGCGCAACGGCGAGAGCGAGGCCACCATCGCGCGCGTCACCCGCCTGATCGCACGCCCCGAGGCCGACACGCTGGTGGTCGGTTTCGCGCGACGCTTCGCGACCTACAAGCGCGCCACGCTGCTGTTCTCCGATCCGGCGCGCCTGGCGCGCATCCTCAACGATCCGGAACGCCCGACCGTGATCGTGTTCGGCGGCAAGGCGCACCCGAGCGACGCGCCGGGGCAACACCTGATCAAGGTCATCCACGAGTTCGCGCACCGCCCCGAGTTCCAGGGCCGCATCATCCTGCTCGAGGGCTACGACATCCGCCTCGCGCGGCAACTGGTCTCCGGCGTCGACCTGTGGCTGAACACCCCGGAATATCCGCTCGAGGCAAGCGGCACCTCGGGCCAGAAGGCCGCGATCAACGGTGTGATCAACCTCAGCGTGATGGACGGCTGGTGGGGCGAGGGCTTCAACGGCGAGAACGGCTGGGGAATCGCCCCGCGCGACCCGCGGCTCGACCTCGAGCAGCGCAACCGCGACGAAGGCAAGGACCTGCTCGACCTGCTCGAGCACGAGGTGCTGCCGCTGTATTTCGCGCGCGACGGCCACGGCTACTCGCGCGGCTGGGTGAAGATGGCGAAAGCCTCGATGAAATCGATCATCCCGCGCTTCAACTCGCGACGCATGGTGATGGACTACATCACGCGGCTGTACTGTCCGGCGCGCGAGCAACACCGCCGGCTGTCGGCCGACAGCGCGGCCGGTGCGCGCGAACTCGCCGCCTGGAAGCGTCGCGTGCGCTCGTGCTGGGCGGGCGTGCGCATCACGCTCGCCAACGAACCGCCGGGCGCCGTGCACCACGACCAGACCGTGCCGCTGCGTGTGCGGCTGCTGCTGAACGGCCTGCAGCCATCGGACGTCGTGGTCGAATGCCTGATCGATCCGTCGCCCCAGTCCGACGAGACGAGTCCGCAGCGCGTGCAGCTCGAGGCCGTGCCCGAAGGCGGCGAGGAACGTGTGTTCGCGGCCGATTTCCACGCCCTGAACGCCGGACTGCAGGAGATGCGCATCCGCGCCTACCCCTACCACCCGCTGCTCAGTCACCGCTTCGAGCTCGGCCTGATGATCTGGCTGTAGCGCGGGCACCCCGTCGCCCCGGCGCCATTTCACGGACCCGATCATGGAGCACGACATCCCGCTGATCACCACGCTGGCAACCGGTTTCGGCATCGCGCTGATCCTCGGTTTCGTCGCGCAGCGGATCCGGATCCCGGCGCTCGTCGGCTACCTGGTCGCCGGGATCATCATCGGACCGGCCACGCCGGGATTCGTCGCCGACATGCAGCTCGCCTCCCAGCTGTCGGAGATCGGCGTGATGCTCCTGATGTTCGGCGTCGGACTGCACTTTTCGATCGACGACCTGCTCGCGGTCCGCCGGATCGCGGTGCCGGGCGCGGTGGTGCAGATGGGAATGGCCACCCTGCTCGGCATGAGCGTGGCGTCGTGGTGGGGATGGGACTGGGGCGGCGCCCTGATCTTCGGCCTGTCGCTGTCGTGCGCCAGCACGGTGGTGCTGCTCAGGGCGCTCGAAAGCCGTGGCGCGCTCGACACCATGAATGGCCGTATCGCCGTCGGCTGGCTGGTCGTCGAAGACCTGGCCACGGTGTTGATGCTGGTGCTGCTGCCGCCGCTGGCCGGCGTCCTGGGTGCAGACGTCGACGCCCACGCGCAGGCATCCCGTCCGCTGTGGATCACGATCGGGCAGACGTTGCTGCAGGTTTCCGCCTTCCTCGCCGTGATGCTCATTGCCGGTCGGCGCATACTGCCGTGGATGCTGTGGCAGGTCGCGCGCACAGGTTCGCGGGAACTGTTCACGCTGGCGGTCATCGCGGCGGCCATAAGCATTGCCTACGGTGCCGCGCAGCTCTTCAGCGTGTCGTTCGCGCTGGGCGCCTTCTTCGCCGGCATGGTGATGCGCGAATCCGAGTTCAGTCACCGCGCGGCCGAGGAATCCCTGCCGCTGCGCGATGCGTTCTCCGTGCTCTTCTTCGTCTCGGTGGGGATGCTGTTCGATCCGGCGGTGCTGCTGGACGAACCCTGGCACGTGCTGCAGGTCCTTGCGATCATCGTCGTCGGGAAGTCGATCGCGGCCTTCCTCCTGATCCTGGCATTCCGCTACCCGCTCAACACCGCGTTGACGGTTTCCGCGAGCCTGGCGCAGATCGGCGAGTTCTCGTTCATCCTGGCCGGGCTGGGTCTTTCCCTGGGCCTGCTGGAGCCGGAAGGCATGAACCTGGTGCTGGCCGGTGCGCTGCTGTCCATTGCGCTGAACCCGTTGCTGTTCGCCGCCAACGAGCCGCTGCGACGCTGGGCCCTGCGGCGATCCCGGCTGGCCCGAACGCTGGACCAGCGCAGCGATCCGTTCGCCATGCTCCCGATGAGCACGGATCGCCGGTACCTGGAGGGGCAGGTCGTGCTGGTCGGCTACGGCAGGGTCGGCAAGCGAATTGCCGACGCGTTGCGGGTGCGCGCGATCCCGTTCGTGGTCGCCGAACGCAATCGTGACCTGGTGGAGGATCTGCGCAAGCAGGGCATGGCCGCCGTCTCGGGCAATGCCGCCGACCCCGAAGTGCTGATCCAGGCGCATATCGTGGAAGCGGCCATGCTCGTCGTGGCAACACCCGATCCGCTGGGATTCCGGCAGATGGTCGAGATCGCCAGGACCCTCAACCCGGATATCGAGGTCGTGCTGCGCACGCACAGCGAGGACGAGTCCGTGCTGTTGCGCAAGGAAGCGATCGGCACCGTGTTCTTCGGCGAGGAAGAGCTGGCCAAGGGGATCACCCGGCACATCCTGCAGCGCTTCGACCCGGATTCGACAGGACCGGCGAGCGCTCGCGCCGAGCCGTGAGCCCGCACCCGGTCCCGTCTCACAACGGACGGGCCTGTGGGTCCGGCACCAGCAGCGTGTCGCAAGGCAGCCACTCGAGCAGTCTGGCGGCGGTGCTCCCGACCAGGATGCCGAGGATTCCCCCGAGTCCGTGACTGCCGAGCACCACGAGATCGACGTCGCGCTCACGCACATGGCGGGCGAGCGTCGCCTCCACCGCGCCGCTTTCCACCACCGTTGCGAGCCGTGTGTCCGGCGGCAACCCGGCCGCGCGCACGAAGTCCGCCAGTTCACCCTGCTCTACGCGCCGGCACGCCGCCTCGTCGGGGACGTCCGTCAGGCCCGCCATCGGCAGCGCGAGCACGTGGAATACCGTCGGTTCGCACCCCGGGAACAACGCCAGCGCCGTCGCCAGCGCGTGGCGGGACGACGTGGAAAAGTCGGTGGCCACAACGATGCGTCGGTACCGGTCGTGGACCCGGTTGCGCACCACCAGCAGCGGCAGCGGCAGCGATCGCGCGAGCGTCTCCACGGTCGAACCCAGCAGGAAGCGCCCCAGCGTTTCGTGACGGGAGACTCCCGTGACGACCAAGGCCGCCCCGGCGTCCACGGCAACCTGCCGGATCAGGGCGGCGGGATCGCGTCCGCGGCCGACGCGCACTGTCAGCGGTACCTCGACGTGCCTGAGATTGCGAGCGAGCTGCCGGTGCGTTTCGCGCAGGAGCTGTTCGTCGTCACCACCGATCCAGGCCAGCGCGCCCTGGGGCGACGACGCCGGTGCGAACACGTTCAGCGCAAGCAGCTCCGCCCCCCATTCACCGGCAAGCTGCGCCGCGCGGTCCAGCGCCCGATCGCAGCGTGGGCTGAGGTCGGTTGCCAGCAGCAGCTGCCGGGAAACCGTCGGCGATGACGACGATGCGTTCATGAATAAGTCCTCGCTTCATGGTCCTGCATGCGGCCACGTACGAACGGCGACATACGCGCTGCCGGGCGGTGGATCCGGTCTACCCGTGCACCGAACGGTGCAGAGTGCGGTACATCGCGATCAGCCACGCGGTCGAGGGGTCCACGTCGCGCGCGGCGGGCGCGGCGTCGACCAGCGCCGCGTGCACCGTCTCGCCGAGCCGCTTGCCGAGCTCCACGCCGAACTGGTCGAAGGAGTTCAGCCCCCACAGGTAGCCGGCGGCGACGGTGCGGTGCTCGTACAGCGCGATCAGCGCGCCCAGCGTGTGCGGCGTCACGCGCTCCATCACGATCGTGTTGCTCGGCCGGTTGCCCGGCATCACCAGATGCGGCGCCAGCCGTTCGGCCTCCTGCCCCGTCACGCCGCGCGCGGCGAGTTCGGCGAGCGCCTCCGCCAGCGTGCGCCCCAGCATCAGCGCCTGACTCTGCGCGATGCAGTTGGCGACCAGGTGCGCGTGCTGCGCCGCGTTGGCGCTGTGGCTGGCGAGCGGCAGCACGAAATCCACCGGCACGATGTCGGTGCCCTGGTGCAGCATCTGGTGGAACGAGTGTTGTCCATTGGTGCCGGCCGTGCCCCAGACCACCCCGGCGCTGGCGCGACGCAGCGGCACGCCGTCGACGCCGACCGACTTGCCATTGCTCTCCATCACGAGCTGCTGCAGGTATTCGGGCAGCCGTGCCAGGCCCTGGTCGTACGGGATCACTGCCAGCGAGGCGCACCCGAGGGCGTTGCGATACCAGGCGTCGAGCAGCGCCAGCACCAGCGGCAGGTTCTGCGCGGCCGGCGCGTCCAGGAAGTGACGGTCCATCGCGCGTGCGCCGGCGAGCAGCTCGTCGAAGGCCTCGGCCCCGGTCGCGATCGCGATCGGCAGCCCGATCGCCGACCACAGCGAATAGCGGCCGCCGACCCAGTCCCACATCGGCAACACATTGTCCGCGGCGATGCCGAACGCCACCGCCGCCGCGACATTCGACGACACCGCGAGGAAATGGCGCGCGACCTGCTCCTGAGGGCAACCGGCCGCGCTCAGCCAGCGCCGCGCGGCCAGCGCGTTCTGCAGTGTTTCCAGCGTCGAGAACGATTTCGACGCGACCACGAACAGCGTGCTCCGCGGCTCCAGTGCAGCGAGCGTGTCCTCGAGGTCGCGCGGATCGACGTTCGAGACGAAATGGCAGCGCGGGCTCGCACCGCACAGGTGCCCCAGCGCGCCGGTCACGAAGGCGGGCCCCAGATGCGAACCGCCGATGCCGATGTTGACCACATCGCGTACCGCCCGTCCGCTCCACCCGGTCCACGCGCCCTCGCGCAGCCGGGAGGCGATCGAGGCGATGCGCGCGCGCACCGCCGCAACCTCCGCGGCCTCGGGCAGCACGGCGCCGGCGTCGCTGCCGCGCAGCGCGGTGTGCAGCGCGGCGCGCCGCTCGGTGGGGTTCATCGTCTCGCCGGCGAACTGGCTGCGCACGCTGGCGGCGACGTCGCGCTCGCGCGCCAGCGCGAGCAGCGCGGCCATGGTGTCGCCATCGACGAGGTTCTTCGAGTAATCCAGCGTCAGTCCCGCGGCCTGCAGCCGCATGTGCTGCGCGCGGGCGGGATCGGCCGCGAAGGCCGCGCGCAACGAGAAACCGCGCAGTCCGTCACGCCGCGCCAGCACCGCATTCCAGGCAGCAGCACCTGTGAGTTCCTTCGTCATGCCTGCGTTCCCTTTCCTTCGCCAGGTTGCGCCCGCGCGGGCCGCGTCGTCAGAATGCACCCGCAATGTTTCACTCTAGCGTACGGCGGCATGACGGAACAGCGACGCGGAATCACCCTGATCGGCATGCCCGGCTGCGGCAAGAGCACCGTCGGTGCCCTGCTCGCCGAACGCCTGGGACTGGGGTTCCTCGACACCGACGCGGTGATCGAGGCGCGCAGCGGGCGATCGCTGCAACGCATCGTCGACGAGGAAGGTGCCGCGCGCCTGCGCGCGATCGAGGAGGACGTGCTGGTGCACACCGATGCGCACGCGCGCGTGGTCGCCACCGGCGGCAGCGCGGTGTACGCGGATGCAGCGATGCGCCATCTGGCCTCCGCCAGCACCATCGTCTACCTCGAGGTCGGGCTGGAGGAGCTCCACCGGCGTGTGGCGGACTGGGCGACGCGCGGACTGGTGCGCGCCCCGGGGCAGGGCGTGGCCGAGCTGTTCGCCGAACGCACGCGGCTGTACCGGCGTCACGCCGGGGTGCGCATCCCCTGCGACGGCCTGACGCCGGCGGACGTGGTCGAGCGCGTGGTCGCGGCGCTGCTCAGCCGCGGTGATAACGCCGGGGAACGAACGGCAGCTTCGACACCGTGACCGGACGCGGGCGCTCGCGCACCAGCGCGTACAACGCCGTGCCGGGGGCGGCGAAAGCGCGCTCGACATAGCCCATCATCACCGGCCCGCCGACGCTGGGGCCGAAGCCACCACTGCTCACCTCGCCGACCGGGTTGCCGTCGGCGTCGGTCAGCAGCGCGCCTTCGCGCACCGGCACGCGCTCCTCGCCACGCAACCCCACCCGTCGCCGGGCCGTGCCATCGCGCAACTCGGCATCGATGCGCTGCGCTCCCGGGTAACCGCCCGCGCGTGCACCGCCAGCGCGGCGCACCGCCGGGATCGCCCACGCCAGCCCCGCCTCGACCGGTGTGATCGCCGGCCCCAGTTCGTGCCCGTACAGGCACAGGCCGGCCTCGAGGCGCAGCGAATCGCGTGCGCCGAGGCCGACCGGCGCCACGGACTCGTGCGCGAGCAGCAGGCGGGCGATGCGCTCGACGTGCTCCGGCGGCACCGAGATCTCGAAACCGTCCTCGCCGGTATAACCGGAACGCGTGACGAAACACCGTACTCCGTCGATCACGCATTGCGTGCCGCTCATGAACACCAGCCCCGCGACCGCTGGCGCCAGCGCACCGAGCACCGCGACCGCAGCCGGCCCCTGCAGCGCGAGCAGACCCTGCCCCGCGAGTTCCTCGAGCTCCAGCCCCGGCAGGCAGGCGCGCAGGTACGCCACGTCCGCCTGCTTGCACCCGGCGTTGACGACCAGGAAGAAGGTCTCCGAATCCCGGCGCGTGACGATCAGGTCATCGAGCACGCCGGCCTGCTCGTTGGTGAGCAGCGAATAGACCTGTTTGCCGGGCGCCAGACCGCGCAGGTCCGAGGGCAGCAGCCGTTCGAGCGCCTCGGCGGCACCGGTGCCACGCACCAGCACCTGTCCCATGTGCGAGACGTCGAACAGTCCCGCCGCGGCGCGCGTGTGCAGGTGCTCGCGCACGATGCCCTCCGGGTACTGCACCGGCATCTCGTAGCCGGCGAACGGCACCATGCGCGCACCGAGCGCGAGATGCAGGGCGTGCAGCGGGGTGCGGTTCATCGGGCCTCCGGTGGGACGATTGCGGCGACGGGTGCCGGCGGCGCCGCACCCGCGCGCATTCTGGCCATTCGCCCCACCGGCGTAAAGCTCGCGGCTCGCCCCCCCAGTTCCATCAGGCGAGCGCGATACGCGGCGACGCCAGTTCCACCCACAGCGCGGGTGCCGCACCCGGCAGCCCCGCGGCCGCGGACGGCGCGCGCCGCTGCACCAGCGAGGCCGGGCACGCCGCACCATCGGCGGCGGCTGGACGCAGGGTCTGTGCGAACAGCACGCTGCCGCCGGCGAGCAGCACGGCAGCCAGGACGACGTTTTTCAGGGACCCGCTCATGACACCCTCCCGATTCCAGCCGCGCGCGATCGCCGCTCTTGCCCAATGGACGCGGCCGGGCGCCGGATGGATTCAGGAGGCGAAAAAAATCAGCCGCGCCGCAGGTTGTCGACCATCGGGTTGCCGGCCGCGCTGTCGATGTGCGCACCGCCGACCAGCGAGCCGCCATCGACCACGAGATCGATACCGGTCGCCCACGAAGCGAGGTCGGAGACCAGGAACAGCGCCGCACCCGCGATGTCGACCGGCATGCCGATACGGCCGAGCGGGATGGTGCGCGTGAGTGCGCCCTCGCCGTTCTCCCACAACACGCGCGACATGCGCGTCTTCACCACCCCGGGCGACAACGAGACCACGCGCACCCCAGGCGCGAATTCGCCGGCCAGTTGTCGTGTCAGCCAGTGCAGCGTGGCCTTGCTGGCCTCGTAGGTGCCGATGAACGGCGCATGGTGATGCACCCCCACCGTCGTCACATTGAGGATCACGCCGCCGTTGACGCGCATCCAGTGCCGCCAGGCCTGCTGGGCGAACAGCAGCGGCCCTTCGACGTTGACCTCGAAGGTCTTGCGCCACGCCGCCAGCTCCACCTCCGCCAGCGGACCGAAGGCGGGACTGGTCGCGGCGTTGTTGACCAGGATGTCGAGCCGGCCGAAGCGCTCCAGCGTTGCCGCGACGCAGGCGCCGGCATGCGCGGGATCACCCGCGGAGCCGGCCACGTCCATCGCCGCGCCACTGCCAGGCAGCGCGGCGCTGATCGCATCGAGTTCCACGCGTGCGGCGTCGAGCTCGTGCTGGCGGCGCGCCGTGATGCAGACGTTCGCGCCCTGGCGCAGGAAGGCCTCCGCGATCGCGAGTCCGATGCCGCGCGAGGCGCCGGTGATCAATGCGGTGCGTCCGTCCAGGCGCAGGGGGGATTGCGGATCGCTCATCGGGTTGCTCCGGTTCCATGCGTGCGGCGCGCCAGCGCCCGCCCGCCACAGTATGCATTGCCTTCGCCGGCGCATGCATCCAGAATCCGGTTTCACCCCACACGCCGTGCACTCCGAGCCGATGTCCCCTGCCGCACTACGCCTGGTCGCCGACGTCGGCGGCACGCACACCCGCTTCGCCCTTGCGCAGGCTGGCGAGTTCCTCGACGGGCCGCGCACGCTGCCGACACGCGCTTTCGCTTCGCTCGCCGAGGCCGCGCACGCGTATCTGCGCGAGTGCGGCGCGCGTCCGGACGAAGCGTGCATCGCGGTGGCCGGTCCGGTCGACGCCGACACGGTGCGCCTCACGAACCATGACTGGGAATTCTCGCACCGCGCGCTCGCCGCCGAACTCGGCGTCGCCCGCCTCGGCGTGCTCAATGACTTCGAGGCGATCGCGCTGGCGCTGCCGCACCTCGGCGCCACCGGGCGCCTGGCGATCGGTGGCGGCACGGCACGCGCCGGCAAGCCGCTGGTCGCACTGGGACCGGGAACCGGACTCGGCGTCGCGCAACTGGTGCCGACGCGCGACGGTTTCCAGGCCATCGCCACCGAGGGCGGGCACGCATCGATCGGCCCGGCGAACGCCGAGGAACTGCGGATGATTGCCGCACTTCTGGAAGCCGGCGAGCACGCGAGCCGCGAGTCGCTGCTGTCGGGGCCCGGCATCGAGCGTATCCACCGCGCCGTCTGCGCGCTGCGCGCGCACACCTGCGAAGCGCAGTCCGCCGCGCAGATCCAGCAGCGCGCGGTCGATGGCACGCACCCGTGCTGCCGCGAGTCGCTGGAGCACTTCTGCGCGTTCCTCGGCACCGCCGCGGCGGACCAGGCGCTGTGCTGCGGCGCGCAGGGCGGCGTCTACATCGCCGGCGGCATCGTGCCGCGCTTCACCGACTTCCTGCGCCACAGCCGCTTCCGCGCACGCTTCGAGGACAAGGGGCCGATGAGCGCGTACCTGCGCGCCATACCGGTATTCGTCATCACGCGCAGCGACCCCGGACTGCTGGGCGCCGCGCTCGCCACCATCGATCAGTCACAGGAGAACGCAGCGTGACCGAGGTTACCGACAACCCCTTCCTGTCCGAGGAAATCACGCCGGCGTACAGCGCCGAGTGGGAGGCGCGCAGGCGCGTCGCCACCGCGATCCGCCAGCTGACGGAGATCCTCGTCAGCAGCACGCCGACGATTCCCGAACTGCACGCGATCGCCGCGCGCCTGGAGGACAACGCGACGGAGTTCGCGGCGCTGCCGCGCCTCTACGGCCGCATGGCCTTCGCCGAACAGGGCTGCCACGGAAGGATCGGGCAGATCGGGCACGAGACGAACCCGGTCGCCGGGATCGCGAACCCCGTCGCGCCGCCGCTGCGCACCTGGATCGCCGATGGCGTCGCGCACGGACGCGCCACGCTGGGCTGGACCTACGAGGGGCCGCCGACCAGCGTGCACGGAGGATTCGTGGCGGCGCTGTTCGACCAGTTCATGGGCGAGGCGCAGGCGATGGGCGGGCAGCCGGGAATGACCGGCACGCTGGAGATCCGCTACCACCGCCGCACGCCGCTGAACACCGAACTGCGGCTGCGCGGCTGGGTCGAGCGCGTCGAAGGACGCAAGACCTGGGTGCGCGCCGAGATGCACGCCGGCGACACGCTGACCGCGAGCTGCAACGGCGTGTTCATCCAGCCGCACGGCGGCATCTCGGGAATGCACAAGCACCTGCTCTAGGGCGCGCTGCGCTAGAGGAAGTCCGGCCAGCGCGCGCTCCAGTCCTCCTCCCAGCGCGGCGCGCGCTTCTCCACCCACGCCATGCCGCCCTCGAGCGCGTCGGGCTGGCGCATGCTGTGGTGCAGCGCACGCGTCTCCAGCGCGACCAGCGCCTCGCGCTGCATGTCGAGCCCGCGCCACAACAGGCGCTTGTGCATTCCCATCACCAGCGGCGAGCAGTTGCGCGCCATGTCGGCGGCGATTTCCAGCGCGCAGTCGAGCACGCCGTTCGCATCCGCGAGGTATCCGGCGAGCCCCCACGCGTGCGCCTGTTCGCCGTCGATGCGCGCGCCACGCACCAGCAACTCGAACGCGCGTTCGACACCCACCAGCCGCGGCAACACCCATTCGACGCCGAAGTCGGCGACCACCCCGCGCCGGTTCTGCAGCAGCCCGTACTTGGCGCCGCGCGCGACGACACGCATATCGCACTGCAGCGCGATGCCCAGGCCGACCCCGATCGCGTGCCCGTTGCACGCGGCGATCACCGGCTTGCGCACCTCCCAGGCCTGCATCGACAACGGGCACGAACCGAACTCGCCTTCCGCCTCGCTGGCGAAGGCATCACCGCGCGCGAGGTCGGCGCCGGCGCAGAACGCACTGCCACGGCCGCTGACCACGACCACCCGCACCGCCGGGTCGGTGTCGCAGCGCCGGTACAGATCGCCGAGTTCCCCGAGCATCTGCCAGCCCACCACATTGAGCCGGTCCGGTCGGGCCAGCGTGATCAGCCCCACCCCGTCGCGATTCTCGAACTCGACATCGGCCATGGTTCCTCCTGTGTTACATGCCGGCAGCCATTCGTGCCGGATCGATTCTAACCGCGCTCGACCCGCTGGGACGATTGCCGCGCGTGCACGCGCCGACGATGATAGGCGCTCGTCGACGATCAGGATTCCCGCACGATGAGCACCTCGCCCTCCGCCTTCGACCCGATCACGATCGGCCCGCTGCGCCTGCGCAACCGCTTCATCAAGTCCGGCGCCAACGAGGCGATGTGCATCGACGGCGCGCCCACGCACGCGCTGGTGCGCCATCACCGCGAGCTCGCCGCCGGCGGCGTCGGGCTGACGACGGTCGCCTACGTCGCGGTGTCGGAGGAAGGCCGCACGCTGCCGAACCAGATCTGGATGCGCGAGCAGATCCTGCCGGACCTGCGGGCGCTGACCGCCGCGGTCCACGCCGAAGGCGGCGCGATCTCGGCGCAGATCACGCACGGCGGCTCCTTCGTCACCGGCATCCGCCTCGGCCGCCCGGCCATGAGTTCGGTGTCGGGCTTCAACAAGGCCGGGCTGCTGGCCGGCAACTGGCGCCGGCGCGCCATGCAGACCGCGGACATGGACCTCGTCACCGCGCAGTTCGTGCGCACCGCGGAACTCGCGCGCGAGGCCGGCTTCGACGCGGTCGAGCTGCACATGGGCCACGGTTACCTGCTCAACCAGTTCATCTCGCCGCTCGACAACCGCCGGCGCGACGAGTTCGGCGGCAGCGCGCAGAACCGCGCGCGCTTTCCGGCCCGGGTGCTCGCGGCGGTGAAGCAGGCGGTCGGGCGGGATCTCGCCGTGATCGCGAAGATCAACGTCGCCGACGGCGTACCCGGCGGCGCCGATGCCAGTGACGCGGCGGTGACGGCATGCGCGCTGGAGAACGCCGGCGCCGACCTGCTGGTGCTCTCGGGCGGCCGCAACGTCGAGTCGACGTGGTTCATGTTCGGCAGCCTGGTCGACCAGCAGGAGATCGCCAGGGTGCTGCACGACCAGTGGCTGTCGCGGCTGGCGCTGCGTCTCAGCGCACTCAGCGCGCCACGACAGGTCGAGTTCCGCGAGAGCTATCTGCGCGAGCACTCGCTGAAGGTGCGCGAGGCCGTCGGCATGCCGCTCGCGTTCCTGGGTGGCGTGAAGTCGCTCGACAGTGCCGAAGCGGCGCTCGCCGACGGCTTCGACTGCGTGGTGATGGCGCGCGCGCTGATCCACGATACGCAACTCGTGAACCGCATGCGCAGCGGCGAGACCAGACGCTCGGGCTGCACCAGCTGCAACCGCTGCGTCGCGTACATCTATCACGCGGACGGAACGCGCTGCGTGGAGAACCCGCCGAACGATCCGGCGCTCAATCGCGTACGCGCGTCGCAACCGCTGCCGCGCGCGGTGTCGTCATAGAGGGATTCGCGAGGGGGGTAACAGCCCTGCCGGGACGCGGGACCGGCATGTCGAATGGAAGCTGCCCGGCACATCCCTGTGCATCGGGCGCTGGAGGTATCGCTACTTCTTCTTCGCGGCGGCCTTCTTCGCAGCAGGCTTCTTGGCAGCCGCCTTCTTGGCAGCAGGCTTCTTCGCCGCCGCCTTCTTCGCGGCGGGCTTCTTGGCCGCTGCCTTCTTCACGGCGGGCTTCTTCGCCGCAGCCTTCTTCGCTGCCGGCTTCTTGGCCGCAGCCTTCTTCGCGGCAGGCTTCTTGGCCGCAGCCTTCTTCGCCGCGGGTTTCTTGGCTGCTGCCTTCTTGGCGGCAGGCTTCTTGGCCGGTGTTGTCTCTGCCATCGATGGTCTCCCGTTGCTGATGGATGGGAATCGACGAAGATTCCGCCTACTGTTAATAGCACACGCAAGGCCATCGCGTGCGGCAATTTTGCGCAAAGCGCCGGACTCGCATCAAGGCAAGGCGAAATGCACCGGCGCCGCCGGACCGAGCGGGACTCCGAGCGCGATCCACACGATCGTCAGGAATGTGCCGGCAACGAGCAGCGCGAGCGAGAACGGCAGCATCGTCGCGACCAGGCTGCCGATACCGAAATCCGCGCGCCAGCGCTGGCAGAACGTGAGCACCAGCGGAAAGTACACCATCAGCGGCGTCACGATATTGGTCGCGCCGTCGCCGACGCGATATGCCGCGGTGGTCGCTTCCGGACTGATGCCAAGCAACATCATCATCGGCACCAGCACCGGGGCGAGCAGCGCCCACTTCGCCGACGCCGAGCCGACGAACAGGTTCACGCCCGCGGTCAGCAGCACGATCAGCGCGAGCAGCGCGGGCGCCGGGAGCCCGGATGCGCGTATGGCCTCGGCACCGTGCACCGCGAGTATCAACCCCAGGTTCGACCACGCGAACATCGCGATGAAGTGCGCAGCCGCGAAGGCGAGCACGAGGTAGTACGCGAGCTCGCCCATCGACTCCTTCATCATGCGCACGATGTCGCGGTGCGTGCGCACCGTTCCCGCGATGCGCCCGTAGGCCCAGCCGCTGGCGAGGAACAGCACGAGGAAGCCGGCTACCAGCGAGCGGAAGAACGGCGACAGCCGCGCCGGGCCCACGGCATCGCGATCGAGCAGCGGCGTTCCCGGACCGAACAGGAACAGCGTCCACAGCAGCACCACCGCGAGCGCGGCCAGACCCGCGTGGCGCAACGCACGGCGCTGCGATGCATCGACCGGACCGGCCTCGTGCTCGCCGGCCGTGCCCCCGCCCCCGTCCCAACGCCCGAGGCGAGGCTCGATCACGCGATCGGTGACGTACCAGATCACCGGCAGGAACACCACGGTCATACCCACGATGAAATACCAGTTGCCGACGATGTTCGCGTTCCACGCGGGCAGCAGCGCTTCGGCCGCCGCCTCGGTGATGCCGAACAGCAGCGCATCGAGTTGTCCCGGCACCAGATTCGCCGAGAAAGCGCCCGACACGCCCGCGAACGCGGCCGCGATACCGGCGATCGGATGGCGTCCGGCGGCCGCGTACAGGATTGCCGCCAGCGGCACCAGCACCACATAGGCGGCGTCGGCGGCGAGGTTCCCCATCATCGCGACCAGCGCGACCATCGGCGTCAGCAGTCCGGCCGGCGCCGCGTGCACCGCACCACGCATTGCGGCCGCGAACAGACCGCTGCGCTCGGCCACGCCGGCGCCGAGCATCACCACCAGCACGTAACCGAGCGGGTGGAACGCCGTGAACGTGTGCGGCATGTCCGCCCACAGCCGGCGGATGTTTTCGGGCGCGAGCAGGCTGCTGGCGGCGATCAGCAGCGGCGCGCCGCCGGCGTCGCGTTGCGAGGGATGCAGCGCGGAATAGTCCGCGGCCGAGGCCACCACGCTCACCACGATCAGCGCGACGATGAGGTACAGGAAGATGAACACCGGATCGGGCAGGCGGTTGCCCGTGCGCTCGATCCAGCCGAGCACGCCGCCGGTTCGTGCGTCGTCGCGTTGCGCCATCGCCGATCCTCCGTCCGCGGGGGTAACGCCGCGACTGTGGAGAAATCCGCGCCCGCGCGCAAGCTCAGCGGAACACGACGGTGCGCCGCCCGTTGACCAGCACGCGGTCCTCGAGGTGATAGCGCAGCCCGCGCGCGAGCACGGCCTTCTCGATGTCCTTGCCGTAGCGCACCAGGTCCTCGACCGCGTCGCTGTGATCGATGCGGATCACGTCCTGCTCGACGATCGGTCCCTCGTCCAGGTCCTCGGTGACGTAGTGGCAGGTCGCGCCGATCAGCTTCACGCCGCGCTCGTGCGCCTGGTGATACGGCTTCGCGCCGACGAAGCTGGGCAGGAAGCTGTGGTGGATGTTGAGGATGCGCCCGATGTGGCGACGGCACAGTGCCGCGGGCAGGATCTGCATGAAACGCGCGAGCACCATGGTGTCGGCGCGCGACTCGGTGAACAGGCGTTCGATCTCGGCGAAGGCGCGCCCGCGGTCGTCGGCGTTCACCGGCACGTGATGGAACGGGATGCCGTGCCATTCGACGAGGCCGCGCCAGGTTTCGTGGTTCGAGATCACGCACGGGATCTCGATGTCGAGCTCGCCGCTCTTCCAGCGCCCGAGCAGGTCGTAGAGGCAGTGCTCCTGCTGCGAAACCAGTACCACCACGCGCTTGCGGATCGCGCTGTCGCTGATGCGCCAGTTCATCCCGAACTCCGCGGCCAGCGGCTCGAAGCGCTCGCGCAATTCCGCGAGGTGGAACGGCAGCGAGTCCGCGCGCACTTCCAGGCGCATGAAGTAGCTGCCGTTGTGCTCGTCCGCGTGCTGGCTCGCCTCGAGGATCCAGCCCTGGTGCGCGGCGAAGAAACCGGCGACGCGCGCGACGATACCGACGCGGTCGGGACAGGAGAGCGTGAGCGTGTAGCGGCGTTCGCTGTGCATGCAGCACCCTGGGCAACGTGGACGGCGCGAAGTATAGCCGCTGCTGCGAGTGCCCGGCCGGACAGGACTTCAGTCCGCGCGCTGGTGGACCACGCGGCCTTCGATCAGCGTCGCGCACACGTGCCGGCTGTCGGGATCGCGCAGCAGCTGCTGCCACGGCAACGCCAGTATGCACAGATCGGCGCGATCGCCCTCGCGGGGCCACGGTTCCCCCGGTCCCGGTGCGTGCGCATCGGCACCGAACAGCGCCAGCGCCTGCATGGCGTCGAGCGCTTCCCCGGGACCCATGCAACATCCGGTGATGGTGCGTCGCTCCCGCGCCGCGCGCATCACGGCCCACGGATCCAGCGCGCCGTACGGTGCGTCGCTGCCGGCCGCGAACGGCACGCCGGCGGCGAGGAACGACGCCGCGCGCCACAGCCAGGGCCGATCGGCCGGATCGACCTCCTGCAGGTAACGATCGCCGCGCTCGGCGATGAAATGCGGCTGGCTGACCACGCGCACGCCGAGACGCGCGATCCACGCGAGCGCCTCGTCGTCGCAGACCGCGGCGTGCTCGATGCGATCGCCGTGCCGCGCGCCCGCCTGCTCGAGCGCGGCCAGCGCGAACAGCAGTTCGGCGCGCGTCACGCAGTGGAAGGCGCAGTCGCGGCCGATGGCGTGCGCGGCGCACACCCGGTCGACGAGTGCGTCCAGCGCACCGAACTCCGACTCACGCAGATAGATCTTCAATGGCCCCCGCGCGAGGCGATCGCCCGCGACCGGGAATGCGTCGAGCGCCTCGCTGCCCATCATCAGCACGCGCTGCGGCAGCGCGCCGCTCGCCTGCGCGCCCGCCACGCACTCCCACTCGGCAGGGCCGTTGCGCGCGCCGGCGTCGGTGACACCGGTGACACCGAAGGCGGCAAGGCGAGCACCGAGCGCACGCAGATCGGGTAACGGCGTGCCGAGACGCTCGGCGAGCCAGCCGTCGAGTCCGTAGCAGCGCCCGCTCGGCGTGCCATCCGGCAATCGCTCGACTCCCGCCGGTGCATCCGCCCCGGTGTCCAGCCCGAGCCGCACGAGCGCGGCGCTGTTCAGGATCCACAGCATCCCGCTGCGGTGCTGGATGCGCAGCGGATGCCGCGGGCACGCGCGGTCGAGCCAGTGGCGGTCGATGCCGGGCACCACGCTGTCGTGAAAACCGACGCCGCGTATCCAGCCGCCGGCACCCGGCCGCGCGGCGCCGAGCGCGCGCTGCAGTGCGGCCTCGTCGCGCACCGCCGGCGGGCCACAGGGAATCGACTCCAGCGCACGCGCGCTGGCCAGCAGGTGCAGATGGTGGTCGTGCAGGCCGCGGATCACGGCGCCGCCGTGCGCCTCGAGCACGCGTTCGCCGGCAAGCGGTTCGAGCCGCGGGGCGATCGCCACGATGCGCCCCGCCTCGATGCGCAGATCCCGCAGCGCGGCGCCATCGGTGCCGGCCGCACGCAGCAGCAGCGAGCCGCTCATCGGCCGCACCCGAACTCATGGAGCACACGGGCGGTGTCGGTACCGGGCGGCGCGGCACGCACACTCACCGGTCGCGCCACCGGCGCGACGACCGCCGTGACGTCGGACGCGGCATCCGGCTCCGCGCGCAGCGCCGCGCAGTGCGCCGCCACCGCGTGCAGCGAGACGTCGAACAGCCCGCCGCGGCCGCTGCACCACGCCTGCCACGCCAGCGCGGCCGCGTGCAATCCCGTCAGCGGATCGGCCACCGCGTCGGCGCAGAACACCGTCTGCGCGCTCGCCGCGCGCAGCAGTGCGCTCAGGCCCGCCGCGACGCCCGCGTCGTCACCGTAGGCGACCCAGTCGCGCATCGGCGCGCGGCGGCCGTAACCGGTGATCGCGATCCAGGTCTTGCCGGCGCCGGCGCGCACCAGGTCGGCGGCGTGGATCCCCATCTGTTCCAGCGCGCGCGGCCGCGCCGACTCGACCACGATATCGGCGCGCTCGAGCAGCCGGTGCAGGCAGGCGCGGCCGGCGGCGCTGCGCAGATCGAGCAGCACACTCTCCTTGCCGCCGTTCAGCAAATCGAAGAAATCCGCCGGACCGAAGCGCGCCCCGTCGGGACGCCGCTCGCCCTCGACCTTGAGGACGCGCGCACCCAGCATGCCGAGCAGGCTCGCGCAGAGCGGTGCGGCCCACAACACCCCCAGATCGAGCACCAGCGGTGCACGCGGCGCATCGAGGCCGCGCGGCGCGCCGCGCGCCTCGCAGCGGTACCACGGCGCGGCCCGCGACGGCGCGCCGGCAAGCGGTGCCGCCGCCAGCCCGAGCAGCCGCGCACGCTCCAGCAACGGCCCGAGTTCGCGCCCCGCGATGGCTGCCGCGATACCCTCCCAGCCAGCCACCTCCGTTTCCAGCCACGCGGGCAGCAGCCGCCAGTCGTCCTCGCGCGGCAGGTTCAGCGCGAGCGTGCCATCACGCACCGCGAGCAGGCGGCAGGCACCACCGGCGGAGATGGCCCCGTTGCGCACCAGTCCCGCGCAGGCGGCACGTTCCCCCAGCAGTCGATGCGCCGCGAAGTCTGGATCGAGCGCGCCGTCCGACAGCGCCGCGAGCACCCGCCAGGCACCCTGCGCACAGGCGGCGAGCGGCGCCGGGCAAGCGAGCGGCGGGCCGTCGACGAGCCCGGTCAGCGCCATCGCGCCGGAATCCGCCCACAGCGCCGCGGCGCTGCGCGGGTCGGGTGGCAACGGCTCGCCGCCCGCCAGTCCGAGCGCAACGCGCAGCCGCGCCGCGTAATCGGTCGCGGTCGACACCAGGACGGTCGCAACAGCCGGGTGCGGGTTCATCGGGACGTCGAGGATGGTGAACGGCACCGGAGCCTAAACGAAAAAGGCCGCGCCCGGCAGCGGAATTTCCGCAACACGGGCGCGGCCCGGAGAGGACGCGAAACCGGGGCGTGTCCGGCCCCGGTCACGCGGGTCTTACATCGAACCGAACTTGTAGCTCACGTCGATGCCGTAGGTGCGCGGTTCGCCCCACTGGCTGGTGCTGGCGCGACCCATGCCGTAGCCCGTGAGGTCGAACTCGTAACCGCCGATCTTGTACTCCTCGTCGGTCAGGTTGCGCACCCACGCCGCCACCGCCATGCGGCCGTCGTTGCAGCAGCCGACCGCGATGTCTTCCCACGCGAGGCGGAAGTTGAACAGGTCGTAGCCGTCCTGCGCGATGTCCTTGTTGCCGCTCAGCTTGGGCGTGAACACGTGCTCGCTCATGCCCGACCAGTCCAGCCGCGCACGCACGTCGCCGTTGGGCACGAACCGCGGGAACGTGTAGTTCAGCGACACGTTGTAGCTGTGCTCCGGCGTGAACTCGAAGCCGCGGTCGTTGGAGATGTCGGCGATCGCGCCGCTGATGTTGTCGAAGGACAGGAACTCGTCGTACTCGGCATCCACGTAGCCGTAGCCGGCCGTGATGTCGAGACCCTCGATCAGCATCACGACCGCCTCGAGCTCGAGGCCCTGGATGGTCGCCGACGCGGCGTTCTGCACCACCGTCGAGTAGCCGCCCTGGGACCCCGGGTCGACCGCGTTGACCTGCGTCTGCATGTCGCTGAGGTCCTGGTAGAACACCGCGGCGTTCAGGCGCACGCGGTTGTCCATCCACATCGACTTCACGCCGGCCTCGTAGCTGTCGACCTGCATGTCGTCGTACGGCCCCCACTGCAGCGGTGTCGTCGAGCGCGCGTTGAAGCCGCCGCTCTTGAAGCCGCGCGTGAAGCCGACGTAGGTCATCAGGTCGTCGTTCCACTGGTAGTTCAGCGTGATGCGCGGCGAGACGCCCTGGTCGTCGATCTCGGTCGGAATCGCGGCCGGATAACCGCCGTACGTCTGGTTGTAGCTGTCGAAGTAGCTGAAGCCGCGACCGCCATTCAGCGAAACGACGTGGTCCTGCTCGCGCTGCTCGTCGGTGTAGCGCAGGCCGACCGAGGCCGTCAGCTGCTCGGTGAAGTGCAGCGAGACCTCGCCGAACACCGCCTTGCTGGTGTTGTCGATCTCCGTGTAGAACTGCTGGTTGAGCGCGAACACGTCGATGACCTGGTTGTTGACGTAGTCGCCGCTCTCGTTGAAGTAGAACACGCCGGCGACGAAGTCCGCGAAGCCGTCGAAGCCACTGCCGGAGAGCTGGAATTCCTGGCTCTTCGAGTCGAGGATGAAATGGTCGGGACGGTTGAACAGCAACTCGGTCCTGGCGCCGAAGGCGTTGTTGACCAGCAGGTTCTTCGACTCGCGGTAGCCGGTGATCGACTTCAGCGTCAGGTCGCTGAAGGCGCCGAGCTCACCGAGGTCCCACGCCAGCGTCAGGCCGTGGCCTTCGATGTCGACGTTGTTGATCGAGGGGCCGAAGCTCGAGACGGTGTCCTCGCGGTCCGGATGCACGTTGTCGCCGTGCAGGAAACCGAGATAGCCGGTGGCGGAAGTGATCTGCGACACCATCGCGCGCTCGCGCTTCTTCTGCCAGTCGTAGGCGTAGTCGACCGTCAGCATCTCGCTCGGAGTCCAGCGCACGGCGCCACGCAGCACCTGGTTGTCCTCGTCCCAGATGTCGTCGCCGAGCGTGTTCTCGACGAAGGGATCGCGACGCTTGGACAGCAGCGCCACGCTCGCCGACAGATTCTCGGTGACCGGCGTCTCGAAGTACGCCTTGCCGTCCTTGCGACCGAAGTTGCCGGCGGTCAGCGTGAGTTCGCCGCCCATCTCGTCACCGGGCTTGCGGGTGTGCAGGATCACGGCGCCGCCGACGGTGTTCTTGCCGTACAGCGTGCCCTGCGGTCCGCGCAGCACTTCCACGCGCTCCAGCGTCGCCACGTCGAACAGCGAACCGACCGACTTGCCGATGTAGACGCCGTCGAGGTAGATGCCGACCATCGGGTCTTCGGTGATCGTGAAGTCGGTGCGGCACAGACCGCGCATGCACACCGCGGTGCCGTCGTTGCCGCCGGTGTTCGGCACGATGATCAGGTTGGTCGTCATCTGGCTGACGTGCGAGATGTCGGTGATGCCGATATCGGTGATATCGGCCGCGCTGTAGGCGGTGACCGACACCGGCACTTCCTGCAGGTTCTCCTCGCGGCGCCGCGCGGTGATCGTCATCTCCTCGATGCCGCCGCTCGCTGCGGGTCCGTCCTGCGCCGTTACCGGGCCCGCGGCGAGCGCCCCGAAGCCGGCGGCGGCGATGGCCACCGCCAGTGCGCGGCCGCGAAAGCCGGTGGCACCGAAAGAACCGATGTTGCGTACTGCGTTCATGTGTTTCCCCTCGCGATCGTTCTTGGGCGGGATCACGGACGACGGCTGCGTGAAGTCCGCTGTGCGCAGACAAAAGGCAACCCCGCACGCCCCCCGCGGTTCGTACTCCCGGCGCGAGTGTAGTAAGCGCTGCCAGAAGCCGGCAAGGCGACATAAATCACATTCGGCCCGATCCGTATCCGATCGGGACAATCCGCGCAAATCAGCGGCATTTCGTCACAAAAGCCTGCGATGCGGCTCCGAAAAAAACGTCCTCATGACAGGCACACGCGCCGCCGCGTGCCGGCACCTCATGCCGGCACCTCATGCTGGCACCTCATGCTGGCACCTCATGCTGGCACCTCATGCTGGCACCTCATGCTGGCACCTCATGCGGGCGCCTCATGCGGGCGCCTCATGCGGGCGCCCTCGGCCCCGGACCCGCAGCATGCTTTGCACTGCGCGCCCGCCGGGGCTTATCGTAGAAGCACTGTATCCAGGGTCCACGCCATGCATCCCTGCGGAGCGACGGGTTGCGACAGCACGGAGGTGACGGAGTGCCCGCTGCCCGGCGCCGAGCCGCTCGGCGTGATCGAGGAGATCCAGGGGCCGGTGATCGACGTGCGCTGCTCGCGGCTGCCGCCGCTGCATCGCGCGATACACGTCTGCCTGCGCGGCCAGAAGCTCACCTTCGAGGTGCACCGCCACCTCGACGAGCAGCGCGTGCGCGCGATCGCGCTGCACCGCACCAGCGGACTGCGGCGCAGCCTGCCGGTGTTCGACGGCGGCGCCGGACTGCAGATCCCGGTCACGCCGCACTGCCTGGGGCGCCTGCTGGACGTGTTCGGGAACCCGCTCGACGGCGGCGAGCCACTGGTGCCCGAATCGCTGCGCCCCATCGTCGCCCCGCCGGTGCCGCTCGCCGAGGTGACCGGCACCGGCGAGGTGCTGCTGACCGGCATCAAGGTGATCGACCTGCTGTGCCCGTTCATCCGCGGCGGCAAGACCGGGCTGTTCGGCGGCGCCGGCGTGGGCAAGACCGTGCTGATCATGGAGTTCATGAACGCGATCGTGCGCCTGCACCAGGGCGTGTCGGTATTCGCGGGCGTGGGCGAGCGCATCCGCGAGGGCCACGAACTGTGGCACGACATGCGCGACGCCGGCGTGATGCCGCGCACGCTGATGGTGTTCGGCCAGATGGACGAACTGCCGGGCGTGCGTTTCCGCATCGGGCTATCGGCGCTCAGCTACGCCGAGTACCTGCGCGACACGGTGGCGCGCGACGTGCTGTTCCTGATGGACAACGCGTTCCGCTTCGTGCAGGCCGGCAGCGAACTGTCCGGCCTGCTCGGTCGCATGCCGGCGACCGTGGGTTACCAGCCGACGCTGCTCTCCGAGGTGGCGGAACTGCAGGAGCGGATCCTCTCGACGCGCCGCGGCAGCATCACCGCGGTCGAGGCCGTGTACGTGCCCGCCGACGACATGACGGACCCGGCGGTCAGCGCGGTGCTCGCGCACCTCGACACCACGGTGATCCTGGCGCGCAAGCAGGCGGCCAAGGGCATCTATCCGGCGGTGGACCCGCTCGCCTCCGGCAGCCGTGCGATGGACCGCGGCACGCTCGGCGATCGCCATTACCACGTCGCGCAGGCCGTGCGCGAGCACCTCGCGCGCTACCGCGACCTCGAGGACATCATCGCGATGCTCGGGCTGGAGGCGCTGTCGGAGGCCGACCGCCGCGTCGTGAACCGCGCACGGCGCATCGAACGCTACCTGACCCAGCCCTTCTTCGTGGTCGCCGAGCACACCGGCATCGCCGGCGCCTCGGTGCCGCTGGAGACCACCATCGCCGACTGCGAGGCCCTGTTGCGCGGCGACTTCGACGCACGACCCGAGGAGGCCTGCTACATGCAGGGCGGGCTGCACCGCGGCGAGGACGCGCGATGAGCGCCACGCTGACGCTGCACCTGCTGAGCGCCGCGCGCAGCGAGCGCATCGAGGCCGTGACCAGCTTCGTGGGGCGCGACGCCAGCGGCAGCTTCGGCATCCTGCCCGGGCACGCGCCGCTGCTGGCCGTGCTCGATTACGGGATCGCGCGCGTGCGCGTCGAGGACGGCGACTGGCACTACATCGCCTGCCCCGGCGGGGTGCTGCGCCTCGCGGGCGACGAACTGGAACTCAGCACGCGCCGCTACCTGCGCGACGACGACCACGCGCGACTGTCGCTGCAACTCTCTGGCGTGCTGGCGCACGAGGAGGCGGAGCTGCGTTCCGTGAAGGAAAACCTGCAGCGGCTGGAGCAGGAGCTCTACCGGCGGCTGCATCGCATCGAGCGCTGGCGCGCATGAGCGACGAGAACTGGCGCCAGGGAGTGGACCGCGACCAGCGCCGCCTCGGGAAGGCGGAGCACGAGCGGCGCTCGCTGCTTGCGCACAGCGTGTTCCTCGGCACACTGTCGCTGCTGTTCCTGCTGCCGCTGATCGCCGGCGCGTACCTCGGGCGCTGGCTGGACTCGATGGCCGCCGGCTACTCGGTGCACTGGACGGTCAACCTGATCCTGCTCGGGCTGGCGCTCGGCGCGTTCAACGTGTACGCCTTCGTCAGGAAGTACTGGTGATGGAAGAACTCGAGGTACTGTTCAGGCTGGGCCCCTTCGGCATCACGCGCACCGTGGTCGGCACGTGGGGGATCATGCTGGTGCTGGGCCTGGGCTGCCGGCTGGCGACCCTGCGGCTGTCGGTGGACCGCCCCGGATTGCTGCAGACCGCGCTCGAGGGCGTCGTGCAGACGATCCACGGCGCGATCGCCAGCGTGCTGCCCGAGCACCCCGACCGGCTGCTGCCGTTCGTCGGCACGCTGTGGCTGTTCGCGGTGTGCGCGAACCTGCTCGGCCTGATCCCGGGTCTGCACGCGCCTACCGGCGATCTCTCGACCACCGCCGCGCTCGCGGTGCTGGTGTTCCTGTCGGTGCACTGGTTCGGCATCCGCGCGAGCGGCTGGCGCCGGTACCTGCGCCACTACGTCGCGCCGAGTCCGATCCTGCTGCCGTTTCACGTGCTCGGCGAGTTCTCGCGCACGCTGGCGCTCGCGATCCGCCTGTTCGGCAACATCATGAGCCTCGAGATGGCCGCGCTGCTGGTGCTGCTGGTCGCCGGCTTCCTGGTGCCGGTGCCTATCCTGATGCTGCACGTGATCGAGGCGCTGGTGCAGGCCTTCATCCTCGGCATGCTGGCGCTGATCTACATTGCCGGCGGCATGCAGTCGGTCGCCGACCGCGAATCTCCCACCCCTCCGCCCACAGGAAACGCTCCATGAACGAGATGCACTGGTTCGTACTGATCTCGACCGCCGTCGCCGCGCTCGCCATCGCGATCGGGACCATGTTCCCGGCGCTCGCGATGGGGCGCGCGATCACCCAGGCACTGGAGGCGCTGGCGCGCCAGCCCGAAGCGGAAAAGTCGATCACGCGCACGTTGTTCATCGGCCTGGCGATGATCGAATCGCTGGCGATCTACGTGCTGGTGATCGTGCTGATCGTGCTGTTCCGCAACCCGCTGATCGAATACCTGCTGGAGCCGCTCGCGCGATGAACATCGACTGGACGACCTTCGCGCTGGAGATCGTCAATTTCCTCGCGCTGGTATGGATCCTGCAGCGCTTCCTGTACCGCCCGGTCATGGACACGCTGCGCGCGCGGCGCGAGGGCGTCGAGCGCACGCTCGCCGACGCCCGCGCCAGCGAGGAGAACGCGCGCGCGCTGCAGGCGCAGTTCGAGGACCGCCTGGCGGAGTGGAACCGCGAGAAGACCGCCGCGCGCGTCGCGCTCGAGGCCGAGTTCGGGCGCGAACGCACACGGCGCCTAGAGGAAATCGAACAGGAGTGCCACGAGGAGAAGGCACGCCACGCGGCGGTCGAGGCGCACCACGCGCGCGAACTGCAGCGCGAGCTCGAGGTCCGCGCGCTGGCGCAGGCGCGGCGATTCACCGCGGCGCTGCTCGCACGCCTCGCCACCCCGGCGCTCGAGGAGCATCTGGTCGAGCTGCTGCTCGAGGACCTCGGTTCGCTCGGTGAACAGCAGGTACGCGGCCTGCGCGATGCGCTCGCCGACCCGGCGGCCAGCGTGCGGGTGACCAGCGCCTTCGCGCTCGACGAGGCGCTGCGCGCGCGCATCACCGACGCACTGTCGGAGCGCCTGGGCACGCGGCTGTCGCCGCTGTTCGAACAGGACCCGGCGCTGCTCGCGGGGCTGCGCGTCTCGCTCGGCCCGTGGCACCTGCAGCTCGACCTCGCCGACGAGGCGAGCGCCTTCGACGGCGCCGCGCGCCATGGCGACTGAGAGCCCCTCGGGCCTCGCGCGCCAGGCCAGTTGGCTGGACGGCTACGCACCGCGGCTGCGGGTGGCCGAGCGCGGGCGCGTGATCGCCGTCGGCGACGGCATCGCGTGGATCGAGGGACTGCCGTCGGCCGGGATGGACGAGGTGCTGCACTTCGAGGACGGCAGCCGCGGGCTGGTGTTCCACCTGGGCGCGGAACGCATCGGCGCGATCCTGCTCGACCACGGCAACGGCCGCGACGGGCTGGCGGCGGGCGCGGCGGCCTTTCTCGGCGGCCGCACGCTCGACATCGGCACCGGCGACGACCACCTCGGGCGCGTGATCGACCCGACCGGCAATCCGCTCGACGACGGGCCGCCGATCCGCCCCAGCGCGCGCCGCGCGCTCGAGCCGCCGTCGCCGCAGATCCCGCAGCGCGACTTCGTCGATCGCCCGCTGGTCACCGGCTGCAAGATCGTCGACACCATGATCCCGATCGGCAAGGGCCAGCGCCAGCTGGTCATCGGCGACGCCGGCACCGGCAAGAGCGCGCTGGCGCTCGATACCGTGATCGCCCAGCGCGGGCGCAACGTGCTGTGCGTCTACGTGCTGATCAGCCAGAAGCGCTCGACCGTGGTCGCGACCGTGGAGACGCTGCGCCGCCACGGCGCGCTCGCCTACACCTGCGTGGTGGTCGCCGAGGCCAGCGCCACGCCGGGGCTGAAGTACATCGCGCCGTTCGCGGGCTGCGCGATCGCCGAGGGCTGGATGTGGGCCGGCCGCGACGTGCTGATCGTCTACGACGACCTCACCACGCACGCACGCGCCTACCGCGAACTGTCGCTGCTGCTGCGCCGCCCGCCGGGACGCGAGGCGTATCCGGGCGACATCTTCTACCTGCATTCGCGGCTGCTCGAGCGCTCCACGCGCCTCGCCGCCGCCAGCGGCGGCGGCAGCATGACGGCGCTGCCGCTGGTGGAGACCGAACAGGGCGAGATCTCCGCCTACATCCCCACCAACCTGATCTCGATCACCGACGGCCAGATCTACCTCGACCCGCGGCTGTTCGCCGCCGGCTTCCTGCCTGCCATCGACGTCACGCGCTCGGTCTCGCGCATCGGCGGCAAGGCACAGCATCCCGCGATCAAGACCGAGGCCGGCCGCATGAAGCTCGACTACCTGCAGTTCCAGGAGCTCGAGATCTTCACGCGCTTCGGCTCGCGCCTGGAGGCGAGCGTCGAGGCGCGCATCCGCCGCGGGCGGCTGCTGCGCGAACTGCTGAAGCAGGACCGGCTGTCGCCGCTGGCGCCCGAGCAGCACCTGACCTGGCTGATCGCCTGCAACGAGGGGATGTTCGACGGCCTGGACCCGCAGCAGCTGCGCTCGCGCCTCGCGCAACTGCTGGGAGCGATCGGCGCCCACGGACCGTCACTGGGCAGCGAGCGCGCCGACTGGGTGAACGCGGTGAGAACCGCCCTCGGGGAAGGAACGCGTGAGCCGTCGGCATGAACTCGCGCACCATCTGGGCGCGCTCGACGACATCGCCGGCGTGATGTCGGCGATGCGCGCCCTGGCGCTGATGGAAACGCACACGCTGCAGGAGTTCCTGCACGCGCAGCGCCGCATGGTGCGCGGCATCGAGGACGCGCTGGCGGAGTTCCTCGCCTGGCACCCCGACCCTGCCGCCGCCGCGCCACCCGCGCGCGAGATCTGCATCGTGGTCGGCTCGGAGCAGGGTTTTTGCGGCGACTTCAACGAAACGCTGCTGCGCGCGCGCGACACGCTGTGCGCGAAGCGCGCGGCGCCACCGGCGTGGCTCGCCATCGGCCAGCGCCTCGGCAGCCGGCTGGAGGACGCGGGAGAAGCCCTGCTCGCGCTGCCCGGCGCGAGCGTCGCCGACGAGGTGCCGCGCGTGCTGGCGCGGTTGACGCGCGAACTCGGTGCGCTGCAGAACGCGCCCGAGTGGGCGGGCTGCGCGCTGAGCGCGCTGCATCACTGCGATGCGAGCGGCGCGGTACGCCTGCGCGAGCTGTTGCCGGTGCACAACCTGCCGGCGGCGCCGCGACGCGCCTTCGCGCCACTGCTGCACGTCGAGGCGCACGAACTGCGGCCCGCGCTCGCCGCGCAGTACCTGCATGCGGCGCTGAACGAGGTGCTGTTCAGTTCCTTGATGGCCGAGAACCGCCAGCGCCACCTGCACATGGACCAGGCGCTGAAGAAGCTCGACGAGGACCGCGCGCGGCTGCGGCTCGCGTGGAACGCGCAGCGCCAGGAGGACATCACCGAGGAGATCGAGGTGATCCTGCTCTCGACGCAGGACGCCGATCCGCGCGGGCGCGCACCCGCGGCGACGCTGCACGCGCCGCGCTGACCCGGCGCGGGATCAGGAGGGCTTGCGGCGTGCCGCGCGCCTCGCCTCGATGTCGGCGGTGTCGGCCACCAGCCCGGCAGCGATCAGCGCATCGACCTCGGCGACCGAATAGCCCAGCTCCGCCATCAGCTCGCGCGTGTTCTCGCCCAGCATCGGCGGATGCAGGCGCACGCTGCCGGGGGTGCGGTAGAAGCGGATCGGCACGCCGGTGAGCTGCAGCTCGCCGAGCGCGGGGTGCTGGGTGGAGACGATCATGTTGTTGTGCAGGATCTGCGGATCGTGCACCACGTCCTCGACCTGGTTGATCGGAGCGGTCAGCACGTCGGCCGCGACCAGCCTGGGGATCAGTTCCTCGCGCGTGTACGCGCTGGTGCGCTCGGACACCACGCGATCGAGCTCGTCCTGGTTCACGAGCCGCGCCGTGATGTCGTGGAAGCGCGGATCGGTGTCCCAGTCGACCTCGAGCGCGCGGCACAGCTTGCCGAAGAACTTCTCGCCCGGCGTGGTGATCACGACGTGGCCGCCGTCACGCGTGGGGTAGACGCCCGACGGCGCGAAGTAGAGGCTGCGGTTGCCGGTGCGCACCGGCGCCTCGCCGGTGGTGAGGTAGGCGCCGATCGAGCTCGCCTGCGCGTGCATCAGCGAATCCAGCAGCGAGACCTCGACGCGCTGGCCCTCGCCGGTGCGGTCACGCACCCGCAGCGCCGCCTGCGCCGCGTTGGCGACCAGCAGCGAGGTGATCACGTCTACGGCCGGGAAGCCGGTGCGCACCGGCGCACCGTCGGGGTCGCCGTTCAGCGCCAGCACGCCGGCGTAGCCCTGGGCGAGGAAGTCGATGCCGGGCCGCCCCGCGTAGGGACCGTCCGGACCGAACGCCGTGACGCCCACCCAGACGATGTCCTGCTTCAGTTCGGCGACCTGCTCGTAGTTCAGGCCGAGCTTGCTGAGCGCGGGTTCGCGGATGTTGGTGATCAGCACGTCGGCGGTGCGCACCAGCCGCGCGAACACCTCGCGCGCGTCGCCCTGCTGCAGGTCGATCACGATGTCGCGCTTGTTGCGGTTGAGGCTCAGGTACGGTCCGCGCTCGGTGCCGCGCTTCGGGCCGAGGTGGCGGCTCTCGTCGCCGTAGTGGGATTCGACACGGATCACGTCGGCGCCGAGGTCGCCGAGCAGCGTAGCCCCGTACGGGCCGGCCAGCATGGTCGAGATGTCGAGTACGCGCAGCCCGGCGAGCGGTCCGGTCGCGGTGGTCGGTGCGGTCATCGTGTTACCCCGTGGTTCGATCGGTATGGCTCAGGCGTGCAGGCGACGCACGGTCTCGCGCACGAATTCGTCGTCGGCGCGCGCCGCCGCCGACAGGTCGATCAGCACCGTGCCGAACACACCCTGCGCGCGCTCGCGCAGGCGTTCGGCGAAGTCCTCGTACAGCGCGATCACCGCCCACTGTTCGAGCATCTGGTCGGTGATCAGCGCCGGCATCTCGGCCCACTTGCCGGCCAGCGACAGGCGGTGCAGTTCCATGCCGACGTCTTCCCAGCCGTGGAAGGCGAGCACCGCGTGGTACGAGCGCGTCGAGGCGTAGAACGAGATGTTCTGGCGCAGCGCATCCATCGACTTGCGCAATTCTTCCTCGTTGCTCCCCAACGCGAGGAACGGCGCGCCGATCAGCTCGAACGCCGCCGCCTCGCGCCCCGCGCGCGCCGCGCCCGCGGCGATCGCCGGCAGCAGCACGTCGCGCGTGTAGGCGAAGGTCGCCACCGGGTGCAGGCGCAGCCCGTCGCAGATCTCCCCGGCCATGCGTGCCATGTACGGATTCACCGCGGCGACGTGGATCGGCACCTGCGGGTGCCCGATCGGCCCCGGATTGAAGAACGGCGGCAGCATCGTGAAACGGTAGTGCTCGCCCTCGAAGTACTCCGGCGCGCGCGGGTTCTGGAACGAACGGAACATCGCGCGCAGGCACAGCACGTACTCGCGCATGCGCGGCCCGGGTGCCGACGGCCACGGCGTCGCGTAGCGGCGCTCGTTGTGGCCCTTGATCTGGGTGCCGATGCCGAGCGCGAAGCGCCCGCCCGAGTAGTTCTGCAGGTCCCACGCGAGCTGCGCGGTGACCATCGGGCTGCGCGGGAACGAGATAGCGACGTTGGTGCCGAGGCGCACCCGCCCGGTGTGCTCGGCGGCGAAGGCCAGCGGCAGGTACGGGTCGTGCCCGGCCTCGGGCGCGGTGATGCCGTCGAAGCCCAGCGCCTCGAGCCGGCGCGCATCGGTGGCGATGCGCGCGATGCCGGTCACGGCCTGCCCCTTGCCGGCGTACTGGCCGGTGTCGGGCCCCATCATCACCGTCTCTACGCGCAGCGCCATCGTCTGGTCCTCCGTGGTGGTCGCGGGATCAGCGGCCCTTGAATTCGGGCTTGCGCTTCTCCATGAACGCCTTCGGCCCCTCGGTCGCGTCGTACGAGCCGAACACGCGTGCCCCGATCGCCTTCTCGAGCACGAAGCCGGGTTCGAGGTTGGCCTGGCGAACCACGATCTCCTTCGCGGTGCGCACCGCCAGCGGGCTGTTCATGCAGATCTTCTCCGCGATGCGCAGCGCCTCGTCCATCAGTTGCTCGCGCGGCACCACGCGGTTGATCAGCCCGATCTCGCAGGCGCGGCGCGCGTCGATGTTCTCGCCGGTGAGCAGCAGCTCCATCGCGACCGCCCACGGGATCTGCCGCGGCAGGCGCACGTGCGTGCCGCCGGTGGGAACCAGTCCGAAACGCACCTCGCCGAGCCCGAAGGTCGCGTGCTCGGCCGCGATGCGGATGTCGGTGCCCTGCATGAACTCCATGCCGCCGGCGATGCAGAAGCCGTTGATCGCCGCGATGATCGGCTTGAACACGTCCGAGAACGGCCGCTTCGTGTGGTCCTCGTAGCCGAGCTGTTCGCCCGAGTTCAGGCGGGGAATCGCCTCGGCCAGGTCCATGCCGGCGCAGAAGGCCTTGTCGCCGGCGCCGGTCAGGATCGCGACCCACAGGTCGTCGTCCTTCTGGAAATCGGCGAAGCAGGCGTCCATCGCCGCCAGCATCTCGGTCGTGAACGCGTTCATCGCGCGCGGCCGGTTGACGGTCATGATCGCGATGCGGCCGCGTTTCTCGTAGGTGAAGGTCTCGGGCAGTTCCAGCGCCATCGTTGCGGTTCTCCTGTGCTTGGGTTCGTCGGGTACGGCGGAGCGGGTCAGCGCGCCGCGCGGCGGAAGCGCGGCAGCGTGACCTCGGGAGTCACGGCCTCGAACACCACCTCCACCGGCATGCCGATCGCGAGATCCGCGGGCGCGCAATCGACCAGCGTCGACAGCAGGCGCACCCCCTCTTCCATCTCGACGACCACCGGCGCGATCGGGGTGGCGTTCACGAACGCCGGGTGCAGCGCACGCTCGACCACGGTCCACGTGTAGACCGTGCCGCGGCCGCTGGAGCGCGCCCACTCCCATTCCATCGAATTGCAGTGCGGGCACATCTCGCGCGGCACGTGGCGGAACGCGCCGCAGCCCGTGCAGCGCTGGAAGCGCAGCTCCCCCTGGCGGCACCAGCCGTAGAACTGCCCGCTCAGGCCGTCGAGCGCGGGCAAGGGCTTGTCGCAGGCAACCGTATCCTGGCTCATCGTGTGCTCTCCTCTGCCTAGCGCCGCAGGATCGCGATGCTGCCGTCGCCGAAATCGCCCCAGCCGGTGACCACGCCGATCCGGGCGCCCTCGACCTGGCGCGCGCCGGCGGCGCCGCGCAGCTGCTTCACCGCCTCGACGATATGGCCGATGCCGAGCGAGTGCGCCTCCGAGAGCAACCCGCCGTGCGTGTTGACCGGCAGCCGGCCGCCGAGCTCGATCGCGCCGTTCTCGACGAAGGAGCCGCCCTCGCCGCGCCGGCAGAAGCCGGCTTCCTCGAGCTGCTGGATCACCTCGAAGGTGAAGCAGTCGTAGATCTGCGCGAAGTCGGCGTCGGCCGGCGTGACGCCGGCCATGCGGAACGCTTCCGGCGCGGCGATCGTCAGCCCGGTGCGGTGGAAGTCACGGCGGTTCGTGATCTCGTCGGCCGGGTACGGCTGGCCGGCGGCTGCGCCCATGATGTAGACCGGCGGCTTGCCGAGGTCGCGCGCGCGTTCGGGCGAGGTCACGATCACCGCGGTGCCGCCGTCGGTCTCGAGGCAGCAGTCGTTGACGCGGTACGGGTCGGCGAGCATCGGCGAGGCGAGGTATTCCCCGATCGTCAGCGGCTTGCCGCACATCACGGCGCCCGGGTTGAGCTGCGCGTGGCGGCGCATCGCCACCGCGACCGCGCCGAACTGCGCGTGCGTGGTGCCGTACTCGTGCATGTGGCGGCGCGCCATCAACGCGTACCACTGCGGCGGCGCGGTCAGGCCGTGCGGCAGGTAGTAATCCCACGCGATGCCGCCGCCCGGCAGCGAATGCTTGTCGGTGGAGACCGTCTGGCGCACGCGCGCGCCCGAGTAGCCGTTCCAGCCGCCCGGGATCAGCACGTGGTTCGCCTGCCCGGTCGCGATCGCCATCGCGGCGAGGCGCAACGAGGCCACCGGGGTCGCGCCGCCCATGTGGATGATGGCGGCGAAACGCAGGTTCTCGCTGCCGAGGTTCGCGGCCAGCGCCTCGCACTTGCCGACGTTCGGAAACGCCAGGATGCCGTCGATGTCACGGCCCTTCAGGCCGGCGTCCTCGAGCGCGGCGCGCGATGCCGCCAGCTGCAGCGCCTCCTCGCTCATGCCGGAGCCCGGCTTGCGGCAATAGCGGGTCTCCCCGATGCCGACGATGCACGCCTTGTCCTTCAGTTCCACGTCCGACTCCTCCCGCGCCCAGGCATCACTTCTTCGGGTGACGCGCTTCGTATTCGTCGAGCAGCTGCTGGCGCAGTTCCGCCTCGCGCTTGCGGATGTCCCAGAACCCGGGCGTGCGCTTGGCCAGGAACGCGGGCCCGCCTTCCTTGCCCTCGGGCATGTCGAACCAGTCCGGATACATCGCCGCCGAGGTGACGCACTGCTCGCGGTAGCCGTCCATCTCCTGGTCGAACGACGCCTTCAGTACCTCGAGGCAGCCGGGGCTGAGCGCGAGCATCTCCTCGCACCACTGGTCCACCTCGGCCTCGAGGCGATCGAGCGGCACCACCGTGTTCACCAGGCCCATGTCGAGCGCCTGCTGCGCGTTGTACTTGCGGCACAGCATCCACAGCTCGCGTGCCTTCTTCGCGCCCACCACCTTGGTCAGGTACGGCACGAAGAAACCGTCGGCCGGCGACGACACGCGCGGGCCGGCCTGGCCGAAGATCGCGTTCTCGGCGGCGATCGTGAAGTCGCAGCAGTACGCCATGTGGTTGTGGCCGGCGATGCAGTAGCCCTGCACCTGCGCGATGATCGGCTTGCGCGACATGCGCATCAGCCGGTTGTGCGGGTAGCGGTTGTAGAACGCGCCGCGCAGGCCCCAGCGCTCCCACTCGACGTCGCCGCCGGCGCCGAAATGCTTGCCCTTCGCCGCCACCACGATCACACCGATCATCGGGTCGTGGTTCGCGTCGTAGAAGGCGCGGAACATCTCCTCCACGGTCGCCAGCGTCAGCGTGTTCATCTTGTCGGGCTTGTTCAGCGTGATGCGCGCCACGCCGCCGCCGAGCCGCTGGTGGAACTTCTTCTCGTAGAGGATCTCGAGGAAATTGTCGAGGCCTTCGCCACCGGGGGAGCTCCACTCGCCCCATTTCGCCTGTACCGTCTCGCTCATCGTCGTACCACCGTTGCCCGTGTCGTTGAATCCCACCGGCGGGCGCGATCAGGGGATCGCGCCCGCCGCCTTGAACGCCTCGATCTCGTCCCACGAGTACTCGAGCAGGTCCATCATCAGCAGTTCGGTGTCCTGGCCCAGCTGCGGACCCAGCGAATCGATCTGTCCCGGCGTCTTCGACAGCGTGACGGGCAATCCGCGCACCTCGACCTCGCGTCGCACTTCCTCGCACCAGGCCTTCATCAGGTAGTCGTTGTCCCACGCCTGCTCGTCGCGGATCACGTCGGCCAGCGTGTTGACCGCTGCGCACGCCAGTCCGCGCAGCTCGAGCGCCGCGAGCAGCGCCTCGTGGTCGAGCGCGCCCGCCAGCGCATCGAGCGCGTCGATCAGCGCGGTGTTGTTGCGCGCGCGCGCATCGGCGCCGGCGAAGCGGGGATCATTCGCCAGCGCGGCGTCGCCGAAGGCCTCGGCGAACAACGCGAAGCGTGCGTCCTCGTTGCGCTCGCAGACGTAGACCCACTTGCCGCGCGCGGGATAGAGGTTCCACAGCGGATTCGGCGCCGCGCGGCGCGAATGCTGCAGCGCGCGGTCCTCGTTGCCTGCCAGGTAGGCCTGCAACTGCGGCGCGCCGAGGTAGAGCTGCGCGCCGTAGAGCGAGGCATCGATGCACTGGCCGTGGCCGCAGCGGTTGCGCTGGTACAGCGCGGTGGCGATCGCGAACGCCGACATGATGCCGCCGTAGGCGTCACCGGAACCCATCCCTAGGTAGATCGGCGGCTCGCCCGGCTCGCCGAGGCGCGCCATGATGCCGGTGAGCGCCTGTACCGTCATGTCGAAGGAAGGCCGCGACACGCCGCCGAAACGCCCGTAGCCGGTGTTCGTGGCGTAGACCAGCCGCGGATTGATCGCGCGCAGCTTGTCCCAGGAAAGCCCCCAGCCCGCGAGCAGTTCGGGCGACATGTTCGACAGGAACACGTCCGCCTTCTCGACCAGGCGGTACATGATCTGCTGCCCCTCGGGCTTGCGCAGGTCGATCACCAGGCTCTTCTTGTTGCGGTTGATGACCAGGAAGTACTGGTTCCAGTCGCCGATCTCGAGCGACTTGATGCTGCGCACGCCGCGCGCCTGGTCACCGCCCTGCGGGCGCTCGACCTTGATCACTTCGGCGCCGAAGTCGGCCAGGTACTGCGCCGACACGGGGCCCTGGAACCATACCGTCAGGTCGATGACCCGTACGCCTTCCAATGCTCTTGCCACGGTGAACCTTCCGTATTGCTCAGGCGATGACGCCCTGGGTGCCGAGTTCGTGGATCGTCTCCGCCGGGTAGTCCAGCAACTCGTGCAGCACCTGCGCGGTGTGCTGGCCGCGGCACGGCGCCAGGCTCGCGAGCCGCGCCGGACTCTCGCTCATGTAGATCGGGAAGCCGAGGCTCTTCACCGGCCCGTGCGTCGGGTGATCGAGCTCGATGATGTAGCGGTTGGCGAGCGCCTGCGGGTCGTTCGCCGGGTAATCGAAACGCTCGATGATGTCCGCCGACATGCCCTTCTCCGCGAACAGCGCGCGCCAGTGCGCACCCGGCTGGCGCGCGAAGGCGGCCTCGAGCTCGTGGATCAGCGCGAGGCGGTTGGTCTCGCAGCGCTTCTCGTGGGTGTCGAAGCGCGGATCGTCGGTTTCGATGCCCACCGCGCGCGAGAACTCCGGCCACCAGCGGTCGGTGTCGGGCATGGTCAGCGTGACCCAGCGGCCGTCGGCGCTGGGGTACAGCGATCCCGACATCGGGTTCGACACGTCGAGGCGCGAGATCGGGTTCAGCAGCCGGTCGCCCTTGCCGATCGCCAGGAAGGCCTGCAGGTCCAGGCTCGCGCCGTACATGTTCGCGGCGAACAGCGAGGTGTCGACCTGCTGCCCCTCGCCGGTGGCCTGGCGGTGCACCAGCGCGGTCAGGATGCCGAAGGCGAGCAGCACGGCCGAGTGCATGGCACCGGCACCGGTGTAGACCGGCGGCTGCCCCGGCTGCGGCAGGATCGGCATCATGCCGGTGCGCGCGGCGGCGAGTTCGTCGATGGGCGGCAGCTCGCGGTCCTTGCCGCGCGGCCCGAAGCCGGAGATGCGCGCGACGATCACGTCGGCGCGCCGCGCCGAGGCGCTGGCGTAGTCCAGCCCCGCCGCCTCGAGTTCCGGCAGCAACCAGTCGGTGAGGATCACGTCGCAGCGCGCGGCCAGGTCGTCGAGCACCGCGCGCCCACGCTCGCCGTGCACGTCGATGCGCACGCTCTGCTTGTTGCGGTGGATGAGGTCGGCCTCGTGGTTCCACGCGCCGGGGCGCGGCGAGTCGGCCGTCTCCAGCGGCGCGGCCGTGTCGTGCAGCGTTTCGAGACGGATCACGCGCGCGCCGAAATCGGCGAGGAAGGCCGCCGACATCGACGACGCGAAGTTCCGCGTCAGGTCCAGCACCACGATATCGTCCAGCGCGCCACTCATGTTCGTCGCCCACCCGTCGTCGCCAGGACGGGAACGTCCACTGCACGTGGGCGGCCCCGCAATTTTTCCGGACTGCGTATGCTAATGCCGCGACGGCGCAGTCAGGCTCCGCCAACGCGTCAATTCCGGCCTCGAGAGTCGCAAATCCGGACAGCCCGCGCGATCCGCGCCGGCGCTAGAATGCACCCGTACCGCGCGCCGCATCATAGAACGAGCCCACGGAGAATGTAATGGACGCTGCCGTCGTCGCGCTCGGCGAACTGCCGTCGCTGCTCGCGGACCCCGCGCGCCGCGAGCGCTTCTCGTCGCTGGCGGAACAGCCCTTCCTGCTGTTCGACGCCGGCGAGGATCGTGCGCTGCCAGAGACATCGACACTGGCGGGCCTGGCGGAACTGCCGTGCCCGGTGATCGCGATCCGCGGCGCCGATGCGGCGCCGGCCGGCGCCGCCGCGGCCGCGCTGGCCGACGTGGTGGTCGCCTCGGCACGCGAGGCGCAGTCGCTGATCCGCAGCATCCGCGCGCATCCGCGCGCCGCGATGGTGCTGGTGCAGGTGCTGCGGCACAACGCGCGCGCGACGCTGGCCGACGGCCTGCTCGCCGAATCGCTGGCCTTCGCCACGCTGCAGGGCGGCGCGGAGTTCCGCGCCTTCCTCGCGGGGCGCGCCACCGCACCGGCGCTCGCGCTCGACCGTGAGCCGCCGGTGCTCCTCGCGCGCGAGGGAGACGTGCTCGAGATCACGCTGAACCGCCCGCAGGCGCGCAACGCCTTCTCGACCGCGATGCGCGACGGACTGGTGTCCGGACTGCAGCTGCTGGCCGCCGATCCGTCGTTGCGCCTGGCGCGCATCCGCGGCGCGGGCGCGTGTTTCTGCAGCGGCGGTGACCTGGAGGAATTCGGGCTGGCGGAGGATCTCACCGCCGCGCACGCGATCCGCTCGACGCGCAACGCCGGACGCCTGATCGCGGATCTCGCGCCGCGCATCGAGTGCCGTGTGCATCGTGCCTGCATCGGTTCGGGGATCGAACTGCCGGCCTTTGCCGGGCGCATCGTCGCCAGCGCGGACACACTTTTCCAACTGCCGGAAATCACGCTGGGACTGATCCCCGGCGCCGGCGGCACGGTCAGCATCACGCGCCGCATCGGACGCCAGCGCACGGCGTGGCTGGCACTCTCCGCGCGGCGCATCGATGCTCCCACCGCGCTCGCGTGGGGGCTGATCGATGCGATCGACTGAGGGGAGCGGTCGGCTCAGCCAGCCGCCTTCGAAAGCTCGGCCTTGACCACGCGGCGCAGCAGCTTGCCGGTTTCGTTGTACGGCAGGGTCGGCCAGAACTCGATGCACTGCGGCACGCGTGAGGAACGCAGGTGCTGCCTGACCCAGCCCTGCAGTTCGGCGGCGTCGGCCTCGCGACCGGGCTTCAGCACCACCGCGGCGGCGACGCCTTCGCCCCACTGCTCGTCGGGAATGCCGACCACCGCCGCGTCGGCGACCGCGGCGTGCTCGAGCAGCACGTCCTCGATCTCGCCCGGCGACATGTTCTCGCCGCCACGCACGATCACGTCGTCGGCGCGCCCCTCGAGGAACAGGTAGCCGTCGGCATCCATGCTGCCGGCGTCACGCGTGGGGAACCAGCCGTCCTTGTCGAGCGCGCTGCCGCGGCCGGCGTACTCGCCCGAGACCTGTTCGCCGCGCACGTAGATCTCGCCGCGCTCACCGGACCCCAGCACCTTGCCCTCGTCCGAGCGGATCTGGATCTCCACGCCCGGCAGCGCGCGGCCCACCGACACCAGCCGGCGGCGCACCGCGGGGTCGTCGCTGGCCACCGCGTCGCGGTGGTCCTGCGGACCGAGCACCGCGATGGTCGAGCTGGTCTCGGTGAGACCGTAGGCGTTGGTGAAATCGGTGCCGGGGAACAGCTTCATCGCGCGCTCGATCACCGACAGCGGCATCTTGCCGCCACCGTAGGAGATCGCGCGCAGCTTCGGCAGGTTCGCCGACGCGGCGCCGTCGAGCGCCTCGACGATGCGCGCCAGCATGGTCGGCACCACGAAGGCGTTGCTGACATGGTGGCGGCGCGCCAGCTCGAGCCAGGTCTCGGCGCTGAAGTTCGCGAGCTGCACCACGCGCCGCCCCGAATACACCGAGCTCAGCACCGCGGCGATTCCCGCGACGTGGTACGGCGGCACGCAGACCAGCGCGCCGTCGTCCTCGTCCGCCGAGCAGAACTCCACCGAACCGAGGATGTACGACACCAGGTGCTTCTGGCGCAGGATCGCCGCCTTCGGCACGCCGGTGGTGCCGCTGGTGAACAGCAGCACCGCGACGTCCTCGGCGTCCATCGACCATTCGGGCGCCGCGTCGCCGGCGCTGCGCGCCTCGGCGAGGAACTCCTCGCGCGACTTCACGACCACGCCCTCGCGCCCGGCGAAGCTCGCAACGCGCTCGGGGCTGGTGACCAGCACGCAGGGCTTCACGCGCTCGAGCAGCGCGTCGATCTCGACCGCGGTCAGGCGGTAGTTGATCGGCACGTACGGCAGGCCCGCCCACGAGGAGGCGAACAAGCCCAGCGGGCAGGCGAGCGAGTTCTCGTCGAGCATCGCGAGGTGCGCGGCGCCGCTCGCGCGCAGCACCGCCGCGGCGCGGCCCGCGGCGTCGAACAGGCCCTGATACGTGAACGCGTCCTCACCGTTCACGAAGGCGGTGCGCTCGCCGAAACCCTGCGCCGCCATTTCCAGCAACATCATCGTGTTCATCGCGAATTTACCACTCCTTCAGACGGAAGCCCGGTCGCCGCGCGCGGACCGGATCAATGACCATACCCGGTGCGGCGAGGCGGGCGTCTCGCGCACCTGCACGCCGAGCGGCGACAGCGCGTCGTTGATCGCCGCGATCAGCACCGCCGGCGTGGTGTGGATCGCGCCCTCCCCACAACCCTTGGCGCCGAGCGGCGCGAACGGCGACGGCGTCACCAGCGCCGCCTTCTGCGTCATCGGCACCTCGTTGATCGTCGGCACCAGGTAGTCCATGAAGGTGGACACCAGCGGCTGCGCCTCGTCGGTGTAGACGTACTGTTCGAGCAGTGCGGCACCCACCCCCTGCGCCACCCCGCCCTGGATCATGCCCTCGACGTTGGAGGGATTGAGCCGCGTGCCGCAGTCGTCGGCGATCACGTACTTCAGGATCTCGGTCTTGCCGGTGTCCGCATCCACCTCGACCAGCACGACGTGGCAGGCGTTGGCCGCCGTCAGGTAGCTCTTGCAGCGCCCCATCTCGTCCGGTGCGGTGCGCCCCGGCGCGGTCCACACGCTGGTCGCCGAGGCGTCGGGCTGCATGCCTTCGGGCAGCAGGTCACTGCGCGCGAGCATCGCACCCACCACCTGCGCCAGCGGGATCTGCGCCTGCGGCATGTCCTTCACGCGCAGCACGCCGTCCATCAGCTCGACCTGCTCGAACGGTGCCTGCAGCAGCACGGAGGCGGCGCGGCGCAGCTTCACGGTGATCCGCTGGCAGGCGCCGAGGGCCGCGCCGCTGATCGAGACGCCGAGCCGGCTGCCGCCCTGCCCGAAATGCGGCGGTGCGTGGTCGGTGTCGGTGTAGACCACGCGCACCGCGCCCATCTCGACGCCGAACCAGTCGGCGAGCAGCTGCGCCACCACGGTGTACTGGCCCTGCCCCTGCAGGTTGAAGCCGACCCGCGCGGTGATCTCCCCGAGCAGGTTGATGCCGATCGAGATGCCTTCCGGCACGCCCACGCCCGGCACGCCTACCGTCGCGTAGGCGTTCCAGTCGAACACGCCCGGCTCGATGGTGCTCGCGATGCCGATGCCCACCAGGCGGCCCTCGGCGCGCGCGCGCTGCTGCTGGGCGCGCAGCTCCGCGTAGCCGGCGAGTTCGAGCGCCTTGTCGAGCGTGGCCTCGTAGTTGCCGCTGTCGTACTCGTTGCCGCTGGGGATCGTGTACGGGAACTGCTCGGGGCGGATGTAGTTGCGGCGGCGGAACTCGGCCGGATCGACGCCGAGCTCGCGCGCAGCCAGGTCCATCATCGACTCCAGCACGAGGTTGTGCGGCGGCGGCCCGTAGCCGCGGTACGGATACGAGGGCGCGCGGTTCGTGCACACCACCTTGACGTCGTATTCGGCGGCCTCGATGCGGTAGCACCCGGTGAACGCCGCGAGCGGCTTGGCGACCGAGATCGTGCCGTAGCCCTCGGCGCCGGCGCCCTGGTCATCCAGCAGTTGCACGCGCAACCCGGTCACGGTGCCGTCGGCGCGCACCGCGAGCCACGCTTCGTAATAGCGGTCCCACGACTGGCCGCCGCCGGCCAGCAGGTACTCTACGCGGTCCTCGATGTATTTCACCGGCCGGCCGCCGGATTTGCGCGAAAGCAGCGAGGCGATGTCGGTGCCGCGCGGTCCGCCCTTGCCGCCGAAGCCGCCGCCCTGCGGATGGCTCACGATGTTGATGCGGTTCGCCGGCAGGCGCAGCACGTGCGCCCGGCCCAGCCCCATGAAGCTCGGTGTCTGGTACGAGCCGTGGCAGGTCAGGCGGTCCTCGATCAGGTCCCACTGGCACACGCAACCGAAGGTCTCGGTGGGGTTGGCGCCGACGCGGTTCCAGCGGAACTTCGCGTTGAACACCCGGTCGGCAGCGGCGAACACGCCCTCGACGTCGCCCCAGACGAAATTGCGCCCCACGATCAGGTTGCTGCCGTTCTCCTCGAACAGCAGCGGCGTCGCGAGATCGAGCGCCGTGGTCGCATCCGCGACCGGGGGCAGCAGCTCGTACTCGACGTCGATCAGTTCGCACGCGTCCTCGGCGATATACCGGCTGGTGGCTGCCACGGCTGCCACCGGCTCGCCGACGAAGCGCGCCTTGCCGACCGCCAGGCTGTACGGCCCCCAGCCCTCGGGCGCCGTGGCGGTGGGGTTGCACCAGCGCTGCATGTCTTCGCCGGTCAACACCGCCGCGACGCCGGGCAGCGCCTCGGCGCGGCTGGTGTCGATGCCGACGATGCGTGCGTGCGGGTGCGGGCTGCGCAGGATCGCGCAGTGCAGCATGTCGGGCAGCGTGAAGTTGTCGATGAACGGGGCGTGGCCGGTCACCAGGGAGCGGTCCTCGATGCGATCGACCTCGCGGCCGATGAAGCGGCGCTGCGTGGTCGGCAACGCGTCGAACGAAGTCGGGATGGCGTTCGTCATGGCGTGTCCCCTGCGAATCCGTGATCAGCTGCCCTGGCCCGCGCGCATCTTCTGCGCGGCGAGCTCCACCGACTCCAGGATGCTCTGGTAGCCCGTGCAGCGGCAGATGTTGCCGCCGATCGCTTCGCGGATCTGCTCCTCGCCCGGCGAGGTGGTGCCTTCGAGCAGCTCGACCGTGCTCATCAGGAAGCCCGGTGTGCAGAACCCGCACTGCAGCCCGTGCTTCTCGATGAATGCCTGCTGCACCGGGTGCAGGCCGTCGGCGCCGGCGAGGCCCTCGACGGTGCGCAGCTCCGCGCCGTCGGCCTGCACGGCGAGCATCAGGCAGGCGCGCACCGCCTGGCCGTTCTTGATGATCGTGCACGCGCCGCAGACGCCGTGCTCGCAGCCGACGTGGGTGCCGGTGAGCCCCAGTTCGTGGCGCAGGAAATCGACCAGCGTCATGCGCGGCTCGACTTCCCGCTCGTATTCCCGCCCGTTCACCGTCAGACGAACCCGGTGCAGTTGCGCCATGGTGCGATATCTCCGTTGTGTGTTTCCCGGCACTCAGCCGCGCGCGCGCGACTGCGCCTCGGCCAGACCGCGCGCCACCACCACCGACACCAGGTGCCGGCGGAAGTCGGCCGACGCATGCACGTCGGCGATCGGCTCCTCGATCTCCGCGGCGCCGGCCAGCCCGGCCTCGCGGAACAGCGCCTCGCCCGGCGCCTGTCCGCGCAGCACCTGCTCGGCCGCCGGCAGGCGCACCGCGGTCGCGTTGACCGCGAACACGACGACGCGCGAATCGCTGATCCGCCCGCCGGCCAGCGACAGCAGCACGGCCGCGCCGGCGAGCGCGAAATCGCCCTTGCGGCGCGAGATCTCGCGGAACGACCAGCCGGTACCCGGCGCGAGCACCGGCATGCGCACCTCGGTCAGGACCTCGGTCGCCGCCAGATCGGTGGTCAGGTAGGTGACGAAGAAATCGCGCGCGCCGATCACGCGCGCGCCGTCGGGCCCGACGGCCTTCATCTGCATGTCGAGCGCTATCGCCGCCGCCGGGTACTCGGCGGCCGGGTCCGCGTGCGCGAACGAGCCGCCGACCGTGCCGTGGGCGCGGATCGGCAGGTGCCCGATGTTCATGGTCGCGTCGTGGAACAGCGGCTGGCGCTCGCGGATCAGCGCCGACTCCTCGGCTGCGCGCTTGCTGGTCATCGAACCGATCGCGATGGTGTCGCCCTCGTCCCGGATGTAGTGGAGCTCGGCGAGCTTGCGCAGGTCGACCAGCACCTCGGGCCGCGCGACCCGCAGGCTCAGCATCGGCATCAGGCTCTGGCCGCCGGCCAGGATTTTGGCTTCGACGCCCTCGTCGTCGAACTTCGCGAGCAGCGCAATGGCGTCCGCGAGCGACTCGGGCGCATAATAATCGAATGGTGCCGGCTTCATCGCGTGTACCCGTTGATGGCTGTGGCGGCGCAAGTGGGAGCTGCATTCTAAGTGCAGGGCCCCGGTCTCCACCACCTCCCGCGCATCAAATCAGGACGATGGGATTGCAAATCCGGTCAACGCGGCGCTACGTCCCGGAGCGTGGTTCCCTTTGCCCGGCCCAGGCAGTAGATTTCCACTCCTGACCGAACCGTCATTCACCACGTGGGGCAACCGTAATGCGCAATCCCTTGCACACCAAACTCTGTGAGCGGCTCGACATCGAGTACCCGGTCGTCGCGTTCACGCACTGCAAAGACGTGGCCGTCGCAGTGATCAACGCCGGCGGCTTCGCGGTGCTCGGCGAGGCGATGCACACGCCCGAGCAGATCGCGGCCGACATCAAATGGATCCGCGAGCGCATCGGCGGCAAGCGTTTCGGCATCGACCTGGTGCTGCCGGCTTCGGTTCCCGAGGAGAAGACCCTCGAGGAGCTCTACGCGATGATCCCGCGCGAACAGCGCGAGTACACCGACATGATCAAGAAAAAATACAACGTACCCGAGCCCAAGCAGAAGCTCGAGGTGTCGAACTGGGGCGGCCTCGACCAGTCGCGCGCGCTGAAGCAACTCGAAGTGCTGTTCGACGAGAAGGTTCCCGTGATCGCTTCCGGCCTCGGCTCGCCGGAGTTCATGCTGAAGCGGGCCCACGACATGGGCATCCAGGTCTGGGGCCTGGTCGGCAAGCCGCGCCAGGCGAAGAAGCAGGTGGTCGCCGGCACCGACACGATCATCGCACAGGGCTACGACGCCGCCGGCCACACCGGCAACATCGGCACCTTCTCGATCGTGCCGCAGGTGGTCGACGTGGCGCGTGCGGCCGGCATCCCGGTACTGGCCGCCGGCGGCGTGACCACCGGCCGCCACCTGGCCGCGGCGCTGGCGCTCGGCGCCGACGGCGTGTGGACGGGTTCGCTGTGGCTGGCCTCGCGTGAGTCCGACGTCGCGCTGCCGATGAAGGAAAAGCTGATCGAATCCAGCGCCGACGACACCTCGTACTCGGACTGCATCTCCGGCTACACGATGCGCACGATCCGCTGCCCGTGGCACGTCGAGTGGGCACGCGAGGACGCGCCGCGTCCGCTGAAGCCGCCGTTGCAGATGCTGCTCTCCAACGAGTACATCACCGGCGCCAACGACTACCAGCGCAAGGACCTGATGACCGAGGCCGCCGGCCAGGGCATCGATTACGTGACCGAGATGAAGCCGGCGCGCCAGATCCTCTCCGACATGGTCGAGGAAGCGCTGGACGTGTTCGATCGTTTCGGCAGCGATGACTGAGATCGACGACAGCACCGGCTTCCGCGCGGGATTCGATCCCGCGCTGGCCGGCCGGCGCGCCGAATGCGACGGCGGCGCGGCGCTCGCCGGCACGCGCTACGCGGGCCGGCAGTTCTTCGCCGGCACGCTCACCGGTGACTACCGCGACTACGGCGACTTTCCGTGGCGCTGGTACCTGATGGGCGAACTGACGAAGGCGCCTGCGGGCTATCCGCACGAGGCCGTGTGGTGCGACTCCGGCAGCACCGAGATCGACGAAGAAGACACGCCGCGCGCGGAGCGCTAGCCAGGCCCCGCGCGCGGCATTTCCCCATCCCGATTCCCCGCCAGGTTCCGCGGGAACGCAGCCCCAGAGACAGGAGTAGCACATGCGCATCGTCGTCTGCATCAAGGAAGTGCTCGATCCCGCAGCGGTCAACAACTACGTGCTGGCGGGCAACCTGAAGATCGCCGCCGACGGCAGGACGCTCGACGTTCCGGCGATCCCGCGCCTGATCAACGCCTACGACGAGCAGGCGCTGGAAGCCGCGCTGCGCCTGCGTGACGCCGGCGCCGACTGCCGCATCACCGCGGTATCGATCGGCCGCGAGCTGCAGGATCCGCTGAAGCATTGCGCGGCGCTCGGTGCCGACGAGATCGTCGCGATCGACGCCGATCCGGCGGCGCTCGACCACCACGTGGTCGCGAACGTGCTGGCGGCGTACATCCTCGGCAGCGGCGGCGCCGACCTGGTGCTGTGCGGGCGCCAGGCCTCCGACGACGACCAGGGCGTGGTCGCGGCGCTGCTCGGCGAGCAACTCGGCATGCCGGTGGCGCCGATCGCGCGCGCCGTTGCGCTCGACGGCGGCAAGGTGCGCGTGACGCGCGTGACGCCGGACGGCGACGAAGTGGTCGAGGGTGCGCTGCCGGCGGTGGTCACGATCAGCAACGAACTCGGCGAGCCGCGCTTCCCGAGCGCGCGCGACAAGATGGCGGCGCGCAAGAAGCAGCCCGAACAGATCGCGCTGGCGTCGCTCGGGCTTTCCGCCGAGGCATTGCAGCCGTGCGTGCAACTCGTCGAGCAGTACGTTCCCGAGGTGCAGGGGCACTGCGAGTTCATCGACGGCACGCCCGCCGAAGCGGCCGCGAAGCTGTTCGAGAAGCTGCGCGCCGACAAGCTGCTCTGAACGGTCCGGCCGGCGACCCCCGCCGCCCGTAGGTCCGGGCTGTGCCCGGACATGATCGCGTAGGTCCGGGCTGTGCCCGGACATGAATTGTTCGGCCGCAGGCCGAACCTACGCGCACGCGGGTTCGCCGTGGCATCGTTCGGCCGCAGGCCGAACCTGCGGGACCGCGCCGGCGTCTCCGCGCAACGACGTGATCCGCGCGCGCAGCGCTTCGCGCGCCGGGGTGGGGCGCAGCGCATCGAGCTGCTGCTCGGCGTTCGCGAGCACCTGCAACCCCTCGGCCGCACGGCCGTTGGCGAGCAGCAGGTCGGCGCGCCCGACCTGCCACGCCGGACCGTGGCGCAACACCTCTCCCAGCGCCTCCCAGCGCACCAGCGCGCGATCCAGGCGCCCGGTGCGGCGTTCGATCGCTACCGCGAGTTCCTGCAGCGACGCCACCGGTCCAAGGCGTTGCAGGCCGGCATCGAGCAACTCGAGCGAGCGCTGCGGATCCTCGTGCTCGAGCAGGCGCGCCGCAGCCAGCCAGTCACCGGGATTCGGGGCGGCGGCAAGCGCGAAATGGGCCTGGTAATCAGTCAGCGCACGAGCCGTCTGGCCGAGTTCACTGTTGGCACGCGCGCGATACAGCAGCGCGTCCGGATCGCGCGGGGTGCGGACCAGCCAGCGGTCGAGCGCAGCTTGCGCCTCGGCGAAGCGGCCACGCCGGAACTCGAGCACACCGAGTTCGAAGTCGATCGCCCCCGGATCGCCCAGTCGGCGCGAACGCTCGAGTTCGGCCTGCGCCGCATCGAAGTCGCCTTCGTGCGACAGCAGCGCCGCACGCCGGATATGCAGATCCTGCGCGCCCGGCTTCTGCGCGATCAGCCGGTCGAGGACGTCGAGCCTGAGGTCCGCCCCGGGGTGCGCCTGCACGGTCGCCACCGCCAGCAGCAACGCGAACGCCGCCGCGCGTGCGCTGACCGCTGCCGGCGCGCGCATGGTCAGCGCTCGATCACGAACCAGTCGAGCACCTCGCCGTGTTCGTCGACGAAGCGTGAACTCAAGCGGTCACGGCCCACGTCGAGCACAACCGCGCCGAGACGTGCGATGCCGTGCGGTCGGTACCCCGGCTCCGCGCTTTCGAAACGGCGATGCGCCGGATGCATCAGCCAGTCCTCGCGCGTGCACAGCAGGCTGCGGCCCGGCGGACAGGGATTCTCGCGATCCGCCTGCCCGGCGCTGCCGGTGACGGCATAGACCACCTTGTCGTCACGACCACTGCCCGCGCTGACCTGACGATACGCCTCGTCGTGCTGCCCGATCGCGGGTTCGCCGGCTGCGTTCAGCTCGGCGTGGCGCTGCGGATCGAAGCTCGCCGAGCGGCCCTGGTGCCCGTGCAGGTACCAGGATCGCTCGTAGGAATGCGAGTGACCGCTGAATACCACGTCGACGCCGTGCTCCTCGAACACCGGGCCGAAGGTCTCGCGCATGTCGATCTCGGCCTGCTCGTGGTCGGAGTCGTGATGCACGCCCTTCGAGTACGGCGGGTGGTGAAAGATCACGATCGTCCAGTCGCTGTCGTTCGCCGCGAGGTCGTCGACCAGCCACTGGCGCATCGCCGCGCGCTGCGCCGGATCGCGGTTCGACAGTTGCGAGTCGAGACTGACGATGTGCAGGTTCGCATGGTCGAACGCGTAGTACTGCTCCGTGCCGCTCGGCACGCCTCCGAGCTCCGCGCGCGCGGGCAGGTCGAAGATCGACAGGTACGGCATGCCGCCCGGGTCCGGGCCGTCGCCGTCGCTGTCGTAGCTGGCGGGGTCGGGCGACTCGCTGCCGCCACCCAGCGCACGATACACCGGAGCGTCCTTGCACGAAGGCATCGGCGCGAAGCGGCACACATCGACCGGCACGCTGCCCATCTCGTGGTTGCCGATCGTGGGCCACGTGGCGACGCTGCGCGTGAGTTCGGGGTAGATGTCGAAGAACGAGGCCTGCCACTGCGCATCGGAGCCCTCGGTGTAGGCGTTGTCGCCGAGCAGCAGCAACAGGTCCGGCGGTTCGCCGCCGCCCTGCGCCGCGACGAACCGCCGCACGCCGTCCGCCACCGCGCGCGCCGAGGTCTGCTCGCGCGCCTTGCCGCCGGCGATCTCGGCCCCTGCGGTGCCGGAATCACCGAGCACCAGGATCCGCGTGTTGCCATCGGTCGGGAGCGCACCGCGCCGCGGCGCGGTGCGGAACTGCTGGTCCGCGGGCGCGGCCGACACGTCACCGAGCGCATAGTGGTACACGGTATCGGGCTGCAGGCCGCTGAGACGTACCTCGTGGTGCCCACCCTCCTCGCGCGCTGCCACCCGCGTATCGAGCGCATCGGCACGGGTACCCACGCACACCACGCCGGATTCGCCGCGCCAGCGCAACAGCGCGCCGGAATCTCCTACCTGCTGCAGGAACAGCCGCTCGCTGCGCTCACCCGTGCCAGCACCCGTGCACACCGCCTGCTCGCGTTCGGCCGTTGGCTGCACGCAGCCGCCCAGCTGCACGACGATCAGCGCGACGAGCGGATGACGCCACTTGCCCATGTCCCCTCCCGTGAAAAAGTGGGAAAGAAATGGCGGCAGGGAAAAATGGGGTCAGAGTCGAATTTGCTTCGCAAATTCGACTCTGACCCCATTTTTAACCCCATTTTTAGATGCCGCGAAAGACCGGCTTGCGCTTCTCGAGGAAGGCCTGTGTGCCTTCGCGGGCATCGAACGCCGATGCCACCATGGTGCCGGCAGCCGCCTCGTAGTCGAGGATGTCCTCCAGCGTCGCGTACTGCGAGCGATGGATCAGCCGGCGCGCCATGTCGACCGCCACGCTGGCGCGCCGGGCTACCAGGCGCGCGTATTCGAACGCCACCTCGAAGGCCTTGCCCTCGGGCACCAGTTCGTCGAGCAGACCGATCGCCTTGCTCTCCTCGGCGTTCAGCACCTTCGCCGTCTCGACCAGCATCAGTGCATTCGAGAAGCCGACCAGCCGCGGCAGGAACCACGACACGCCACAGTCCGGCGAGACGCCGATGTTGGTGAACACCGCGCCCATCTTGGTGGTGGTGTCGCCGAAGCGGCGGTCGCAGGCCATCGAGTAGCCCAGGCCGGCACCGACCGCGTGCCCCTGGATCGCGGCGATCACCGGCTTGTCGACCGCCACCAGCTGGCGCACCACGTCGACGAAGGGTCCGCCCGGGGTCTTGCGCTGCGAACGCGGCATCGGGCGCGAGGGATCCGAGGTGCCCGGCATCGGCCGGTCGCTGTCGCCGGAAATGAAATCGACGTCGCCACCGGCGCAGAACGCACGCCCGTTGCCGTGCAGCAGGATCGTGCGCACCTCGTCGTTGTCGCGCAGCGAGTACAGCAGCGCGGCGAGTTCGGACGCCAGGTCCCAGCTGATCGCGTTCAGCTTGTGCGGACGGTTCAGCGTGATGATGCCGACGTTGTCCTCGACGCGGAACAGCAGCATGTTCTCTTCTTTGGCCATGACGGGCTCTCCAGTAGTCTCGCTCAGCGGAAATTCGGAATGATGTCGCTGTCGTACCACGACACCCAGTCGAGGCACTGCTCGAGCGTCTCGACGCGCGGCGGCATCACCTGTGCCACCGTCATGCCGGCCTTCTGCAGCGCCTCCAGCTCGAACAGGATCCGGTCGCGATCGGTCTCGATCCTGGTTTCGCCGGTCTCGGCGTGCGAATAGTCCTCGACCTGGTATTCGGTGGTCGTGATCACGATCTCGAAGCGCTCGGCCTTCTGCTCGTAGCCGGGCTGGCGGCGCAGGTACTCGAGCGAGGACGGGAGCTGCTCGGCGGTGATCAGCCACGGGATCCAGCCGTCACCGACGCGCGCCGCGCGTCGCATCGCGACCTCGGTGTTGCCGCCGATGAAGATCGGCACGTGCGGCTTGCGCGCAGGCTTCGGTTCGAAGGCGATGTCGGAGAAGCTCGCGTAGGCGCCCTCGAAGCGCGGCGAGTCGGCGGTCCAGCACTCGATCATCGCATCGAGGAACTCGTCGGTCATCTTGCCGCGCTCGTTGAACGGCACGCCGAGCATGTCGAATTCGCGCTCGAGGTGACCCGGCGCGGCGCCCAGCGTGAAGCGCCCGCCGCTCAGCCAGTCCAGCGTCGCGATCTGCTTGGCCAGCAGCAGCGGATGGCGGTACGGCACCACCAGGACGTAGGTCATCATCTGGATGCGGCGGGTGGCGCCGGCGAGCACCGCGCAGGCCGAGATTCCTTCCGGGAAGCGCCGCCCCATGTGCACCGCCATGTCGTTCGGCATGAACAGGTGTTCGGGCACCGTGAGCCATTCCCAGCTCAGCGCGTCGGCGTGCTGCGCGAAACGCACGATGTCGGCGCCGTCGGCCTTCGGCTCCCACGGCGCCATCGACGCCGGATAGTTCAGCAGTGCAGGTACAGCCAGTGCAAACTTCATGTCCTTCCTTCCCTTGTTGTCGAATTATCGAAGCGTGTGGCGCCGGCGCCCTGGCGCGGCGTCCTCAGTAGATGACCTTCTCTTCCTTCAGTTCGCGGTAGCGTTGCTCGGACAGGCCGAGCAGTTCCAGGAACACCCGGTCGTTGTCGCGCCCGATCACCGGACCGGGTTGCACGTCCGGTTCGGTGCGGCTGGTCTTCACGTAGGCGCCGTAGATCGTCTCCGGGAAGCCGAGCGGGTGGATCACCTCGACGAAGGTGCCGCGCGCGCGGTAATGCGGATCGTGCAGCAGGTCGGCGATGTTCAGCACCGGCGCCGCCGCCACGCCGTGCGACTGCAGCGTCGCGGCCAGTTCGCGGTCGTCGAACTGCGCGCTCCAGCCGGCCAGCGCCGCGTGCAGTGCATCGATGTTCGCGAGCCGGTCGGCCAGCGTCGCGAAACGTGGCTCGCCGGCCCACGGCGGGTTGCCCATCGCCGCGCACAGCGCCTGCCACTCGGATTCGCTCGGTACCGCGATGCTGATCCAGCGGTCGTCACCGGCGCACGGGAACACGCCGTGCGGCGCCGCGCCACCGAGCGGGTGCTCGTTGCCCTTCGGACCGCCGACGCGCCCGTTCAGCACGTAGTCGATGTGCGCCGGGCCGGCGATGTGCATGATCGCCTCCTGCTGCGAGAAGTCGATGTGCTGCCCGTGTCCGGTGGCGTCGCGATGGTGCAGCGCGGTCAGCACGGCGAAGGCGCCGAAGATGCCGACGAAGGGATCGGTGAACGCGTTCTCGACCGGGACCGGACCACCACCCTTGTAGCCGACCAGGCTGTCCAGGCCGGTGGTGGAGGTCACGCTGAGCCCGTAGGTGCGCACCTGGCGCAGCGGCCCGTACAGTCCGGCGGCCGGCATCGAGAGCATCACGATGTCGGGTTTGACCTTGTGCAGTTCGATGTAACCGAGTCCCAGTTCCTCCATCACGCCCGGACCGAAGTTCTCGATCACGATGTCCGCCTTCGCGACCAGTTCCAGCGCCAGCTTCTTGGCCTCGGGGTGCTTCAGGTTCAGCGACACCGAGCCGTTGCCGGCCCAGCAGGCGTGGTTCGAGAGGCTGCGGTCCGGCCCCGGGATGCCTTCGCCGAACGGCGGCAGGTTGCGCGTCATGTCGACGCGCGCGCGCGACTCGATCTTCAGCACTTCGGCACCCAGGAAACCCAGCGTCTGCCCGGTGACCGGGCCTGCCCAGACCCAGCCGAAATTGATCACCCGTACGCCCTTCAGCGGCAGTGCACTCGCCATCTTCTGGTTTCCCTGCAGACTTCCGGTTCCCGTGTCGGCGCCGCTCAGCGCGCGCCGCCCTGCTCCTGCTCGAACTTCGCCAGTTCGCGCTCGACCTCGGCGTCGTGCTGGCCGAGCAGCGGCGCCGGGACGCCGGGGCCGCCGGGCGAGGCCGGCAGCTTGAACGGCGCGCCCAGCGTGCGCACGGTGCCGAGCGCCGGGTGCTCGATGGCTACGAAATAGTCGCGCGCCTCGAGGTGGGGATGCGCCTGCACCTCGGCGACCGTGAACACGGCCGCCACCGGCGCGCCGGCGGCCTGGCACTTCTCCATGATCTCGAGCTTGCCGTGCTGCATCGTCCATTCCTCGATCATGGAATAGAGGAAATCGGCATTCTGCGCACGCTGGAACATATCCTGGAACAGATCGAGATCGGCCCACTCGGGATTGCCCATCACCTCTCGTATTCCGTTCCACTGCCCCGGCTCGAGCGCGAGCATCCACACGTGGCCGTCCTTGCAGGGCAGGATGGTGGCGGGCGCGCCGAGCGGCATGCCGACGCCGGTACGCTTGTCGAACTTGCCGTCCTGCGCGTAACAGCCGATGTTCTGCCCGCCGACGAAGGTGGCCGCGATCGCCTCGGCGCTCGAGACGTCGAGGTGCTGCCCGCCGTGCGTGTGGCGACGCCCGTACACCGCCGCCATCGCCCACGCGGCGGCGGCCACCGCGCCGAAGTAGTCGGCGGCGAAGGTGCCGTGCTCGAGCGGCATCTCGCCGGGCCGGCCGCAATAGCGGCTGCTCGCGCCGGTGAGGTGGTAGGCGTTCAGGTCGTAGCCGTTCCACCCGCTGTACGGGCCGGTCTGGCCGAAGGGCGTGATCGAGACCACGACCAGGTTCGGGTTCACCTCGGCGAGCGTGGCGTAATCGAGCCCCCACGCCTTCATCTGCGCCGGCGTGTGGTTCTCGATCAGGAGGTCGGCCCACTTCACCAGGCGCAGGAAGCGCGCACGGCCCGCCTCGGTGCCCACGTCGCAGGTGACGCCGCGCTTGTTGGTGTTGGTGATGAAGTAGAGCCCGCTCTTCTCGGGGTCGGGCGCGTCGCCGGGGAACGGCCCCGCGGCGCGCGCCGCATCACCCCCGGGCGGCTCGACCTTGATCACGTCGGCGCCGTAATCGGCGAACAGCCGCGCGCAGAACGGCGCCGACACCATCTGTCCGAAATCGATGACCCGGATCCCGGCCAGCGCACCCCTGCTCATTCCACGGCTCCCCTGCTCCCGACGACCACCGGTGATCATAACCCGCCGCGGCGGGTTCAGACTTCGAACAGGTCCTCGATGGTGCGCCCGTCGCCGTCCAGCACCTCGGCGGCGATCAGGTTCTCCAGGTAGCGCGAATCCCACCAGTTGATCTGCTGCTGCTTGGCGCGGCGGAAGAACAGCTGGATGTCGTACTCGAGAGTGAAACCGTAGCCGCCGTGGATCTGCTCGCATTTGGCGGTCACGTCGCGGAAGGTGTTGCACGCGAACAGCTTCGCCATCGGTGCGAGCCGCGCGATCGAACGGCCCTTGTCCTGCGCCCAGGCAGCCTCGAGCACCAGCACCTTGGCGCCCTCGATCATCGCGAAGCCGTCGGCCATGTAGTGCGACAGCGACTGGAACGAACCGATCGGCTTGCCGAACTGCTCGCGCCCCTTCGAGTACTCCACGGTCATCTCGAGCGCGCGCTCGGCGCCACCGACGGCGAACGAGGCGAGCAGGACGATTCCTTCGTGCATGCAGGCGTTCCACGTCGCCCAGCCGCCACCGGGGGCGCCAATACGGTTCGCCGCCGGCACCGCGACGTTCGCGAAGTCGACGCGGTACTGGGTGTCGGAGGCCATCGACTTCTGCTGCTGCAGCGTCACGCCCGGTGCATCGGTATCGACCAGCAGCAGCTCGATCGCGTCGGCGGCATCCCCGGTGCGCGCCAGCACCAGCAGCTTCTGCGCCGCTCTCGCGTACAGTACGTGGCGCTTCACGCCGTTCAGCACGTAGCCATCGCCCCTGGACGTCGCGCGCAGCTGCACGCCTTCGGGGCCGAAACCGTTATCGGGTTCGAGCCAGGCCGGCGTGACGATCAGGTCCCCCGCGCCGATCGCGGGCAACAGCCCGCTTTTCTGCGCCTCGCTGCCGGCCTTCAGGATCGCCAGCGCGCTCATCACCGAGCTGACGAAGAACGGTCCCGGCGCCAGGGCGCGGCCGAGTTGCTCGAAAATCACCACGCGGTCGACCGTGTTCAGCCCGATACCGCCGTACTCCTCGGGCAACATCATGCCGAGCAGGCCGGTTTCCTTCATTTTTTCCCACAGGCCCGCGGGAATTCCGACCGCATCGTTCTCCATGTCGCGCACCACGCGCGTGGTGCTGTGCTCGTCGCACACCGCGCGCACCATGTCACGGTAAAGACCCTGCTCTTCGGTGAAGTTCAAATCCATGGCTGCCTGTCCTCGATGAGTCGTCTGCTGTAATGGGTATCCGGTGATTGGCGGGCGCCGCTCAGGGCTGCCAGCGCTCGCCGTGCCTGTCCCAGGGGTTGTCGGCGGCGTCCACCGGCAGCGCCACGCGCGCGCGGCACGAAGTCTTGACCTGTCCCTGCACCGAGACCGCGAGGTCCAGCTCGACCCAACCGCACCCGGCGGCGTCGATGCTGGTGCCCGTCACGCGTCCGCCGAGGACCATGTCGTCGCCGGGGAACACCGAATCGTTCATGCGGAACTTCATCCGCCCGAGCCGACCCCTGGGACCGGTCCAGTCGGTGACGAAACGCTCGAACCACGCCGCGTTGTTCGGCGTGTTGATGAAGATGTCGCGCACGCCGTTCCTGTTGATCGCGAAGTCGCGGTCGTGGTGCATCGGGCGCCAGTCGCGGCTGGCGAGCGCGCCGAGCACCACCGTGGTGGCGGTCACGTGCTGCGTCAGCGAAGGCAGTTCGTCGCCTTCCTTCACCTGGTCGAGGGTCAGCAGCCGGTACGCGCTCATGATGCGTTCCTCCGGTAGCCGAAGCAGTCGTAGGTATCGCGGCCCACGAACTCGCCGCGCTCGTTGAAGCACTCGAGATCGATCACCCAGAAACGGCCGCGACCGAGCTTGGTGGTCTTGACCGGGCTGATCGAACGCACGATCTGGTGCGCGCGCAAGCGGTCACCGGGACGCACCGGCTCGCCGAAGACGGTTTCGTTGCCGGAGATGATCGCCTCCGGCAGGTCGAGCAGGCGCTTGAGGTCGAAGTGCGCCTGCAGCGCAAGGCGCTCGCCGGTGGCTCCGGGCGTCCAGTAGTGCGGGCGGAACCACACCGACATCATCGTCGGCGGCGTGATCCAGCCGTGCGTGAGTTCGCGCGCGACCGCCTCCTCCCAGAACAGCGGGTTGCCGTTCTGCACCGCGGCGCAGGTGTTGTAGACGTAGCCCATCTCGATCGCGAAGGTCGATTCCTCGGGATGCTGCTCCACGCCGATCAGCGCGAGCACCGCGGGCGGAATCTCCGGAATCGTGTCTGTCATCGTCAGCTCCTCCGTGGATACGCCGCGCTCACTCGACCACGCCGCTCGCGCGCAGCCGCGCGATCTCCGCCGCCTCGAACCCCGCCGCGGCCAGCACCGCGTCGGTGTCGGTGAGGCCGGCCACCGCCACCTGGTGCTCGGGCAACTCGCGCGGGTTGCCGGCGAGCACGGGACCCAGCTGACGGAACTCGCCGTGCACCGGATGGCGCGCCTGCATGAAGGTGTGGCGCGCCGCGAAGTGCTCGCTGCGCGTGATCTCGGGGATGTCCAGCACCGGCGTCGCGCAGGTGTTCTCGCCCGCCAGCAGCGCGGTCCACTCGTCGCGGTCGCGGCTCAGGAACACCGCGCGCATGGCCGCCTTGATCTCGTCCTGGCGCGCGGCGTCGTACTGCAGCGCCGCATACTGTTCGAGCCCGAGCAGGCGGCACAGGTTGCCGAAGAAACGGGTCTCGATGGCGCCCACCGCGATCGCCTTGCCGTCGCGCGTGCCGTAGATGCCGTAGCATGCGAACTTGCCGGTCAGCAGGGTCGACCCCGGACCGGTCTCGACGCCGGTGGCGAGGTACTCGTCGATGTACAGCGAGGTGAGGTTCAGCACGCCGTCGGTGATCGCCACGTCCAGGTATGCGCCCTCGTCGCGGCGCAGCCGGTTCACCAGTGCCGCCATCACCGCCATCGCCGCCTGCATGCCGCCACCGGCGCTGTCGGCCACCGTCGCGCCCGGCATGCCGGGACGCCCCTCGGCATCACGCCCGCTGCAGTGCAGGAAACCGCCCATCGCGAGGTAGTTGATGTCGTGCCCGGCCCACTGCGACCACGGGCCGTCCTGCCCGTATCCGCTTGTCGAGCAGTAGATGATGCGCGGGTTGTGCGCACGCAGCTCCTCGTAACCTACGCCGATGCGCTTCGCGACGCCGGGACGGAAGCTCTCGATCACGACGTCCACGCTCTTCACCAGCCGGTGGACGGTGGCACGGCCCTCGGGCGAGTCCAGATCGACGCGGATGCGCCGCGTGCCGCGGCCGGCGCCGTAGGCGTGGTAGACCGGCTCGGTCTGCTTGCCGCCCTTGGCGGCCACCGGTGCGAGCTTGATCACCTCCATGCCGTAGTCGGCGAGGATGCGCGAGGCACGCGCCGCCGGGCCCACGCTGGCCAGGTCGAGCACCTTGTATCCGTCCAGGAACGACATCGCGCGGCTCTCCGCTCAGAAGTTCTTCGGCAGGCCGAGACCGCGCTTGGTGATGATGTTCTTCTGCACCTCGGAGGAGCCGCCGCCGATGGTGTCGATCACGGTGTACGTGTAGCAGCTCTCGGCACGGCCATTGAGCGGCGCTTCCGTGGTGCCCAGCGCGAGCTGCGCGCCGGGGCCCACGATGTCCATCGTCGCGTTGGCAACGCGCAGCGAGAATTCGGTGGCGTAGAGCTTGTAGCACGAGGCCTCGACGGTCGGGGTCTTGTTCGAGTGCATCGCGGTGGTCACGAACTTCACGCCGAGCAGCTTGCCGACCTCGCATTCGGTGGCGAGCTGCGCGACCTTCTGGCGGATCACCGGGTCGTCCTTCAGCGGCTTGCCGTCGCGCCTGGCGGTCTTCACGTAATCGCACAGCAACTCGACACGGCCGCGGATCGGCGCGAAGGTGAACAGCGTGAAGCGCTCGATGTCGAGCGCCTCGGCGATGTACTGGAAGCCCTTGTTCAGCTCGCCCACGCGGTACTCGTCCGGCACGTAGACGTCGTCGAAGAACACCCCGTTGGTGCGCTCGCCGCCCATGGTCGGCATCGGGTGGATCGTGAGGCCGGGATGGTTCATCGGCACCAGGAACAACGAGATGCCGTTGTGCTTCGGCGCGTCCACATCGGTGCGCGCGCCCACCCAGTACCAGTCGGCGAAGTGCGCCGAGGTGGTGAAGATCTTCTGCCCGTTCAGCACCCAGCCCTCGCCCTGGCGCTCGGCGCGCAGGCGCATCGCGGCCGAATCCGATCCGGCCGACGGCTCGGAGTAGCCGACAGCGAACTCCACTTCGGCGTTCAGGATCTTCGGCAGGAACTCCTGCTTGAGTTTGTCCGAGCCGACCTTGATCAGCGTCTTGCCGATGATGCCCACGCCCTTGCCGATCTGCGGCGCGCCGACCGAGGACAGCAGCTCGTTCAGCAGGTATTCGTAGAAGCCCTCGCCATCCTGGCCGCCGTACTCCCTGGGCCAGGTGATGCCCAGCCAGCCGCGCTCGGCGACCTTTTTCATGAACGCCCGGCGCTCGGGCGTGTCGCAGACCTGCGCCATGTTCTCGCGCGTGACGTCCATCACGAGCGGATCGTGGTTCTCGCGCAGGAACTCCTTGACCTCGCGGATGAATTCGCGTTCTTCAGCGGTAAACTCGAAGTCCATGGTGCCGACCTCCCGTCCTGTCTGCGCTTGTACGGTAAAAGCCGATTGTAACGAGATGCGCCGTCCGGCGATCACTGCGTCGGCACACCTGAAGCGGCCAAATCGGTATCCGATACGGCCAGCGTCGGGCCGCTACGGCTGTCCGTCCGCGGCCTCGATCACGCCGGCCGCGAGTTCTGCATCGTAGTCCGCGGTCGAGAGTCCGAGCAGCTCGCGGAACACCTCGCGGTTGTGGTGCCCGCGCGCGTGCCCGGCATCGCGCGTACGCCCCGGGGTGCCGCCCAGTCCGAGCGGGATCCCCGGCGCCAGCACCATGCCCTTGGCGTGGTGGTAGATGCGTTCGAAGAAGCCGCGCGCGGCAAGGTGCTCGTCGCGCTCGAGCTGGTCCTCGACGTCCTGCACCACGCCGCATGCGATGCCGGCGCGCGCGAACAGATGCATCAGCTCATGGCGATCGCGCGTCGCGGTCCAGGCGCCGATCAGGCGGTCCAGCTGGTGCGCATTGGCGATGCGCGCCGCCGCGTCGGCGAAGCGCGGATCGTCGCGCCAGGCGCGGTTGCCGCTGATGATGCAGAAGCGCTCCCAGGCCGCCTGGTCGGTGATCGCGATCACGCACCAGCGGTCCTCGCCGAGACAGGGATAGCAACCCTGCGGCGCGTGCGTGCGCGCGGCGTTGCCGAGCCGCGGCGGATCGCGGCCCTCGGCGAGCGCCTCGAGCACCAGCGGGCCGATCGAGGCGACCGTGGCCTCGAGCTGCGCCAGATCGATGCGCTGCCCCTGCCCACCCGCGTCACGGTGGCGCAGCGCGGCCAGGATCGCGACCAGTCCGTACAGCGCGCTGAGCGGGTCGGGATAGGCGAACTGCGTCATCGTCGCGGCGCGATGCGCGAAGCCGGAGACGGTCGCGATCCCCGACAGCGTCTCGATGTTCGGCCCCCAGGTCACGTAGTGCTGGTCGGGACCGGTGTCGCCGTAGCCGGTGCTGCTGAACAGCACCAGCTCCGGCTTCAACCGCTCGAGCACGTCGAAACCCAGCCCGAGCTTGGCCAGCACGCCGCTGCTGTTGTTGTCGATCACCACGTCGCTCGCCACCGCCAGGCGGCGCGCCAGGTCGGCGCCGCGCGGGTTCCTGAGGTCCAGCGACACGAAGCGCTTGCCGCCGTTCCAGTCGGTGAACCACGGCGACATCTGCGGCTGGATGCCGCGCTCGGGCTCGCGCGGCGGGATGTACAACCGGGTCACGTCGGGATAGGCCTTCGACTCGACCTTGATCACGTCGGCGCCGCACCAGGCGAGGAAACGTCCGATCCACGGCCCCGCCATCCCGGCCGTGAACTCGAGCACCCGCAGCCCGGCCAGCGGACCGTCCGGCGGCGCGAACTGCGTGCGTGGCGGCGCGGGCGGCGGGTCCGCGAGCAGGCGCGCCACGGCCGCATCGCCCGCGCCCGGCAACGGTGCGCCGTGCGCGATGCGCGCCGGCGTGCGCGAGAAACGGTACGGCGGTCCGGGGAAACGCAGCGTGCCGCCGTCGGCCTGCGGCACGTCGACGAAAAAGCCGCGCGCACCGAGGTGGCGGTCACGCACCATGGCGCACAGCGAATTGAGCGGCGTCATCGCCAGGTGCCGCTCCTGCGCCTCGCGGTAGAGTTGTTCGACCGTGAAGCGGGAGGTGTGTTCGCCGATGAAGATGTCGAGCAGTTCGCGGTACGGCTGGCGCACCAGCGAGGGACCCTCGAACATCGGGTCGAGGATCTCCTCGTTGCCGGTGGTCTCGTGCACCCAGCGCGCCAGCGCCTTCCAGTGCAGCGGCCGGTTGATCATCAGGAAGATTTCGCCGTCGGCGCACGGATAGCTGCCCGAGGGAACCGAGGAGAACGTCCCGGTGCCGAAGCGCTTGGGCACCAGCCCGTCGTCGAGCCACTTGCCGATGCCGCTGATGCTGGTCGCGGCGAGCATCGCTTCCTGCAGCGAGATGTCGATGTGCTGCCCGGCACCGCCCGCGGCCACGTGGCGCAGCGCAACCAGGCTGCTCGCAGCGGCCAGCGTGGAGCCGACCACGAAGGACTGCTGCGCGGCCAGCACCACCGGCGGGTCCGCCGGATCCCCGGTGACGATCATCGCGCCGCCCATTGCCATCGCGACGATATCGGCCAGCGGGTAGTCGCGGTGCGGCCCGTTCTGGCCGAACGGCGTGATCGAGGTGAGCACCAGCGCCGGATTGCGCTCGCGCAGGCGATCCCAGCCCAGCCCCAGCGCCGCCAGCCGGCCCGGCGGCAGGGTTTCCACCAGCAGGTCCGCGCCACGCACCAGTTCGAGCAGCAGCTCACGGCCGGCCTGCGTTTCCGGGTCGAGCGTCAGACTGGTCTTGCCGGCGTGCAGGTAGCGCTCGGTGTAGCCCCCCGTGGACCGCCCGGGCGGCAGCGGTCCGCGCTGGCGCAACGGATCGCCGCCGGGCGGTTCCAGACGGATCACCTCGGCGCCCAGATCAGCCAGCAAGCGACCGCAATAGGCGCCTTCGGCGCCAGCGAGTTCGAGCACCCGCACGCCGGCCAGCGCAAAGGCGGTCACGGTGCCCATGGGAAGCGATTCGCCGTGCGCGCCGCAGGGCACGCACGGCGGATCCGGCTCAGTCGGAGGACGGAAGCGGCTTGGCTTCCTTCAGGACCAGCGTCTCGCCATTGGCCGACAGCGAACCGTCGCCGGGCTTCACGCACAGCAGTTCGAGGTCGCCGGCGGCGTTGACGTAGCGCTTGCCGAGCAGCGTACCGCCATCGGCCCCCGCGGCAGGCGCGCCGCCCTCGGGCGGCGTCTGCGCACTGCCGATCATCGGCGCGCCACCGCAGCACAGTTCGACCTCGGCCGCCGGAGCCGCGATCACCATCACCTCGGCCTTGCACACGGCGCTGCGCATCCGCGTGCCCGCCTTCAGAATCGCCATAGAATCCACCCTGTCGAGAATCCGGCGGCTCCCGGTGGTACCGCGGAGCCGCCTCCGTTAGCGAATGCCACCCGGGCGGATGGCGCCTGCGGTCACGCGCTCAGCAGCGCTTGACCGGATCGATGCCGGTCAGCCGCGCGAGGTTCAGGCCCAGGATCTTGGCCTTGTCCTCGTCGGTGACCTGCGCGTAGCCCCAGTTCTTCTGCAGTTCCTCGGGCATGTCGAGGTTGCGGATGTAATCGACGACGCGACGGGTGTCGTCGAACATCAGGTCCAGTCCGAGCACGATCTTGTCCGCCGGCATCCACTGCAGCGCGGTGCCGATCACGTGGTAGCCGCGGTACGGCGCGCGCTGGTACCAGCCGATCACGCCCGAGAGGCTCAGGTACAGGTTCTTGTGCTTGCCGCACAGGCCGATCAGCACCTCGGTGTCGGGCCAGCCGGCGTGGTAGGCGATGATCTTCAGGTCCGGGAACGCGAGCAGCACGTCGTCGAGCTGGCGCACGTCGCAGTGCGAACCCGGCTGCGGGACCACGTAGGAGTTGCCGGTGTGCACCGTGAGCGGCACACCGAGTTCCTCGGCCTTGGCGTAGAACGGCCACAGGCGGCGGTCGTTGATCGGACCGAGGTCCTCCGGCTGGTACATCTTGCAGAGCTTGGCTCCGCGCTCCTTGACCAGGTACTCGAGTTCCCAGATCGCGTGCTCGGTGCCGCGACGGATCACCGGGCCGCAGTTCGCCTCGAGGTACATGCGCCCCGGGTACGGCTCGATCTGCTGCAGCATGAAGCCGTTGGTCGACATCGACACCGTGCCGCCGCTGATGTCCATCATCGGCTCGCGCAGGCAGAAGCACACGTCGACACGCGCCTCGTCCATGTAGCGGATCAGCTCGGAGGCGATCGGGTGCGGCCATTCGCTGTCCAGGCTGCGCCCGGACCACGCGCGCAGCACGCCGTCGACGCTCTCGTTCCAGCGCTTCATGTCGGGGTAGTAGCCGATCTCCGACATCGTCTGCGGATTCATGAAGTGGCACTCGGTGAGCGCCACGAAAAAGTCTTCCCGGTTTACTGCCATGTCCAACTGCCCTCTGTTGTGATAATCGGTCGGTACGCCGTGCAGCGAAGTGAGTCCGGACAACATACACTGCGCCTGCCGGCCCATGAATTACCCTGTCCGGAAATGAGACGCTCTCGTCCGGATATGATTCGCTGCGAATCGGCCGCCCGCGGATGGCCGCAATTAGACTTTGGCACCGGTGAAAAACGCAAGGAGTACGGGTCATGAGCGTCGTGCTGTGCAGTTGGGGTGATGCCATCGAGGGTGGCACCGAGGAAACGCTGTCGCTGGCGGGACGCCTGGCGCGCGCGACGGGCCAGGAACTGAACTGGCTGGTGATCGGCGCGCTCGGTACGGCGGCGGCCGGCATCGCGCCGCGCTACGGCGTGGCGCACCTCGATCACGTCGCCGACGGCGCGGCCGGTCCGGACGCACTGGTGGCAACGATCGCTGCCTACTGTGCCGAGCACGGGCCGAAGACGATCCTGTTCAACCAGACGCTGGCGGCGCGCCTGATCGCGCCGCGGCTCGCCGGGCGTCTCGGCGTGCCGGTGGTCACCAACGGTTTCGACGTGACGCCGTCCGACGGCGGACTGTCGGTGCGCGCCACCGCCTACGGCGGCGACACGCACGTGGTCTACCGGCTCGCGGCACCGGTCAACGTGATCTCGATCGTCAGCACCACGCTGATCGCCGAGGCGGCAGCAGCGCCCACGGCGACCGTCACGCGCGTGATCGCCGGCGCGGCGGCCACGCCCGAGCGCCTCACGGTGGTTTCCGCGCCGAGGGCCACCGGACCGCGCCTGGAGGACGCCGACGTCATCGTCTCCGGCGGCCGCGGTCTGGGCAGCGCGTCGAACTACGAACTGGTGAAGGAATTCGCCGGACTGATAGGCGCCATGCACGGCGCCTCGCGTGCGATCGTCGACGACGGCTGGATCGACTCCTCGCGTCAGGTCGGGCTCACGGGCAAGATCACCCGCCCGGGACTCTACATCGCGGTCGGCATCTCGGGCGCGAGCCAGCACATGGCGGGCTGCTCGGCGGCCAAGACCATCGTCGCGATCAACAAGGATCGCGACGCATCCATCTATCGCTACGCGCGCTATGGCATCGCGGCGGACTGCCTCGAAGTGATGCCGGAACTGATCAAGATCGCAAGGGCCAGCAAGAGCTGAAGGAGGTTCAGCATGTCCGAAGAGAAAGTACCCTGTGTCCCGGGGCTGTTCAGCGAGGAAAACGGCGTGGCGCGCGTGCACGGTTCGCGGTGCACCGGCTGCGGCACCCCGTATTTCCCGCGCTCGGCCGCCTGCCACAACCCCGATTGCAGCGGTTCGCGGATGGAGGAATGCAGCTACGGCGGCGCCGGCCGTCTGTGGAGCTTCTCGGTCGCGGACTTCCCGCCGCCGCCGCCGCACAAGTACGACAAGCCGTTCGTGCCGTACGCGATCGGCGTGGTCGACCTCGATTGCGGTCTGCGCATGATCGGCCAGATGGTCGACCAGCCGTCGGACCTGACGGTCGATGCGCGCGTCGAACTCGTGATCGACACGCTGTACCACGAGGACGGCAAGGCATTCACGTCGTGGAAATTCAGGCAGCTCGCAGCAGATGCGGCAAGGAGTCACTGAGATGCAGGAAGTCGCCGTACTGGGAGTCGGTCTCCACCGTTTCGGAAAGACCGGTGACGATATCGTCGGGACCAAGTCGGTAACCGAACTCTGCCGCCACGCGATCGACCAGGCGCTGGCCGACGCCGGCGTGTCGTGGAAGCAGATCCAGGCCGTGTGCGCGGCCAGCTCGCGCTTCTCCGGCGGCAAGGGCTGGGGTCTGAACGGCAACGACGTCGTCGAGGACATGGGTTCGACCGGCATCCCGGTCTACAACATGTCGGCGGGTTGTGCCGCGGGCGGCAACGCCTTCAACGTCGGCTACGCGATGGTCGCGGGCGGCGTCTACGACATGGTGCTGGTCGTCGGTGGCGAGGTGATGCCCAAGGGCATGATCCAGACCTCGGGCGTCGAGGAAGTCACCGATCCGGAGTTCCTGCGCCAGCGCTGCGTGGGCATGCCGGGTCCGTCGTTCTGGGCCACGCTGGCGCGCCGGCGCATGCACGAGATGGGCACCACCGAGGAGCAGTACGCGGCGGTCACCGTCAAGGCCCGCAAGTGCTCGGTGCACAATCCGTACGCCCGCTTCCAGAAGGAAGTGAGCCTGCAGGAAGTGCTGGCCTCGCCGTACGTCAGCAACCCGCTGCGCCTGTTCGAGATCTGCCCGGTGTCGAACGGCGCCGCGGCGGTGGTGATCTGTTCGCGCGCCAAGGCGCGCCAGTTCGCCACCAACCCGGTGCTGGTCGCCTCCAGCGCGGTGGCCACCATGACCTTCGAGGACGCGCTGCCGCGCGGACTCGCCGGCCCGGCGCCGCAGGGACCGAGCCTGCACACCGAGGCGCGTGCCGCGGTCAAGCGCGCGTTCGAGATCGCCGGCGTCGGCCCGCAGGACGTCAGCGTCACCGAACTGCAGGACAACACCTGCTACTACGAACTGGCGTTCCCCGAGGAATGGGGCCTGTGCCAGCCCGGGGAAGCGGAGCGCCTGCTGCTCGCCGGCGAGACCGCGCCGACCGGCCGCATGCCGATCAACCCCTCGGGCGGCTTCGTGTCGTTCGGCGAGGCCACCACGGCAATGGGCGTGTTCCAGATCGCCGAGCTGACCTGGCAGTTGCGCGGGCAGTCCGGTGGCCGGCAGGTGCCGAATGCGCGCGTCGGCTTGGCGCAGACGCTGGGTCTCGGTGGCAACGCGACCGCCGCCATCCTGAAGAAATGAGGCAACGCAGCGGATATACTTCGGCGCGTTAACGAGACGGACTCTCTGCAATGGCCGAAATATCCGCTGTGAACTACATCCTCCTCGCCCTGGTGCTGGCGGGCGCGCTCGCCAGCCTGGGTCGCGGCCTGATCGTGCACTGGAAGCGCATCGGACACGGCAAGGCGTTCTTCGGTCCGCGCATCGACTGCGCCAGTGTGCGCGACAAGCTCAACTGGCCCGCGTTCGTCTCGCGGGCCGTATTCACTTCCCGCCTGAAGGACCGCCGCTGGTCCGGCATCGCACACGGCATGCTGTTCGCCGGTGCGCTGGTGCTGATCTTCGGGCACGCCGTGTACGCGCTGAGTTTCGTCGGCGTGCCGGTCTACCAAGGCTGGTTCGGCCTGATCGTGATGCAGCTCGGGCGCGAGATCGCGGGCATCCTGCTGTTCCTCGGCGTGCTGTTCTTCCTGCTGCGCCGCTTCTTTCCGCCGGAGCGACTCACCGCGCGGGTGACGCGCCCCGGTTTCGAGCGCATGGAGGCGTTGATCCTGCTGACCGTGCTGGCCGGCTACACCTCCGAGAGCTTCCGGCTCGCGGTCGCACCCACCGGGGGCGCCGAGTTCATCGGCAACACGGTGGGCGCGTTCCTGCACGAGCACTTCGACCCCGACGCGCGCCTGCTCGGCTTCACCCTGGTGTGGTGGCTGCACGGGCTGCTGGGTGCGACGTTCATCGCGCTGATCGCGTGGACCCCGATGTCGCACATGCTGCTCGGCCCGGTCAACTCCGCGCTCGCGAACCGGCGCGACGGCGTGAACCTGCCGGCCGTCGATTTCGACGCCGAGGAGGACGCCGACGGCAATCCGGTACGCTTCGGCGCGGCCCGGCTGGCCGACCTCACGCAGAAGAACCTGCTCGACGCCTCGGCGTGCCTGTGGTGCGGGCGCTGCCACGAGGTCTGCCCTGCCGCGCAGACCGGCAAGGACCTGTCGCCGAAGAAGGTCATGGCGACCTGCGCCGAATTCATCGCCGGGGGCCGCTTCGACGACGACTCGCTGATCGAGGTGCTGGGCCGCGAGGCGATCTTCAACTGCACCACCTGCGCCGCCTGCATACAGGTGTGCCCGGTCAGCAACAACCCGGCCGAGATCATCCTCGAGTTCCGGCGTCACCACGTGATGGAACGGTCGTCGATGCCCGATACGATGGCGGCCGCCAACCGCAACCTCGAGTCGCGCGGGCACCCGTTCGTGGGCACCGGCGCGAACGCCGCCGACTGGCGCAACGGCCTGAACGTGCCGATCTTCGAACCAGGCAAGACCGAGTACCTGCTGTGGATAGGCTGCTCGGTGGCCTACGAGCCCCGCGCACAGGAGATCGCGCGTGCGATGGCGCGGCTGCTCGACGCCGCCGGCCTGTCGTGGGGCGTGTTCGAGAAATCGGGCTGCACCGGCGACCCGGCCAAGATGATGGGCAACGAGATGCAATTCGTCGAGATGGCGCAGGCCAACATCGACGAGTTCCACGAGCAGCGCGTGCAGAAGGTCATCACGATGTGCGCGCACTGCTTCAACAGCTTCGACCGCTATTATCCGGAGCTGGGGGCGGACTGGCAGACCATCCCGCACACGGTGTTGCTCGACGAGCTGATCGCCGACGGGCGCCTGCGCATCGCGTCGCGCAGCGACCAGAAGATCACCTTCCACGACCCCTGCTACCTCGGTCGCCACAACGGCATCGTCGAACAGCCGCGGCGCGTGCTCGCCGCGATCGGCGAACTGATCGAGATGCCACGCGCGCGCGAACAGAGCTTCTGTTGCGGCGCCGGCGGCGGCAACTACTGGGGTGGCCAGGGCGGCACCGCGCGCATCAGCGACGTGCGCACGCAGGAGGCGATGGACACCGGCGCCGACCGCATCGCGACCTCGTGCTCGTTCTGCACGCTGATGCTCACCGCCAGCGCCGGCAAGCACAGCGAGACGCGCAAGGTCTACGACGTCGCCGAACTCGTGGCCGAACGCATCCGCATCGTCGAGAGCTGAGCACCACCGGCGCGGCGAGCCGCCGCGCCGCGCGCCGGAGCACGCGCATGGACGACACCGCCGCCACCGTCCGTCGCCTGGCCGATCTGGAGGCCATCCGCGACCTCGCGCGCCGCTACGCACATCACGTGTGGCAGAAGCAGCCGCTGCAGGCCGTGGAGCTGTTCGCGCGCGACGGCGTGATGGATCTGGGGCCGGACGGGCGCATCGAGGGCAGCGAACGCCTGCGCGCGGTGTATGGTGAGAAGGTCGGCGGCGACACGCTGCTGCAACCCTATGTGCACAACCACGTGATCACCCTCGAGGGCGACACCGCCAGCGGCGTCTGTTACCTCGACCTGCGCTGCCGACGCGACGGGCAGAGTCTCATCGGCGCCGGTTTCTACGAAGACCGCTACGTGCGCGAGGACGGCGAATGGAAGTTCGCCGCGCGCAGACTCAATCTCTGTTACCTGGTGCCTGCCGGCGCCGAGTGGCCGTAGGTTCGGCCTGCGGCCGAACATTCGTCCGGGCACATGTCCGGGCGCAGCCCGGACCTACACGTCCTCAGGATTTGCCGAACAACCGGCGGAAGAAATTGCGGATCGCGCCCCAGATCACGTTCCACACGACTTCCAGGACATTGATCGAATCTTCCTTGACCACCGGCGGCACCGCAGCCGCCGGTGCCGCCACGCCTGCCTCGGCGGTCGCACCGGCAGCCTCCGCGCTGGCCGCCTCGGCGGTCTCCAGCGAGGCCTTCACCGCGGCGACGAATTTCTGGATGACCTGCTTCGAGACGCCCTCGATCATCCCGCGTCCGACCTGCACGATGCGCCCGGTCAGGTCGACGCTGGACTCGCAGCGCACATCGGTGCCGCCGTCCGCCAGCGCCAGCAGCTTTGCCGAGATGGTGCCGCTCACGGTGCCGCCACCTTTTTCCTTGGCCTCGGCGAGCAGGGTGAGTTCGTGCGCCGCATCGTCGAGTTTGATGAACGTCATCGTGCCCTCGTAGGCCGCCGTGATCGCGCCGACCTTCAACTTCACGGCACCCACGAAACTCTTCTCGTCGATCATGCGCGCCAGCGAGGCGCCCGGCATGCACGCGGCGAGACTCTCGGGCGTCTTCATGAAGTTCCAGACCTTCTCGATCGGGGCTGCGACCTGGAACGATTCCTTGATTTCGATTGCCATGCTCTTACCTTACGCCTTGGGGAAATGCGACCGCGCGCTCAGGCCCGGACGGGGATGGGTCACAGAATACCACGATGCACTCAGACAGCCGCGGTCGCGTCGCGGAAGTACGGCTCCACCACGCCCTTCAGCTTGATCGTCATCGCGTTGCCCTGGCGGTCCACCGCCTTGCCCGCCGGCAAGCGCACCCAGCCTTCGCTGACGCAGTACTCCTCGACGTTGGTGCGCTCCTTGCCGTTGAAGCGGATGCCGACCCCGCGCTCGAGCGCCTCCTTCGAGTAGAACTGGCTCCTCGGGTTCACGCACAGACGGTCGGGGGGCGTGTCGCTCATCGCAGGCGGTTCTCCGCAGTGGCTGGTTCGGCTGCGCATTCTCGATACTTCGGCGGCCAGCGGCAAGTAGCTCCGGTCTGCGACCGGACCGGCGTTCGCGCTACGCCTGCGGAAGCCGTGCAGAAGTCTCAGCGATCAGCGACACCAGCTCGGACTGGCGGTGCAGCCCGGTCTTCCTGAAGATCGAGTAGAGCTGGGTGCGCGCGGTAGCGCGTGCGATGCCGAGATCACTCGCCGCCTCGTCGATGGTCGCGCCGCACGCCAGCCTCGCCGCCAGAGCCGCCTCGGCGCGGGTGACGCCGAGCAGTTCCCGCACCAGTTCGGCCGACACCGTGCGCCCGGCTTCCGGGCGGCTGACGTAGACGGCAGCGACCGGTGCGTGCTCGGCGCGCAGATCGGCCGGCGAGCGCAGCAGGCGCACCCCGACGACCAGCGACAGCGATCCGTTGCCGCGCGGGACCATGATCACCTCGGGCAGACGCCTGCCCTGCTCCTGCTCCGATCCCTGTGCGTCGCGCGCCCCCGCGAGGATCTGCTCCAGGCGTCGCTGCGCCGCGTCGGTGCCGAGCAGCAGGCGCCCATCGCGCAGCCGCACCCCGTCCGCACGGGCGAACAGCGCCACCGCGCTGCGGTTCGGCTGCCCGACACGGCCGCTCGCATCGAGCAGGAAGCTCGCGACATCGAGTTGGTCCAGCACATCGGCGAGCTCGATCTCCCCGACCTGCAGCCGGTGTACGCGATCGAAGAGCTCGACCGCCTGACGCAGGTGCGCCAGCAGCGTGCCGACGAGTTCGCAGGCCGCGGTATCGAAGTCGCGGGAATCCAGGCCCCGACACACACGCAGGCGCGCCGTGTAGCCGGCCTCGGTCCGCACGTCGGCGCCGAGCACGAAGCCCACACCCCACGGACGCATGAAGCGATTGTAATACTCGTTGAGTTCCAGCTCGCGCGCACCGACGAAGCGGTGCAGCGTCGTGACATGGCCTTCGGGCAGGTTCAGGAACGGCTCGAGCGCGAACAGCTGCTCGCGGTAAGCGCTGTTGACCGCAGGATGCCCGCCGACCACCCGCAGCAGGTTCACGGCCGCCGATTGCGGCGGCGACAGCATGATCAGCGCCACCGTGGCATCCGCTTCGCAGCGCATGCCTTGAAGGAAACGCTCCCAGGGCGGTGTCTCCATGACCCCGGCGTAAAGCTCCCTGACCAGCCCGGAGAACACGTCGAACGACGTAGCCATACAGCAACTGCATGATGCACGAATCGGAGCGCCAGTATAGGCTTGCCCACACTCCGTTGGTCATCGAGGACGCACCATGAGCCTGCAAGCCGAACAGCGCCGGGAGGCGTACCGTCGCATGCTGTCGATACGGCGTTTCGAGGAGGCGCTGCCCAAGCGCATCGCAGCCGGCGAGATTCCCGGCGCGGTGCATTCCAGCGTCGGCCAGGAGGCCGCGCTGGTCGGCGCCTGCATGGCGCTGCGCGACGACGACTGGATCACCGGCACGCACCGCTCGCACGGGCATCCGATCGCGAAAGGCGCGAGACTCGCACCGCTGATGGCCGAACTGATGGGGCGCGCCACCGGTGTGTGCAAGGGGCGTGGCGGATCGATGCACCTCGCCGACGCCAGCGTGGGCATCATCGGCGAGTCGGCGATCGTCGGCGGCGGCATCCCGCTCGCCACCGGCGCCGGACTGAGCGCCGTGGTGCGCGGCACCGACCAGGTCAGCCTGGCGTTCTTCGGCGACGGCGCGTCGAACCAGGGCGCGCTGCACGAGTGCCTGAACATGGCGGCGGTGTGGAAGCTGCCGGTGATCTTCTTCTGCGAGAACAACCTGTACGCCGCCACGACGCCGATGCTCACCACGCACGCGCAGCCCGATATCGCGAAACGCGCGGCCGGCTACGCGATTCCCGGCGTGATCGTCGACGGCCAGCGTCTCGACGAGGTCCACGCGGCAACGCTCGCGGCCGTCGAGCGCGCGCGTCGCGGCGAGGGCCCCAGCCTGATCGAGGCGAAGACCTACCGTTTCGACGAGCACGCGATCGGCGTCTTCATGCCCTCGCACTACCGCGCTGCCGAGGAAGTCGCACGTTACCGCAGCGAACTCGACCCGCTCGTGCTCTACCGCGCCCGTCTGCTTCAGGCCGGGCACGACGAGGCCGAACTCGCGGCAATCGAGGACGCCGTCGCGAGCGACGTCACCGAAGCGGTGGAGTTCGCGCGCAAGAGTCCGCACCCGGAGCCGGCGAGCGTCTACGAGAACATGTACTCCAACCCGATCGGCTACCCGGCCTGAGCACACGAGGGGGAACAGCAGACATGCAAACCAACGAACTCTCCAGTCTCTATGGCGACGCCGGATCGGCCGTCCAGCCCGGTGCGAGCGGAGTAACGGCCGAGCTCACCTACCTGGGCGCGATCCTCGAGGCGCAGAAGGAAGAGATGGAACGCGACCCGAACGTGATCCTGATCGGCGAGGACATCGCGCTCTATTCGGCCAGCGGCGTGCTCGGCAAGCTCGACCCGAAGCGCACCTGGAACGCACCGATCTCCGAGCTCGGCTTCTCGGGCATGGCGATCGGCGCGGCGATCACGGGGCTGCGCCCGATCGTCGACCTGACGATCGCGAGCTTCGTCTACCTCGCCAGCGACCAGATCATCAACCAGGCCGCGAAGCTGCGCTTCATGACCGGCGGGCAGGTACGCGTGCCGGTCGTGTTCCGCATGTCGATGTGGCACAACGGCGCCAACGCCGCGCAGCACTCCGACCGCCCGTACCCGATGTTCATGAACATCCCCGGATTGAAGATCATCGCGCCGGCGACGCCGGCGGACATGAAGGGCATGCTCAAGAGCGCGATCCGCGACGACGATCCGGTGATCGTGTTCGAGGACAACGATCTGTGGAGCCGAAAGGAACAGGTCGCGACCGACCCGGATTTCCTGGTCCCGCTCGGCAAGGCCGCAATCCGGCGCGAGGGCAGCGACGTCACCATCGTCTCGATCGCCGGTTGCCTGCTGCACGCACTACCCGCGGCCGAGCAACTCGCGCAACAGGGCATCTCGGCCGAGGTGATCGACGTGCGCAGCCTGGTGCCGCTCGACCGGCAGACCATCCTCGCCTCGGTGGGCAAGACGGGGCGGCTGGTGGTCGTGGACTACGCGAACCGCACCGCGAGCGCCGCCTCGGAGATCGCCGCGATCGTCGCCGAGGAGGCCTTCGACACGCTGAAGGCACCGATCCGGCGCGTGACGACGCCGGATGTGCACATCCCGTTCAGCCCGAGGATGGAACGCCCGCTGTACCCGAACAAGGACGAGATCGTGGCGGCCGCCACCGGCATCATGAACTGAGAGGACATACCATGGCGAGCAAGGTCGTGCTGCCCAAGTGGGGCATGGGACTGAACGAAGGAACTATCCTGAAGTGGTTGAAGACCGAGGGCGAGCGGGTCGACGAGGGCGAACCGATAGTCGAGATCGAGACCGCCAAGGCGGTCGAGGAGGCGCCGGCCCCGGAAAGCGGCCGGCTGGTGCGCATCCTGGTGCCGGAGGGGCAGACGGTCGAGACTTTCACCACGATCGCGATCGTCGCCGAGGACGGCGAGGACTACGCCGATCTGCTCGACTGAGGCACGGCAACCCACCACACGCACGGGCAGCGGAGGATTACGGACGATGAGCGACTGGCAAGGCAAGGTGTGCGTCGTGACCGGCGCCGGCAGCGGCATCGGCGGCGGGCTCGCGCGCCACGCGGCCGCACTCGGCATGCACGTGATCGGCACCGACGTCGACGAGGCGGGGCTCGCCGAACTCGGGCGCGAACTGGGCGAGCGCGGACGATCGATCGAGACACGAACGGTCGACGTGCGCGACGAACAGGCCGTCGAGGCACTCGCCACCCACGTCTTCGCGCGTCACGGGCGGGTCCACCTGCTGTTCAACAACGCCGGCGTGCTGGTCGACGGCAAGAGCTGGGAACGCTCGCTCCGCGACTGGCGCTGGAGCTTCGACGTGAACGTCTTCGGCGTGATCAACGGCATCCGCAGCTTCGTGCCGCGGATGCTGGCGCAGGGCGAGGCGGGACGTGTGGTCAACACCTCGTCGCAGGGTGGGCTGCTCGGAGGCGGCGCGTTCATGGGACCATACCAGGCGACCAAGCACGCCGTGGCCGCACTGACCGAAACGCTGGCGGCCGAGCTGGCACTCGAAACCGCACCGATCAGCGCCTCCTGCCTGTGCCCGGGCGAAATCGCGACGCGCATCTTCCACTCCGAACGCCTGCGCCCCGAGCCGGAACGCAACCGGCTCGGCAGCGAGAGCGAGCGCCAGTTCCACGACACGGTCGCCGGCATGCTGCAGGGCGGGTTGTCTCCCGGGGATTTCGCCACCGGGGTGTTCGCCGCGATCGACGCCCGCAAGTTCTGGATCGTGCCCGACAGCGCGTTCTTCAGGAAGACGATCGAGGCGCGCACCCGGGACATACTCGACGGCGCCTGAACACCCTCATCGTCCGGGAGCGGCAGCGTCGCGCAGCGTTCGATCGTCGCCGCCTTGTTGATCAGCACGTCATCGGCCAGCCACGTTCCCCCGTTGCCGGATATCGGCGGGCAGGCCCGCGCGCGCCGGTGGTGACGATCCGGCTGCCGAATGCGTAAACCGCCAGCACGTCCGGCAGGCGGGCCCGCAACGCATCAGGCAGCCGTCCTGCAGTCCGGACGAAACAGTTGGTGCCCGGGGCCGGGCTCGAACCGGCACGGCCGTCGCCGGCCGGGGGATTTTAAGTCCCCTGCGTCTACCTGTTTCGCCACCCGGGCGGGGTCGGTAACCGGTTCACGGGAATTGGAGGCGCGGGTCGGAATCGAACCGGCGTACGCGGAGTTGCAGTCCGCTGCATAACCACTCTGCTACCGCGCCGTGCAATCGACTTGCTGGTACCCCCGCAGCGGGCGTACCGGAAAGATTGGAGCGGGAAACCGGTCTCGAACCGGCGACCTCAACCTTGGCAAGGTTGCGCTCTACCAACTGAGCTATTCCCGCGTGCCGCGAAGGCCTGCGTATTCTAGTGCGTGAAGAAACCGTGTCAACCCGATGAATGCGGACGAATACCGTCAATTCGCCGGTCCGGCGCGATTGGCCGCCGCGCGGAGATCGGCCCACGCCGCGCGCAGGTACGCCGCCGCCGACCACAGCGTCAGCACGGCCGCTGCATAGAACAGCAGGAAGCCGCCTGCCAGCCACGCATCGTGCAGCCCCCGTTCTGCAGCGAGCAGCAGAATGATCGCTACCATCTGCACGAAGGTCTTGATCTTGCCGAGCCACGACACCGCCACGCTGGTGCGCTTGCCGATCTCGGCCATCCACTCGCGCAGCGCCGACACCAGGATCTCGCGCCCCACGACCACCAGCGCCGGCACCGTGAACCACGCGGTGTCGAGCCGGCCGACCAGCAGCACGATCGCGATAACCACCATCAGCTTGTCGGCGACCGGATCGAGGAAGGCGCCAAAGGAGGTCGACTGGTTGAGCCGCCGCGCGAGGTAGCCGTCGAGCCAGTCCGTCACCGCGGCGAGCACGAACACGCCGGCGGAAGCCAGATAGCTCCACGCATACGGCAGGTAGAACAGCACCACGAACACCGGGATCAGCGCGATGCGGAAGAAGGTCAGTGCGTTCGGAATGTTCATCGGCGCCTCGCACGAACTCGTAACGCGATTCTATTGGTTGTGGAAGGCGGCATAAACATCCTCGGCGATCCGCCGATCGATTCCCTGCACGCGCATCAACTCCTCGAGACTGGCTCGCTCGATGCCCTGGATACCCCCGAAATAGCGCAGCAGCTCGCGCCTCCGGCGCGGCCCCACGCCCGGAATCTGCTCGAGCGGCGAGGCGGTGCTCTTCTTTGCACGGCGTTTCTGCAGCGCACCGATCGCAAAGCGGTGCGCCTCGTCGCGCACGCGCTGGATCAGGTGCAGCGCACTCGAGTCCGGTGCCAGCACCCGTTCGCGCCGCTCACCGCCGACGATCAGCGTCTCCAGTCCCGGCCTGCGCGTGCTGCCCTTGGCGACCGCCACCACCGTGACGCCCTGGATCTGCAGTTCCTCCAGCACCGCCAGCGCCTCGGCGAGTTGCCCCTTGCCACCGTCGATCAGCAGCAGGTCCGGCAGGCGCGCCTCGCCGGCCTTGAGCCGCGTGTAGCGGCGCGTCAGCGCCTGGCGCATCGCGCCGTAGTCGTCGCCGGGCGTGATGCCCTCGATGTTGAAGCGCCGGTAATCGGATTTGAGCGGTCCGCTGGCGTCGAACACCACGCACGAGGCGACCGCGAGTTCGCCGCCGCTGTGGCTGATGTCGAAGCACTCGATGCGCTCCGGCACGCCGTCGAGCCCCAGCGCCTCCTGCAGTTCGCCGAGTTGCTCGTGCAGGCGCTGCCGGTTCGCGAGGTAGCCGCCCAGGTTCTGCTGCGCCGTCTGCGCCGCGAGCCGCACCCACTGGCTGCGTGAGCCGCGCACGCGCGCGCTCAGCGCGACCTTGCGGCCCGCGGCCGCGGACAGTGCCTCGGCGATCACCGTGGCGTCGGGCAGCTCGCCGGCGAGCAGGATCTCGCGCGGAATCTCGCGCTCGCCGCTCGCGGCCAGATAGAACTGTGGCACGAAGGCCGCGAGCACCTCGGCCGCCGTCTCCTCGAGACGGCAACGCGGAAAGTAACTGCGGCTGCCGAGGATCCGCCCGTCGCGCACGAACAGGACGTGCACGCAGGCGGCTCCGGGGCTGGCCGCGGCGGCGATCACGTCCGCCGTGCCCTCGCCGCTTTCGATGAACTGCTTCTCGCGTACCGCCTGCAGCGCGCGGATCTGGTCGCGCCGCATGGCCGCGCGCTCGAACTCGAGCGCGCCCGCGGCCCGCTCCATCGCGTCGGCCAGTTCCCCGGCCAGTTCGCTGCTGCGTCCCTCGAGGAACTGCGCGGTGTGGCGCACGGCCTGCGCGTACTCTTCCTCTCCGACCAGCCCGACGCAGGGCCCCGAGCAGCGTCCGATCTGGTACTGCAGGCACGGCCGCGAGCGATTGCGGAAGTAGCTGTCCTCGCACTGGCGCACGCGGAACACCTTCTGCAGCAGCGACAGGCTCTCGCGTACCGCCGTGGTGCCCGGAAACGGCCCGAAATAGCGCCCCGGCGCTCGCCGGGCGCCGCGATGGAACGCCAGACGCGGAAAGGGCTCACCCTCGGACAGGAAGATGTACGGGTACGACTTGTCGTCGCGCAGCAGGATGTTGAACGGCGGGTGCTGGCTCTTGATCAGGTTTTGTTCGAGCAGCAACGCCTCGGTCTCGCTGCCGGTCACGGTGACCTGGATCTCGGCGATGCGCGCCACCAGTGCCGCCGTTTTCCCCCCGGCGCCGCGGTCGTGGAAATAGCTGGCCACACGCTTGCGCAGATTGCGCGCCTTGCCGACGTAGAGCAGCGCGCCACCGGCGTCGTACATCTGGTACACGCCGGGCAGCTCGGTCAGCGTGCGCAGGAAGGCCGGCGCGTCGAAACCGCTCACTGCGGCCCCCCGGACGGATCGGGGTCGCGCACGCCGGCGATGCCGTGCGCTACCGCGAGCTTGGTGAGCTCGATGTCGCTGCCGACGCCCAGCTTCTCGAAGATGCGATAGCGGAACGAGTGCACGGTCTTCGGAGCAATGAACATCTCGCGCGCGACCTGCGCGGGCCGATGCCCGGCCAGCAGCAGCGTGCAGGCCTGCATCTCGCGCGCCGACAGCACGTCGAAGGGGTTGCGCGTGGGTTCCGCGATCGCGGGTGGCTGCCGGCCGCGCCGGTGCGCGCCCAGCGTACGGCGGATCGTCGCCGCGAGGTCGGGCACCTGCACGTTCTTGCCGACACACGCCGCGATATGGCTCTGTCCGAGGCGCTGCCACGGTTCGCTGTCCCACGCCGTGACCGCGATGATGCAGGTCTGCGGCTGCGTCATGCCGATGCGACGCGCGGCCTCGAGCCCGCCCATGCCCGGCATCCGCAGATCCATCAGCACCACGTCGGGTTGCACCTCGCGCGCGAGGCGGATCGCCTCCTCGCCGCTGGCGGCCTCGGCCACGACGCGCATGTCGGACAACTCGGTCAACGCGCTGACCACGCCGCGACGCAGCAGGTCATGATCGTCGACCACGAGCACGTCTATAAACCGGTTCGGTGGATCGTTCAGCACTCCAGTTCCCTCCTGCATCCTGTCCAGGGGACACCGCTGTACTGCCTGCCGGGTGGTTCCTGCCGTTACGGGGAGTGCGAGCATATACGACGCGAGGCGCCGTCCGCATGACCCATATGGATCATGCGGCGACACGAATTGCATCGAAACCGCGACTCAACCGTAGATCGCCGGCTCGATCCGCAGCTCCACGCCGAAACGCGCAGCGACCGCCGCGGCGATACGCCGCGCCAGCTCCAGCACCTCGGTGGCAGTCGCATCGCCATCGTTGACCAGCACCAGCGCCTGGCGTTCGTGCACGCGCGCGGCGCCTTCGCGCATCGCCTTGCCGCCCGCCTGCTCCACCAGCCACGCCGCTGCCAGCTTGACGCGCTCGCCGTCCGCCCAGTGCACCACGTCCGGATGGCGCGTGCGCAGGCTCTCGAAGCGTGCGCGCTCCAGCACCGGGTTGTGGAAGAAACTGCCGACGTTCGGCAGCCGCTGCGGATCCGGCAGGCGCTGGCGACGGATCGCGAGCACGGCCCGCAGGACCTCTGCGGGCGTCGGATCGGCAGCGCCGTCCAGCGCCGCGCGCAACGCCGGGTAGTCGGCCTGCACCGCGGCGTCGAGCGGCAGCCTGAACGTCACATCGGTGATCACCGTCCGCTCGGCGAGTTCGCCCTTGAAAATGCTGTGGCGGTAGGCGAAACAGCAATCGGCGCGCGTGAAGGTGCAGCGCTCACCGGTCGCGCGGTCGACGGCCCCTACCTCCTCGACGAAGGCCGCGAGCTCCACTCCGTAGGCGCCGATGTTCTGCACCGGCGCCGCGCCCACGGTGCCCGGGATCAGCGCCAGGTTCTCCAGGCCGTACCAGCCGCGCGCGTGGCAGGCGAGAACGAAATCGTGCCAGCACGTGCCGGCCGCCACCCGCAGCCGCACCACCGCGTCGCCGTGCTCCAGGACGTCCTCGCCCTGCATCCGCATCAGCAGCACGCAGCCCGGGATGCGCTCGCGCAGCACCACGTTGCTGCCGCCGCCGAGCACGCACACCGGCAACGCCCGCGAGCGGGCGAACGCAAGCGCCTCGGCGAGTTCCGCCGGCGTGCCGACGCTGGCGCACCACTCGGCGCGCGCGGGGAGGCGCAGCGTGTTGCAGTGCACGAGCGGTGCGTCGGCGGTGATCCGCATGCGTATCAGAGGCGGGTAGCGCGGATGTGCGCGAGCAGCGCGTCGGCAGCGTCCTCGATCAGGTCCAGCACCTGCTCGAAGCCTTCGTCGCCGCCGTAGTAGGGATCGGGGACCTCGAGCAGCCCGCTGCTCCCGTAGCCGAGCAGCAGCTGCGGTTCGGTGCCGTCGGGACCGGGACGCAGTCGTTGCAGATCGGCCAGGTTGCCACGATCCATGGCGAGCACGAAATCGAAACGACGGAAATCCTCCGGCACCACCTGGCGCGCCCGCAGCACCGACAGGTCGTAGCCGCGGCGCGCGGCGTGACGCTGCGCGCGCACATCCGGCGCCTGACCAATGTGCCAGTCACCGGTGCCCGCCGAGTCCACGTGCACGCGCCGGTGCAGGCCCAGCGCGCGCGCCTTGTGCGCGAACACCGCATCGGCGGTCGGCGAGCGGCAGATGTTACCGAGGCACACGAACAGCACCGCGACCGTCATGCCCCGCCCCCGAGCAGGCCTTCGACACGCGCCAGGTCCGCCGGCGTATCGACGCCGCCCGGAACCGCGACGCCGGCCTCGGCGACGTGGATCGCCTCGCCGTGCTCGAGCGCGCGCAACTGTTCCAGCGATTCGAAGGCCTCGAGCGTGCCGGTCGGCCAGCCCACGAAACGGTGCAGGAACGCGACGCGGTATGCGTAGATCCCTACGTGGCGGCGCGCCGGCAAGCCCGGCGGCAGTTCCTCGCGCGAACGCGCGAACGCATCGCGTGACCACGGGATCGGTGCGCGGCTGAAATACAGCGCGTGTCCGTCCTCGCCCACGACCACCTTGACCACGTTCGGATCGAAAAACTGCGCGGCGTCGGCCAGCGGCTCGCACAGCGTCGCGATCGCGCAGCGCGGGTGTAGCGCCAGGTTCGCCGCGACCTGGTCGATCACGGCCGGCGGGATCAGCGGCTCGTCGCCCTGCACGTTCACCACGATCTCCTCGTCGCCGAGGCCCAGCGAACGCACCGTCTCCTGCAGGCGGTCCGTTCCCGACGGATGCGAGGCGGCCGTCATGCAGACCTCGGCGCCGAAGGCGAGCGCGGCATCGCGGATGCGCGCATCGTCGGTGGCGATCACCACGCGGCGCGCGCCGCTTCGCGTGGCGCGCTCCCAGACGTGGCGCACCATCGGTCGCCCCGCGATCGCGAGCAGCGGCTTGCCGGGCAGGCGCGTGGACGCGAAACGCGCCGGGATGACGACGGTGAAACTCACGCGAGCAGCCTCGGAGGATGGGTGGCGATGCAACGCAGCACGGCCTCGCCGAGCGAATCGGGCAACTGCGCCTCGATGCCCAGCGCCAGCCAGTGGGGCGCGGCGAAGCGGCGACACTTTACTGCATCCTTTTCGGTCATCACAACGCGCAGCCGGTCACCGAACTGCAGCTCGCACTCGCGGAACCGGTGGTGATCGGCGAAGGGATGTTCGATCGGATCCAGACCGAGCGCGCGCAGCGTCGCGAAGAAGCGCTGCGGATTGCCGATGCCGGCGACCGCGTGCACACGCTCGCCGGCGGCCGGTGCGCCGGCACCGAGCAGCACATCGTCGCGCACCTGCCGCCACGCACCGGGCAGCAGCCGCATGCGCCCGTGCACCTCGAGCGCGCTCGGCGCCGTGGCGTCGCCGTTGGCCAGTACGTAGTCCACTTCGGCGAGGCGCGCCGGTGGCTCGCGCAGCGGCCCCAACGGCAGGCAATGACCGTTGCCCAGCCAGCGCGTGGAGTCCAGCACGCAGATTTCCATCGAACGTGCGAGGCGGTAATGCTGCAGTCCGTCGTCGGCGAGGATCACCTCCACCGGTGTCGCCGCGAGCAGCTCGCGCGCGGCCCGCGCGCGATCGCGTCCCACCCACACCGGGCCGTCCACCCGCGCGGCCAGCAGCGCGGCCTCGTCACCGCAATGCCGCACATCGGTGCCGGCGTGCACGCCGAGCGGACCACGCTCGCGGCCGCCGTAGCCGCGGCTCACCACCCCCACGCGCATGCCCCGGCGCGTGAGCAGCCGCGCCAGCGCGATCACCAGCGGCGTCTTGCCAGTGCCCCCGACGGCGAGGTTGCCGACCACGATCACCGGTACCGGCAGCGGCCGCGCGCTGCGCGCGGCGCCTTCGCGGCGCCGGCACGCGAGCGCGATGAACGCCGCCTCGAGCGGCTGCAGCAGCCGCGCGGCCGACGGCGGTGGTGCGTGCCAAAACGCGAGCAGCCGTCTCTCGAGCGCGGCGCGCAACGCTCAGCTCTCGAAGCTGCGGCTGTGGAGCTGCGCGTACCGCCCGCCGCGCGCCAGCAGCTCCGCGTGCGTGCCACGCTCGACGACCCGCCCGCTCTCGAGCACCAGGATCTGGTCGGCGCTCTCGATCGTCGACAACCGGTGCGCGATCACGATCGTGGTGCGACCGGCCATCAGCGCCTCGAGCGCGGCCTGCACGTGGCGCTCGGACTCGTTGTCGAGCGCGGCGGTCGCCTCGTCGAGGATCAGGATCGGTGCGTCCTTCAGCAGCGCACGCGCGATCGCGATGCGCTGGCGCTGGCCGCCGGAGAGCAGCATGCCGTCGTCACCGACCAGCGTGTCCAGGCCCTGCGGCAGGCGCTCGGTGAACTCCAGCACGTGCGCCGCGCGCGCCGCCGCCAGTATGGCCGTCTCGCTGCGCCCGGCCAGTTCACCATAGGCGATGTTGTTGCGGATCGTGTCGTTGAACAGCGTGACCTGCTGGCCGACCAGCGCGATCTGCGCGCGCAGGTTCGCCAACCGGTACGCGCGGATGTCCATGCCGTCGAGCAGGATCTCGCCGTGCCCGTAAGGATGGAAGCGCGTCAGCAACCCCACCAGCGTCGACTTGCCGCCGCCGGAACGCCCCACCAGCGCGAGCGTCTCGCCGGGGCGCACCGTGAACCCGACATCCGACAGCACCGGCTCCGCGTCGGGGGCGTACGCGAAGCGCAACCCGCGCACCGTGATCTCGCCGCGCGCGCGCTCCACGGTGAAGGTGCCCGCGTCGGGTTCAGGCTGCATGTCCAGCTGGCGGAAGATGTCCTCGGCCGCCGCCAGACCGCGCTGCACCGTGCTGCTGACCTCGCTCAGCTGGCGGATCGGCTTGGCGAGCATGCCGGCGGCGACCAGGAACGCGGTGAACTGCCCGCCGCTCAGCTGCCCCAGCACCGCGGGGTCCAGCGCCAGCCACACCAGCAGCGCCATCGCCAGTCCGACCAGCAACTGGATGGTGACCGGACCGAAGGCATCCGCCAGCGCGAGCTTCATCTGCTGACGGCGGTTGTAGTCGCTGGCCTGCCGGAAACGCCCGCGCTCGAAGTCCTTGCCGCCGAACATGCGCACCACGCGGTAGCCGCCGATCGCCTCCCCCGCCACGTGCGTGACGTTGCCCATCGCGCGCTGGATCCTGCGGCTGATGGTACGGAAACGCCGGCTCACCAGGTACACCACCAGCGCGATCAGCGGCGCCACCAGCACGAACACCAGCGACAGCCGCCAGTTCAGGTAGAAGATGTAGAACAGCAGCCCGATCACGAACGCGCCCTCGCGCAGGATCACGGTCACCGCCTTGGTCGCGGCGCCGGTGACCTGCTCGACGTTGAACGTGATCTTGGAGATCAGCACGCCCGCGGGGCTGGCGTCGAACCACGCGCCCGGCGCATCGAGCATATGCTCGAACAGTCCGGTGCGCAGCCGGTGCACGAGAATGCTCGCCGTGTACTGCAGACAGTAGTTGCCGAGCACGAAACCGATGCCGCGCAGCACCATCACCGCGATCATCGCCAGCGGGATCAGCACACGCGCGCGCGTGATGTCGATGCCCTGGCCGAACAGCGCGCCGACGCTGCGCGCCACGATCCCCGACTCGAGGTTCGCGGCGCCGCCCACCGCATCGACGATGAACTGCGTGAGGTCGGCGAGCAGCACCTGCGCGCCCGAGTACAGCGCGAAACCCGCCACGCTGGCGACGAACAGCGGCCAGTACGGCACCACGTACGCCAGCAGTCGCGCGTAGATCCGCAGGTCTCCCGGCCGCGCGCCACCCGTGCCCATCGTCGCCGGCGGCGGCCTCAGCCGCCGCCTTCCTCCGGCAGCCGGGTCGTGATGCGCAGACGCGAGAAACCGCTGCGGCCCGCGGCGTCCATCGCGCGCACCACGAGCTCGTGCGCCGCCGCGGCGTCGGCCGTGATCACCAGCGGGCGCTTCGCATCGCCGCCGCTGGCCTCGCCGAGCGCGGCCATGATCGTCTCGATGCGCGCGTTCACCAGCGCGCGCCCGTTCAGCGCCATCGCGCCCGAGGCGGCAACCACCAGTTCCAGTTCCTCGTCACGCGCCGGTTCCGGGGTGCCGCGGGCCTCCGGCAGCGTGAGCTGCAGGTGCGCCTCGCGAGTGAACGTGGTCGACACCATGAAGAAGATCAGCATCAGGAACACCACGTCGACCAGCGGCGTGATGTCGATGCCGGATTCGACGCGCGGCTTGCGGTGGAACTTCACGTGGCGGGCTTCTCGCGCAGGTCGACCGGACGTCCGCCGTGCACCGCATCGACCAGCTTGATCGCCTCCTGCTCCAGCCCGACCACGATGGTGTCGACACGGCGCAGGAAATGGCGGTGCAGGATCAGCGCCGGGATCGCGATGATCAGGCCGGCCGCGGTGGTGATCAGCGCCTTCGAGATACCTCCGGCGAGCAGCTCCGCGTTGCCGGTGCCGTGCAGCATCACGTCGGAGAAGACCTGGATCATGCCGAGCACGGTGCCCAGCAGCCCGAGCAGCGGCTCGATGGCGGCGATCGTGCCCAGCGTGTTCAGGTAGCGTTCGAGCTCGTGGATCACGTGGCCGGCGGCCTCCTCGATGCTCTCCTTCATGACGTCGCGGCCGGCGTGCGCGTTCGCCAGGCCCGCGGCGAGGATCGCGCCGAGCGGCGAGGACTCCTTCAGCGCGCGCAGCCGATCCGGGGACAGCTCGTTGCGGCGGATCAGCTGCCAGACTTCGGCCAGCGTGTTGGCGGGCACCACCTTGCGGTAGTCCAGCGTCCACCAGCGCTCGATGCCGATCGCCAGCGCCACGATCGAACCGAGCAGGATCGGCAGCATGACCCAGCCGCCAGCGACGATGATCTCGAGCAAGTGCCGCTCCTTACGCGCACCCGTGCGCGCACGCATTGTAGCGGCGTTTGCCGGGACTGTCGCAAAGGCCTTCCCGACCCCTGCGGGCCGGCGCAAAACCGGCGACACCGCCACGGGCTTTCGCGGCAGCGTCCGCAGCGCCCCCCCAATCCCGCGTGGCGGCAGCGCGCACGCTCGTCCATAATCCGCGTCCCCCAGCGAGGCGGCCCGTTTCCGATGTGGTTCAAGAATCTGCGTATCTACCGTCTGACCGACGCACTGCCTTGCCCGGCGGCCGAACTCGGCGAGCGCCTGCAGGCCGCGGCGTTCGTCCCGTGCGCGGGAATGGACACCCGCCGCACCGGCTGGGTGTCACCGATGGGGCCGGCTGCCACGCACCTCGTGCACAGCGTCACCGGCTTCCATCTGGTGTGCGCACGCACGCAGCAGAAGCTGCTGCCGCCGGCGGCGATCCGCGAGGTGCTCGACGAGAAGATCCTCGAGATCGAGAACGCCGAGGGCCGCAAGCTGCACAAGCGCGAGCGCGCGAACCTGAAGGACGAGGTCATACAGACGTTGTTGCCGCGCGCGCTGACGCGCTCGCAACTCACGTTCGCGTTCCTGGCGGAAGCACGCGGGCTGCTGCTGATCGATTCGCCGACCCCGGCGCGCGCCGAGGACCTGCTGAACCTGCTGCGCGACAGCCTGGGGCGCCTGCCCGTGCGTCCGCTGGTGCCGCAGCACAACCCGGTCGAGATCATGACGCGCTGGCTCGGCGGCACAAGGCTGCCCGCCGGCCTGCGGCTCGGGCAGCACTGCGACCTGCGCGATCCGCTGAACGCGGCGAACGTGGTGCGCTGCCGCCAGCAGGATCTGGCGACCCGCGAGGTGCGCGAACACCTCGACGCCGGCAAGCAGGTCGGCGCGCTCGGGCTGGACTGGAAGGAGCGTATCGGCTTCGTGCTGGCCGAGGATATGGCCGTGAAGGCGATCAAGTACCCCGAGATCGTGCGCAACGAATCCGGCATCGACCCGGAACTCGACGCCGCGGCGCGTTTCGACGCGGACTTCGCCTTGATGTCGCTGGAACTCGACCAGCTGGCCGCGACGCTGATCGGGATCTTCGGCGAGGAGACCCGCAACCCCTGAGTAGGTTCGGCCTGCGGCCGAACAAACGTCCGCGTAGGTTCGGCCTGCGGCCGAACAAATGTCCGGGCACAGCCCGGACCGCGATGCCCGCAGGCTCGGCCTGCGGCCGAACCGGGTGTCGCTGAAAGCAACGAGGCGTGCGGCGAAGCGGGAGGGGAAGGAATCAGGTAACGATACGGACGAAAACGACGACGGCTCCGGCGAGCGCGAACACGGACACCGCGAGCAGCAGCCACTCGGCGCCGTTGAAACGCTCGCTGCGCGCTAACTCCTGCCACCAGGCGGACTGGTCACGACGGCCGCTCATCGGTCTCCTGCTCATGCGGACTGCGGGAATCCGCAGCCTCGACGGACCGACTATATCACCGGCCCTCCGGACGTGGCCGGCGGGTCACCGTGAATAATGCCGGCGCTCAATAGCTGGTCGGCAGCTTGCCGTTGATGATGATGTTCTTGCCTTCGAAGGCGATGTATTCGCCGATCGCCAGGTCCTTCAGGATGCGCGCGACCATCTCGCGCGAGGCACCGACGCGGTCGGCGATGTCCTGCTGCGTCAGGCGCTCCTCGATGTAGAGCTTGTCCCCGCGCGGCTCGGCCAGCGTCATCAGCACCTTGGTCACGCGGCCGTAGACGTCCTGCAGCGCCAGGCTCTTCACGTTCTCGGTCAGCTTGCGCACGCGCCGCGTGAGGTTGCGGATCAGCGTCTGCGCGATGTTCGGGTGGCGGTCCATGATCGCGTGGAACTCGTCCTTGAACATGATCGTGAAGGTCGACTTCTCGAGCGTGCGCACGGATGCGGAACGGCGGTCGTCGTCGAGCAGCGCCAGTTCGCCGAAATAATCTCCCGGCCCCAGCGTGTTCATGATGTATTCCTTGCCGTTCTTGTCGCTGCAGTAGACCTTCACGCGACCGCTCTCGATCACGTACAGCGAATCGGCGAAGTCGTTCTCGTTGATCACGACCGTGTTGCGCGGGTAGTTGCGGGTCACGCAGGAACTCTCCAGCGCCGAGAGTTCGTCCTCCGACAGACCCGCGAAAATCTCCACTTGCGATAGCATCGACATGCGAGATTGCCCTCCGGCCGCACGCAGTTCCACAACGCCCCGTGAACGCGGGAACTATAGCACAAGGGCGTCGCGCACCGGCACGCCGGGCATGACTCCCGGCACCCGTTTTGCTAAGCTCGCGCGCTCAGGGACACCCCGGGACCACCACCGTGCTGATCGTCTACGGCATTGCCAGCTGCGACACCGTCGCCGCGGCGCGACGCTGGCTGCGCGAACACGGGATCGAACACGAGTTCCACGATCTGCGCCGCGAACACGTCGATGCGCGCACCATCGAGGGCTGGCTCGCGGCGTTCGGCCGCGAGCGGTTGGTCAACCGTGCGAGCGCCACCTGGCGCCTGCTCGACCAGGCGCAGCGGCGGCAGGTCGAATCAGGCAACCCGGTGCCCGTGCTGCTCGCCAACCCGACGCTGCTGAAGCGCCCGGTGCTGGTCGACGGCGCCGCCCTGAGCTGCGGATTCGACCCGGCGGAATACGAGCGCCTGTTCGTCCGCGGCTGACAACCCGTTGTTCCCGGAGACCCGACGCTCATGACAGAGTCGCTGTTCGCACTCGGACTCGGCACCGGCACGCGCGCCACGCGCGGCGGCTGGCTCGAGGTGTTCTATCCCGCTCCGCTGCGTGGGGTCGCACCGGCGATCGCCGCGACACTCGGCACGTACTGCGGCTACGCCGGCGGCAACGCCGTGCTGGAACCTCCGGCGAGCGCGCTGCGGGCACTGGCAGGCGCATTGAACGACGCAGGCGCCGCGGCGCAGGCCGAAATCGCCCGGGCGCTCTCGGCCAACGCCGCCGACGCCGTGATCACGGTGCTCGCCACCGACGCGGCGCCGGCCAGCGTGCCGGAGGCCTACCTGAAGCTGCACCTGCTGTCGCACCGGCTGTGCCGCCCCCACGAACAGAAGCTCGACGGGCTGTTCGCCGTGCTGCCGAACGTCGCCTGGACCAGCGAGGGCGCCATCGAACTCGCCGAACTGCCCCGGCGCCAGCTGGCGGCGCGCACCGCCGGCCGCACGCTGACGGTGCACGGCGTCGACAAGTTCCCGCGCATGAGCGACTACGTGGTCCCATCGGGCGTGCGCATCGCGGACGGCGCACGCGTGCGCCTCGGCGCCTACCTCGGCGAGGGCACCACCGTGATGCACGAGGGCTTCGTGAACTTCAACGCCGGCACCGAAGGACCGGGCATGGTCGAGGGCCGCATTTCGGCCGGCGTGTTCGTCGGCGCCGGCTCCGACCTCGGCGGCGGCTGCTCGACCATGGGTACCCTGTCGGGCGGCAACAAGACCGTGATCGCGGTGGGCCGCGAGTGCCTGATCGGCGCCAACGCCGGCATCGGCATCTCGCTCGGCGATCGCTGCACGATCGAGGCCGGACTCTTCATCACCGCCGGAGCGCGGGTCACCGTGATCGACGATACCGGCGCCACGGTCAGGACGGTGCGGGCGCGCGAGCTCAGCGGCGGCAGCGACATGCTGTTCCGGCGCAACTCGCTGAGCGGCGCGATCGAGTGCCTCAGCAACCGCGCCGCGATCGAGCTGAACGCCGCGCTGCACGCGAACGACTGAGCATGGACGCCGCCGCGTGGCCCTCGCCGACGCTCGCACTGGCCGCCGAGCTGATCGCGCGCGCCTCGATCACGCCCGACGACGCCGGCTGCCAGCAGCTGCTCGCGGCGCGCCTCGAGGCCTGCGGCTTCCGTTGCACGCGGTTGCGTTACGGCGAGGTCCAGAACCTCTGGGCCGAGTGCGGCAGCGGCGGCCCGCTGCTGGTGTTCGCCGGCCACACCGACGTGGTGCCGCCCGGCGACCGCGCGGCGTGGACGCATCCGCCGTTCGCCCCGCTGCTGCGCGAGGGCATGCTGTACGGTCGCGGCGCCGCCGACATGAAAGGCAGCCTCGCGGCGATGGTCACGGCCTGCGAGCGGCTGCTCGCAGGCGGCGCGCCCGCGGGTCGCATCGCGTTCCTGCTGACCAGCGACGAGGAAGGCCCGGCCGTCGACGGCACGCGGCGGGTGGTCGAATGGCTGCGCGAGCGCGGCGAACGCATCGACTGGTGCATCGTCGGCGAACCCTCGAGCAGCCGCAGTCCCGGTGACACGCTGCGCGTCGGGCGGCGCGGCTCGCTCGGCGCCGAACTCGTGGTGCGCGGCGTGCAGGGGCACGTGGCATATCCCGAGCGCGCGCGCAATCCGGTGCACCAGGCGCTGGCGGCGCTGGCGGAACTCGCCGCGACGCGCTGGGACGAAGGCAACGCGCATTTTCCGCCCACCTCGCTGCAGATCTCGGATATCCACGCCGGCAACGGCGCGACCAACGTGATCCCCGGTGAACTGCGCGTGCTGTTCAACCTGCGCTTCGGCACCGCCTCCGACGCCGACGCACTGATGCGCCGCATCGGGGAGCTCTTCACGCGCCACGCACTCGAGCACGAGCTCGTCTGGCACCGCCACGGCGAACCGTTCCTCACCGCCGGCGGCGAACTGCTCACGGCCGCGACCGAGGCGATCGTCGCCAGCGGCGCGCCACCCCCGGAACTCTCCACCGGCGGCGGCACCTCGGACGGACGCTTCATCGCACCACTGGGCTGCCAGGTGATCGAACTCGGCCCCTGCAACGCGACCATCCACAAGGTGGACGAATGCGTGGGCGCCGCCGAACTCGACGCGCTGAGCGCACTCTACGAGGCGATCATGCGCCGTCTGGGCCTGGGCGGTAACTCCTGAGCGCGTAGACGTCGAAACGCGTGCTGCGGCCCTCGATCGCGTGCGTGGGCCGCGGTCCGGGCAGTGGCGGCGCGCGCCGCGGGCGCTTGACGACCACCCGGTGGCGCGCCAGTGCGAGCGCCGCCGCGAGCAGCTCGCCGGCATCGGCGTCATCGCCCACCAGCCCGTGGAACAGCCGCATCTGCTTGCGTACCGCCGCGCTGCCCTCGCGCTCGGGGAACATCGGGTCGAGCAGCACCGCGTCCGGCACCGCAGCGCTCCAGCCGCGCAGCAGCGCGCGCGCATCGCCGGCGAGCAGGCGCAGCCGCCCGGCCAACGCCCGCACCCGTGCATCCCCGCTCGCCGCCGCACGCGCGAGGGCGTCGGCCAGCAGCAGGCACACCACCGGCTGGCGCTCGATCATCGTGACCTCGCATCCCAGCGCCGCCAGCACCGCACTGTCGCGCCCCCAGCCGGCGGTGGCATCGACCACGACGAGTCCGCGTCGCGCGCCCACGCCGAGCGCGCGCGCGAGGTCCTCGCTGCGCGCTCCGGCGTGGCGCAGACGGTGCAGCAGCGCGGGATCGGCGAAATCGGCACGTACCGGCGTGAGGCGGCTCGCGCCGCCCTGCGCGAGTGCGAGACCTTCGCCGCCGACCAGCAGCACCGGCCGCTGCTGCACCACACGTGCGCGCCAGTCGCCGCCGCCAGCTGGCAGCAACTCGCAGCCCAGTTCGCGCGCGAGCGCCACTGCCCGCTCTGCGGCGGCCTCGTCGAGTGCCACCACGACCGGCGTCGACTGCCCGGGCAGCGCGGGATCGCTCATCGATGCAACCGCTGCGACCGGGACAGCGCCTCTTCCGCTGTAGTACGCTTGCCGTCGATCATTCCGCTGTTCCGAAGGCCGTTCCGTGACGCTGCAACCCACCGCCTCCCGCCTCGCCGGCACAGTCGCCGGACTCGCGCTCGCACTCGCCGGCTGCGCGGGTTACGAGTACAAGCTGAACGAGCGTACGGTGTTCGAGGGACCGCGCCCGTTCACCGATTACGCGATCGCCGACGAGGCACTGCGCGAGTGCGTGGCCCAAGCGATCGCGGACCAGCGTATCACGCGTGCCGACGCGCTCGAGGATCTCAACTGCGCGCACGCCGGGATCGGCAGCGTGGCAGGACTGGAGGAGTTCACCGGGTTGCGCCGCGTGCGGCTCGACGACAACGCACTCGCCGACCTCGCCCCGCTGCACGGATTGCGCGCGCTGGAACTGCTGCAGGTGCGCGGCAACCGCCTGCGCAGCCTCGATACCGCGCTCTGCCGGGGTACCCCGAAGAAGATCGCACTCGCGCGCAACGAGCAGCTCGACTGCGCCACGGTCGACCGGCTGCGCGCCTGCGGCGCGACGATCGTGGACCTGCCCGCGCACTGTACTGCCGGCGCGCGCTGAGGCGCGCCGCGGCGCGTTCAGTCGCAGTTCTCGCGCAGGAAGGCTTCCGAGTCCGCGATCATGCCTTCGCGCTCCTCGTCGGCATAGCGCTGGTAGCTGCCGTCCTCGCGCTCGTAGACCGCCGCCGGGCGGGCGCGCAGCCGTTCGACGATCGCGCGTGCGTTGGCGCACTGCACGCGCATCTGTTCGGCATGCTCGCGCAGCGCCGCGGCGTTCTTCGCCGTGCCCCCGGCATCGGGCTGCGACGCCGGTGAGGCCGCTGCGGTGCCGGAACGCGCGGGAGCGGGAGCGGGCGCGGCCGACGGTTCGCGCCGCAGTTGCATGCGAGTGGCCTCGTGGCCCGGCGGCGGCTGCGCCGAATAGTGCACGTTGCCATCGGCGTCGACCCAGCGATACGCCTCGCCCGCCCACGCCGGCGCCGTTGCCAGCCATGCCGCCCACACCAGCCTGCGCCACGCCACCCCAGCCATCGCACCGACTCCTGCTCAGCCCGTTGCCTCATTAAAGACCAAAAGCGCGGCGTCCGCCGCCGCCGGCGAGGCATCCAGCAGCCGGCTGCGCAGCCACGCGCCGCCGTCGGGCGTGTTCAGCACCACCCCGAGTCCGCCCGGACTCGCGAAACGCAGGCAGCGCACGGCACCGTCGAAGGCATCGGGCGGTGCACGCCGCAGCGCTCCCAGCGCCTCGAGCACGTGCCCGGCGTCGAAATCGAAGCAACGCTCGAACTCCCGCGCTTCGCCGTGGCGCGGGCAGAGCGCCGCGTCCAGCGCGAGCAGCCGTGCGACGCACTCGCACTCCCGCACGTCGAGTCGCGGCGCGATGAAGCCGAGCACCGTCTCGCGCACCACCGCGTGCGCGCGCGCGTGGTCCGCGAGCAGCGCCACGTAGATACTGGCGCGCTGCTCGTAGACCTGCATGCGGTCGGCCGGATCCAGCCCCGGCAGCGCGTCCCGGAACGCGAGCAGCAAGGCATCGAGCACCGCGCGCAGCAGGCGGCCGACGGGCACCTCGCCGCCCAGCGCGAGTTCGCGCGCAGTGCAGGCGATGACCTGCCCGCTCAGCAGCAGCGTGTGCGCGGCGATCAGGAAATAGCCCTCCTCGCCCTCGGCGCGATCGAAGGTGTGGCAACCGACCACGTATTCCCCGCGGGCCTTGCCGTAGCCGGCAACCGGCAGCGTCTCGATGCGGTACTCGGCGCGCCGCGCGTGGAACTCGGTGCCCGGCAACAGCGTATAGCCGAAGATGTTGATATGCGGGAACTTGCCGAGCAGCAGGTCGAGGTTGCGCTCGAAGCTCGCCAGATCGTCGCCCGGCAACCCCCAGATCAGTTCGGCCGAGACCGGGATGCCGGCCTCGGCCATGCGTTGCGCGATCGGCTCGTACTCGTTGGCCGCCATGTTCTGGCGATGGCACAACTCGAGCGCGCGTGGCGTCAGCGTCTGCAACGCCAGCTGGTAGAACGGCAGCAGGCCGTGGCGGTGCAGCAGCAGCACGATTTCCTGCACGCGCGGGCTGTGCTTCTTCGACCACGAGGTCGCGAAGGTGCGCGGCAACCCGTAGCGCTGCTTCAGCTCGCAGATCAGGCGGGTCTTCTCCAGATCGTCGCGCAAGGCGCCGAAGTTCGAATCGGCGAGCCAGATGTTCGGGATGCCGGCCCGCACGATGCGCTCCCAGTCGCGGCGCAGGCGCTCGAGCGGAAAGCCGAGCATCTTCGTGCCGATGGCGCCGGTGCCCCATTCGCAGAACGCGCAGCGATACGGGCAGCCGCGCGTGGTCTCGTAGGTCACGGCATCGTAGAGCGCTTGCCCGTCGGCACCGACCAGCTCGATCACGTCGAACGGCGAGGGAATACGCGCCAGGTCCTGCTGGCGCTCGCGCGGCGGCGTGCGCCGCACCGAGCCGTCCGCGCCGAGCCATGCGATGCCGGGGACGCGCGCCCACCCGGCACGCGGCGCATCGAGCAGTTCCTGGAACGTCGCCTCGCCCTCGCCGAGCACGATCACATCGATGGGATCGATGCCGAGGTAGTCCTCGGCCTGCTGCACGTGCGGCCCGCCGCCGACGATCGCCACCTCCGGTGCGGCGGCGTGCAGCGCACGCACGAGTTCGAGGAATTCGGCGGCGTTCCAGGTGTAGAAACCGATGCCGACCACCGGCTCGAGGCCGCCGGCCAGCGCCGCGCGGGCCGCGGCGGCGAACGCCTGCAGCTGCTCCGCGATCCAGCGCCCGACGTCGGCGCGATCACGGAAGTGGATCTGCCGGAAATCGATCGCCTCCGGCGCCGCTCCCCATGCGCGGTACCACGCGATCAGGCCACCGGTCGCGGTCGGGGCGGCGTGGAACTGCTCGGAATCGAGGCTGAACAGCCAGACCGGACGCCGGATGCCGCCGCCATGGGCGACATCCGCAACGCGCACCGCGTTCACGACCGGGGCGTCGACCTGCCTCAGGCGCCGCGCCCCAGCACCGCGTGCACCGCGGCCGCCAGCGCGTCGATGTTGGCGGGCGTGACGCCGGCCAGGTTGATCCGCGTCGATTCCATCATGTAGACGGCGTACTCCTCGCGCAGCCGCTGCACCTGATCGGGCGTGATACCGAAGTAGGAAAACATGCCCTTCTGACGACGGATGAAATCGAAGTCGATCCCGGCCGCATTGCCCGCCAGTCGCTCGGCGAGCAGCACGCGCATCGCGTTGATGCGCCCGCGCACGTCGGCGAGTTCCTCCAGCCAGTCGCTGCGCAGCGTCGCATCGCCGAGGATGTGCGCGACCACCGCCGCGCCGTGCGCGGGCGGCATCGACCAGATCTGGCGCGCGGCCGCCATCGCCTGCGTCTGCACCGCCTCGGCCTGTGCGGCGGTGGCGGTGAGGAAATACACGGCGCCCACCCGCTCGCGATACAGCCCGAAGTTCTTCGAGCACGAGGTGGCGATCACCGCCTCGGGCACGGCCGCGAGCAGGTGGCGGACGCCCGCAACGTCCTCGTCGACGCCGTCGGCGAGGCCCTGGTAGGCGATGTCGACGTACGGCGTGAAACCGTTCGCGAGCGCCAGCGCGGTGACCTCGCGCCACTGGTCCAGCGAGAGATCGGCGCCGGTCGGGTTGTGGCAGCAGCCGTGCAGCAGCACCACGTCGCCCGCGCCCACCTCGGCCAGCGCACCCATCATGGCGTCGAAATCAACGCCGTGCGTGCGCGGGTCGTAGTACGGGTACTCGGCCAGCCGCAGCCCGCTGCCGCCGATCAGCGGCACGTGATTCGCCCAGGTCGGGGCGCTGACCCACACCGTCGCCTCGGGACGCGCGCGCCGGATCACCTCGGCACCGATGCGCAGCGCCCCGCAGCCTCCCGTCGTCTGCAGCCCGCGCACGCGCCCTTCGGCGCTCACGCGGTCGTCGGTGCCGAGCAGCAGACCGAGCAGCCGCTCGTTGAACGACGGATCGCCGGCGATGCCGAGGTAAGTCTTGCTCGTCTCGGTCACCAGCAGGTGACGCTCGGCATCGTTGACCGCGCGCATGATCGGCGTGCGGCCGAGTTCGTCCTGGTAGACCCCGACGCCGAGATCGATCTTGTGCGGGCGCGGATCCGCGCGGTACGCGGCGAGCATGCCGAGGATCGGGTCGGCCTCGAGGCGGGGCAACTGCTGGAACATGGGGTCTCCGGGGAATCGGTGGTCGCACGGGCGAGCGGCGATTGTGACGTTCCAGCGCGCGCGCGTCGAGGGCGCCCAAGCTGCTGTATCACCGACACTCCCGCGCCAACCACCTCTCCTTGCCGGTTACTGACGTGCAATGGGTCCGGGTTCGGGTTCGGGTTCGGGTTCGCGGCCCGTCGGGAAGGAAGGGCAGCCACCCTCCCTTCCCGGATTGCCAACCTAGAACTGGTAGCTCACTTTCGCGTAATAGAATCCCCCGTTGACACCAGCCGGAGCCGTGGTCGGATATTTGGATCCCAGAATGAAATCCCAGGGATTGCGCTCCGGGTCGCTGTCGAAGACGTTCTGGGCGCCGAGCACGACTTCCATGTTCTCGGTAACCCTGAAACCGGACTCCACATCGACCGTGATCTGCCTGCCCGCATCGATCGGAAGACCCGCGCTGTTGACATGCAACTCGGTGAAGGGTCCGTAATAATTGACGCGCACCAGTGCTCGCCAGAAGTCGGCTTCGTGGGTGAACGCGACATTCCCCCGGACCTCCGGATTATTTTCCTCCAACTGGGTAACCCTTCCCGCGCTCAGCAGTTCGTTCGGATCGTTGGGATCGTAGGAGGTCACCTTGGTATCGGTCCAGTTGGCGGTCAGGCTCAGGTTGCTGACTCCGGACCATAGTTCCAGCGGAATCGAGACCACCAGATCGACCCCCTCGGTTTCCGAATCGAAATCATTGGTCAGGAAACTGAAGGTCCCCAACCCGGCCGCCGCCTGATACCCCTCGGCGACCAAGGCGTCACGGGTGGCATCATCCAGTGCGATGCTGCCGGAATCGGTAAATCGATCCTGCATTTCGATGAAGTAATAATCGAGAGTGATCTTGGCGAAGTCGCCCTCATAGACGAAACCAAAAGTAAAGCTTTCGGAGGTTTCGGGTTTCAGCTGCTTGCCGCCGAAGAGTGCCGCGACCTGACTGGTCGGAGGAACAACGCCGGACTCCACCAAGCTCCCCTCGGGCGTCAACTCGGTCGTCAAGGCGCTGTTGTTCTGCTGCCCGGGCGTGGGTGCGTGAAAACCGGTCGAGAAGGTCGAACGGACGCCCAATTCATCCGTGACTCGATAAAGACCGGCGATCTTGTAAGTCGTCTCGGACCCGAAATCACTGAAGTCCTCGTAGCGTACTGCCGTCCCCAGCACCAATGCCTCGGTCACATCGGCTTCCAGGTCCAGATAGAGAGAGGTATTCTTCCGCGAAAACACACCGGCCACCTGGGGAGAATACCCCGGGTAGGCTTCGGCGCCGATCAGGAATCCCTGCCCGGCCAATGGCCCTGCCTGAAAGGATTCCGGGGACCCGGTCTTGATTTCGAATTCCTCGTCGTGCCACTCGAAACCGCCCGCCACGTTCAGTGGTGAATGGAATATGCCGACGTCGAACTCCTTGCTCAGGTCGATATTGAAGATCTTCTCGAACTGGATCTTGTCGCCGACATCAGGAAAGGTAGTGGGCGACAACGCCCCCATGCTCGGATTGACCACGTTGTCCAGGAAGAAGGACATACGGCTGCGGCCACTTCCCAAACTGACGTCGTAATCGACATCCCCACTCGTAGTCCCGCGGACACCGACGGTTCCCGAGATGTCGGCGACATCGACGCCGAAAGTCGGCGTGTATCCGCCAGGGAACATCTCCTGGAAGTTGAAACACTCGGCAGACGCAGTCGCCGCGGCAAGGGCCTCGCGGTGGCCGGGCGAACCGACGGCGATCATGGGGCAGTCGTCGATTCCGTTGCTGGGGTCCATGTCCCCGATCAGGTAATTGTTGTCGGCATCGGTGAATACACCGAAGCGATCGACCGGGTTCCGGTAGAAGAAATCGAGCGCTACCTTCCGCTTGGAGAAGTTGCCGAATGCATACAGTTCCCGATCCGGCCCGGCATCCACGCTCAGGTTCACGAATGTCTTGAGATCGTCGTCAATATCGGCGGTGCCAAAGCGCGTCGCGGGGTCCGGAACGCGGTCGTACCCTTGCGCCTGCAGCGACGCAGCGTCAGCGCGCTGCACGCCGCGGTCGGTCATATCGCTCTCACGATACTCCCCGCTGAACCGGACGAATCCGTCGCCATCACCCAGTGGCATGCCCCAGGTGCCAGCGACCTGGTACGTGTCCCCGTCACCCTCATAGGTACTTCCCAGCTTGGCCTCGACGCGCCCCCCGTCCGGGTCGTCATTGAGGATGAAGTTGATCACACCCGCCACGGCGTCGGCTCCATACTGGGCCGCGGCGCCGTCGCGCAGGACCTGCACTTCCTTCAGAGCGATGGTCGGTATGGATGAGATGTCCGGCCCCTGCGACCCGTCGGTGATGCCTCCGGAAAACGCAGGAATATCGGCGCCGCGATGGCGACGCTTCCCATTGACCAGTATCAGCGTGTGATCGGGCGACAGGCCTCGCAAGGTGGCGGGCCTCATTGCGGTGGACGTACCGCTGATTGTGTGGTCGTTCACGTTGAGGGACGGCACCGTGTTGCGCAACAGATCCGTCATGTCCGGACTGCCCTGCCGCGCCAGCTGATCCGCCCCGATGAAGTCCACTGGCGCCGGCACATCCACGGCGGAACCGGTCTTGCGGCGCGAACCCGTCACCATCACCTCTTCGATTTCGGCCCCCTTGTCGTCGGTCACCGTCGGTTGTTGTTGCGCCTGGATCGGCAGCGCGGTGAGCGACAACCCGGCCACCGCCAGGAACAGCAACTTGTGCCTGAAGCCCTCGAAACGGTGGTTCGGACGACCGAGAACGCACCTTTTATCGTTGACGCTCCGCATGCTCATTATCCCTCTTGTTACATTTGTGTTGTGTCGCACCGGATCGAATGCCAGACCCTCCAGAAGCCCGGGAACGATCGTGCTGAATGTATACAGTATTCACACACCAGGGTCAAGCCTTTTGCACAACTCGTTTCCGGGCCTGAAGTCTCATCGTAATACGATGTTTTATAAGTATTTTATTTGCTGCAGCCAGCATGAGATCACGGCGCTCGCAGGGCTTCCTTCTCCTTGCGCCGGGATCTGGTCTCCCGGTGACAAAGTCTGTTTCAGGTCGTTGCGGACGGCGACCACTGCGTCGCGAATGCCAGTCATGGCGAGCAGAATCGACGCTGCCCGCACCCAATTGATGCCTGTAACAGGCTGTTTTATATGCGCATTGCGTCGCGGCGTTGCCGATGTCGGCGGAGCAGGCAACCATCGTCGAGCCAGCCCGGATTGCTTCGCGTAATCCCGCCCGTGTCAAACGAAAAATCTTGACATTGCACAAAAATGTATGCTGTATACATGTTGGCGACGGAATTTCGCTGCGGGGGTTGTTCCGCGTGCGGGCTACCCGTCCGTGTGCGCCACCCGCGACCGGGCGAAGCGCTGCCGTCACGCTAACAACAAGTAATGGAAATCGAACCATGCCGACGCCCGAACTGACACTCTCCCACTGGGTATTCCTGGCGGTCGTGGTGCTGATCTTCGTCACCATCGGTTTTCGCAGGGGCGTCATCATCCCGTCCATCGCGGGGATCATCGTCCTTGGTCTGCTGTCGGACCATGCCGATCCCGGCGCACTGAACCGGGTCATATTCGCGGCCCAGGTCGTGTTCAGGGCGCTGTTGAACGCGGGAACCGAACTGTTCCCGATCATGCTGGTCATCGCCACGATGGTTGCGATGCTGAACTCGCTGAAAGCCATAGGCGCGGACCAGTTGATGATCGCACCGCTGCAGAAGTTCATGGTCGGGCCGCGGTCGGCGTTCCTCGTGCTGGCGATCGCGATGTACCTCGCCGCGGCGTTCTTCTGGCCCACGCCGGCGGTCGCGCTGGTTGGTACCGTGCTGATCCCGGTAGCGCTGCGGGTAGGACTGCCGGCGGTCGCAGCCGCCGTCGCAGTCAACCTGTCGGGGCACGGCATGGCGCTCTCCGCGGACCCCGTCATTCAGGGGGCGACGCGCCTGACCTCGGAAGCAGCCCAGATCGATACGAACGATCTGCTGCCCTATACGATCCTGTTCTCCGCCGTCTGCGGGCTGGTCGCGTTCGCGATCGCGGGCTTCGGCATCCGGCGAGACATGCGTTCGGGCAAATTGCAGGCGGCGGTGATCGAAGCGACCGCGACTCCGGTCACCGCCGATCCGCAACACGGCACCACCTCGGGCGCGCGGGCGCTGGCCATCGTGGTGCCGATCCTGCTGATCGGGATCGTCTCCCTGATGGTCTATCGCGCCATTTTCAGCCCCGCCACCGCGATCCGCGGCGGCGACGCCACGGCGCTGCTCGGCGGGACTGCCGCGCTGCTGCTGATCGCTTCCACGCTCACCGCGCGCGGTATCGGTGCCCTCGACGAGATCACGACGCACATCCGCGAGGGCTTCTACTTCGCGATCAGGATCTTCGCCCCCATGATCCCGATCGCGGGTTTCTTCTTTCTCGGCAACCCCGAGCATGCGGAGATCGTCATGGGCGAGGGAACACCGGGATTCCTGTTCGATGTCGGCAGCTACGTCGGCGCCCACCTCGACGGCAACGTGCTGATGATGGCTTTCGGCATGAGCGCCGTCGCGCTGCTGGCGGGAGTCGACGGCTCCGGCTTCTCGGGGCTGCCGCTGATCGGCTCGCTGGCCGGCGCACTCGCGGCGGCGGGCAACGTTGACCCGGTGGTGCTGGCGGCGTTGGGGCAGGTGGTGACGATTTTCACCGGCGGCGGCACGCTGGTCGCCTGGGCTTTCGGTCTGGCCGCCGATGCAGGTATAGCGGGTATCACGCCCGCGGAGCTGGTCAGGCGCAATTTCGTGCCCGTGCTGGCTGGCATGGTGACGATCACCGTGCTGGCCTCCTTCATGATGCGCTGACCAGTGCCACGGGGTCGCCACGTGACACATCGCCCGGCCGCTGGCCGCCGGACCACGACACGGCCCCGGCGATGATCGAGGGTCTGATCACCGAACTCCATACGACGCTGGCGATGGTCAGCTGGCAGGGGCTGCTGCTGGGAACGCTGGCCGTGTTCGCCGGGGCGCTCATCCAGGGTGCCACCGGGATCGGTTTCGGCATGATCGCCGCACCGGTGCTGATGATGATCGATCCGCTGTTCGTTCCCGGCACGCCGCTGGCTCTTTCGGTACTGGTGTCGCTGCTGATCTCGGTGCGCGAATGGCGTTCGATCGACTGGCCCGGCATTTCGACCGCTCTGGCAGGGCGTGTGTTCGGCACCGTGCTGGCCGGCGCCACGATCGCCGCGATCCCGGGCAGCGTGTTCAGCCTGGTGTTCGGCGTGATGATCATCGCCGCCGTGCTGTTGAGCACCACCGGTTGGCGTGCAGGCCTGTCGACCAGGAGTCTGGTGCTCGCCGGCGCCGCTTCCGGTTACATGGGAACGCTCACGTCGATCGGTGCACCACCGATGGCACTGGTCTACCAGCACCAGGCGGGGCCGGTGATCCGGGCGAGTCTCGCGATGTTCTTCAGCCTGGGTGCGGCGATCTCGATCGTGGCGCTGGCGAGCGTGGGCAGCTTCACGATGAAACAGTTCCTGATCAGCCTCGCCCTGCTGCCCGCGCTGATCCTGGGATTCAAGGCCTCGGGCTGGATGGTGCCGAAGGTCCAGGACCGGCTGGTACGCCGATCCGTGCTGGCGCTGTGTGTCGTGATGGCGCTGATCCTCGTGTGGCGGTCCGCCGCGCAGATCATGCGCGGCGTCTAGCCTGGCCCTGACCGTGCATGCACCCGCCTCCCGATGCGGCAACAGGAGTGGACGGTTCGATGTCATCGCCGGTGATACTCGTGACGGGAGCGGTCAGCGGCATCGGGGCAGCGATCGCTCGCCACATGGCACGACCGGGAACCAGTCTGCCGCTGCACAGACGCGGCGCCGGGATCGGCGACCGCCTCGGTCGAGTTCCTGCTGTCACCCGGAGCACGGCAAACCACCGGACAGACGCTGCATATCGGTGGAGGATTGACGATGATGGGTCCGTGACGAGGCACGATTCGGCGCAGCGAGTGCACTCGCGACACGCATTTCGTGATTGCCAAGGCCGTATTGTATACAATATACTTATTTGCGCGGGTGCCTCAACTGATGCACTAATCCGGAAACCCGCTCACCGCAGGCTCACCACACGGGGCGAAACCAGATGCAGCTTTCAACCATCCTGGCCGAGATCGGACTCGACGAAGCCACACTACGCTACGGGACGCTTGCCGTGCGCAGCCCGATCGACGGAGCGCTCATCGGCAATGTGCGCACCCACAGTGCGGCCGAGGTCGACGGCGCGATCCACTCCGCGCAGCAGGCCTTCGACGCGTGGAAGCTGGTGCCCGCCCCCCGGCGCGGCGAACTCGTGCGCGTGTTCGCCGACATCCTGCGCGAACACAAGGAGGCGCTGGGTGCGCTCGTGACGCTCGAGTGCGGCAAGATCCGCCAGGAAGGCCTCGGCGAAGTGCAGGAAATGATCGACATCTGCGACTTCGCGGTCGGCCTGTCACGCCAGCTCTACGGCCTGACCATCGTCTCGGAGCGGCCCGGCCACCGCATGGCCGAGACGTGGCATCCGATCGGGCCGGTGGGAATCATTTCCGCGTTCAATTTCCCGGTCGCCGTCTGGTGCTGGAACATGGCGCTCGCGGTGGTGTGCGGCAACAGCGTGGTCTGGAAGCCTTCGGAAAAGACCCCGGTCACGGCGCTCGCCTGCCAGAAGCTGTTCGCCGACGCGGTCGCGCAGGTCGGCACGGTGCCCCCGGGGTTGTCGCAACTGCTGATCGGCCACGCGGACGTGGGAGCGCAGATCGCGGCCGACCGCAGGATTCCGGTCGTCAGCGCCACCGGCAGCACCGCGATGGGCCGCCGTGTGGGACCCGTCGTCGCGGAACGCTTCGGCCGGGCCATCCTGGAACTCGGAGGCAACAACGCCATCGTCGTCTGTCCGTCGGCGGATCTGGACATGGCGGTGCGCGCCATCCTGTTCGGCGCAGTAGGCACGGCAGGACAGCGCTGCACCACGACGCGCCGGCTGCTGGTGCACGAGGATGTCTACGCCAGCCTGGTGCCCGCGCTGAAGAAGGCCTACGGCTCCGTGCGCATCGGCAACCCTATGGACCCCGGCACGCTGGTCGGCCCGCTGATCGACAAGGCCGCGTTCGACAACATGCAGGCCGCGCTGGGCAGCGCCGGCGGCCAGGTGACCGGCGGCAGCCGGGTGCTCGCGAGCGAGTTTCCGCATGCCTGGTACGTGCAGCCGGCACTGGTCGAGATGCCGGAGGCGGCTCGGACCGTACAGCACGAGACCTTCGCACCGATCCTCTACGTCTATCGCTACCGCTCGCTGGACGACGCCATCCGCCTGCACAACGACGTACCCCAGGGCCTGTCGTCGGCGATCTTCACCAACGATCTGCGCGAGGCGGAGCGGTTCCTCTCGGTCGCGGGCAGCGACTGCGGGATCGCCAACGTGAACATCGGCACCAGCGGCGCCGAGATCGGCGGGGCCTTCGGTGGCGAAAAGGAAACCGGCGGCGGACGCGAATCGGGCTCCGATGCGTGGAAGGGCTACATGCGGCGCAGCACATCGACCGTCAACTATTCGACCGAACTGCCACTCGCACAAGGCATCAGTTTCGATCTGTAAGCGATCCTCCCATCGAGAGAGCAGCCATGGAAAAACCCGGGAGCACGGCAGGGTTCTACGAAAACCTCGAGGTACTGCGGGCCAGCTTCGCAGGGCGCAAACCGGAGCTCGAGGCCACGCTCCGGGACCCCGCGATCGGTCTCGAGGGGCACGTGGTCGTGTGGAACACGGGCATCTCACTGCATGGGCCGCTGCCGGGCTGCGGCAAGGGCGGCACCCGGATCCGCGAAGGCCTCACGCTCGACGAGGTGAGGATGCTGGCACGCAAGATGTCGGTGAAGAACGCCGCCGCGGGCCTGCCGCTCGGTGGCGCCAAGTCCGGAATCAATGCGGATCCGCGCGCTCCGGATTTCGAACGCAAGTACCGTCGGTTCGTCGAATTGTGTCGCCCGCTGCTGCACGAGAACGGTGGTCCGTTCGGCGGTTTCGGCTTCGATATCGGAGCGGCCCCCATCCACGCGACCTGGTGTTGCGAGACGCTGGGATCGCTGCGCTCGTTCACCGGCAAGCCGGTCGAACTCGGCGGCACCGATTACGACAAGGAGGGAATCGCGGGCCTGGGAGTCGCCGAGGCGGCCGCCTCGCTGCTCGAGTTGCACGGCGAGGATGGCGCCGGCATCCGCTTTGCAGTCCACGGGGCCGGGGCGATGGGCGCCGCCGTGATCCGCTACTTCGCGGCCACCGGCCCGCGGCTTGGTGCGCTCGGCGACCCCAAGTACGGCGGGACGTGGCGCTTCGAGCGACCGCTCTCCGCGCCGCTCGCCGAAGCGCTCGCCACCCAGGACAGCGACCGCGTGATGCGTCTGCTGCCGGTGGAAGGCACGCTGGTTTCGCAGGATCCGAACGAAGTGCTGTTCGAGACTGCGGACGTGCTGTTTCCCTGCGCACTGCATGGCGTGATCCGGGAGGACAATGCGTCCCGGGTGGATGCGAGGTACATCGTCGAGGGGGCGAACAACCCGTGCGACTTTGCCGCCTACCCGCTGCTGCACGCGCGGAACATCCAGCTGATCCCGGACTTCATCGCGAACTCGGGGGGCATCATCGCGGCATACATCGAACTCACGTCGGACATAGGACCGGAAGAGAATGCGCGCACCAGGAGGAAGGTCGAATTGGCAAAATCGACGACGCGCACCAAAATGAGAGAGAATGTCGCCCGCATCGAGCGATGTGCCGTAACCTTCGACGTACCGTTCCGGGATGCCGCGCTCTACGTCGCGTTGCACAAGATCCTGTATCCGGAGGAGGATTGAACCGGGATGCGGTTCGGTGCGGGGCCTCGCCCGATGAGGCCGGCACGGCAAGGAATCGCACGGGATACCGGTACGACGGACTGCATGCGGTGCATGGGCCGGACGGCGCCCCGAGCACTGGAGAGCGACGCCAGACCATGAACAGAACCAGAGCCGACCAGCCATCGGGGGCGGTTGCCCGCCCAAGGCAGCTTGCCGCCGTCGGCGACTCGCACAGGTCCCTCAACGAGGTCGTGACCGACGCGTTGCGTCACGCGATCCTGCACGGTCAGTTCGAACTGGGCGAGCGCCTGCGCGAGGCACGCCTGGCCGAGATGTTCAACGTATCCCGCAACCCCATCCGCGAAGCGCTGCGCGTTCTCGAGGTCGAGGGACTCGTGGAAATCGTGCCGCGCAAGGGAGCCAGGATCCCGTTGCTGTCGAGCGACGAGATTGCGGAAATCATCGAGGTGCGCGCGGAACTGGAAGGCATGAGCGCGCGGCTCGCGGCCACGCGCTGCACGGATGAGGCACGCACCTCGCTGCAGCGCCTGCTCGAGGAAGGCAACCGGGCGGAGCGGGAAAACGACATCGAATTGCTGCAGGAAATGAACGATCGCTTTCACGACCGGCTGGCCGAGGTGGGCAAGAACCGCTTCCTGGCGGAGTTCATGCGCTCGCTGCGTGAGCGGACGCTGTGGTTGTTCAAGTTGTCCGGCCAGGCACGGATCATCGAGACCTGGCGCGAACACGCCGCGATCCTGCAGGCCGTGATGTCGGCGGACCCCCAGTTGTCGTCGGCGCTCGCGATGCGCCACGTCAAGGAAGTCGGCAAGACCCTGACCGAGAAGAGCGCTGGCTGACCCCGGCCGGACCATCCGGCAAGCGCCGCCCTTCCCCGCCTTCGGCCCCTGCGCCGGCGCACCCGAACCCCCCGCACCCGTCTCGCGCCGCGCCCCGATTCCGGCCCAACCAGCCACCGATGCACCGCGCCCACCGGCACGATCGTTAATCCGGCATGCGTGCAGCACGAACACGCCGATAGTCGTTGACATCATACCGTATACAATATACAAATAGCCTCGCAACGATACGGAACTGCACCGGTGGCCAACACCCCCGCGGGTCCTGCCATATGGGTCGCAACAGGCTGTCGACATGAATCTCCAGACCTCGGTCATCATTCGCGACTATCTGCGGCCGGCGATGCTGCCGACTACGTGGTGCCCGGGCTGCGGCCTGGGGATCATCATGAGTTCCATCGCCCAGGCCATTCATTACCAAGGCCTGCGCAAGGACGACGTGGCCATGATCTCGGGTATCGGCTGTACCGGCCGCATGTCCGGCTACATGGATTTCAATTCGATCCACACCACCCACGGCCGGGCGCCCGCGTTCGCTACCGGATTGAAGATGGCGCGCCCGGACATGCACGTGTTCGTGATCATGGGCGACGGCGACGCGATGTCGATCGGCGGCAACCACTTGCTCAGTGCGATGCGCCGCAACATCGATGTCACCGCGATCGTGGTCAACAACAGCATCTACGGACTCACCGGCGGCCAGACCTCGCCGACCACGCCGCGGGACAGCAAGACCGCCACCGCCAGGCACCGCACCTTCGAGCGCGCGATGGAACTCGAGGTGCTGGCGCGGGCGGCGGGAGCGCCGTTCTTCGCGCGGGCAACCGTGAACCACACGGCATCTCTGACCAAGCTCGTCGAACGCGCCATGCAGATCTCGGGATTCGCGCTGATCGAGGTGATCAGCAATTGCCACGTGCTGTACGGCAGGATGAACGACACGCCCGAGGCGGCCACGATGATCGCCCGGATGGACGTGCAGACCTGGCGCAGCACCCCGGCCCTGCAGAAGCGTGCCGAGCGCGCGGTGCGGATGACCGCCGCAGGCGCGACTCCCGTCGAGCCGGAGGACGTCGACGGGTTCGAGGGCATGAGTTCCGATCAGCGCAAGGATCGCGGCGTGATCATCGAGAACAGGGGGTCGGTCGGTTTCTCCCGCCGTTACCACTCCCTGCTGGAAGAACTCGGCAACGATCGGCGGTCCGGGGGCGAATGAGATGAGCGGTATCCAGCGCGGCGTGTTCGCGATTCGCATCGACCGCAACTACTGCAAGGCCTGCGGGTTGTGCACGGCGTGGTGCCCGCAGGGCGTGATCGTGGAAGACGCGGACCTGTACCCCGTCACACCCGGGATCGCCAACTGCATCAACTGCAAGCTGTGCGAACGCCACTGTCCGGATTTCGCCATCGAGGTCCTGCCACCGGAACACCCCGACCACCCCATCCATGCGAGCGCAGGTTGATATGCCAAGATTCGAAGTGATGCACGGAAACCAGGCGATCGCAGAAGGCGCCATCGCGGCCGGTTGCCGTTTCTACGCCGGCTACCCGATCACACCGTCGACCGAGATCGCGGAAATCCTGTCCGACCGCCTGCCCGAGGTGGACGGGGTGTTCGTGCAGATGGAGGACGAGATCGCCAGCATGGCCGCGATCATCGGCGCGTCGCTGGGCGGCACCAAATCCGCCACCGCGACCAGCGGCCCCGGGTTCTCGCTGATGCAGGAGAACCTCGGCTTCGCGATCGGCAGCGAGATACCCTGCGTGGTGATCAATGTGCAGCGGGTCGGCCCGAGCACCGGACTGCCGACCAAGGCCGCGCAAGGCGACGTGATGCAGGCCCGCTGGGGAACGCACGGGGACCACCCGATCATCGCGCTCAGCCCCGGTTCAGTGCAGGACTGTTTCGACCTCACGGTCAAGGCCTTCGAGTTTTCCGAGAAGTACCGCACTCCCGTCATCGTGCTGGCGGACGCGATGGTGTCGGCCCTCGAGGAAAGGATCGCCGTTCCGTGCACAGGCGAACTGGCCGTGTACGAACGTCCACGGCCCACCGGCTCACCGCAGGACTACCTGCCGTTCGCGTTCACCCGGGGCGGCGTCGCCCCGCTGGCGCCGTTCGGCGAGGGCTACCGCTACCACGTGACGGGCCTGCTGCACGACGAGCGGGGCTACCCCACCGAGGACTCCGCGCTGGCATCGCGCTGGTGGGAGCACATGCACAGCAAGATCGACGACAACCTCGACGACATCCTGCTCTACGAGGAACGGCACCTCGACGATGCGGAGGTCGCGCTGATCGCCTACGGCGGCACCGCGATGGCCGCCGACCGGGCGGTGTCGCTGGCGCGGGAGCAGGGAATCCGGCTGGGTCTGCTGAAACTCCAGACGATCTGGCCCTTCCCCGAGGCCCGGGTCCGTGCGCTGGCGCAGGGTTGCCGGCGCATCATCGTGCCCGAACTGAACTTCGGACAGCTGCGCGCCGAGATCGAACGCGTCGCCGCCGGCGCCACTCCGGTGGAAGGCATCAACAAGGCCGACGGCACCCAGATCACCCCCGGGGAGATTCTCGAGGTCGTGCGGCGCAAGACGGGGCCCGAGGCATGAGCCCGGCGCTGCAGCTCGACGCCACGCGCACCGAATCGTGGCACGTACTGATGCAGGTCATCACCAGCGCCGTCGAGCTCGATCCGCGGCGGCGCCTGCCGCTGGTGCTCACCAGTCTGCCCGAGTTGCCGGAATACGCCTTCGACGGACCCCCGATCTCGTTCATCCACGGCCCGCCGGGGCGCAACATCGCGCTCGCCGCGGGACTGCGCGCCGCCCTGCCCGCCACGCCGCTGCTGCTGATCATGAACGCCGATGCCGTCACGCTCGGCATGAACCACCTGATCCACGCGGCGCGCCGCAACATGGGCATGACGCTGATGATCCTGCGCGCGGAGGTGACCGACAAGGTGACCCGATCCGTGGGCAAGAGGACGAGCTGGCGCGTCTACGGCATCCAGGAAAGCATCGAGAAAAAGGCCACCCCGCTGGAACTGGCCACGAGCCTCGAAGCCGCCTCGGTCGCGCGCGGCTCGCTCGAGGATCCCGGGGAACTGGCGCGCATCGTCCACGAATCGATGCTGACGCCGGGTTTCACCATGGTCGGTGTCACCTCGGCGTCGAACCTGCCAACCGGACGACTGAGCAGCACCCGACTGCCGGAGTATTTCGAGGCGTACCGCGACTGGTCGCGTTCGCTCAGGGAGCGGATCGCGCGTGAACAGCCACCGCAGGGCCCCATGGTGATCGGAACCACGGATGCGACCGCGACGCCACGGCGGCACGTGCCCAGGTACGAAGTGCGCATCGTCGGCGTCGGCGGGCAGGGCGTGAAACTGGCCGGATCGGTGCTCGGCACGGCCGCGGGCGAACTGGAAGGGCTGTGGACCACCCAGCGCGGTGAGTACGGTTCCGCGACGCGCGGCGGCCCGAGTCTGGTGGACGTGATCCTCGGCAGCGAGCGGATCGGGTATCCACGGGCCGACCATCCGGACGTGCTGGTGCTGCTCGCCGCGAAGTCGATCGAACGGCACGCCGCTGGGGTCAAGCCGGGGGGGCACCTGATCGTCGACGCCGACCGGGTCGACGGTACCGGCGCCACCGCGATCGCGGTCCCGATGGTACGCATCGCCATCGAGCATACCGGCAAACCGCTGGCCGCCGGCATCGTCGCGCTGGGCTGCATCGCCGCCGTCTCGGATGCCGTCTCGCTCGATGCGCTGAAAACGGGCATCGCGCACAACCTTCCGGAACGCCTCGCCGCCGCGAACATCGCCGCGATGGTGGCCGGATACGAACAAACGCGGAAAGTGATGGAGGGAAATCGCCATGGGTAAGCGTGTCGTCATCGTCGGCGGCGGCTGGGCCGGCTCGGCCGCGGCCATCACGGCCCGGCTCGCCGGAGCCGATCAGGTCATCCTGCTCGAGCGCACCGACAGCCTGCTGGGCACCGGTCTGGTGGGCGGAATCATGCGCAACAACGGTCGCTACACGGCGATCGAGGAAATGATCCGCCTCGGCGGCGGCCAGCTGTTCAAGGTCTGCGACGACAACTCGCGGCACCGCAACATGGAGTTTCCGGGGCACCGGCATGCATCGATCTACGACGTGAACCGGATCGAACCAGCGGTGCGGCGATGCGTGCTGGATCACGGCGCCGAGATCTGGATGTTCAGCCGCTTCGTCGCGGTCGAGCGCAGCAACGGCTCCATCACGGCGGTGCGGCTGGAGAACGGGACCCGGGTCGAGGGCGATGTGTTCATCGACACCACCGGCTCCTGCGGCGCCCAGACGCTGTGCACCGACAACGGCAACGGATGCGTGATGTGCGTGGTCCGCTGCCCCACGTTCGGCCCGCGCGTCAGCCTGGTCGGCGCCTGCGGCATAGCGGAAAAGTCGGGCAAGAAGCCCGACGGCACGCTCGGCGCGATGAGCGGTTCCTGCAAGCTGAGCAAGGAAACCATCGCGCCGCACATCATCGAGGAACTCGAGCGCACCGGTCTCGCGATGATCCCGCTGCCCGCGCACATGGTCAACGAGAAGAAACTCGGCGCCAAGGCCTGCGCGCAGTACGCGCTGAAGGAATACGCCGAGAACGTCATCCTGCTCGACACCGGCCACGTGAAACTGATGTCGCCGTATATCCCGCTGCACGAGCTGCGCCAGCTGCCCGGGATGGAGGAGGTCCGCTACGTGGACCCGTATGCGGGCACGGTGGGCAATTCGATGCGCTTCTCCGACCTCTCGCCGCGTGACGACGCGATGCGGGTGAGCAGCGACGGACAGGTCGACAACCTGTTCTGCGGCGGCGAGAAGGCCGGTCTGCTGGTCGGCCACACCGAGGCGATCGTGACCGGCGCACTCGCCGGGCACAACGCGGTGCGCGCACTCGCAGGCCGCAAGGAACTGCTGCTGCCGCACTCGCTGAGCGTCGGTGACGCCATCACCACTGTGCGCGAGGAGATGCAGACCGAGGAAGGCATGGGCAAGAAGTACACCTTCTCCGGCTCGGTCTACTTCAACCGCATGAAGGAGCGCAAGCTCTACACGACCGATCACGCGGAGCTGGACCGGCGCGTGGACGCCACCGGCCTGCGCAACGTGTTCCAGCAGAAGGTCGTCTAGCCATGGCGCACATGATCACCTCCCAGTGCGTGAACTGCGGCGCCTGCGAAATGGAGTGTCCGGTCAGGGCGATCTCCGCGGCAGCCAACCAGTACGTGATCGACCCGCGTGTCTGCGTCGACTGCGAGGGGTATTTCGACATCGCACGCTGCAAATGGGCCTGCCCTGTCGAGGCCTGCGTGCCGGAACGCGCCGCGTACATCGAGCACAGCGCAAGCCTGCAGAACCGCGGGACGCGGCCGGTGGTGTTCAGGGCGGACGGCAACCCGGCGGGGACGCCGCTTGCCGGATGAAAACCGGGGGCGGCGCGCTCGACGGGCTCGCCGATCCCCGCTCGCGGACATGGATCAGAACAACCAGTTACGGAGAGAACAGATGCTCGGTTCCGATGTACTCGTGGAAATGCTGGCACGCTACGGCGTGGACACCATCTTCGGCGTGCCCGGAGACACCAACGTACCGCTCTACAAGGCGCTGGACCGGGCCGCGGGGCGGATTCGCCACGTGATGGCCCGCGACGAGCGCAGCGCCGGATACATGGCGGATGCCTATGCGCGCATTTCCAACCGGGTCGGCGTGTTCGAAGCACCGTCCGGGGCCGGCGCGATGTATTCGCTGCCCCCGCTGGCGGAGTCCAACTCCTCGTCCGTCCCGGTGATCCTGTTCACGATCGATATCCCGCTGGCCGGCGAGGGCCGGGGCGTGATCACGGAACTCGATTGCCGGACCCTGTTCGAGCCCGTGTCGAAGGCCTCCATCCAGGTCAAGGGGCCCGAGAAGATCCCGGAAATCGTCCGCCGTGCCTTTCGTATCGCCACCACCGGCAAACCGGGCGCGGTCCACATCGTGGTGCCGGAAGACATGTTGCTCGCCGACATCGACCTCGACCGTGTCTCGCTGCACGTGGAGGAGGAGTGCTGCCACTTCCCGGCCAACCCCACGATGGCGCCGCCCGCACAACTGCAGAAACTGCTCGGCATGGTGGCAACAGCGCAGCGCCCGCTCTACATCGCCGGCGGCGGCGTGAACCGCTCGGGGGCCCGGGAGCAACTGACCCGGCTCGCGGAAAAACAGAACATTCCCGTGGTGAACACCATCACCGGCCAGGGAGCGATCCCGGACAACCATCCGCTGGCCATCGGCGTGATCGGCGACAACGGCTTCCATCCCCATGCGAACCGGGCCCTCGAGGAAGCGGATCTGCTGATCTACCTGGGATCGAAGGTCGGCTCGGTGGTGTCGGTAGGATGGACGCTGCCCTCCCCCAACCCTGCACGGCAGATCGTCCAGATCGACATCGATCCGCAGGTGCTCGCCAACAACACGCAGAACTCGCTGTCGATCACCGGTGACATCGGCTCGGTGCTGAACGAACTGCTGCGGATGGACCACGGTGATCCGGCGCGCTTCGCCGGCTGGGTGGCGCAGGTCAATGGCTGGCGACGCACGTTCTGGGACGAGGCGCAGGCACTGCTGGCCGATCGCAGCCGGCCGCTTCGCCCGGAGCCGATCGTCGCCGCGTTCAACAGCCGGCTCGACAAGCCGGTCAACATCCTCTCGGACGCCGGTACACCCACGCCGTACATGACCCGATTCCTGCGCCTCGGCGATTCCCGCTCGCGCTTCATCATTCCGCGCGCCTTCGGGGGACTGGGCTATGCGATCCCCGCCGTCGTCGGCGCCTGGATGGCCGACCCCGACACGCGCCCGATCGGACTGTTCGGCGACGGCTCGCTCGGAATGAGCGTCGGGGAACTCGAGACGCTGGCACGGTTGAACTGTCCCGCGATACTGTTGCACTTCAACAATGCCTGCTTCGGCTGGATCAAGGGCTTGCAACGTCTTGGCGGATCCGCGATCGACGACTGCTTCTCGGTCGATTTCTCCCCGGCCAGGGGCAAGGCGATCGCCGAGGCCTTCGGCATCCGCGCGCGCAGCGTACAAGGCATCGAGGAACTCGAGGAGGCACTCGACGAGGCCTTCGCGCACGACGGCCCCTACCTGATCGACATCGTGGTCGAGTCGCTCGCGGCCAGCGTGCCGCCGGTGTTCTCGTGGTTGCGCAAGCGCGGCCGGGATCCGTTCGCGCTGGAGCTCGAGCGCATCGGCTATGAAAACTAGCGCGACCGCGACCGACGATCTGCTGCACGCCGTGGTGCGCGTGGTCGCCGTCGGCGACGGTGAGGTCCGGGTGGTTGCGGACCAGCAGGCGGCGTGCGGGGGCTGCTCGGTCGCCGCCGGTTGCGGATCCCGGCGGCTGGCCAGTCGCGGCGCCAGCGCCGCCACGGCGGTGCGGATCGATGGCACGGTCGCATTGGCGATCGGCGACCTGCTCGAAGTCGGCATCGATGGTGCGGCCCTGACCAGGGCGGCTGCGCTGTTCTATCTGCTGCCGCTGCTCGGGTTGGCCTCGGGAGCGCTGCTCGCCGGGCTGCTGCAGTGGTCGAACGGCCCGGCGCTGCTGGCGGGTATGGCAGGATTCGCCGCGGCCTTCCCGGTCTGTCGTCGCCTGCACGGCGCACGCGGTTCCGCGGCCTTGCGCCCCGTTTTCGTACGCAAGCTCGATCGACCCGGTGCGTGCACCACGGGGGCGAGCGTGATCGCCCGGCAACTCTGAGGCGGGAGCGAAGCAATGCAGGAATACGTGCTCTTCATCATCGCCACGGCACTGGTCAACAACGTGGTGCTCGTGAAGTACCTCGGCCTGTGCCCATTCATGGGGGTGTCCAAGAAGGTCGATTCGGCTATCGGCATGGGCTTCGCGACCACCTTCGTGCTGACGCTGTCCGCCGTCCTCAGCTGGGCGCTGGACTCGTTCGTCCTGGCACCGCTGGACGTGGAGTTCCTGCGCATCCTGGTGTTCATTCTCGCCATCGCCGCCGTCGTCCAGTTCACGGAGGTCGTGATCAAGTACTTCTCGCCCGCGCTCTACCAGGTGCTGGGAATCTTCCTGCCGCTGATCACGACGAACTGCGCGGTGCTCGGTGTCGCACTGCTGAACGTGCAGGAATCGCATGGCTTCGTTCACAGCGTGCTCTACGGCTTCGGCTCCTCGCTGGGCTTCACGCTGGTGATGATCGTATTCGCAGGCTTGCGTGAAAGGCTGGCGCTCGCCGATGTGCCGGAGAGCTTCGAGGGGACGCCGATCGGCATTCTCACCGCCGGCCTGCTCGCGCTGGCGTTTCTCGGCTTCACCGGACTGACGCCGCAATGACGGCGACGAACGACCAGCGGCGGAACGCGCGATGCTCGAAGCGATCCTCGTACTGACATTGCTCGGGATCGTTCTGGGAACGATCCTGGGGCTGGCATCGCGGCACCTCGAGGTCGAGGGCAACCCCCTGACCGACGAGGTCGAACGCATCCTGCCGGGCATCCAGTGCGGACAATGCGGCTATCCAGGTTGCCGGCCATACGCCGAGGCGATGGTCGACAAGGGCGCGCCGGTGACCCTGTGTCCGCCGGGCGGGACAGCGACCATCGCACTGCTGGCCGCGAAGCTCGGCGTGGAAACGGACCTCGCCGCGGTGGAGACCAAGGCACGGCACGTGGCGTTCGTCGACGAGAACCTGTGTATCGGATGCACCCGCTGCTTTCAGGTCTGCCCCACCGATTCGTTGCTCGGCGCGCCACAGCAGGTCCATACCGTCATCCCCGATGTGTGCACCTCCTGCGAGGACTGCGTCACGATGTGTCCAACCGGGGCCATCACCATGCAGCCCGTCGAAACGACGGTCCAGACCTGGCACTGGCCCAAACCGGCGCTGCCCGGCCACAGGGTGTTCGACTGATGCCGCTGTTCCGGTTCAGAGGTGGAGCGAAGGTCGCGGGACGCAAGGATCTCACGTCGGACCGTGGCATCGTGACGCCACCGCTGCCGCCCGTCCTGCACATCCCGCTGCAGCAGCACGTGGGCAATCCGGCCGTGCCCGCAGTGCGGGTAGGCGAGCACGTCGTGAAGGGCCAGTTGATCGCCGACGCCAAAGGCACGATCTCGGCGCCGGTGCACGCACCCACCTCGGGACACGTCACCCGCATCGGCGCCCACACGGCCCCGCACCCCTCCGGACTCCCCGTGATGACGCTGTCGCTGGAGCCGGACGGCAAGGAGACGTGGATCCGGCTGCCGGAGCCGCTGGACCTGCAAGTGGCCACCGGCGCGCAGATCGCGCAACGGGTCGCCGAGGCCGGTGTGGTCGGGATGGGTGGTGCCGCCTTCCCGGCGGCCGTGAAGCTGAACCAGGGACAGCGTTACCGGCTCGACCTGCTGATCCTCAACGGCGCCGAGTGCGAGCCGTACCTGACCTGCGACGACCGGCTGATGCGCGAGCGTCCGGAGCAGTTGATCGCGGGGATCAGGATCATGATGCAGGCGCTCGCGGTGGAGCGCGCCGTGATCGCCGTCGAGGACAACAAGCACATTTCGTTCACGATCCTGCGCGAGGCATGCGCCGGGGATCCGGGCATCGACACGGTTTACGTACCGGCGCGCTACCCGATGGGCTCATCGAAACACCTCGTCAAGGCCGTGACCGGCCGCGAGGCACCCGCGACCGGCCTGACCGCGGAGATGGGCGTGATCGTGCACAACGTGGCCACGGCGTTCGCGGTGTACGAGGCGGTCGCGCTGGGCAAGCCCCTGATCTCGCGCATCGTCACCGTCAGCGGCAAGGCCCTGCGGCGGCCGGAAAACTACGATGCACTGATCGGTACCCCGGTCTCATGGCTGGTGCAGCAGAGTGGCGGCCTTGCGTCCGAACCGCGCCAGGTGCTGATGGGCGGCCCGATGATGGGCGAGCCGCTGCCGAACCTGGACGTCCCGATCACCAAGGGAACGACCGGTGTATTGTTTCTGGAAGGCACGGAAGTCGCCGACAAGAACGTGATGCCCTGTATCGGTTGCGGCAGTTGCGTGACCGTGTGCCCGTCGGGACTGTTGCCGCTGGAAATGGCGAAGATGCTCCAGCACGAGGACATCGACGGCGCCGACCGCATCGGGCTGCGCGACTGCATCAGCTGCGGCTCCTGCAACTACGTCTGCCCCTCCCACATCCCGCTGGTGCAGTTTTTCAACTACGGCAAGGGCCGGCTTAGGAACCAGGACCAGGAGAAGAAGCAACACGAGAGGATCAAAATCCTGACCGAGCAGCGGCGACAGCGTCTGGAAGACGGTACCGCGACGGCGCCGAGCACTCCCGGCATGAACGAACGCAACGACGGGGCCAGCGAACGATGAGCAACACGCCTCCGATGAGCGGACCCTACATGCGCAAGAACAAGAGCGTGCAGCGATCCATGCTGCTGGTCATGCTCGCGTTGTCGCCGGCGACCGCGTTCGGTTTCCTGGCCTATGGCTGGCCCGCGATCCTGTTGTTCATGGTCACGCTGGGCTCGGCGCTGGTGTTCGAGGTCCTGTGCCTGCTGGTCGCCGGCCGCACCGTGCGTCACTTCGCGACCGACGGCTCCGCCCTCGTGACGGCCTGGTTGCTGGCCGTGAGCCTGCCACCGTGGGCGCCGTGGTGGATCGGGGTGCTGGGCTCGGCGGTGGCGATCGTGATCGCCAAGCACGCCTACGGGGGCCTGGGACAGAACGTCTTCAACCCGGCCATGGTGGCGCGGGTGGTGCTGCTGATTTCCTTTCCGCTCGAAATGACCTATTTCGTGCGTCCCGCACCGCCGTGGGATGCCGCCGCACCCGGCTTCATCGAGTCCCTCGGTATCTTCTTCGGCAACGCCGTCTTCGACGCCACCAGCAGTGCCACCGTGCTGAACTCGATCCGCACCGGACTCGACCAGGGAACGCAGCTGCACGCGCTCCTCGACGGCCACTACGCTCCGCTCGACTGGATCCTCGGGCTGCATGGCGGCAGCATGGCCGAGGGATCGGACATCCTGCTGCTGCTCGGCGGTGTATTCCTGATCGCAAACCGCGTCATGCGCTGGCATATACCGGTCAGCTTTCTCGCGGCGCTGGCCGTCATCGCGACGCTGTTCAACCTGTACGACGACACGCGTCATCCCGACGCGCTGGTGCACCTGTTCAACGGCACCACGATGCTGGCGGCGTTCTTCATCGCCACCGACCCGGTCACCTCGCCGATGTCGCCCAAGGGCCAGATCTGGTTCGGCATCGGGCTCGCGGCTCTCGTCTACGCGATCCGCACGTGGGCGGCGTATCCCGAAGGCATGTCGTTCGCGATCCTGCTGATGAACGCCCTGACGCCGTTGATCGACCGGCACATGAAACCGCGGATCTTCGGCCGCAACACGCGCGGCGAATCGCTGAACCTCGTGGACCGCCAATGAAAACCCCGTCGCCCGCCGATCGATCCGCCTACCGCGGCACCGTCTGGTTCCAGGCAGCTCTGCTGGGTGGCGCCACGCTGGCGACCACCTCGCTGCTGAGCCTCGGCGATCTGGCGACCCGCGACGACATCGCGCTGCGCGCCGAGGAGGACCTCCGTGCGTCGATCGGGCAGGTCGTTCCGGCCGCGATCCACGACAACAACCTGGTCGAGGACCAACACACCGAACGACTCGACGACGGCGGCACGATCACGGTCTACCGCGCAACCAGGGACGGCATCCCGACGGCACTCGCCTACACCGTGGCGGGACCGGGCTACAGCGGCACGATCCGCGCGATCATGGGCGTGGACACGCAGGGCCGGATCCTCGGTGTGCGGGTGCTGGCGCACACCGAAACCCCGGGGCTCGGTGACAAGATCGAGGTCCTCAAGGACGACTGGATCCTCGGTTTCGACGGTCGTTCGCTCGGCAACCCGCCGGTGGCCGGATGGGGCGTGAAGAAGGATGGCGGACACTTCGATCAGTTCACCGGCGCGACCATCACCCCGCGTGCGGTCGTGAAGGCGGTGCGCTCCGGACTGGAATTCTTCGATCGCCGGGGACAGGCGCTGTTGGCCGGCGATGTGGACGGGTCGCGCACCGACCCTGTGCCCGCAACCACACGGGGAGACCGATGATCATGGATTACGGTGACAATGCACGCAAAGCGCTCTGGAGCAACAACATCGTCCTCGGCCAGACGCTCGCCCTGTGTCCGCTGCTGGCGGTGACGGGCACCGCGACCAACGGCCTCGGCATGGGGCTGGCGACCACCGCGGTGCTGGTGCTGTCGGGAGCGCTGGTCTCGGCGCTGCGCAACCTGATCACGCCGGAAGTGCGCATACCCGCGTTCGTGCTGATCATCGCCTCCGTGGTGACGCTGCTGGACATGGCGCTGAACGCGTGGATGCACGAACTGTACAAGGTGCTCGGGCTGTTCGTTCCGCTGATCGTGACCAACTGTGCACTGCTCGGCCGGGCGGAAACCTTCGCGTCCAAGAACCCGGTAGCCGAGTCGATGTTCGATGGCCTGATGATCGGCACCGGGTTCCTGCTGGTGCTCGTGGCGCTCGGCGCGACCCGGGAGATCATCGGCAGCGGAACGCTGTTCGCCAACGCCGGCCTGCTGCTCGGGGAGCGCTTCGCTTTCCTGGAGACGACCTTGATCCCCGGTTACCGCGGCTTCCTGCTGCTGGTGCTGCCGGCCGGAGGCTTCATTGCGCTGGCCTTCCTGATGGCGGCAAAGCGTGCCATCGACCGGCGCGTGCAGCGCCGCCGTGGCGCACACTCGCGACTCGACGTTGCCACCGCGGGAGCGCGGCCGGCATGAGCACGGACACCGTCCCCGTGCAACGGATGATCCGCGTCAGCGTTGCGTACGCACTGCCGCGCGAGCACTTCTGGCGTGAGTTCGAGGTGCCCGACACGGCCACCTGCGCGGAGGCGATCCGGGTGTCCGGCGTGCTCGAGGATTTCCCGGCGATCGATCCCGCACGGAACCGGATCGGCATTTTCGGACGGATCGTCGAACCGACGCAGCGGCTGAACGACGGCGATCGCGTCGAGATCTACCGGCCGATCACCATCGTGCCGGAGAACCTGCAGCGCAGGCGTTACCGGCTGCGGCAAATGGACCCGGTGATACTGCGACCACCATCGGGGTGATACGAACCGGAACGATCCTGCGCGGCAGCTGCCCTGTCCACGGCACAGCCGCCGGCACACGACAACACAACGGCGTATGCGCGAGCCACGTCACAACGAGGGAGGAAATCGGATGGCATCTTCGGATTGGGGCAGCTTCGACTGGCAGGATCCGTTCCTGATGGCGGCACAGTTCAGCGACGAGGAACGGCTGATCCGGGAAACGGCGCGCGTCTATGCCGAGGACCGGCTCGCCCCGCGCATTCGCGACGCCTACCGCACGGAATCCACCGATCCCGCCATCTTCCGCGAGATGGGCGAACTCGGCCTGCTGGGCTCGACGATCGACGGCTACGGCTGCCCGGGCGTCAACTACGTCAGCTACGGCCTCATCGCGCGCGAGATCGAGCGCGTGGATTCCGGCTACCGCTCGATGCTGAGCGTGCAGTCGAGCCTGGTGATGCACCCGATCCATGCCTACGGCACCGAGGCACAGCGCGAAAGGTACCTTCCCAAGCTGGCGAGCGGCGAATGGATCGGCTGCTTCGGG
>WBZY01000065.1_pt1 | contig 117990 bp, 109 predicted proteins | sample 5204191 | NCBI WGS metagenome assembly WBZY01 (sample SAMN12344363, study PRJNA552823) | activated sludge metagenome | biome: Activated sludge suspended growth; feature: Anammox Sidestream; material: Wastewater; isolation source: activated sludge from anammox sidestream of wastewater treatment... | reverse complement strand
GCAATGATCATCACCACAGCCTCGTAATAGACATCCGGCCGGACTCCGTGGTTCAGGAAGAAGTCCGGAACGACGGTGGCCAGAGCCGAATAGAAAAAAGCGGCGCCGGTTCCCACCGCAATCAGGGTATTCATGTCGGCTGCGCGGTGCCGGAGCGCGGACCAGGCTCGCACATAAAAATGCCGCCCGGTCGACCCCATCACTACCATCGTCAGTGCCATCAGAACGTAGGACCAAACGGCTGGAGGCGCGAACGATAATGAGGATGCCGCCTGCATCATCAAAGTCATGAAGAACCCCGTAGCATGGCTATCCGCCTCACTCGCCACCATCAGCGGCATGGATAGCGCCATCGCCAACAGGCCGGCGGCCCCGCTCCACAGGGCCTGACGCCGCACCGCAAGGTATTCCTCTTCCTGTGCCCGATCCTGTGCTGCCTGTTCATCGAACGAGGTTTGGCTCTGGGTCGCAGGCTTCGCCTCATACCCCGTCCGGTTGATCGCCTCGACCAGCGATGCCTCCGAGGTGACGGCGGAGTCATAGGTGATGACGGCCTGCTTCAACATGAGATGGACGGACGCATCGACGACCCCGGGTTCCGCTTGCACCACCCGCTGGACGCGACTCTGGCAAGCGGCGCAGGTCATGCCCTGAACTGGAATCGTCACCTTCCGGAGCTGCGGAGGCTCGGGCGCCTCCGCACCCACAGATAGCTCCCCCTTCCCTTCCAACAATACAACCTTCTTCATGTCGCCCTCCCGGCCGGCTGGGCCTCATATCCCACGTCGTTTACCGCCCGGGCGATGTCCGCCGGCGTGATCTCTTCCTGGTCGTAAACAACAACGGCTTCGCCGACCTTGACAGTCTTGACCTGCACGCCATCAAGTTGGGTCAACACCTTCGTGACCTGCCCGACACAGTGCCCGCAGCTCATTCCGTCAATTTTCAGGATCAAATCTTTCATGGTGCGCCTCCTGGGTTGAGTGAACGGTTCGATGAACCCCATGTCCAATCAAGCCGCTCCGTCACCTCTAAGGACGGAGATGGAGGCAACGCATTACAGTGAGAAATTTATGAGGCAGGAATAAAAGGTTCAGCCAATTCGCAGGAGCAACGGTAGGCCCAAACAAGAGTACGACGATGGCTTCGTCTAAATTGTTCTGGGAGCAGGCCATCTACGCTCTCCGCCGAGGGGAAGCAGGCAATTCCTTGATGATATCTCGCGCCAATTAGGCGTCGGCGAGGCCATCTTCTCTAGTGACAAGAAGTACGCGCATCTCGCCGCGAAAGGATTCGACCGACTTCGTTCCCCACCCAGGGCTCGCGTGCAAATTACCCCCCTCGAACTCGGAAGGTAAAGATTGCTTCCCGCGTCGTAGCGCCTCATGCGCTCTCTTATTCGTGCTTGTAGCACATCCTGCCACTTTGAAACCGAAACCCATTCGAAGAGAAGATGACACCACCCCCGATAAAAGTTGAGTTACTACCGTATGAACCTACTTGGGCCGCATTGGCCGAGGAAGAAGTAAAGGCGACCAAGGCTGCCCTCGACTCAATGCTGTTAGTGGTTCATCACATTAGCTCGACAGCAATTCCTGGCATAACCACTGACCCGCATGCGTTGCCCCACAGCGCGAAGGAACTCAACTCAGAGGAGGTTCCCGGTAGAGCCCACCCACCACATTCGCGCATCACAAGACGACCGGGAAGCGGCTGGACTGGAGGTTTCGCTCACGGATTTCGACGAGGACACTCGGCGCCTTGGCCTCTACGTCAAGAGGTCGGACTGTTCTTCGCCCCGGCCGACGATGCATTGCGGTTCACTTCATGACTCGGGCGCTTCACGGCTGAGGAACAATGCTACGAGAGCCGCTTCCTCTATATAAGCGGAGCGGGCCAACGTGGTGAATCAGTAATGCGGCAATGGAAGGAACCTGCTTGACAGCAGAACGGCTTGGCAGCATCTCCCTCGCTGGCTCTCATTCGAGAGCTATTGAGTTCGAGAAAGAGAATGGCAACGACAAATCTGATGCGCTTGTTGCCGTCGATAAAGGGGTGGTTCCAAAGAATCAAGAAAAGCACTTCCATGGGCAGCACGTAAGAGAGATCGTCTGTCGCTCTCCGCGGCGATCAGACTCGACGGAATAGCGGGCATGACAGGAGAATGGCTTTGCGGAGAGGGGGGCATGACTAGGCAGAGTCAGCCCGGGAGGCGTTCCTCAGACGGTTGAGGCAAGGAATCGTAATGAACCGGTTGGATTGCAGGATGAGCCGCCGTTTCTGCAGATCTGCCAGTACACGGCTTACCGTTTCCCTCCTGAGTCCGGCCATGTCAGCGATGATTGTGGGGGAAAGCTTCACCGGTAACCTCACCTCCTCTTCATCCAACAATGTCAGTTGTCGCACTAGGTCAAGGAGGAGGTGGATGACCCGACTGGACGCATCCTGCACCGCCCGAAGTCCAACCCTCTCTTGGAGAGTGCCGACCTGGGAACCAATTTGCCGAAACAAGGCGGTCAGGGATCGAGGGTTCGACTGGACCTGAGCGAGTAAGTCCTCCGGTCTAACAAAGACAACGGTTGTTTCCATGAGGGCCCGCCCTGAGCTTGAATAGCTACCCTCCCCCTGCAACCAATCAGCCAACCCAAGGAAATCCCCAACCCCGCAGCATTGGAGTGCCACCTCGTCTCCGACCTCAGTAAGTCGCGATACCATGGTTAAACCGCGGCACACTATGGGTAAGGAGGCGCGTGGCTCGCCATGCAACATGACATAATGCCCGGCCCGATACGATTTAATCTCAACGCGTAGCGAGGTGGCAGCGAGAGGCGGCAACACACACTGCTGCTGCTTCGAGCACCCTGAACACAGTTCCTCAAATCGTGGAGCCGCGAGATGATGTCGGCGCCGCGACCGTGGAGGGTTGACGTTGTTTTTCATGAACAATAGTACTCGGCCGGTTGCGACTCACAATTCAGATCTTAGCGATTGCGATGGAACCGTAGGCGCATTAAGATCGACACCTTCGACCTCCTCGACCGCAGACGGGAACTGCAGTAGCCCAACCAAAAACCACCTCTATCCCGTTGTGCGGAGGCCAGTTGCCAAATCGGAGGCCCCCCCCAATTCAAATCGCTCGTTTCACGAAATGGGTGTCTTTTGTCGCTCATTGTCCTACAGAGTGGACAGCCGCTGTGCTTCTCTTGTGGTCATCGGTCCATGCCAGGCTGGACATCCTTTACTCGGATCATGCCCCTAATGTTTTTCTATCATACCAACTGGTCTTGAAGAAAAAGCGTGATGCAGATCACAAACAAAAATTTCTCCGTCGAATACGATGCTGCGCTTGCATTTGCGGGGTTTCCACGAGGGATAGACCCGTGGCTCGACCTTTCCACCTTCCATTCATCGTGAACTTGCTTATCGGCAAGTTGACCAGCCGTCTCACGCTACAACTTGAATTCTGGGTGCTGGTAACCGCCTTCCCGTCATTGCTCCTGGGGGGATGGTTATTCACAAGTGTGTATCGAGAACTCGTCGTGACCCGACAGCTCAGCGCCGAGACGGTGGCCCGGCAGACATTGGATGCTGCCGAGCGTCTCGTCTTCGAACGTCACGGAGATACACAAGTCTTTTCCGGCCTTCCCGTGGTCCGAGGTCTCGACCGGATCCAACTCGCCGACGTTGCGGACTACCTCGTCACCACCTACGCACCATACTATCGGCTGGCGCTTGTCCTTGATCGGGAAGGTCAGGTCTTGGCTGTCAATCGGGTGGATGCGGCCGGGGGCCCCATCCCGACGGCACAACTGCTTGGGCGATCGGTCGCGGGGGAGCCCTGGTTCAAGCGAGCTCTGAGCACGACTGAATCGGTAGTGATTGAAGATTTTCACCCTGACTCGATGAGTGAGGCGATCTATCAGGACTCTCGCCCGGTCATGAGCTTCTCTGCGCCGATCAGAAACCACGCAGGTCTTGTGATAGGGGTCTGGTCCACGCGACTGTCCCTCGACTCTCTTGAGGAGATGCTGGCAAAGGTCGCCAGCATCTCCTCGCCGGCATCCCTTTACGCGCTGAGATTGCTGACACCTCACCAAGACTGGCCTCTCATTCAGGTGGGACCCTGGCCGCGGCCTGAGGATCCACGTCGGAGCAGCTTGCACCAGGGGGCGATATTTCCCTTGCTCGCTGTTGCCGATTCCACCGGATTTTCGCGTTGGCCGGGGCTGCATTGGCGACTTGAAGTCTATGAACCACCGGACGCCCTGGGCTGGCCAAAAATCCTCACCTGGCTTTCAGTCTGGCTCGGAGTGATGGTGCTTGGGGGAATGATCGGTTTGGGATGGATCGTCCACCACCGGCTGATAAGGCCTATTCTAACCCTGACGGAGTTGGCTAGGGACCGGGCTCGCCTGGCCAGGACGGTCCCGATTGAGCGCATGGTTGTGTCGACTCCGTTGGCCACGTCCAAAGCGGCGTTCAGCCTTCGCACACGTCCCGATGAACTGGGAACACTGATGCGCACGCTCGGGGCGATGGCGCAGGAGGGCGAGGAGCAAGTGGCCCGGCTTACTTCGCTGAATGCGATTGCGCAGAGCTTTCAGCGCGAGATGGTCTCGCTGCCAGCGCTACTCGCACGAACCGTCAATACAGCTCGCGATCTCACTGGCGCCCGTTATGCGGCCTTGGGCGTATTCGATGAAACCGGAGAACGCCTCACCCAGTTCATCACGGCCGGAATGGACGAGGCCACCCGAACGACGATTGGAACGCTTCCAATCGGCCGGGGCCTCCTCGGACATCTCGCGAAGGAAGATGGGATTCTTCGTCTGAGCGACCTCACCCAGCATCCGACATTCAGTGGGTTTCCTCCCCACCATCCGCCGATGTCATCGTTCATGGGCGTGCCGATCCAGGCACATGGCAAACTCTACGGTCGACTCTATCTGACGAACAAAGAAGGACCGGCGCAGGTGGCTACTGACTTTACCGAAATAGACGAACAGGTCATCGTTGCACTGGCATACCAAGCCGGGACCGCGATCGAGAATGCCAGTCTATTCCATCAAACCAAGACAGCCGAAACGCGGTATCGTGCCATCCTGGATTCCGTCGAGGAGGGGATCTACGGCATTGCCCTCTCAGGACACTGCCTGTTTATCAACAGAGCTGGGGCTGTACGACTGGGCTATGGGCCGGATGACTTGGTGGGCCGGTCGTTGCATTCGCTCATTCATCATACACAGGCTGATGGCCTGCCCTGCCATGAAAGTGCGTGCCCTCTTCATGCCGTGCTCCGCACGGCAACGCCCGCCCGGTTAGAAAACGAGGTTCTCTGGTGCCGGAACAGGACCTCCCTTCCGGCCATTTGTGTCTCCACGCCGCTATATGATGCGACAAGAACGGTCATCGGAGCCGTTGTCAGTTTCACGGATGTGACGGAACGCCGACACCTGGAGGAACAACTCCGACAAACACAGAAAATGGAAGCGATCGGGAAACTTGCCGGAGGGATTGCCCACGATTTTAACAATCTCCTTACCGCCATTTTGGGATACAGCAACCTCCTGTTGGAGAGAGTCGCTCCAGCCCAACAGTCAGAGGTGATCGAGATCAAAAAGGCGGGCGAGCGGGCGGCCTCGTTGACCCAGCAACTCCTCGCCTTCAGCCGCAAACAAGTGCTCGCGCCCTGCGTACTTGACCTAAATACAGTGGTGACGGGGATGGAGCGCCTGTTGCGCCGCCTCATTGGAGAACACATTGACCTGCTCACGATCTCCGCTGTCTCGCTGGGGCGGGTCAAGGTGGATCAGGGCCAAATCGAACAGGTGATCCTGAATCTGGCGTTGAACGCACGGGATGCTATGCCTCACGGTGGACGGCTCACCATTGAGACAGCCAATATCGAACTGGATGAACAGAATTGCCGGACACATCTGGACGTCAACCCCGGGAGGTTTGTCATGCTGGCTGTCGGCGATAACGGCCACGGCATGGACGCAGGAACGCTCTCGCGGTGTCTGGAGCCGTTTTTTACCACTAAACCGCTAGGCACGGGCACGGGATTGGGCCTTTCGACCGTATACGGTATCACCAAGCAAAGCGGTGGCGCCATCGAGATATGCAGCGAACCAGGTTGCGGTACGACGGTGAAAGTCTACCTGCCATCAATCGAGGAGGATCTGCCTCCCCTCGCGCAGGCCGCCAGAAATACCCTGCCCCGGCGCTGCACGGAGACGATTTTGTTGGTGGAAGACGATGAGACCGTGCGGTTCTTCGCGCAGACGGTCCTTACTCGAGCGGGGTATGCCGTCCTGGAGGCCTCAAGTGGAGAGATGGCGATAGGCATGAATACCCGACATGAAGGGACGATCCATCTCTTGTTGACCGATGTCATGATCCCCGGCATGAATGGCCACGTATTAGCGAGGCGTCTGATGTCAGAACGACCGGGTCTGAAGGTGTTGTACCTGTCGGGGTACGCTGAAGATGCCGTTGTGCACCACGGAGTTTTGGACTCTCGCACGCCATTTCTCCACAAACCCTTTACCGCTGACCGTTTGGCTGAGAAAGTCGGTGAGGTGCTGGATGCGTAACTAGGTCGTCTAGCGATTGGGGCGACTCAGTCGTCCACGAAAATGCAAGACAGGATCGCGCCACGATGCCGCAAGAAAGGAATTGACCCATGTCAGATCCCTCACGAGTGATGCCGGACGATTCAGGCGAGGGTCTGCGTATTTTGATCGCAGATGACGACGTAACCTTTCGCGAAACCGCAGCGGTTTTCCTCCGTCGCGCCGGATATCTGTGCACATGGGCCGGTGATGCGGAGGAAGCCGCAACGGCCTTAGCGGCCTACCCCTATGAGTTGCTCATCACGGATATCAATATGCCGGGCAATGAGAATTTGGAGTTATTGCATCGGCTCCACCGAGGGCAGACCACCGTGCCCGTGATCCTTGTCACGGGATATCCTACGGTCCCCACTGCCGTGGAGGCTCTGCGCCTGTCGGTGGTCGACTATTTTATTAAGCCACTCGACTTTCCTAGCGTACTTTTGAGGATCAGGCACGCCATCGAAAAAGGGCGCCTTTTGCGCTGTCTGCAGCAGTCTCGCCGGGAGGCGAGTGCCTGGATTGGCACCATGGAGCGTGTTGAACAGGGGCTTCTCGCCTCTGGACCAATCGGTTCCGCGGAGCAGCAGGCATGGTCAATCGATCGGTGCCTAGGCCAGATGGCGACACAGCTGCTTCAGCTGATGATGAGTTTCAAGGCTGCCGCGAATCTTGCGAACAAGCGTCAAGCTGGGCAGGCCATCGATCTGTGCGCGGCACTGCAGTGCCCACGCCTGACACAGTACGAAGAGGCCGTGAAGGCCACGGTCGACGTGCTGGAACGCACCAAATACGCCTTTAAGTCGAAGGACCTCGGCCTGGTCAGAAAACAATTGGAAACTCTGCTGAGTGCCAATCGTAGCGGCCCCTCAAGTTCCTCGTAATATCGTCCGAAAAAGATCCTGACAAAAGAGCCGAACGTGATACGGCAGGTCGGCTCGCCTTAGCGGACACGGTTCAGCCTTGTAAGTTGAAGGCGCAATCGGAAACTCCCCCCTTCTCGCGGGAGCAACCGGTCGCGCCTTTTGTATTTTTTGCGATGACGGCCCTGCTCGCTCCTCAACGGGGGCGGTGGAGCTTCCGGCGTACTGACGTCCATCATTTTATGTCTCAACCGTTTCAGCATCAACAGTACCGTCGGCTGTCGTTCTTAATCCTGGGGATGGTTGCCGTTGCGTTGGCGGTCGGGCTGGTGCTCTTTCAGCATCTCAAGCAGCAGTTGATCACCGACTCTGGGAAGCGGCTGGCCCTGGCAGCCATCGACCTTGCAGAGAGGCTCGATCGGGTTCTCTTTGAGCGATATGCCGATATTCGGCTCATGGCTGATGCGGCGGTGTTCCAGGGAGATAACAGGGCCGCCATGGACAGTTATCTGCGTAAGATCCAGCAAGCGTATGCCATTTATGAGTGGATCGGGGTGACCGATGCAACAGGCCGGATCATCGCGAGCACGGAGGCAGCCAGCCTAGGCAAGAATCTCGACGCTGAGCCTTGGGGCCCCGCGACTCAGATTGAGCGGGGCATCATTCTGGGAGATGTGCAGCGTTCGTCCGAGACGGGGAACAGGCTGGTCATCGGGTTCACTGCTCCGATCATAGAGGCTGATGGAAAATTCCGGGGGACCATCACGACCCGCGTGGCCCTCCAAGCATTAGAAGACATCATGGCGCCAACCTTGGTGGCGCTGCAGTTGCAGCAAGGTACATCGGCCAGGATCGAATACCAGCTTGTGAGTCGCGAAGGTGACCTCATCGCCGATTCGCTCCTACGGGAGGAACAGCAGGCCAACCTGATTGCCGCCGGGGTCCTGTCCGCGCAGCTTGCCGGAACGAGGCCGTCCGGCTATGTCGAGGAGGAACACCGGCGCCGTCACGTACCGGTGGTCACGGGCTTTGCCCGTACGAGAGGCCATGAAGACTTTCCTGGTTTCCAATGGAGCCTCTTTGTCCGGATGGACCGTGACGATATCCTGGCCTCTCTGTCGGCGGTCGTGCGGCCCCTTGGTTTCGCCGGAGCGGGCCTTCTCATTCCATCACTGGGAGTGCTCTTCTGGACGATTGGACGGATACGGATGGAGGGGGTCCGGGCACAAGGGGAGTATGCGCGAGCGACGACAGCTGAGGCGAACCTGCAGGAACGGACCCATGCGTTCGAATCCTTGCTGGAGACCGCGCGGCAGCTTTCGGCAGAACACAACCCAAGCCGCATTCTTCAACAGGTGTGCGATACCGCACGTCGCTTGACTGGCGCCTCCTATGCTGCCATCGCGGTGTTTGATGAACGGGGGCAGGGGCTTTCCCGCTTCATCACCGCTGGAATGAGTCGGTCCGAATGTGACGCCATCGGCGTCCAGCCGACGGGACGTGGCCTCCTCGGGCATCTGGATGGAAAAACGGCTGCCTTTCGACTCAGTGACCTGACCCAACATCCCGCCTTCACTGGGTTCCCAGCGCATCATCCGCGCATGCGCTCCTTGCTTGGTATCGCGATCCGTGTGGGTGATGAGGTCTTTGGACGCCTCTATGTGACTGATAAAACCGCTCCACCATGCTCCACATTACCTGGGAAAGGGAGGGAGGCAGCTGTGGAGTTTACCGAACTGGATGAGGCGATAGTCACCGCCCTGGCAGCTCATGCCGCTGTTGCCGTTGAACAGACCAGACTCCTGGAGCAGGCGCAAGAAAGTACTCGCCTCAAATCCGAATTTCTCGCAACCATGAGCCATGAGATCCGTACCCCGATGAACGGGGTGATCGGAATGACGGATCTGCTCATGGAGACTCAGTTAACAGATGAGCAGCGCGAATATGCGGACACGATCCGCAAATCAGGGGAGCACCTGTTAGCAATCGTCAATGATATTCTCGATTTTTCAAAAATTGAAGCTGGGAAGCTTATCCTGGAACGTGTGGACTTTAGCCTTCGCAGTCTAGTCCAGGACGTGATGGCCGTATTCAGCAGCCACGCGAGCGGCAAGGGGCTGGCGCTCAGGTCCGCGATCCACCCCGACGTTCCAGATTCGTTGCAGGGCGATCCCGTCCGTTTGCGACAGATTCTCGCCAACTTGGTCAGCAACGCCATCAAGTTCACCGAACAGGGCGAAATCGTGATAGCCGTAGAAATGACTGATCGGGCGAGCGGCGAGAGCGGTCCGCTTGAATCACCCTGCGAGAGTGGAGATGAAGACAACTCTGCCCGGAAGTCGACACCCATCGGATCCCCCGAGGAAGTCGTCTTGCGGTTGTCCGTACGGGATACAGGGATCGGTCTCGAGCCGGAGACCTGCGCCCGCCTATTTCAGCCCTTCGTCCAAGCGGATGGTTCTACTACGAGAAAATATGGGGGGACGGGACTGGGGCTCGCGATCTGCAGACAACTGGTTCAACTGATGGCAGGGCACATCGGCGTTCAGAGTCGTCCTGGGCAAGGTAGCACATTTTGGTTTATCGTACGGCTTGCCAGGAGGCCCTCAGAGACCCTGCCACGAGCCACTCGCGAGGCACCACTCCACGGTGCCCCTGTCCAAGTCGTCGCCCCCGACACCATCACTCGAAATAGCCCTGAGCGTCACCTGTGCGACGAGGAAATGGTCGCGCCTGGCACCGAGACCGTTCCCCAAGCTCTTGACCTCCTGCGTGGCGCGGCTCGACTGGGTAAGCCGTTCAGGCTGGCCCTCCTCGGTATGCAGATGGTGGCCATGAGCGGCATGGAACTAGCCCCTCTCATTCGGGCGGACGCAGCCCTGCGCTGCACCCGACTCATCTTGCTGATGCCGACGGGGCAGCACGGTGAGGCCAAGCCTGTGGTTGGAAAAGATTTGGCGGCCACCCTTCCCCAACCTGTGCACCCACCTGATTCATATGACTGTCTGTTGTTGGTGATGGGCCATGAAGTGTCCGCGGTTCCTGAAACAGGAACCACGAAGGGTGATACCCAAATGGAGGCATGTGCGACCAATGAGAAACAGTGCGTCGCGAACAGCGTGACGCCCGTACCAAATGTCAGTCGCCATGTCCTAGGCGGACAAACGGTACCCTCTCGTCCCCGTGTGCTCGTCGCCGCCGACGACTTGCTCACCCAGACCGCTACAGTCCACATGCTGAGAAAACTTGGGTGCGAGGCCGATGGGACCGTCAGCGGCAACGAAGTCATGCTGACGCCCACACGAACGGCTTACGACCTCATATTCGTAGATAGCCGTCTGCTGGAATCTGGCGGATGTGACCCCACGTACATACTCGGTCAAGGTCAGCAGGCAGAGTATCCCACAGAAGGGAACATGGTGAATCCTGACGGGCGGCCGAAGCACCCCGCATCAGCGCAACATTCGGAGGGCCGCGTGCCCATTGTCGCTCTTGTGCCCAGTACGATGAACAAAATGCACGGCCACGGGGTCACCTGTGGCGTGGATGATTCCATTAGCAAACCTGTTCGTACCGAGGCCTTGTCCGAGGTTCTGGATCGATGGATTCCAGATCGGCACCGTGCGGCGCCTCCTCCTGTGCTTTCCACTACAGATCCGCAATGGGATCGGCGGGAGTTGAAGGACAATTGGGAACGCCTCCAGTTTTGATCCGGTCCTTCAATACATGCGAGGCCGACTCACGACATATGAGACGAATACCGGAATATGGTTACCTTGGATCTCGCGCAGGCACTGCCTGCAAGGCCCGTCTGCGGACGAGATACCGTTGGTCATGTTGTCGTGATCGCATCCTTCACGGGCGCGACCCAGAGACGCGATCATGCGACAGCGCCGCGCTCGTGCGTGACTACTGTGGCACTGTGTTGCGGAGCTCGGCTAGGGCGGTTCGCCAGCAGGCCTTAACATGGGAGTGGTGTAAGTGGGTGGGAATACAATCGTCATGCGGTGGCGGCAATGGGTTACTGCAGTGGCCTGTGAATGGGGTTATGCAAGGATGAGATGTTGTGGTGGATGGGCGAATGTTGGCCGACTGCTACAAGCGAAGGAGGCTGCCGCTCGTCATTCTGTCGATAGGGAGACGATTGATGTGTCGTCGGTACGCATGGCTCGTAAGGCGGAAGAAGAGCTCACCGCCGCGCTCGCAGGACTTCGTGCGATCAACGAGGAACTCGCGACCTTGGCAAGCGTGCATCGATTCCTCGCCATCACAGCAGCCACAGGTGCGAAAGAAGTGGGTGCATCGGCGCATCCCTTTATCGGTGTGGCACAACGGGCACGGATCTTAGCTGCACGGATTGATCGTGCCAGGGAAGGCATCACGGTAGTTCTTCCTCCAGGCCACGGATTCCAGGCAGGATTGCCGGCCCCTTTGGCGGCTGCAAAGAATAAATACCCTCGGCAAGATCGATAAGCATGATTCGCGTAGACGATAGATTTGACGAAGGTGCGGCGCTATGACCGACGTGTGGATGACTGCGAGTCTGGCGCTGTTGGCAGGCGCATGTATCGGCGGGGCAGTGTGGTGCATCATGGTGCGACGGATGGAGGACTTGCGCGCGCGTTTGGAGGCTCAGACCCTCCGCATGCAGGCCCACACAAAAGGGTGGGAACAATTCACAGATAAGGCCGTGCCGCTCTTTCCGGTTTTGACACGGCAACTTGAATCCGTTATTGCGGACACCGAATGCGCTGCGATGAATCTTGGTGAACGGTTTCGGATGATCGCCCCAAAAGCCACCGCTTTGACCAGCGTGTCCACTCGGCGCGGTTCTAGCCATCCCAACGGATGCGGGCCGTCTGTGCAAACGATACTCGACGGGATGGATGGCATGCTGACTCGAATCGTACAGGACTTCAGGACCTTAGCCGACATGTCTCCCCGAGCAGTTGCAGCGATCAGCGATGTGGAACGTTCAACCAGATCCGTGACCGCCATGTTGAGCGACATCGAAGGCATGGCTGACCAATCGGCGCTACTAGCGGTCAATGCCTCCATCGAGGCGGCACATGCCGGCGAGCATGGTCGTGGATTTGCCATTGTGGCGGATGAAGTGGGGAAACTGGCCAAGCGGTCGGCAGAGGTGTCGATGTCCATCAGGAAACTGGTGACGGCAATCCAGATGGGCATGCAGCATGCTCACATGGCCATCGGTGAAATTGCGACTTTCTCCGCTTCGCATGCCACTACCACACATGCCATCCAGACCGAAGTCCACGACTTAGCGGCGACCTTATGTCGATCCAATGCTGACTTGGACCGAGATGTCCAATCAGCCATGTCACTGGTCAAGGGGCTCATGGCTGACATTTCTCAAATTGTGGTGTCACTTCAATTTCAAGACATCGCACGCCAAAAACTGGAACATGTCATCGATCCCTTGGTGCGCTTGGAACGCGCATTGTTGTTGGCAAGAGCCGATGCGACATGTAGTGGCAGCGACGTGTGTGAGGCGCTACCAAGCCTGTCGGAACTGCAAGCGACCTACACGATGGCCAGCGAACGAATGGTCACTACCGCGATGGAAAAAGGGGGAGGTCCTCAGGTCTTCACTACCTCCGCGTCGCAGGCGGAGTCGGATGACACGGTGACACTGTTTTGATCAAGTTGGATGGACCTGAATCTGTTTCAGGGAGTACGCCGATTGCCCCCCCCTGCCGCTGTCCCTTGTTGCCGGGATGTACCGGATGGTGTCCGTCAATGAAGGCGAGTATTGGGTGGTGAGTGATTGCGTGAAGTAAGGGACCTTGCCTCCGGGCCAACGGACTGTTTTCCATGCAAGTTCCCTTTACGATCGACCATGTAAGGTGGAGGAGAGTCAACCCTCCGCTGTCCCCTGTCGGCGGAGAGTATTCAGCTACGCTCCATGACTCTGCAGTGGCCTGAACAGAATGGCAAGGTGGAACGTAGTCATTGCAGGTGAAGAAGAATTGCGGAATCGCTCGACTGGTCGACGGCTTCATGTCAGTAGCTTCGACTCTGTGCGTCTCGGAGTATGACTCTAAATCACAACTACTTCACCCTGGCTCTGCAGGGTGTGGGTAACTAACGGTGTCTTTTATCGCCGAACCTGTCATCACTATCTAAGCCGAGCAAGTACCAGGGGGGCCGCTAGCCATGATCTCTCAGAATTACAAGAACTACGAGTAGCCAATTCAAGGGAAGACTCCCACGGGAAACCTTATCAGCACTGCCAGGTCTGTCCCGAACGGAACGCGCTGTCATTCTTTCTCGTTATCATGCCCCCCACGCTTCAGCATACTCGCCTTGTTGTGTGTCGCCTGCATCCTCCTCTTAGCTGGGTATCTGGCAGGTGTATCGTACCCCGACCTCATGCCGCGAACCTTCTCCCTGCAAACAACTCCCCTCGACCCTTCACACCAACAGCCTGGTGTTACCATCAACCTCCCAGCGGTCGTTGCACCGGTGGATGACGGCCAACGGTACTATTATGTACAAGTGAATCTTGCTGTGGAGCTCGATCGTTCAGGAACCGCCGGCTTGATCCAGGCCCGCCACGAGGTGATCGACCGGAAGATTATGGAGGTGCTCCATACCTATTCCGTCAAGGAACTCCGTTCGGCCGGACTGCGGTCGACCTTGCGCACTGACATTCGACGCGTTATTAACCAATTGCTTCCGCAAGGTCATATTCGTAACGTCTACATCACGAATTGGTTGATGACACCGGTTGGACCCTAAGCCACTTTCCCAGGAGGATCTGTAAGGGCTTGTTAAGCACTCGCTCGGAGAGCATGCGAAGATCTGGCTTCTTTAGTCCGGCCGCAGCAAAGATGTCCACGATTTCGTTGGGCACTACCGCCGTTAAGCCGACTAGGCAATGGTATGTTCGAGTTCCGCATTGGTGGTGCGTTTTCTCGGCGTGTTCTTCGCCAGCATCGAACCCGCGGCCTGGAAGCATTCGACATCATCCGAATTCGGAAGGTCCCTCCTGCTGCACAGATAACGCACCGGCGTGCCAACGATCCGTCAGGGCATTGGGCAGACGTGCCGTACTGTCTTGCCGTCCCCTTGTGCAACAGGCAAGATTAAAAGTTGCTCCTGCGACTTGCCAGTCATTCAGACCAACCAGTCAACCTCGTGAAAACGGCCTCCACAAATGTCATACTTCTTCAGCAGCACCACGACTGCCTCGGCCTGGGTCAATTGCCGCCTGCCCCCCTCTCCCGCTGCTTTCAGTATAGATTGCGAGGGTCTGCTTGAGTTCGTCATCGAGTGCCTCCCCGTAAGCTGAGACACTCACTAATGAGAACTTTCTGGCAGTGACGTTGGCCCCGTTTCGAGACAACATTTAACCAGAGCAGACGACGTCTTCGACGATCGGTTGCCCCTGACGTTGTGCGACGAACTCGTTCGGGGTCAGGTGCCCAAGCGAGCTGTGAGGCCGGCGCTGATTGTAGTCCACGCGCCACGCTTCGATGATGGCTTGCGCTTCGACGAGCGAGGCAAACTGGTGCATGTTCAAACATTCGTCCCGCAGGCGCCCGTTAAACGATTCGATGAAGGCATGTTCCATCGGTTTTCCTGGTCGAATGAAGTCGAGTTGGACGCCCCGCCGATAGGCCCAATCCTCGAGCACTCGGGATTGGAATTCGGTGCCACGATCCACCGTGATCGAGCGGGGCACCGCTGGTGTGTCCAGCACACGATCGAGCACCTGACCAACCGTCTCTCCCGTCATCCGAAACCCTGCCTCTAGTAGGCGACTGTGCCGATTCATCCACGACCGTCAAGATTCGAAACGGTCGCCCGTCTGTCAGATCGTGAATACGCAGCGCAGCGCCGACTGATCCCTTGCGCGGCTGTGTCGATACCAGGAGGCTCGCCCAAACTGCCCCAACCGACAGGCCCGCGCACAACTCACCGAGAACGTATCTTGAAACCTGTGGGCCAATTCTCGGCGGCGAGCGAGCCTCAGACTTTTTTTCGGAGGGCCTCCGAGAGCATGTGCTTGTCGAGGGAGCGATCGGCCACCAGCCGTTTGAGCCGGGCGCTCTCCTCTTCCATTTGACTTGCCGTCGCTTTCGGGAGAGACGTCAAATCGGTGTTGACCACCTGTCGATTTCTGACCGCCGCTGTCCTCAGCGTGGCAGAAGACGAACTCGTCAACCTCAAATTCATGATTGGTCCTACGGTCTAGAGCTGGACTGCGGAAAAGTATCATCCGCAGCATCAATCCAATTGCGACTAATTAAAAAAGAAGAGCGCAGAAGTGGTGCCGTTAGGCGGGAAGACTGTCTATAACACTGTCTATAAACGAAGAAGAGAGGATCTGATGAAACGTAAGTGGAGGAAAAATTGGAGCGGGAAACGGGATTTGAACCCGCGACCCTCGCCTTGGCAAGGCGATGCTCTACCACTGAGCTATTCCCGCTTGCTCCGAAAATGAAGAAGCGGGATTGTACCGAGCAGGGCATGGACTGTCAAGCGGCTCGGAGCTGAGTAGGACGTCCACTGCATCGAGGCCATGCGACAGATACAGAACCGCTCATCGTACCGCGTAGGCCAAACAGCGCTCCCGCTGCGCCGTTTTGAGAAGCAACAGACTCAGCCTTTCGACTCAGGCCATCCTGCGACTTCTGTCCACTTGACGGGCTATAGGGGCTTGAGTAGAGTGAATTCCCATGTCGGCTTCACTTCCATCATCCCGTAGCGAGGTAGCCCCAGCGTGACCTCTCGCCCGCAGCAGTCCATCCCGTTTGCGGCACAGGCAATCCCCTTCGACGAGTATCTGGCGACAGGCAAGATCCCAGACGGCCTCATCACCAGCGAGTATGTCGGCGAACAGTTTGTGGAACGACTGGTTCACTACGTCCTCAGTGTTCCCGCCGGCAGCTATACCATGGCGCAACTCAGCCGCCTCCTTGAACAGTTGGACCCGCGCACCCAAGTATTTTTCTTCAAGCGTCTGAAGGAAAACAGCCCCGACAGCCTCAAGGATTTCGCCCCACTCTATTATGGTTTCATGAACGAATTTCATTCCCTCCTGTTTACGTAGATCGCCGTTCGACAAAAAAATACCTTGTCGCACCTTCAATCTAGGGTATAATCGCGAGAACTTATTTCACGGACCGAAGGAGATTTATGAATCCCACGTTACAACGCGCCGTCACAAGTTTTTATAACCTGGTGTACGAGGCCCAGACCTTCGCAACCACCATGGCCCGAATCGATACCGCTGAACAGGAACACTACGCCGGCCGAATCGAGGGCCTGAATTGGGTGCTGGATCGCTGCCAAGAGCTCGAAGACATGGATGCGAACATTACGCCCACCACGTTGCAGCGCGTGCTGACGGAAGTGAAATCGGACTTGGACCATGAGCTCTCCGTGCAACGTCGTGAAAAGGGGCGCCGCGCGGACGGACGCGAGGAAGCGCTGACGTTCGTGGCAGATTACCTGTCGAGCTTGATCACGGCTACCGAGATCGAATCCGCCAAGACCTCCGTTTGACCGCCTATCGATCGTTCTTAGGCTTTTCCTCCGTCATGGCCTCCTCCGAGGGCGACTATGGCCCGTGAATGGATCGTCTTCGCCATCTGCCTCGGGCTAGGAGGCCACATTGCCCTTGCGGTTGTGCTGCATGCCCCGGACCTCTGGCCTTGGAGCAAGGCCTGGCTGTACGGACTTCTCTCCGGCTTGGCCCTTTATGTTGTAGTCCAACTCCTGCGCTCGGTTTGGTGGCTACGTCGAGGCAAGAACAGCGACGATCCCTGACCACATTGCACAGGACGGTCCTCGATCGGTAGAATACGCACCATGCAACGTCCCCCGCATAGCCCCGTCCCCCCTGGATGGCCGCCCCGCGCTGGCCGCCCGCGCCCTCACGGCTCGCCTCCGCCGGAAAGGCAAGGGGATCAGTATGAATCCTTCAATGCTTCGCTGCTCTATTGCAACCAATGCCGCCAGGCAACACCGACTCGTCAACGATTGCTCCTCGTCCTCCCGAGCGGGAATCTTTACGAGTACCTCTGTGCCCGATGCGGAACCGCCACCGGCTCCAAGACCGAACGACCCCCCGCAGAGGGCGGACTCGTTATTCCCTGACAACGTGGTGGCGGGTGACCGGTTACGGCAGGATCGCGGGAAGACGGCAGAACGTCTAAGCGACTTGGTCGAGGGGGATTCCCTCATCAATTAACATGACGGGGATGTCTTCGCGGATCGGGTACAAGATCTTATTGTCAGACCGTACAAGGCCGCCGTCGAGTTTCTCCGTAACCGGTTTCTGCACCTTATTCTTCAGGGCCCCACGCGCGATAGCGGCATTTAATTTTTCCACCAGCCGATCATCGGCGAGCGTGACGGCTTGCTTGGTTTCCGGACAACACAGAATGGCGAGGAGTTCCTTGTCGATACTCACGTCGTTCCCACCTCATTGATGATCCCCGCGCACATGCGTACCACAACTGACGCACGGGTTGTTGACGGAAAGATAGTCCAACTGATCGGAGAGATCAAGCAGATACCACATCTCCCGGTTTCTCTGGTATCGTAGCTCTTCGTATTGAACCTCCGACGACCGATCGAGGAGACTTCCATGGCACTCTCCCACCGGCTTGGGCGCATCTTTCTCACGGGCCTTCTCGTGCTCCTCCCGGCTTGGACGACATTTCTAATCCTCGTCACCATGTTCGATGCACTGGACTCATTTCTACTGACCCTCGTCGGGGGCGGGATGGAACCCTACGCTCCGGGCCTGGGACTCCTCATCCTGATCGCCATGGTGCTGATAGCCGGGGCGGTTGCCACCCACGTGTTGGGGCAACAGCTGGTCCAGTGGACGGAACGGACCCTTGAACGCATCCCCTTGATCAGGAGCATCTATCTGACCTTGAAGAGCATGACGGACCTGTTGAACTATCGCGCACGCTTCGGACGCAGCACGGTCGTGGCCTTTCCTTTCCCGCGTGATGGCCTCTGGGCATTGGGATTCGTGATGGGGTCTCCGCCGCCGGCCTTGCAAGTCGCCCCCATGGCTGAACTGGTCATGGTGTTTGTTCCGACCGCCATCCATCCGTTTACCGGGTATCTGGCGATGATTCCGAAAACACAGCTGCAACCGCTCAATCTCCTCCCGGAGGAAGCCTTGAAATTAGAGTTCTCCGCGGGACTCTATCGCCCCCTACCAGGCTGGCTCACCACACCTACCAGGGAACCCACATGAGCCCGGCAGATCGGTTCCATGTCCGTCCCGCAACGGTCCAGGACCTTGAGGTTTTGACGGACTTCAGCGCCGCCATGGCGCTAGAAACCGAACAACGCACCTTAGATCGCGCACGACTCCGCCTGGGCACCCAGGCGGTGTTCGACCAACCGGCGCGCGGACAGTATTACGTCGCCGACTTGCGCCATGGACCTCAGGACGATACAGTGACGATAGGCCAGTTGCTCATCACATACGAGTGGAGCGATTGGCGCAACGCGCAGTTCTGGTGGATTCAAAGCGTGTACGTCCACCCAGCCTGGCGCAACCAGGGGGTGTATCGGCAGATGCATACCACCGTGCTGGCCCTCGCCCATTCGCATCCGGACGTGTGCGGCGTCCGTCTCTACGTAGAGCGCCGCAACAGCATCGCCAAGCAGGTCTATACCAGAGTCGGTCTTTCCACATCGTGTTACGATATCTATGAGGTTGATTTCGTCCTCCCGTCCCATTCTCTTGATTGAGAGCCTAGCCAATGGCGCCGTTCGACGTCGATGAACCAAGGAGCCTTGCCCATGAAATATGCCACAGTACTCCTCGCTCTGTTGATACTCACGTTGAATGCCTGCGCATTCAGTCGCGGCACACTCGGCGATGAGTTGAAGACCGAGACGATCAACTCCATCAAGAAGGGCGTGACGACCCGGGCCGAGGTCCTGGCAAAATTGGGGGCCCCGGACCGCATCGTGCAGCTGAACGGACGTGATCTCTTTCAGTACTATCGCTATGACGCGAAAGTCGGCAGTTTACTGTTGATCATCTTGAATTTCTCGCGCGTCACCATCAAGAGCGATGACCTCTTCGTCCTCGTCGACCGAGATGGCGTGGTCGAGGAGGTGATCGCCTCGAAACGAACTGAAGGCCTTGAGTTCCGATTCTGGCCGTTCGGGGATTAAGACCATGCCGATCCGAGGATGGCGAGGAGCCCTCTTGTGGTCGCTCGTGGGCACCATGGTGCTGACGGGTTGCAATGTCGCTAGCCTAACCATCAATACGCCCCTGACGGTGGACCATGTGGCCTTTATTACGGAAGGCCGCACGACGCTGACCGACGTCGTCGAACGATTAGGGGCGCCGGACAGCATGGCCGATTCGGAGACCGGAACCATCGTCACCTACCGGTTTCTCAACGCCAAATACTCGCGAGTCAACTTTGGCTGGTTGCTGAAACCCTTCTCCCCCGTCGATCCCGACCTGGTTTTCTCGCGTTCAGGTCTCGGAACAGATGCCTATGAGCTGATCTGCAACGAGAACTGGGTCGTCATTCACCAGGCCTTCGTCCGTCAGCCGCCTGCGCAACGGCTCTTCACCCCCTACCCTTTCTGACCTGCGCGCAACGCGAGACGACAACTGAATTGCCGCCCGCAGACCATCCCGATATAATGCGCGCCATGGGTGCAGCCTCTTCCGACCACCATTCCGTCGTTACCTCCTCTTCCTACATTCCAGCTGATCACGACATCGAATTTCTGCAACGTGACGAGTTGCGCGCCGTACGACTCGGCTTGGAGCTGCTCAAGCCGGAGTTGATCCAAACCGAGCAGGGCATCCGCTCCACGATCGTCGTCTTTGGGAGTGCGCGACTCCAGGAGCCTGCTCACGCGCGCCGAGCGCTGGAAGCCGCGCAGGCCGAGCTCCAAGAAACCCCGGACGATGTCCAGCGCCAACGCCAAGTCGCGGTCGCGGAACGTCGCGTCGCCTTGTCGCCATTTTACGACATCGCCCGGGAGTTCGGACGGCTCGTGTCAGCCACCTGCCAGATCGACGGGCAATGCGATTATGTCGTCGTCACCGGGGGAGGACCAGGCATCATGGAGGCGGCCAACCGTGGAGCCGCCGACGCCTGCGCAAAGTCCATGGGGTTAAACATCACGCTCCCCCATGAACAACGACCGAATGCCTACATCACTCCGGAACTCTGTTTTCAGTTCCGGTATTTTGCCCTGCGCAAGATGCATTTTCTCCTGCGCGCCCGCGCGCTGGTCGTCTTTCCCGGAGGCTTCGGCACCCTCGACGAACTCTTCGAAACCCTCACCCTGCTTCAAACGGGCAAGGTGCGCAACGTCACCATCGTTCTCATCGGCCGGGCCTTCTGGGAACGCCTGATCAACTGGTCCTTGCTGGTAGAAGAGGGCCTGATCGGTGCGGATGACCTCGGCCTCTTTCATTTTGCGGAAACGGCACAACAGGCTTGGGACCTCATCAGCCGCCACCATGGCGGGCCGGGAGGCCGATGAACCTATCCTTTCACGGCGCCGTCCGGTCCGTCACCGGCAGTCGTCATCTGCTGGAAATGCCCGGTCATCGTGTCTTGCTGGACTGCGGCCTCTTCCAAGGCCATCGACAGGAGGCGGATCGACAAAACCGATTTCTCGGCTTCGATCCCCGCTCGATCAACGCCGTGCTGCTGTCCCATGCCCACATCGACCATTCAGGCGCCCTCCCCGTGCTCGCCAAACACCAATTCCGCGGCCATGTGCATGTGACCCGGGCAACGGCTGACTTGGCCGCGGTGATGCTGGAAGATTCCGCGCGACTCCAAGAGAACGATTGCGCCTATCTCAACAAGAAGGAGAAGCGACGCGGGGCCGGCTGTCTCGAGCCCTTTTACGATTCACGCGATGCGCGTGCCATCGTCCGCCGGTTCGTCGGCGCCCGCTATGATGACACCATCAAGGTCGCGCCACGCGTGACCGCATCGTTTCACGACGCCGGACACATCTTGGGCTCGGCCGCCATTCGCGTGAAGTACTCCGCGCGCGGCAATACCACCACCGTGCTGTTTTCCGGCGATCTCGGTCGAGCCCGGATGCCCATTCTGCGCGACCCGGCCCCACCGCCGAGCTGCGATGTCCTCATCCTCGAGTCGACCTACGGAGACCGCCTGCATGAGGCAGCCGGAGAAGCCTTGACCAAACGGGCACAAGAACTGGTCACTCACGCCAAAGTTCACAACGGCAAGATCATCGTGCCGGCCTTCGCGCTCGGGCGCACGCAAGATCTGATCATGCGGATCAAACGGCTGGTCGCGGAAGGACGCATCGACCCGCTGCCGATCTTTATCGACTCGCCGCTCGCCTCGAAGGTGACGGAAGTGTTCCGCAAGCACCCGGAATGTTACGACGAAGAAACCTATCGCACCTTTACCTCGGAAGGAGACCCCTTTGCGGCCCGGTATATCCGATATGTGTCTTCCGTGGAGGAGAGCAAACGCTTGAACAGCCTGAAGGGGCCCTGTGTCATCATCGCCTCGTCAGGTATGTGCGAAGGCGGCCGCGTGGTGCACCATTTGAAGCATGCGATCCAAGATGAGGCCAATGTCATCGCCATTGTCGGATTCCAAGCCGAGCATACGCTCGGTCGCCGGCTAGTCGAAGGCTGGGACGTCGTGCCGATTTACGGCATCCCGACTCCGCGCCGCGCGCAGGTCGTGGTCTTCAACGGGCTTTCGGCCCATGCGGATCGGAACGACCTGCTGGCCTACGTACGGGCCATCTCGCCGGCTCCGCAGCAGGTCTTCGTGGTCCACGGAGAGGAAAAGCAAGCCCTCTCCCTGGGCGCAGCCATTCAAGCCGAACACCCGACCATGTCGGTGGTGGTGCCGACGAAAGGGACGACGTACGACATCTGAAACCGAAGGTGCCTCTGATGAATCGCCCTCGAACTACGACACGGCTCTTCGCGTCCTGCTTGATGACCGTCCTCCTGTCGTCGGCTCCCTCATGGGGGTTCGAGCCCGGTCGCACTCAAGACATCGAACACACCCGCATGCGGGCGCGGGACCTCGGCCTGTTCCTCGGTTTCCTGCAGACGGGCCCGCTCAATGCCATCACCGATGTGCCCGGCGTGAAGGTCGGACAGGTGACCCTCTCACGAGGCGACGGGCCGCTGCAGCCTGGACAGGGTCCGGTACGAACGGGGGTGACCGTCATCATCCCCCGCGACGACGTATGGCATCAAAAAGTCCCGGCCGGAACCTTCGTCCTGAACGGCACCGGCGAAATGACCGGCCTGGCGTGGCTAGCGGAATCCGGCTTTCTCGAATACCCCGTTGCGCTGACCAATACCCTCAATGTGCCGCGTGTCGCCAACGGGGTGATCAGCTGGATGCTTCGCCGTTACCCCGGCATCGGTATCACCGATGATACCCTCACCCCGGTGGTGGCGGAATGTGACGATGGCCGACTGAACGACATCCAGGGCCGTCATGTGACCGAAGAGGACGTGATGCAGGCCTTGGATCAGGCCTCGTCGGGGCCGGTGGCGGAAGGCAGCGTGGGCGCCGGAACTGGGATGATGTCGTACGGGTTCAAGGGCGGGATCGGTACCGCATCCCGACGCCTGTCCGACGCCGACGGCGGATTTACGGTCGGCGTCCTCGTCAATGCGAACCATGGCCGACGGCCGGAGTTGATGATGGCAGGCGTGCCGGTCGGCCGTCTGTATGATCCAGCGCAGGCGCAGTCCGGGCAGGTGCCGACGAAGAACCCAAGCGCGCCGCGAGCGGAACGCGAGGGCCATCCCGGCAACGCCGAAGGCTCCATCATCATCGTCGTGGCCACGGATGCGCCGCTGGACAGTCGACAGCTCACTCGCTTGGCCAAACGCGCAGCCCTCGGGTTGGCCAGGACCGGCTCGACCGCAAGACACGGAAGCGGCGACTTCATGCTGGCCTTTTCGACCGGCAACGTGATTCCTCATTATCCGACAGTTCCCATCTTCTCGATGGCCCATTTGGCCGATACACACCTAAACCCCTTGCTCACCGCCACGGTGGAGGCTACTGAAGAAGCTGTGCTCAATGCCCTCACTGCCGCAACGACGGTCGTCGGCCGAGACGGGTTTCGTGCCGAGGCTATCTCTCTGTCTCGCCTGCGCGGGCTGCTGTCGACGAACCCGACTCTGCGACCGTGACGCCGTCCAGCAACCGGCCCGGGCCTGTCGGCACCTTGCTTTTGCAGGTCGCCGCGGCTATTCTCCTGAGGTCTTGGCACAGAGGAGGGCTATGGCTGATTATCACATCGGAGGCAGTCTAGCGCTCCTCACGGCACTCGATAAGACCAACAAGTTTGCGGATTTTTTGAAGACGCGCATGACCGGGGCGCTCGAAACGCAGGATCCGACCGAACTCCATTATTTGCTCGCGCAACTCGACGACTATCACTCATACATATGGCGCTATTACAAGAAACTGGCGTCGGATCGTCCGCAGCGATGACGCCGGACCTCCGACCGAGGGCAGCCCCCCTCACCGCACCACGCTTTATGACGTTCGGCTCGTGATTAGCACACCTCCATCGACATTGCGGTTCGCCGCAGCCCTGACGCGCCGGCAGGACGCCCAGGCGGCAGCCGATGAGTTAATCCATCAGATCCGCGAGCAGTTAGGGGCCGCGCCTGTCGACGTCGCCTGCCTGTTCGTCTCGGCCCATCATACCCCCCACGCGGAGTTTCTCTCGCAAGCGGTTCGCCGAGCCTTGGATCCGATGGCCTACGTGGGCTGTACGGGCGAAGGTATCATCGCGACCGGGTGCGAGATCGAGACAGGACCGGCCGCCACCCTGTGGGCCGCTCATCTGCCCGGCGCAACCGTATCTCCGTTGCGGTTATCCTTTTCGAATGTCCACGACCAGTTCTCGCTACAGGAGTGGCCGGACCTGGAGGTGACCGGGAGCGCAAGACCCGTCCTCCTCCTGTTTGCCGACCCCTTCTCCACCCCCATGCAAGATGTCTTGAGCCTCATCGAAGAACGATATCCGTACGCCATGGCCCTAGGAGGGTTGGCGGGAGGAGGACAGGACGTCGGAGAAAACCGTCTCTTTCTGGATGACGCGGTACATGCCGATGGGCTGGTCGGCCTGGCCCTGACTGGTCACCTCACCGTCCACAGCGTCATCTCTCAAGGCTGCCGACCGATCGGCGAACGCTTTATCGTGACCAAGTCGGAACATAACGTCATTTACGAACTCGGCAGTCGCTCGGCCCTGGACTGTCTCCAAACAGTGTTTGCCGAGCTGAATTCCACGGAACAGGCCTTGGCGCAGCGGGCGCTCCACATCGGCATCGCGATGGACGAGCAGCGAGCCCGGTTCACACGCGGGGATTTTCTCATCCGCAACCTGGTCGGAGCCGACCAGCAGACCGGAGCCATCGTCATCGGCGACGTCGTCCAGGAGGGGCAAACGATTCAATTTCAGGTTCGTGACGCGGAGTCGGCCGACGAAGACCTGCGAGCCTTGCTTGCCTCACAAGTCAGCGCGGAGGCGAGGAAACCGCTCGGAGCCCTCCTCTTCAGCTGTTGCGGGCGCGGGAAGGGTCTGTTCGGGACTCCCCATCACGATGCGTCCGTGCTGCAGGAGCAGCTGGGAACCATCCCTGTCGCCGGGTTTTTTGCCCAAGGCGAGGTGGGACCCGTCGGTCCGAGGAACTTCCTCCACGGCTATACAGCGAGCATTGCGATCTTTCTCGAACCGGATCGATAAGGTTAGGAGTTGCTCATGAACATTCATACCTGGATTACAGCCGGTTGTATGGCTCTGATCCTTTTGGCCAGCATAGGGAGACCGACCATGGCGCAGCAAAACAGCACACCCCCTCCCCAAGAAGTGACCACCGAATCAGGCTTGAAATATGTCGATCTCGTAGTCGGAACAGGCCGTGAAGCGACAACGGGCAACCTGGCGACCGTCCATTACACCGGCTGGCTGACGAACGGCACCAAGTTCGACAGTTCGGTAGATCGGCGCGATCCCTTCTCCTTCCCCATCGGCGCAGGGAGGGTCATCCGCGGTTGGGACGAAGGAGTGGTCGGCATGAAGGTGGGCGGCAAACGAAAACTGACTATTCCGCCGCAGCTCGGCTACGGCTCCCGCGGAGCGGGTGGGGTCATTCCACCCAACGCCACACTGGTATTTGATGTCGAACTCCTGGAGGTGCGATGAGCCTCACGCGCGCGCACCAAGCCCACGTCCTCCTGTTTACACTCAGCGAACCACCATGCGCCAGACGCCGCTAATCGAAGCCCATCGCAACGCCGGAGCGAAGTTGGTCGACTTTGCCGGGTGGGAAATGCCCATCCAATATTCCGGTGTCGTAGACGAGTACCACACCGTCCGCCGTCAGGCCGGCCTGTTCGATGTGAGCCACATGGGACGCATCACCGTGACCGGCCCGGGATCCCTCGCCTTCCTCCAGTATGTGACGACCAACGACGTCTCGACCCTGTCCGTACGGCAGTCGCAGTATTCCATGGTCTGCTCCAAGGAAGGCGGCATCAAGGATGACATTTTCATCTACCACGTAGCGCCCTACGAGTTTTTGATCTGCGTGAACGCGTCGAATCGTGAAAAGATCCTGGCGTGGCTGCACACACAAGCGGCCAAGGCTCAAGGCTGTACCGTAGTAGACCAGTCCGCCACCATGGCACAAATTGCCATTCAAGGGCCGGCCTCGCGCGAGGTGCTGGCGGCAGCCGGCATCGTGGACCTAGCCACATTGAAAGTCCGTCACTGCCTGCAGACCACCCTCCGTGAGCAATCAGTCCTGGTCACGAGGACGGGGTACACCGGCGAATTGGGGTACGAACTGTATCTTCCCGCGGAGGGGGCCGCAGACACCTGGCAACACCTGCTTGCCGTGGGTCAGCCCTTCGGATTGAAGCCGGCCGGCTTAGGCGCTCGGGATTTGTTACGTCTCGAAATGGCCTACTTGCTCTATGGCAACGACATGGATGAACAGACCACACCCCTTGAAGCAGGTGCAGGCTGGGTTGTGAAATTTGAGAAAGGTGAATTCATCGGCCGGACAACCCTGTTGGCGCAACAGGCCACGGGTCCGGCGAAACGACTGATTGCCTTCGAACTCGTTGAAAAGGCCGTGCCTCGCCACGGGTTTCAGATCCTCCATCCCGAGGCACCGCACGCGCCGGTCGGCCTGGTGACGAGCGGGAACCTCTCTCCGCTTCTGCAGAAAGGTATCGGCTTGGGATATGTTCCGCCCACCCTTGCCACCCCCGGTAGCGCGCTCCGGATCGAGATCCGCGGCAGATCCTGCCCAGCAGTCGTCGTCACACCTCCCTTCTACAAGAAAAAGGTCGGCACATCATGACGAGGGTCAAACCGGTCTATCAAGGGAAGGTCGTAACGCTGAACGTCGACACGGTCTGCCTTCCGAATGGGCACACCATCGACTTGGAGGTCATCCGCCATCCAGGAGCGGCCGCCGTCGTTCCATTGAAAGAGGACGGGACGGTCATCCTCATTCGGCAATTTCGCCATGCCGCAGATGGTTTTATCTACGAAATTCCTGCAGGCAAGCTGCACCCTCAAGAAGATCCCTTGGATTGCGCGGCCCGCGAGCTTGAGGAAGAAATCGGCTACAAGGCCGGACAGTTCGCACTCCTCTCCAGCATCTTCACCGCCCCTGGGTTCGCAGACGAAGTCATCCACGTGTACCTGGCGACCGACCTCACACGAGGCACACAGAACTTGGATCAGGATGAAGTGCTGGAAGTCGTGGAGATGCCGTTACGGGAAGCGATACACAAAATTCAAGACGGCACGATCCGGGATGCCAAGACGATTGTCGGGTTACAGGCGGTCTTCATTCGGCAGGAAGGGAATCGATAGAGGACCCGCGAGGCCTCCCGCTCCAAAGAGGGGAGACCTCCCAAGCCAGCTAGCCTCGCCGAAAATCGCCCAGGCTCAGTGTCCGCCCTTCTTCTCTTCCTTCTTCTTGTCGTCGCCGAAGACGGTCTGGGACAGGTGGCCACCCTTCTTCTCTTCCTTCTTCTTGTCGTCGCCGAAGACGGTCTGAGAGAAGTGTCCGCCCTTCTTCTCCTCTTTCTTCTTGTCATCACCGGCGAAAGAGGGAGCGCTGAACGCGACCAACATTGCTGCCGCCATCACCGTCAACATGATCTTCTTCATACTGACTTACCTCCTGTTATGTTGAGTTTGAGACTGCCACCTACCGACGGCCGAGAGCAAAGCAAGGTCTTTGCCGGAGACGCTGCTCGATCTAATTCGTTGTTTTTCAAAAATTTCGAATACTCACCGCCCTTGCGAGCACGGCGATGGGCGCCGTCGGCTGTGGCAGAATAGCCAAGCCAAGACTAAACCGCCTCAACAATCAGTCCTGCCATGCCGAGAGCACACCGTCCTCTTCCCGACTATCTGGCACCGAATCTGGGCATCCTCTTTGTTGGGATTAATCCGGGGCTCCGATCCGCGGCCCTCGGCCACCACTATGCCGGACATTCGAATCGGTTCTGGAAACTCCTAAGCGAAGCCCGGTTGGTTCCCTTCCCGCTAGGGTACGAAGACGATCGGCGGCTGCCGCAGTGGGGAATCGGCCTCACCAACCTGACCACTCGATCCACAGCAGAAGCCAAGGAGTTGACCGAGCATGACTATGCGCGCGGCCGTCGAACGTTGTTACGAAATGTGAGCCGTTATCGCTCCAAGGCGGTGGTCCTCCTCGGTATGGGGCTCTATGCCGTACTATTCCCGAACGAACCAGCGGCCATCGGCCGCAAACCGGGTTTGCAGCCGAGCAAACTCTGTGGATCCGATGTGATCCTCCTGCCCAATCCGAGCGGACGGAATGCCGCCTATCCCTACCGAGCCATGCTGGAGGGCTTTCTGATGCTGAGTCACTACTTGCCCAAGCCTGACAGGGCTCCAGGTGAGGAGAGTTGAGTTTGCGAGGCAAGAGACCGAGAGATGAGGATAGAATTTTTCCTGCAGGCTGAGATAGAGTCGAGAGTCTCACTTCTGAGTAGGTTCTAACCTGGACAGCCGATGAAGTTTGCCGTCGCCACCGCCTTAGCCGTATCTCTTCCGCTCGCCTCGACCGTCATTGCCGGCACTGCGGTCCACCAACTCGTCACCAACGCGATGCAGGAATGCGCCCTTGGCCGACAAAGCCAGGATCGCGCGTCCAGGATCGACCATTTCTTGCGCGGGCAAGCCTATGGGGAGCAGGCGGTGGAAGCCAATGAAACTTCTGCACAAGCCCATTTCGCGCTGTTCTGTAATCTCGGCGAGCAAATGCGCATCGACGGGGAGCAGAGCATCGGCTCGGTTTTTGGATTCCGACGGATGATGAAAGAATTGAATCGGACGCTGGAACTAGCACCGGACCATCTCGACGCCCTGTCAGCCAAAGGCACGTTTCTCATTCGCCTCCCGTCGCTACTGGGGGGCGACAAAGAAAAGGGAGAACAGATTCTTCGTCACGTCATCGACCGTGAGCCAGCCGCCGTCAACGCCAGACTCAGCTTAGCCAAGAGTTATTGTGCCGGCGGCCGCCACGAGGAGGCCATCACCATCGCCACCAAGGCGCTCGAACTCGCCCAAGGCCTACAGCGGGCGGATTTCATTCCCGAGGCTCGACAGGTCCTAACACACCTGTTAGCCCAGGCTCCGAAGAGCCGCTAGCTGCTGCCGACTCACCGCGCCGGACACCGCCTCGTTCCCGACCCACGCAAACCTTCGATGGCGCTCCTCAACGGCATAGCCTCCTGTGCTCCTTGAACCGTCGAAGCCAGTGCGCCGGCCGCAGCGGCCACCTCAAGCCCAACCTCGATCGGCAGGTCTTGCGCGAGGGCACAGGCCAAGGCGCCGTTGAAGGCGTCACCGGCACCGGTCGTGTCAACCGCCTCCACGAGGAAGGCGGGGACCGCACTCACCCCGTGATCAGTGCCCACAAGGGCGCCCTCGGCACCACAGGTCACGACAACAGTCCGCACGCCTCGGTCGACCAGCCAACGGGCAGCCTGGGCAGGATCGGACAATCCCGTAAGAATGCGGGCCTCGGTTTCGTTCGGCGTCAGAATATCCACCAGCTGCAGGAGTTCGGTCGAGAGCGGTACGGCCGGCGCTGGATTGAGGATCGTAGTCAGCCCCTGCCGCTTTGCGCAGAGCAGCGTCTCCTGTACGGTCTCCAGGGGGATTTCCAATTGGACCAGCAACACCAGCGCTCCTGCCATCACCCCTGACTGCCGACGCACGTCGTCAGGGGTGAGGGCACCGTTGCTTCCCGGAACCACCACGATTTGGTTGCGACCTGCCCGATCAACCAACACCACCGCCAATCCGGTCGGGGCATGCCGATCCCGCAGGAGGGTCTGTCGAGAGAAACCCTCCGCAATCAGATGTTCCTCAAGGAGAGCGCCATGGGCGTCGTCCCCGAGCTTACTGAGAAAGACCACCTCTGCGCCGGCGCGCTTCGCCGCAACAGCCTGGTTGGCGCCCTTCCCGCCGAATGATCGGGCGAAATGATGGCCGGGAACGGTTTCTCCCGGGCCGGGAAGGCGGTCGACTGTAACGACCAGATCGATGTTGCTGGAACCGACGACTACGACCATGGACAGAGCCTGGCCCGGAGCAGATCCAATGAGCGTTCCACATCGACACCCACGGCGACCTGCATATTCGGCATGACTTTTTGTTCCGCCTTGCGGCTACGCCGGTCCGCCACGGTCATCCCCCGCGCCACGATGCCCCTCGTCTCGACCGAAACATGGAGGGGCTCGAGCTTCAACAGGCTCGCATCGACCGCCGCCAGCACCGCCAGTGGATCATGAAAGTGAAACAGACCATGGCCTTCTACCTGTTCGGCAAAATCGAACGCACATCCGGTCACATCCGTCACCAATCGACTGAACGGATCGCGCGATGCAGTGACCCACGTCGCCAGCACATCCCTTGTGACCGAGAGGCGGGTCGTGACGTCCAAAGGAACCAGCGTGATGGGCAAGGACGCCTGGAAGACGCGGGCTGCAGCATGGGGATCGGCGTAGATATTAAATTCGGCAACCGGCGACACGTTCCCCGGAACACCGATCGCCCCTCCCATCACGATCACCGATTGAAATCTCTGGACCAGGAGCGGATTCACCTTCAACGCCACCGCGAGGTTGGTCAACGGACCGATAGTGATCAGCGTCAGCCCTTGCGGATACCGTCGCACACACTCGTTCCAAACCTCATGTGCTGTCGGCAACAGCGCCGGCAACCGAGCAGGAGGGTAGAGGGGCGTTCCCTGCGCGGTCAGGAGGCGATCCAGTTCACCTAATCCATCGCTGCCATGCACGTGGTCGGCCGTGACGAGGTCCTCCTCAAGCGGTCTGGCCGCCCCTTGCCCGACCGACAGACCCCGCAGCGTCGACCGCAATCCTAGCAAGCGGAACAGATTCTTGGTGGCTTGCCCCACCGGAACATTGCCGCAGACGGTGGTCAGGCCCACGACCTCCAGCTCCGGAGAGGCCAACGCCAGGAGAATGGCCAACGCATCGTCGGCACCGGGGTCGGTATCGATGATGACTCTGGTGGGAACGCATCGCGGCATGATTCGTTGGGCGTCAGGGGCTATGGCGTCACGGTGAGGTCTTGGGCGCAGCGAAATCCGGTCCCATGGTTGCGCATGGTCGGGCGTGATCCATCACGGACCGCGCCGCGTAGAAACGCCTGGTGGTTCAACCAAGATCCGCCACGCAGGACTTTGTATTCGCCGGAAGCCGGTCCCGGCGGATTCCGTTCTGGCGCGACGGCATAGTAGGCTGGGTCATACCAGTCAGCGACCCATTCCCAGACATTGCCCGCCAGGTGTACCAGTCCTTCGGGAGTAGCCCCCAGAGGCAGGGCCTGCTCGGGCAACGTGGCTAGACCATGCGCTTCTTCCTGATTCAGCAAGGCAGCCCCCTCCTCGGCCCACCAGGCCTTCGCCGCCTCGACCGTTAGAAGGTCTTGATTAGCCCAGTATGAGGCCCCATTGGCCCGCGTACGATCCCACAGATCAGACCAGGGGAACCTGCGTCCATGTGTACCACGAGCCGCCCGCTCCCATTCGGCTTCTCGCGGCAACCGTTTCCCATCCCAGCGGCAAAAGGCCTCGGCATCATGCCAATCGACATTGACCACGGGATGGTCAAGTCGAGAGGCATCGATCTCATAACCATCCCACAGATTGTAGGAGGGGTCGCAGCAATGCTCAGGCGTACGATGACCGGTCGCCTGAAGAAAGGCCCGGTACCGTCGATTCGTCACCTCCTGCCGATCGAGCCGAAACCCATCGAGGTACAGCACGCGTTGCGGTTCTTCATCCGGATCCCCGTCGCCCGGCAAACTCCCTCGCAGGAATGTTCCGGCCATGATTGTGACCATGTCGCCCTCAGCCTCCACCGACCGGCTCGGCGCGCTGCTTGCCTGGTTCGGATTCTGAGTTCCAAACCGGGTGGAGGCCGCAAGCCGCTCCAAGGTCGCGTCATAATCGGACGCTTCGTCGGCAGGCCCCATCAGGAAATAGAGAACGCAGGCCTGCTCCGGCCCAAAGACCGCAAGGGCCCGTCCTACCAGCTCCTCACTTTGAAAGGACCGCCCCATCGTGTGGGCTGTTTCCACCTCCGTCCCCGATGGCACAAAGGACAATCCGTGCAGCAACGACAGGGGTTGACTCAATTGCTCCCGAATACTGTCGCGCGTCGCATCTACCATGGGGAACACCATACCCAGAGCCTTTCCCGGCTCTGAATAGACAAAGGGCATGGGCGAATCTTCCGACCGATTGCTCTTCCAGCCATTTGGCACGACAAACGACCAGTCGGTGTCGGAAATGCGGAGTCTCGTTCCGGCTTGATAGGTGATACCGGGCTGGGCTTCCTGGAATGCCTCCTCGGAACCAGGGAACGCCCTCGCGCCCGAGGCAAATCCCAACAGGAGCAGCAGACAGCACAGAGCCGCCGCTGAGACTACGGAGAAAGACGGCGGGCAACCGGCGATATCCCGATCGAGGACATCCCCACGCAGCCGCGCATCAGGAAGCCGCGTCCATCGGAGGGCAGGTACAAAAGAGGTGGCGGTCCCCATAGGCTTCATCGATACGACCGACGCTCGGCCAGAATTTGTTGTCTCGAACCCAGGGCGCGGGAAATGCCGCCTGCTCTCGCGAGTAGGCCCTGGTCCAATCGGAGACGATCACCGCCGAGGCCGTGTGTGGCGCGCTCTTCAAGAGATTGCCGGCGCGAGGTTGCCGACCGTCCACGATATCCTGGATCTCGGCGCGTATTGCGATCAACGCCTCACACAACCGATCCAACTCCCCCTTGGTTTCACTCTCCGTCGGTTCGATCATCAGGGTCCCGGGCACGGGAAACGACACCGTCGGGGCATGAAATCCATAATCCATCAATCGCTTGGCCACGTCCATCGCCTCGACGCCGCTGCGATCCTTCAGGGGCCGGAGATCCAGAATGAATTCATGGGCCACGAAGCCACGCGCGCCCGTGTATAAGACCGGATAATGTTTTTCCAGCCGTTTGGCCATGTAGTTGGCGTTCAGGATGGCCACCTGCGTCGCTTTGGTCAACCCTTCTCGCCCCATCAACGCGATGTAGACCCATGAGATCGTCACGATGCTGGGGCTCCCATAGGGCGCGGCGGACACCGGACCGATGGACTGGGTTCCGCCCACTTGCACGACCGGATGGCCGGGAAGAAACGGCACCAGGTGGCGAGCCACCCCGATCGGTCCCATGCCCGGTCCGCCGCCACCATGCGGAATGCAGAACGTCTTATGCAAGTTCAGGTGGCACACGTCGGCTCCCAGATCAGCCGGCCGACAGAGACCGACTTGGGCGTTGAGGTTTGCCCCGTCCATGTACACCTGCCCGCCGTGCGTGTGGACGATCTGGCACATGCGACGGACGCCCTCCTCGAACACCCCGTGCGTCGAGGGATAGGTAATCATCATGGCAGCCAAGCGGTCACGATGGTGCGCAGCCTTCGCCTCAAGATCGGCGACATCGACATTGCCGCGTGCGTCACAGGCCACCGGGACGACAGTCATCCCGCACATCGAGGCGCTGGCGGGATTGGTCCCATGGGCCGACACAGGGATCAGGCACACATCGCGCTGTGTCTCGCCCCGATGCCAGTGGTAGGCGCGAATCACCATGAGTCCGGCATACTCTCCTTGTGATCCCGCGTTGGGCTGTAAGGACAGGGCGGCGAATCCGGTGATCTCCGCCAGCCACGACTCCAGTTGCTCAAACATCGCCTGATACCCTTGCGCCTGTTCGACAGGTACGAAGGGATGGAGGCGACCGAACTCCGGCCAGGTCACCGGCAACATCTCCGCCGTGGCATTGAGTTTCATGGTGCAAGATCCTAGGGGGATCATCGAATGGACCAACGAGAGGTCGCGTGCCTGAAGCCGGTGGATGTACCGCAACATCTCATGCTCCGAATGGTAGCGATGGAACACCGGATGCGTGAGATACGGGCTGGTGCGTGCCAGGGACGCCGGATACCGCACGTCGACGGACTGGACGAGGGTCTGCAGGTCTTCCGCCGGAATGCGGTGGCCGACGAACAGCGCGAGCAGCTGCTGAACCTCATCCAACGTGCTGCACTCGTCCAGCGAGAGTCCCAAACTGTAATCGTCATACCGCCGCAGGTTGATCCGGTGCTGGCGCGCACGATTCCAAATAGTCTCCGCCTGTACCCGCGACAACGGCACCCGCAGGGTGTCGAAGACCGACTCCAATCCCACTTCACACCCATGGCGACGGAGGCCTTCCGCCAACACCATCGTCAAGCCATGGATGCGTTCCGCAATCCGCCGCAATCCGTCCGGGCCGTGATAGACGGCATACATGCCCGCCATCACCGCGAGCAATACCTGCGCCGTACAAATATTACTCGTGGCCTTTTCCCGCCGGATATGTTGTTCTCTCGTCTGGAGCGCGAGGCGATAGGCGACCCGACCAGTGGCATCCTTGGACACCCCCACGATCCGTCCCGGCATCTGCCGTCGGAATTCCTCTTTCGTGGCGAGAAAGGCGGCGTGAGGCCCTCCGTAACCCATCGGAACCCCGAATCGTTGACTGGATCCGATCGCCACATCGGCGCCGAACTCGCCCGGCGGTCGCAACAGCGTCAGGGCCATGAGATCCGTCGCCACCACCACAAAGGCGCCACCCGCATGAGCCTGCGTCACGACATCGCCGTAGTCCCCCACATACCCATCCGTCGTGGGATATTGCAGCAAGGCGCCGAAAAACTCGCCCTGGGAGAAATCCACCGCCTTCACCGCCCCGACTTGGAGCGTGATCCCCAGCGGCTCCGCTCGCGTGTGGACGACCGCGATCGTTTGCGGATGACAATGCTCCGAGATAAAGAATTTCGTGCGTTCCCGTCCGGCAGCGCGTGAGAGGGCCGCGCACATCGTCATGGCTTCCGCCGCCGCGGTAGCCTCGTCCAACAGCGACGCATTGGCCAGCGGCAAGCCCGTGAGGTCGGCCACCATCGTCTGGAAATTGACCAACGCCTCGAGCCGCCCCTGCGCGATTTCCGCCTGGTAGGGCGTGTATTGGGTATACCAGCCGGGATTCTCCAGGATGTTGCGCTGGATCACCGGCGGAGTGACGCAGTCGTAATAGCCCATGCCGATGAGCGTCCGCCACACCTGATTTTGGACGGCCATGCTACGCAGTTCTTCCAGCACCGCCTGTTCGCCTCGCGGGGCCGGCATATTCATCGCGTTCTGCAGGCGAATCTCGCCGGGGACCGTCGCGTCCACGAGCGCCTCCAGCGACGGGAGGCCGAGTGCGGCCAGCATCTCCTGAATTTCCGGTTCAGTCGGCCCGATATGGCGGGGCACAAACGTGTCGCTCGACTCGAAGAATTTGGGCTGTGGCATGGGAGTGAAATCCTGCTAAAAGTTGGCGTATGCGCTTCTAGAAGCGGCGAAGGCTACCCTATCATGCAGACCAGACTTTTCCAAGCGCCCGGAGTCAATCCCTTCGCCTTGTAATCCGGAGATCCGTACGGTATTAGTGAGCGGGGCAGGCCCCGGCGCGCTATCCTTTGCCCCCGGACGATCGAGAGGCATCAGCACGGATGATCACGCATGACATCTTGGTCGTGGGGGCGGGATTGGCGGGTATGCGTGCGGCCATCGCCGTTCCACCTGAGTTGGACGTCGCCCTCCTCTCCAAAGTCCACCCCGTTCGCAGCCACTCCGTTGCCGCCCAAGGCGGCATCAACGCCGCCATCGGTGCAGAAGACTCTTGGGAGGCCCATGCCTACGATACGACCAAGGGAGGCCTGTACCTCGGTGATCAGGATGCCATCGAAGCCATGTGCCGGGAGGCACCGCAGGACATTCTAGAACTGGAGCGCATGGGGGTGATCTTCAGCCGCACCTCGGAAGGGCGCATTGCCCAGCGTCCGTTCGGAGGCGCCGGCTACCCGCGCACCTGTTACGCGGCCGATCGTACGGGACACGCGCTCCTGCATGCGATGTACGAGCAACTGCTCAAGCGTCGTTGCCGCGTTTACGAGGAATGGTACGTCACGGCGCTGCTGGTCGAGGACGGTCGCTGTTGTGGTGTCGTCGCCTGGGACATGGTGCGAGGCGGGCTCCAACCGCTGCGCGCCAAAGCCGTCATCTTAGCCACGGGAGGTAGCGGCAGGGTGTTTTCCACCAGTACCAATGCCGTAATCAACACCGGCGACGGCATGGCCCTCGCCTATCGCGCCGGCGTCCCGTTGGAAGACATGGAATTCGTGCAGTTCCACCCGACCACCCTCAAGGACACGGGCATTTTGATCACCGAAGGCGCCCGGGGCGAGGGCGGCTATCTCCTAAACACGCTCGGCGAACGGTTCATGAAGCGCTATGCCCCGGAGCAGATGGAACTGGCGACCCGCTCGACGGTTTCACTGGCGATCGGGCAGGAAATCCAGGAGGGACGAGGCGTGGAAGGGTGCGTCCTCTTGGACTTGCGACACCTGGGCCGCGGCCGCATTCTCGAGCGGCTGCCCCAAATTCGAGAGTTGTCGCTGGAGTTTGCCGGGCTCGACCCGATCGAAACCCCCATTCCCATCCGTCCAGGAGCCCACTATCAAATGGGTGGCGTGAAGGCCAATGCCTGGGGAGAAACCGACCTCCCAGGTCTCTTCGCCGCCGGAGAATGCGCCTGTGTCAGCGTTCACGGGGCCAATCGCCTCGGGGGCAACTCTCTGCTTGAAACCATCGTCTTTGGGCGGCGGGCTGGTACGAGGGCTGCGGAGTTCGTGCGGGATCGAGACCTGCCTCCGGTTCCGCCCGCTGCCTTGGAAGGCGAGGAGCAACGCATCCACAGCCTCATGGCCAACCCGGGGCCGGAACGGGCTTGGCAGATACGGGACGAGTTGGGCAAAACGATGAGCCTGAATCTCGGCATTTTTCGCACCCAACGGTCCATGCAGGAAGCCCTGTCGACCATACACACCCTCAAGGTCCGCGCTCGGACGGTACGGCTGCAGGACAAGGGACGAATGTTCAACACAGACCTCCTTCAGGCGCTGGAACTCCAATGCCTCTTGGAGATCGCGGAAACGATCGTCGTCAGCGCCCTGGGACGTGAAGAAAGCCGTGGCGCCCACTACCGCGCCGACTTCCCGGCACGAAACGATGCCTCCTGGCTGCGCCACACGCTGAGCCATTGCCGGCCCGAGGGCCCCGTCTTGACCTATGCCCCCGTGACCATTACCCGGTTCCCTCCCGGCTGACGCTAGACCGCCCAGACCGAGGGACGCTCGACCGCCCGGCCTTCTCCACCTCGGTCCCCATGCCCCCATGAGTTGCACTCCTTCTCTTTTGCGCTATTCTTTGCCATAGATCACCAATCGATCCCACTGACGGGACACACCGACTGGCGCCGGGGCGAAGGGTCTTCAGGTACCATGACAACCGTTCTCCCAGGCACGGAGGCTCCCGCCCAGCCGAGCACGGCTCCTCACGAGTCGCCCTGTTTCCCCATCTGCCCCCTCTGTCAGGCTGTTCACGCTGACAACCCAGCCGGAGAAAGTCCGTTGCAACAGTTTCCCTGTCTGTCCTGCGGAAGTAATCTGATCGTCCTCGACTCCGGCAGTGTCCCGGAGGAAGACAGGACGGCAGCCGAAGCGTCGTTCACTCCGCCCGAAGTTGTGGATCTCTCACGCCGACTGACAGGCCTGGCGATCGCAGTCCTGACGTGCCTGCTGAACTATGCACTCCTCACGGGCATGGGGTCGTGGCTCTTCACCCAAATTACGGCAACCCACGACCCCTACGATGTCGACGGGTTGTTGTTGTCCCCCTTGATCCTCACATACGACGGTTGGACCCCGCTCCACCTGGCGGCGGCGCGCGGGGACCTGGCCACGACCCTCGCGCTGATCACAGAGGGAGAGCCGATCGATCGGCGAAATGGCAAGGGGAGGACGGCCCTGTACGAAGCGGCGAAACGAGGACACCACCAGGTCGTGGCAGCCCTGCTGCAACAGGGAGCCGATCCCAACAGCCGTTCGAAACAGGGATTTAGCCCCCTGTTCGCGGCCGCAGAACGCGGGCATGCGGAGACCATCACCCTGCTGCTCGTGCATGGCGCCGACCTCCATGCTCGTTCCGCCTCGGGTGATTCGGCTCTGCACCGCGCCGTTCGGCAGGGCCATCCGGCCGCCGCCCGCGCACTCTTGGAACGAGGCATTGCAGTGAACGACAAGAGCCACGGGCAGACCCCGCTCGAAATCGCCCTTCAAGGCCAAAACGATGAAGTGATCGCGGTAGTGCGCACCTACGGCGGGAAGGAATTCTCCCAAGCGAAAGCGCAGCGGGAACGGGGCGTAGCCTTGCAAAAGTCGGGACAGCTCGACCGAGCGCTGATGGCCTATGCGGACGCCCTCAATCTCGATCCTGACTTTTCCGAGGCCTACTACAGTCGCGGCACCGCCTTGATGGAGAAACGCGCGCCGGATGAAGCCCTCATCGCCTTCCAGGCAGCCATACGCCTGGACCCGAACCTGTTCGAAGCCTACCGTGCCTCGTCACAGGTGTATCAACAGCGCCAGCAGTGGGACCATGCGCTTCGACTGTGGGATCGCTTCATCGCGCGGGAACCCAAACATGGCCGCGCCCGGCTCGAACGGGCGATCGTCAAGCGAACCAAGGGCGATGCCAAGGGGTTTATGGCCGACCTCCAACAGGCCTGCGCCTTGGGGCATCGTCCGGCCTGCTGACCATGACCACGCTCCCCAGTCCCACGGACACCTCCCACCTCGACCTCAAGATTGAGTGCCACCACTGCGGTCGGCGCTATCGCGTACGGCATCCTCAACAGTTGACCCACGGAGCCCGTAGCACCTGTCCCGCATGCCAGACTCCCTTCGCCGTCATCGTCCGCCCCGTCATGAAGACGACGGACGCTCCCGCCCGGCAAAGCCGCAGCGGCGAAACGGCGGCTCTGTTTCAGGGGTCCTTCCATGGAAGGGGCAACACCCTCCTCGGCATGCAGATCGTCACGTTCTGTCTCACGCTGCTGACAATGGGCCTCTACCATTTTTGGGGCAAGGCCAGGATCCGCCGCTACCTCTTCAGCCAGACGGCCTTTGGTGGTGATCGTTTCGCCTACCACGGGACCGGCAGAGAACTCTGCCTCGGATTTCTGACCGCATGCCTGATCTTCGGCCTGCCCTATGGGCTGTTGGTAGCAGTGCAGTCCTTCCTGGACCTAGTGGTCTGGGTAGAGATCCTCCTTCAGGGGTTGGCTGGGCTGATGTTATTCACCTATGTGCCGACGGCGGTGGTGAATGCCAGACGATATCGATGCAACCGTACCTCCTGGAGAGGCATCCGTTTTTCCTTCCGTGGCCGCACGTGGGACTTCATGAAACTCTATGGCACCGGCTGGTGTCTCACACTGCTTACGTTGGGGACCTACTATCCCTATTTCCAGACCGAACGCCAGGCCTTCCTCTCTTCCAACACGACATTCGGCAATCGCCGCTTCGGATTTGGAGGACACGGGTCCGGCCTGATAGGACCTTTTGCCCTCGCGCTCGTCACTACCTATCTGTTGTTCGCCCTCTGCGGCCTCGCGTTGCTGCTCGACATTCGCAACGCCGCCTTAGCCCTGCTCCTGATTCCCCTGATCGTTGTTCCGCTCTGGATTCGATTTCTGGCGAAGCAGTACCAATACTTCTGGAACCACACCACATTCGGCCAAGCTCGTTTTTCATCGAGTATCACCTGGCAGGGTCTCGTAATGCTGTACTTCGGCAACCTCGCCCTCTTGATCGTCACCCTCGGAGTGGCGTGGCCTTGGACGACGGTCCGAAGCGCTAGGTTCCACGCTGCATCGTTGTCGCTTCATGGGCCTGTTGCTCTGGAACAGGTGCTCCAGCCGGACAAGACGACGGCGCCGACAGGAGAAGGGCTCGCCAACTTCCTGGAGAACGGCTTCGAACTGAGTTAGCACCCATGACCATGAGTTGGAGCGCTTACTACCTTGACGGCCGCACGGCCACGCGCCACGCTGTTACGGTGCATCCCACCCCTTCGGCGCTGCACCTTCTCTTCGCTGACGGCAAAACCGCTGAGTGGCCCTACCAGCTGATTCGTCAAACACAGGGGGTCTATTGCGGAGAACCACTCCGCTTGGAGTTCGGCGAGGATCCCGCTGAAGCGCTCATATTCGACGAGCCGGCCCCGCTCCTCCACCTGAACAGGCTGGCCCCCGCTTTGACCACCCATCTCCATCATCCCGCACACCGCAAGGCCTGCATGGGTTGGACCATAGCCGCAGCGTTCGGCCTCCTTGTTGCCGTAGTCGGACTGTATCGATGGGGCATCCCCGGCCTGGCCGCTGCAGCCACACCCTTCGTGCCGGTCTCCTGGGAAGAGCGGATCGGCCGGGAAGCCGCAACGCACCTCGCCCCTCCGGCGCTGCAATGCCGCGATCCTCATCGCCTCCGACACCTCGATTCCATCGTGCAACAACTGACCGCGTCACAGCCGCCGTCTCCCTACCGCATCCACCTCGTCATCGTCGACAGTCCCCTGGTGAACGCACTTGCGGCCCCGGGCGGCCACATCCTGCTGTTTCGCGGACTCCTCGAACGAACCGAGAGCCCTGAGCAATTGGCCGCTGTCCTCGCCCACGAACTCCAGCACATCTACCAACGACATACGACCAGGGCGATCCTGGAACAGGCGGCCATGGGCCTCCTCCTGAGTGCGCTGATCGGCAACCTGTCCTCAGGGCTGGGCGTAGGCATGGAAGGCGCCCACACGTTGGCCGCGTTACACTACAGCCGAGTTCATGAAGCCGAAGCAGACCGAAACGGCTTCCGCCTTTTGGAGGCTGCGCATCTCGATCCGGCTGCCATGATCGCGTTGTATCGCACCCTGCAACAGGACGAGGCACAGCGCGACGACGACATTGCATTTCTCTCCTCCCATCCGGATATGAGCCGGCGTGTTGCGGCACTGACCGCATTGGCAGCACCACCACAGATGCCTGTCACCCGTCTGCTTCCCGGCGCGGACTGGCACGACATTCGAACGCTCTGCCGCCTCCACTCCGCGGATCCTTCCACAGCCGAAGGCCTGCAGGGCCCCTGACTCGCCGTAACCCGCTCACAGCTGCAGTCCACCTCTGCTATAATCCACCAATTCGCAGGCAGAGACGATGCGTATTCTGGTCATTGAAGACGAAACCAAAGTCGGCTCCTTCATCAAACGGGCCCTCGAAGAAGAAAGTTACGCCGTCGACCTCTGTGAGGATGGTGCCCAGGGTCTCGATATGGCCCTCATCGGCAGCTACGACCTCATCATGATCGACCTCATGATACCCAGCCTGCCGGGGCTGGAGGTGCTGACCAGGCTCCGGCGGGCCAAGATTCAGACCCCCGTCCTGATCCTCACGGCGCAATCCAAAGTGGATCAGCGGGTAAAAGGGCTTGATGCGGGGGCGGACGACTACCTGACCAAGCCCTTCGCTATCGATGAATTGCTGGCGCGAGTCCGGGCGCTCTTGCGGCGCGGACCGGCGGAATCGCCTGGCGTTCTGCAAGTCGATGATCTGGTGCTCAATCCGGCCACTCGTGAAGTGACCCGCGGGGGGCAACGGATCGACCTCACCGTGAAGGAATACGCCTTGCTGGAGTACTTCATGCGGCACGCCGGCCGAGTCCTGACGCGGCCCATGATTTCCGACCATGTGTGGAATCAGGATTTCGATACGTTCACCAACGTGATCGACGTGTACGTGAATTACCTGCGCAATAAGATCGATCGGGGACGATCCAAAAAGTTGATCCATACGATTCGGGGGAGTGGGTACATGCTCAAGGTTGACTGATGCCGCTTCGAGTCCGTCTCACACTGTGGTACGGGACCGCCTTGGCCCTCATCCTGCTGACCTTCTCTGTGGTACTGTACACGATCACGGCCCGCAGCCTTCGCGATCAAGTCGACGAATCTCTGGAGGAAACCGCCGCCGTCGCCGTTCAATCGTTGGAGAAACGAGGGTTTCTTCCACTGATCGACGAAGACCAACTCCTCAGCCAATTCCCCGAGCTGACGCGCATCGATAAGTTTTTTCAGATTTTCAGCCCCTCCGGCACCATCACGATCCGCTCGCCCAACATTCGGCAACACGATGTGCCCCTGAGCCGGCATGCGCTCGAACTTGCGTTTACCGGGAACACGATTTTTGAATCGGCGCGCTACCCCAATGAACCGCCGCTCCGGCTGGTGTCCGTCCCGATCATTTACCGAGGCTCCCTGCTGTACATCGTGCAGGTCGGGACGACCCTGGAAGGGGTCGAAGAAACCCTCCGCCGCTTCCTGTTGGTACTGCTGATCATGGCGCCCATCGCACTCGTCGTATCGCTGGCCGGCGGATGGTTCTTGGCCGGGCGGGCGCTGCGCCCCGTCGATTCCATCACGCTGGCCGCGCAACGTATCGCCGCGGGAGACCTGACGCAGCGACTCACGACGCCCCGTTCCTCCGACGAGATCGGACGCCTCACTGATACCTTCAACGACATGATCGCGCGGCTGGAAATGTCCTTCGCCCAAATCCGCCAATTCAGCAGCGATGCTTCACACGAGCTGCGCACCCCTCTCACGGTCATGAAAGGGGAAAGCGAGTTGGTGCTGCGGCGCCCTCGCCCGGTGGAGGACTACATCGCTGTCTTGGAAAGCAACCTCGAGGAAATCGACCGGATGTCGCGCATTGTCGACGAACTGCTCTTCCTGTCGCGGGCCGACATGGGCCAGATCAAGACGGAGTGCGAGCCGGTGAAACTGGAGGCGCTGGTGGAGGACATTCAACGCCAGGCCTGCCTCTTGGGGCAAGAGCGTGGCGTCGAGGTCGTAACGGGAACCATCCAGCCGGCTACAGTGCAGGGGGATGAACTCCGGCTGCGTGAGCTGATCCTGAACATCGTCGACAACGCGGTGAAATATTCCCACTTTCAGGGAAAAGTGGAAATCGATCTTCGCGTCGACGGCCGAACTGCCCGCCTCGCCGTGCGCGATCACGGCATCGGCATTCCCCCGGACGCGCACAAACAGATTTTCGACCGCTTCTTCCGGACGGACGATGCCCGCGCCCATACCAAGAAAGGCACAGGCCTGGGGCTCTCGATCTGTGCCTGGATCGTCGAGGCCCACCACGGGCGGATCGAGGTGCAAAGCGAACCGGGCAAGGGCTCAACGTTCACCATCGTATTGCCCCTGGCGGCCCCGCAGCTTAACGCCTTCTAATCCCTCATTAATAGACTTCTCATCCCCGGTTGTTACCTTCCGAATGACTGTCACAGGCGGAGTCCTCTCTGCCTACAACCACCCAGTCTTCAAGGAGGAGCGATCGATGAAACGACCCATGCAATCCCCCGGCATGATCGCCGGCATCGCAGTTCTGGGCGCTGCCCTGATCGGGAGTTATATGACGATCACGAATTCCCACGCCTCGAATACGGCGTCGCCGGCTGAACAGCCGGCCACCGTGACAAGCAGCCTTCCAGCCGCAGGATTCACCGACGTGGCCAAGGCTGTGACACCGGCGGTCGTCAACATTACCACCAGTGGATCCGACATGGTCTCCGACACCCGGGGGTCACGCGACCGCAGGGAGGAATTTTTCGGCTCCCCGTTCGGTCCCTTCGGCCCTCGGCGCTTCGGCCCACCCATGGAACCTCGCGAGCGACGAGGTGGAGGACAAGGGTCGGGGGTGATCGTCAGCACCGACGGGTATGTCTTGACCAACAACCATGTCATCGCCGACGCCAAGATCGTGACCGTGACCTTGCCGGACAAACGGGAGTTCAAGGGCCGGATCGTCGGCACCGACCCCAAGACCGACATCGCCGTGGTCAAGATCGACGGTGATCGACTCCCCACCATCCCTTGGGGCGACTCCAGCCGCCTGCAGGTCGGGGAATATGTGCTGGCCATCGGGAATCCCTTCGGGCTCAGCTCCACGGTCACTTTGGGCATCGTGAGCGCCCTGGGGCGTGGACACATGGGCATCACCCAGTATGAAGATTTCATTCAGACCGATGCCGCGATCAATCCCGGCAACAGCGGCGGCGCACTCGTGAACACAAAGGGAGAATTGATCGGCATCAACACGGCCATCTTCTCCCAGACCGGCGGCTATCAGGGTGTGGGCTTTGCCGTCCCGACCGGCATGAGCAAACCCATCTACGAGAGCCTGGTGAAGACCGGCAAGGTCGTGCGCGGCTACTTGGGTATCGGCATTCAGGACCTGAATCAGAACCTGGCCAAGTCCTTCAACCTGAAGGGCAGCAATGGCGCCATCGTGACCGATGTGAAGGAGGACGGGCCGGCGGAGAAAGCCGGACTCAAGCAAGGCGACGTCATCATCTCCTATGAGGGCGCTACGATCGATGACGCCGTGACCCTGCAACGGCTCGTGACGCGGAGCACGGTCGGCAGTCAAGCCACGGTGAAGGTCGTTCGCGACGGACAGGAGAAAGACCTGCGCATCACCATCGGCGAACTGCCTGAAAATCCGCAAATCGCCAAAGTGGACAGCAGCTCGACCGAACAACCCCTCGCCGGTCTCGCCGTGCAGGAACTCGACCGCGAGACGGCTCAGGAATTGGGCATCAAGGGGAAACTGCAGGGAGTCCTAGTGACCGACGTCGAGCCGGACAGTGAGGCGGAGCGGGCCGGGCTGATGCCCGGTGATGTGATCCGCGAGATCAACCGGAAGCCGGTCACGTCCCTGAAGGACTACGAACGGGCGGCCTCGGACTTGAAGAAGGGGCAAAACGTGCTGGTCTTGATCAATCGGCGAGGCGCTTCGCTCTACTTGAGCGCCAAGATATAACCCTGGCGTGGGTGGGCTGCTGGCGTAGCAGTTACCGGTAGCCTGCCCCAACCTTTTTGGGCATCAGCAACGGTTGCGCGGCCGGGACCTCGGCGGTCTTCGGGCCGACTGGCCGCGCAATCAAATCGTATCCCGCCACATCCGTTACCGTAACGGAGAGAAAGTCTCCCGGTTTCGCGGCAGCACACTCACAAAATACAACCCCATCAATCTCCGGCGCCAACCCCTCGTGCCTCGCTTCGAGCAACCGGTCGGCGTCTTGAGACGGTCCGTCGACCAGCACCTCGATGGTGCGACCCAAATAGTCACGGTTCTTCGCTGCCGCGATGGAATCCTGCACAGCCAGTAATTCATTCCGGCGCTCTTCCATCACCGCCCGTTCGACCTTGCGATCCAGCTCGATGGCGGGAGTTCCTTCCTCATCCGAATAGAGAAACACCGCCACGCGGTCGAACTCCATGTCCACGAGGAACTGCCGAAGGTCTTCGAAGGCCTTGTCGGTCTCGCCGGGAAACCCCACGATGAAGGCGGTTCGAAAGAACACGCCGGGAATCTTGCGGCGGATGCGTTCGACCAGTGTGGTGAGATGGGCCCTGCCGCCCAACCGATGCATGCGTTTCAACATCGCATCGTTGATGTGTTGCAGCGGCATATCGACATACTTGGTGATGCGCGGGTCACCGGCATACAGGTCCAGCAATTCATCGGTGACCTGTTGCGGATAGAGGTAGAACGGCCTGATCCAGCGCACGCCGTCGACGGCCGCCAAGGCTCTCAAGAGGGCTGTCAGCCCCTGGCGTAATCCCAAATCCACCCCATAGTTGATCGTATCCTGAGAGATAAGATTGATCTCTTGCACCCCCTCCTGCACCAACCTTCTCGCTTCGGCCACGACGGAGTCGATCGGCCGGCTGCGCTGTTTCCCTCGCATCAGCGGAATGGCGCAGAAGGAACAATTCCGATTACAGCCCTCGGCGATCTTTAGGTAGGCGCTGTGGTTTGCCCCGAGCCGGATGCGTGGAGTCTGGGCGTCGTAGAGAGAGGGTGGCTCCCCCATCCACACACGGCGGCGGCGTGCCTTCGGGGCCATGAGCGTCCGGCAGATGTCGGCAATACGGCCGAACTCACCTGTTCCGACCACACCGTCCAGTTCCGGCAGTTCCTTCAGCAACTCGCCCTGATACCGCTGCGCCAGACAGCCGGCTGCGATCAACACCCGACAAGAGCCTGATTTCTTGAGGCGGCCGTGCTCGATGATGCTGTTGATCGATTCCTGCTTGGCTTCCTCGATGAAGCCGCAGGTATTGATGATCACCACTTCGGCCGCGCGCGCGTCCCCCGTGAGCTGGAAGCCCTCGGCCACCAACGTGCCCAACATGACCTCTGAATCGACCTGGTTCTTGGAACAGCCCAGGTTCACGAAGCCGAGCGTCGTCTTCTTCGAATTCGCGCGGGATGGATGGATGAGGGATGAAGCCATGACGCTGCAGTCTACGAGACGCTGGAAAATCCTGTCAAACGCCGTCTCTTGCTATTCCACTCGACGCTATCCTAGATTGAGGCATGATTCGCACGTTCCAGGGCGTCAAACCGACCATCCCGGACTCTTGCTTCATCGAAGAAACAGCCGTCATCATCGGCGATGTCGTCATGGGCGAGGAGTCCAGTGCCTGGTTCCACGCCGTCATCCGCGGCGACGTCCACTACATCCGCATCGGGCATCGCACCAACATCCAAGACCTCTGCATGTTGCACGTGACCCACGACACACACCCCCTCATCATTGGGGATGATGTGACCGTCGGGCACAACGTGGTCCTGCACGGTTGCACGGTTCGTGATCGCGTGTTGATCGGCATGGGATCGATCATCATGGATGGAGCCGTCATCGGGGAAGACTCGGTGGTCGGCGCCGGCGCGCTGGTCACGGAAGGAACGATCGTGCCTCCCAAGAGTCTCATCCTCGGCTCCCCCGCCAAGGTTAAACGGCCGGTCACCGAGCAGGAATTGGCCTGGATCAGGGAGTCGGCTCAGAATTACATACGTTATTCACGCCAATATCTATCCGGCCCTGACCGGTCTCGCCCAGGATTTTGGGTCTAATCCAGACCGGCTGAGCACTCGCTTAGCCGCGAAGCTTTCCCGCGCGTGCATCCACACCCCCGATCTTCACCAGACAAATGGGATCGCCCACTGTGGGCGATGGAAACGTTCGCTCCTCGATGTGATACCTGATGCCTCGACGGTGGCACCACTCGGCGATCCACACCACCTCTTCCACCGTAGTCGTCACCAAGCCCGGTCGCTTCAACCGCGCGAGACATCGGTTGACCAGTGCCGCAACGATCCGTTGTTGGGCGAGGAACCTGTACCCATTGAAGACCGCAGGGTTGGCATGGCCATAGGAGAGTGCGGACAACTCAGGAAAGCGCTCCGGGTCGTTCAACACACTCACCAGCCACAGATGGTCATACGTGATGCGAACAGTCCCGGCATCCCGATATTCGAATCGGTAGGGCAAGCCGTCACAGGCCCGATTGAGAAGCACGGCTTCAGCCTTCCGTAGGTTGCAGGGAACCACGCGTCGTCCAAGGTCCAGACTTTCCATCGCAATCGGGGGGATTTCTGCCACCCCCGCGCCTACGTAGAGGCTGGTGCCTTCACTCGCTAACCGCGACCGCAGTTCATTTGCCAGCCGAAGGCCCAACCTCAGGCAGACTGCGCGCTTGGCTTTCCAGAACTCATCGCCCCCTTCGTCACAATAGATCGGACCCAATCCCGCATAATCCAGCCTGGCGAACACCTGGCGGACAACCTGCTTCGTCGACGCGCTCACGGTCACGGCCTGAGACTGCATAGGTTCAATCCCCTCTCCACCGGCGGGCCGCTGCCACCACACCCCGCACGACCTGCTCCATAAACTCCACATTCAACGTATCCAACCTGTCGCTCGGCTGATGGTAGTGGGGGTTTCTGAAGTTCGCCGTGTCGGTCAACATCACGGCGGGAAATCCCTGGTCCCACAACGCCGCATGGTCGCTCCGTCTCGTATCGGGCAGGGCTTCACCGTTCCCCGGAACCACCAACGGCACAACCGGCACATAGTCCTTCATGGCCCGTTCCACCTCCAACGTCAAACTCTGGGAGGCATGGTTGCCGACGACGGCCAGAAAATTGCCGACCGTCGGCACCGCCACCGGCACACCGGGAGGGGTCCGTTGCGTTCCCTCTTCCGACCGCGCATATCCGACACATTCCAAGATAATCGCCCCCGCCAGCGTGTTATTGCGGGCTCGCAAGGTCGCCGCATAGGCCGTGCTTCCCAACAACCCCTGCTCCTCATGGGAGAAAGCCACGAACTGGATGGGTCGTTCGGGCGCTACGGTCCGTAGCGCATCGGCAGCCTCCAGGAGCACGGCCAACGCGCTGGCATTGTCATCGGCCCCCGGAGAGCCGGGCACCGTATCGTAATGGGCGCCGATCAGCAAGGGTGGGCGTGCCCCCGACCCAGAGGAGGCGGTCGTGGCGATCACGTTATGTGCGGTTCCCTCGGGCGACGTGAAGGGCTGTTTCGTCACTCGGTAGCCCATCGCCTGAAAATGGGCGACGAGATACTGCCGGACGGCCAAGAGGTGGTTCGGCGCGGTCACGGGATGGCGCTCGCCGACCATAGCCCGCAGATGGGATTGAATCCGCTTGGTCACCGGCTACGCAACAATCTCCGTGCCGATCCCCTTGTGAGTGAAGATCTCCAGCAAGATGGCGTGGGGGACCCGGCCGTCGATGATATGCGCCTTTCCCACCCCGCCGGCGAGGGCATCCAGGCAGGCATGCACTTTCGGGAGCATGCCTTCGCTGATGGTTCCCCGCTTGACCATCCGTTGCACGTCCTTGCGCGAGACGGTGGAGAGGTGTCGGCCGTTCGCATCACGGATTCCCTTCACATCGGTCAGCATGACCAATTTTTCGGCTTTTAGCGCCGCAGCAATCGCGCCGGCCACCAGATCGGCATTGATGTTGTAAGTGTTCCCTTCCCGATCGGTGCCGATGGGCGCGATGATCGGGATGTAGTTGTCTTCCTGAAGTTTCAACAGGAGCGTCGGGTCGATCGACTTCACGTCCCCGACGAACCCGAAATCTGCATCCGACTCGTGAGGATCGATGTCCTTTTCGATGCTTTCGGCCCAAGCCTTGGCGGTTAGGGGCTTCGTCAACATCAACCCTCCGTCCTTGCCGCTCAACCCCACCGCCTGGCCGCCATGCCGATTCAAGAGATCCACGATTTCCATGTTGATGCGCCCGGCCAGCACCATCTCGACGATTTCCATCGTTGCGGCATCGGTCACCCGCACCCCATGACGGAATTTCGCTTCCATCCCCAAACGATCCAACATCTGATCGATTTGGGGGCCGCCGCCGTGCACGATGACCGGATTGAGCCCCACATACTTCAAGAGGACCACGTTTTGCGCGAACCGCTCCTTGAGCGAGGCATTGGTCATCGCATGCCCGCCGTACTTGATCACCACCGTCTTGCCCTTGAAGGTGCGGATGTAGGGCAGGGCTTCGATGAGCACGTCGGCCTTCTTGATGAGTTTATTCATGCGTCGCTCCTGGTTTCGGCAAGCCGTGGCCTATAGGATGTACCGGGTCAAATCTTGATCCTTCACGATATTCTGCAGGCGCTCCCGCACATAGGCCGCGTCGATCATGATGGTTTTGGATTCGAGCTCGGGGCCATCAAACGACACCTGTTCCAGCAACCGCTCCATGATCGTAAACAGGCGCCGAGCCCCGATGTTTTCGGTCCGTTCGTTGACCTGCACCGCCGTCGCGGCAATCTCCGCCAATCCTTCTGGCGTGAACTCTATTTTGATCCCCTCCGTCACCATCAACGCCTCGTACTGCCGGACCAGTGATCCGTGCGGCTCGGTGAGGATCCGCACGAAGTCCTCCGTCGTCAAAGCGGCCAATTCGACTCGGATCGGAAACCGTCCTTGAAGTTCGGGAATGAGATCCGAAGGTTTGGCCACATGAAACGCACCCGCGGCAATGAACAGAATATGGTCCGTCTGAACGGCTCCATGCTTGGTGCTGACGGTGGAGCCTTCCACGATGGGCAGCAAGTCCCGCTGCACTCCCTCACGCGACACGTCAGGTCCCGCCGTGCGTTCCCGGCCGGCAATCTTGTCGATTTCATCCAGAAAGACGATCCCCGTCTGCTCGACTTTCGTGATCGCTTCGCGGACCACCTCGTCCATGTCGATGAGCTTTTGCGCCTCCTCCTGAGTCAGCTGTTTGAGCGCCTCGGGGACCTTCATGGAGCGCTTCTTTTTCTTGCCTTGAAACAGGCCGCCCAACATGTCCCGGAGATTTCCTTCCAGCTCCTCCATGCCGCCCGCGTTCCCCATCATTCCCAGAGGTAGGGAACGTTCCTTGACCTCGACTTCGACGGACCGATGATCCAATTTGCCGTCCCGTAATTGCAGCCGTAACTTCGAACGGGTCGTGTCATACGTATCTGCTCCGCTCGGCTGATCCGGACGTGGCGTGGCATGCTCGAAGCCTGGCCGCCCAGGGGGCGGCGGGAGCAGCACATCCAACAACCGCTCTTCTCCGAGCCGGGAGGCCTTCTCCTGCACCTCATCCAGGTGTTTAGTCTTCACCAGGTTGATCGCCTGTTCGGTGAGGTCACGGATGATCGACTCGACATCCCGCCCCACATACCCGACCTCCGTGAACTTCGACGCCTCGACTTTAATGAACGGCGCATCCGCGAGTTTCGCCAACCGGCGGGCGATTTCCGTCTTCCCCACACCGGTCGGCCCGATCATGATGATATTTTTCGGCATCACCTCATCGCGCAAGTCCGCAGGCAGCTGTTGCCGCCGCCAGCGGTTGCGAAGGGCGATGGCCACCATGCGCTTGGCATCCTGTTGTCCGATCACATACCGATCCAGGGCCTCGACGATCTGCCGGGGCGTCAGGCTGTTCATGTTGAGCGGACGCGATGGGGTGTCGGTCGTCATGCGGGCTGCATCCTACCGTGACAGCGATTCGATCACAATCTGTTGATTGGTATAAATGTCGATCGCACCGGCGATCGTGAGTGCTTCCTGGACGATCTGATCGGCCGGAAGCTCGGAATGTGCGAGGAGCGCGCGCGCCGCGGCCAGCGCATAGGGCCCGCCGGAGCCGATGGCCAGAATCCCATCCTCCGGCTCGACCACGTCACCGGTCCCTGAAATGATAAAGGAGTGGTTCAGATCGGCCACGGCCAACAGCGCTTCCAGCCGCCGCAACATCCGATCAGTCCGCCAATCTTTCGCCAGCTCTACCGCCGCCCTCATCAGGTTCCCGCGGTATTCCGCCAGCTTCCCCTCGAACTTTTCGAACAGCGTGAAGGCGTCGGCGGTCGCACCGGCAAACCCCGCCAACACGGCATCGCCGTGGAGACGCCGCATTTTTTTGGCGTTGTGCTTCATCACCGTCGTACCGACCGTCACTTGCCCGTCACACCCCATCGTCACGCGGTCGCCCCGCCTGACGCACAACACCGTCGTGGATCGAATGGTCATCGCAATCCCTTTCGCCCTGTTGCTTGACCCGTCGCCGAATCTGGGCCCGCCCGCGGGTGGGTGCGATCGTATAACGCCAGCAACTGGTCTGTCGCCAAATGGGTGTAGCGTTGCGTCGTACTCAGCGAGGCATGCCCCAGCATTTCCTGAATCGCTCGCAGATCCGCCCCCTCATCCAGCAGGTGTGTGGCAAACGAGTGTCGCAGCGTGTGCGGGTGGACGGCCCCACCGCTCAACGCTCCGGAATATTTTGCGACCAGACGCGCCACGGTCCGCGCGCTCAACCGCCGGCCGCGGTTGTTTCGAAAAACAGGGACTTCCCCCGCCCTCTCGCCGGCCAATCGAGACCCACCCGTCATCTGATCATGATAGGCGGTGATGGCCTCAAGCGCCAGACTGCTCAGGGGAATGATCCGGTCCTTGCCGCCCTTGCCGCGTACTGTGACGACTCCCTCACTGCGGCTGATATCCTCACAGTTCATGCCGACCAACTCACTGACCCGCGTGCCGGTGGAGTAGAGCGTTTCCAAGATGGCGCGATCCCGCAAGGCCATGCCCCCTTGGCCGACAGGAAACTCCATGAGGGCGGCCGCATCGTCCTTCGTCAGGACGCGAGGAAGATGTTTGGGGAGTTTGGGAGCATGGACCTCGTCCGCGGGGCTGGACGTCAATCGACCGTTCCGTACCAGGTAACGGAAAAAACTGCGCAGACAAGCCACTTTTCTCGCAAGGGAAGACTTCTTATCACCGTGACGGTCTCGGTCCGCAAGAAAGGCACGAATGATGGCCGAGTCGACCAATTCTGGAGTCGGAGGAACCGGGGTCAGCGCACCACGCGCAAAAGTCTCAAACTGAGCCAGATCAGAGGTGTAGGCCCGGATGGTTTGGGCCGAACATCCTTGCTGCACGGTCAAGGTGTTCAGGAAATCCCGGATTGCGCGATCCATGCGTCAAAATCCTCAACGGCTCGTTGCTGGATGAGACGCCGCTTCTGATCCTTGTCGCGCGTCTTAGCGGAGAGAGGCGGGAAGAGTCCGAAGTTGGTGTTCATGGGTTGAAAATGCGCCGGATCGCTGTTCATGAGATGGGCGATGAGGCAGCCATGCGCGCTGGTCGGCGGCGGCGCCACCAAGGGTTGTCCGGCCATGAGTCGAGCCGCATTGATTCCGGCAAGCCCTCCCATGGCCGCAGATTCGGTGTAGCCCTCGACTCCGACAAGCTGTCCGGCAAAAAAGAGAGACTCCCGCGACTTGAGTTGTAACGTCCCTCGCAAGAGCTGCGGCGAGTTGATGAAGGTGTTGCGATGAAGGCTGCCGAAACGCAGGAACTCGGCCTGCTCCAAACCCGGAATCATCCGAAAGACACGGCGCTGCTCCGGATAAGTCATTTTGGTCTGAAAACCGACCATGTTATAGCAGGTGCCATGCACGTTCTCGGTACGGAGCTGGACCACGGCATAGGGGCGTCGCCCAGTCTTGGGATCTTCCAAGCCCACGGGCTTCAACGGGCCGAACTGCATGGTCTGCCGACCTCGTTCCGCCATGACTTCGATCGGGATGCAGCTTTCAAAGTAGGGCACCTTCTCAAATTCCTTCGGCTGCACCTTTTCCGCAGCCATCATCGCGTCATACAGAGCATTGTAGGCCGCTTCATCCAACGGGCAATTGAGATAGTCATCCCCGCCCTTGCCGTAGCGGGAGGCTCGGTAGGCGATATTCATATCGATGGAATCGGCATCGATGATGGGTGAAATGGCGTCATAAAAGTACAGATGCCGTGCATTGGTCAGCTCAGCAATAGCCTTCGACAACTGGTCCGACGTGAGAGGACCGGTCGCGATGATACAAGTGGCATCGGATGGAATCGCCGCCACTTCCTCGCGAACGATCCGAATATGAGGATGGTCCTCCAACGCGCGAGTGATGAACCGGGCGAACTCTTCACGATCGACCGCCAAAGCCGAGCCAGCCGGGACACGCGCCGCTTCTGCCGCGCGAATGACGAGGGAGTTCAATCGGCGCATCTCAGCCTTTAAAATCCCGGGAGCATTCAGCGGGTCGGCCGATCCCAAGGAATTCGAGCACACCAATTCGGCCAAGTTCCCGGTCTTGTGGGCCTTGGTCATCTCCTTTGGACGCATTTCGTACAGGGTCACCTTGACCCCGCGAGCGGCGGCTTGCCAGGCCGCTTCCGAACCGGCTAAGCCCCCCCCAATAATCACAATATCGTCGCGCATGAACGGGAAACTCTTGAAATGTGGAAGGAAGCCCATTGTAAGAATCGGCTTTTCAGGATGTCAAGAAACGCGCCGCCTCTTCCAAATCAGACGGGTGTGCAACCGATGGTGCCACTATGAGTTTGTTGCTCCCTTTCGCCGGACCATGCTACACTGCGCCCGCGTGGGCGATTAGCTCAGTGGGAGAGCGCTTCCTTCACACGGAAGAGGCCACAGGTTCGATACCTGTATCGCCCACCATTGTCAGCCTTTCCATCCTGTTCTAGCCTTCCAGCTTCGATGCTCCTTGAAGCCCTCCTCATTACCGGGCCGCGCGACTGGACAGAATGGGGGCCCTGCGCTAGACTTTTTTCACGAGAAATCTGGCGACGCGTCCCCGTTTCCACCCAGCAGAAAGAGAGGTTCGTATGCGCGGGACTTTGGCACTCATCATGTTGGGGCTTATCCTGACGATCGGTTGTTCGACGACCAACCAAGTAGCGCCGCAAGACCAGACCTATACTGCGCCGCTCAGCATTTATAGCGCCATGGACAGTACGTCTCTCGTCTATTCAGACCCGGTTGCGGCTTCGTCTGCCAATGACAACCCCTTCCGATGGGCCGGCTTCGTGCTACACCCAGTCGGACAAGTCATCGACTATACGGTGAACAGACCCCTTTACACCATTGCCCGCCACGCCCCATATCTGTTCGGCTACACCGCTGAAGATTCCATGATCGACTCGCAGCGCCGCTAGGCGCAGCCCTGCGCCGGGCGGATATGAGCCGACCCGGCGCAGCGATCGGACCTTCGTGTTTCCCTTTCTGTTCCTGCCTCTCTCGCAACCCAGCCTCGTTTACGGTATGCTTCCCGGTACTCCTTCAGCCAATTGCGAGTGGGACCATGTCTCCGACCAGACCCTATCGACGCGTGCTTGTGCTCGCACTCTGCGCCCTCTGTAGTCTATGGTGGGCTGGATGTGAAACCCCGCCCCCGCCACGCGTCCCCCTTCCGCCGTCGGAAAGCGACCTTGATCTTAAAGGAACGACAAAACTCTGCGACTCTCGCCAGGACTTCCGCAACACTCATCCCGGGATCGTCTCCCAAAGCCACCTGTGGGGCAGCGGAGAAGAGTTACGAATCCCATCGACACAGAGTCGCTCGAAAGCAGACGAATCCTACTTCTTTGATGAGGATGGAGTCTTGGTGGGTATGCTCTTCGTCTTTCGGTCGGGGCTTGATTTGGAGCCGTACAAGACCCTTCGCTATACCCTGTCCCAACTGAAGCCTAGCTTGGAGTTTTACCTAACCGTCGCGCAATTGGTTGATCGACAGAACATGGAGACGAGTACCCTCTTCGAAACGGGCGACGAAAAGACCACCACCCAGTATCTCATCTTGGGCGAACGTTCAGCCCCGCGTCTGCTTGAAGCCTCTTTCACCATCGATCCTTATGTGAAGTTGTTTTCTCCCTACCGGAAAGAATTCCTTGATCGGCTTCGCCCGACCCCCCAAGAGTCCGGAGGACAGCGCCTCGACACACAAGGCTCCGAAGACAAAGAGCCCTTTTCGTCCCTCCAACAATTTGCGCGGGGCCAGACTGCCCAACTCGCCTATTGCGGCAAAAAAGACCAGGTCATTGCGCTCGACGCCTATCAAAAGGCCAGCATCTCGGGCTTCACCAACAAAGTATGGCAAGCCGAATTGCACCATCGGTTAGGGGTTTCATCGGAAGCGACGGGAAATTTGGAGCAGGCGAAGACCGAGATGCTGGCGTCCCTAGCCAAACGCCCGAATTCCCCGGAAGTGCTCAACAACCTCGGCACTGTCTATGGGAAATTAGGAGACACACGTAGCGCTCTCGCCTCATTCGAGAAAGCCGTGCTGTTGCGCCCGAACTATGCCATTGCCCGTTTCAACCTGGCGGAGGCCATTGGAGACAGCAACCCCAAGCGAGCCATCACGGAATACGAGACCTACCTCGCCTTGGTGGAAGGCCTCCCCGAGGAGACAGACCGAGCCACGCTGGCCCAGAAGCGCGTGAAAGAGCTTAAACACCATTAATTCAGCAGCTTGTGGTTCGGTAGGCAACAAGGCAGTGGAGGAGGCTAGCGGCGGGTCTTTTCTTCTTCTTCCTGACTGGTCTTACACTCAATGCACAATGTCGTTACCGGGCGAGCCTTCAATCGCTTGTAAGGGATCTCGCCGTTGCATCGTTCGCAGATGCCATAGGTCTGGGTCGCGAGTCGACTCAAGGCTTCATCGATCTTCTTAAGCAATTTGCGCTCGCGCTCGCGGATCCGAAAGGAGAAGTGCTGGTCGGCTTCAGCGGAGGCCTGATCGCTGACGTCGGGAAAGATTTCCAGTCCGGTGGGATTCGTGAGTACGACACCGGCTTCCGCGAGAATGGCGGCCCGCTGGCCTTCGAGATCCCGCTGAATGTCTGGGTATTTCACGCCGTTGGCCTTTGTAGGCTTTGGCCGATCGGCGGCGGTTTTCTTTGTCGAAGCCTTCATCTGATATTCGGCCTCAGCAAATACGACTTAGCATCCAGGAAGGTAAAACTATAGCAGTCCGACGCAAAAGGGGTCAATCACCCACGCTACGCGACACTCGAGCGCGAGGAGGGGTCCTCTCGTCACAACTCCCGTCGCCCTTCGATCGATTTCACGAGCGTCACTTCATCCGCATATTCGATATCCATTCCAACCGGGATGCCATACGCGATGCGAGACACCCGCACCTGGTGAGGCTTCAGCAGTCGGGTCAAATAAATCGCCGTGGCCTCCCCCTCGATCGTCGGATTGGTCGCCACGATGACCTCTTCCACGCCGCCCGCCTTGACTCGCTCCAGTAATTCCTCAGCGCGAATATCCGACGGCCCCACGCCGTCCAGCGGCGAAAGAGCGCCCAGCAACACATGATAGAGGCCGCGATATCCACCGGCTCGTTCAATGGCATACAGCGTGCTCGGCTCCTCGACCACCAGAATCTTGCTGCGATCCCGCTTCGGATCCTTACAAAATTCGCACAGTTCTCCCTCGGCGATGTTGCGGCATTGTCGACAGAAAGACAGACCATCTTTCACGGCTTGGATGGCCTCGGCCAGCCGTATGGCCTCCTCACGGTCCGCTTTCAGTACATGAAACGCCAACCGCTGGGCCGTTTTTTGTCCGATCCCAGGCAGACGTACCAACTCGCGCACCAACTTCGCCAGCAATCCCTGTTGATCGACACTCATGACGTGTAATGAATTGCCGCTGCCGTGAGGACGCAGCAGCTCAAAAGAGACCGGGAATTTTCATCCCACCGGTGACGGCCTTCATTTCCTCCGCCATCATCTCGCGGGCTTTCTTCAGCGCATCGTTGCCGGCGGCAACCACCAAGTCCTGCAGCATATCGACATCGCCGGTTTTCACGACCTCAGGGTCGATTTTCACGCTCACGAGATCCATGGCACCGTTGACCGTAACCGTGACGATTCCGCCGCCGGCGGTTCCTGCCACGGTCTTGGCCGCCGCCTGCTCCTGCACCCGCGCCATTTGTTCCTGCATGGCCTGGGCTTGCTTCAAAATATTCGACATATTCCCGAATGGATTCTTCATTCCTGTACCTCCTGCGCCGGAGCGGTGGTCCGAACCTCAGCGAGTTCTCCGCCGAACATCTCCAGCGCTTGTTTGACAAGAGGATGCGCCTTCGCCTGCTGCGTCAAAATCAGGCGTTGCTCCTGTTCCTTCGCCACTCGAATCTGTTTCATCGTCGGTGCAGCCGTCGGATCCTGTTCGGCGATTTCGACAATCCGAAATCGCAAGACGCGTCCGTAGAGCTGCTGCCCCAGCTCTGCAAGCGCGCGCAGGTTATCCTCGTTTTCCAACCTGCCTCTCGCCGACGTGGCCTGTTTAGGGAAGCCGAGCGTGACCAACGGTCCTTCGATCGTCACCACTCGTCCCTGCTCGAGAAACGGAGCGATGTTCGGGTAATTCGTCGTCACCGCCTCCTGAAATTGTTCCCAGTTGACATCCAGCACTGTCGACGAGGCAGTCGGTTCCGATGTCGGCGCAGGCGACGATGGCGAGGCAGGCAGCGACGACGGCGGCACCGAAAGGGCAACAGGGGAGGCTGATGTGCGTCGAGAAGCCGCAGATTCTCGTGGCGCCGGGGACGGCGCTTGGGCCCCATCCTCCACGACTACGGCGGGCGGTGGCCCCTTTTCGAGCGGGCGCGGAGGGGACTGAGCGCGACCTCGCCCCTGAACGGCGGATGGGTCGGGCCGGAGCGCCGCCGCAGAATCCGACGCTACCGCTCCAAGCTCGGCCAGCAACCTGGTGACCCGGACGGCCGCCGTCTCCAATACAAATCTGGGATGGGCACTCGTCCGCAAATTGTCCTCGGCCGCGGTGCAGATCCGGAACAACTCCTGGAGCTGCTCGATGGTGAATCGCGCCGCATCACCGACCAGCCGCACCAGATCCTCTTCGGATGCCTCGATTAACCCACGCAGCTCACCCGGCTCTCGCACCACCGCCGCCACCAGCATATTCCGCACATATTCCACCAGATCGGCACAGTAGGCCCGCACATCGTGCCCTTGATCCAGCAACCCGGCGATGACCCGTAACGCCCTCGGCCCATTTTGCTCGATCACCGCCCCGATCATGGCCCGCACATGCTCCTGAGGGACCATGCCCAACAAGGTTTCCAGATCCTCATGGCGAATCGTCTTGCCCCCAAATGCGATCACCTGATCGAGCAGGCTCAGCGCATCGCGCATACTGCCTTCGCTGGCTCGGGCCAGCGCCATCAGACTGCGGTCCTCAATGGAAAGGCCGTCCTGCTCCGCCACATGACGTAACCGCTCCACAATTTCGGCTTTGGAGATGCGACGGAAATTGTAATGCTGACAGCGCGACAGAATCGTCGCCGGGATTTTGTGTATTTCCGTGGTCGCAAAAATAAACACCACGTGCGCGGGCGGCTCTTCCAACGTTTTCAGCAATGCATTGAAGGCTGAATTGGAGAGCATGTGGACTTCATCGATGATATAAACGCGGTAGTGCCCCCGGAACGGCGAGAATTTGACGTTCTCGCGGATCTCCCGGACATCATCGACACTGGTATTCGAGGCGCCGTCGATCTCGACCACGTCTACGGACGTGCCTTGGGCGATCTCCGTGCAGTTCGGGCAGGTGTTACACGGGCTGCCCGTCGGGCCCTGTTCACAGTTGAGGGCCTTGGCCAAGATCCGGGCGACCGTGGTCTTCCCGACGCCGCGTGTACCGGAAAACAAGAACGCGTGAGCGATGCGTTTGGTCGCAATGGCGTTCATCAACGTCTGGACGACGTGCCGCTGGCCAATCACATCGTCGAAGGTCCCGGGGCGATATTTTCGGGCTGAGACTTGGTAATCCATGCTGCGTCGGTTGTTCGGCGTGATGGGCACTCAGATCGGATTCAGCGCGTCATCGATGAGGTGTCACGGGAGACGTCCCAGAATTAGCGGGGCCAGGTGATCCTGCGGCACACAGAACGGACCGCTTACCGTTGCTTCCTTCCGGACCTGGCGGGGTTCACAGAGTTCTGTTGCACAGGGCCCGGCCCCTATCACCATCGACGGCGGACTCCGCCGCCACATTCTTACGAGACCGGCCGGAGGTCAAACACACTAGTATGGCGGAGAGGGTGGGATTCGAACCCACGGTCCCGTTACCGGGACGCATGCTTTCCAAGCATGTCGATTCGTCCACTCTCGCACCTCTCCGCGATCGGACGACGTTGAGGGACGGCATCTTATCACGCAGGTGTGTGAGCGGCAAGGCAAGCCAGACCCGGCGGACGACGGCCGGGCTTCGGCCATTGACCAGCTTGCCGCGCATTCCTATACTGCCACACTCTTTGGTTGGAGGTTGGTAATGAAGATTCTGGTCGGGATCGGCATCCTGATCCTGCTGTGCCTCGTTGTGATCCTGACCTTGCCCTTCCTGATTGATTTGAGCGCCTACCAGGACCGCTACCGCCCCATGATTGAAGGGGCGCTCAACCGCAAGGTCGAATTGCGGGAAATTCGCCTGACGCTGTGGCCGCGTATCGGCGCCCGGGTTGGCGGATTCGTCGTTCAGGATGATCCGACGTTCCGCACCGGCTCCTTCGCCTCGCTGTCCTCATTGGACGTCGGCGTCAAACTATGGCCCCTCCTGTCAGGCAGGATTGAAGTCGAAGACATTACCCTGCGCGATCCGGTCATTACCGTTGTGAAGAATGCACAGGGGCAACTGAACGTCTCCACCATCGGGGCGCAGACGTCTCCGCCCCCCTCGCCGACGAAGCCGGAGATCGCGCCTCAGCCAGCGGGCAGCCCGCTGCAGGCCTTGGCCCTCTTTGCCGTCGATCGCGTCGCCATCGACGGAGGGAAGGTGACCTATCGCGACGAATCCATCCCCAAGCCGGCTGAGTACAGGATCGAGAACCTGGAACTGTTGCTGACCTCCGTGCATCTTGGTGAGAGCCCGACGATTCGCGTCTCCGCTACGGTGCAACCTTTCCAACGTCCGGCACGACTGAACGGCACCTTCGGACCGCTCACCGAGACCCTCGACATCAAAGCGTTCGCCTTCAATGTGGGATTCGGCAAAGTCGAGTTAAGCCTCAAGGGCCGCGCCCTTGGCGGCACGGTGGACGCCACGGTCACCGCGCTACAGATCGACAGCGCCGATCTGCCCGTCCAACTTCCCCTGGCGAAACCCGTTCAGGTCAAAGACCTTCACGTGACGGTTCACGCCCCCGTTCCGCTGCAGCCGGATGCCCTGCCCCTCCACCAAATCAGTGCGACCGACCTGGGCTTGACCCTGGTCATGGGAGGGTCCGCCATCAGCGTCAAGGGCAATGCAGCCAAGGGTATGGCCGACGTCACGGCCACCTCCGCCGCGATCAATTCATCCGATCTCCCGATCTCCGTCCCCCTCGCCAAGCCGGTCGAGTTGAAGGATGTACACGTGAGCCTACGCGCCAAGTATCCGCCCAAGGAAGGGGCACCGCCGCTGGAGTTAGCGGAGGTTCCCGACCTGGGCATGGTCGTCGCGATGGGCAGCTCCCGCATCGATGTGAAGGGCTCGGTCCTGGGAGGGCTGGCAAAAGTGACGGGCCATTCCAAACTCGTCCACACCGCCGACCTCCCGATCACCCTGCCGCTCAAAAAGCCGGTGGAGATTAAAGATCTGTCGGTCACGCTTGAGATGAAGGGGCAGGAAGCCCGGCTGCACAATCTGTCCCTGCAGATCTTTGGCGGACTCCTTCGAAGCCAGGGAACCCTCGGCCTGGGAACGACCGCCCCTCCATTCAACGGCAAGGCCTCGCTGCAGGGGCTACAACTCGGGCCAGCTCTTCAAGCTGTAGGAACGGATCAGGTATCCATCAGCGGCACGGCCGGCGCGGATCTCACATTGAGCGGGCGAGGGTTTGCCCATGCCGACCTCGTCAGGACCCTGACCGGAAATGGGCATATCCTCGTGAAGGACGGCAAGATTGAAGGCATCAACCTCATGCAAGAAGCGGCAACGCTGCTCAAGGTCGTCGGCGTGTCATTGGACCAGGTCAAGGCGACCGCATTTTCCACCATCGAAAGCGAGTTCGCCGTCAAACAGGGAGTCGTAGCCGTGCAACGCCTGCTCATGGATAGCCATGACTTTCAGGCTACAGGCGGCGGCACCATCGGCCTCGACCAGTCCTTGAACCTGAAACTCAATCTGAACCTGTCGCACGCCTTGAGCCAAAAGATTGCCGGTGGGTCCCCCATTGCCCGGGTGGCTCTGAACAATGGACGCCTTTCCCTACCCTTGCTCATTACAGGCAGCACCCACGCACCGACCTACGGCCTCGACACCAAGATGTTCGCCGGGAAGGTGAAGGAGCAGGTCAAAGAGAAGGTGACGGGGGCCATTGGAGAGTTGCTGAAGGGCTCCGCAAAGCCGGAGGACCTGAAGCAGCAGGGGAAAGACTTGCTCAAAGGGTTACTTGGTCGCTGACAGCAACCGGGGAATATATGCCGCTGGCGAACCTGATCACCCAATATGTCGTGCAGTACGGCTTCCGCATCATTGGAGCGGCGCTGGTCCTGGTGGTCGCGCTGTTTGCGGCCCGGTCCGTCGGACGGTTCAGCGAGCGCTGGTTGAGTCAGCAGGACCTTGAGCCCCCACTTCGCCTGCTGCTGGCTCGCGTCATCAAGGCCTTGGTGGTCATCGTGGGGCTGCTCATCGCCCTGGACCAACTCGGCCTGCAAATTGCGCCCCTCATTGCAGGACTCGGCGTCGCAGGGCTCGGCATTGGCCTCGCCCTGCAAGGGGTGCTGAGCAATGTCGTGGCAGGCCTCTCGATCATCTTCACCAAACCATACCGAGTCGGCGAACATGTCTCCCTTCTCGGTGTCCACGGCGACGTCGCCAAAATCGACCTCTTCACCACAACCCTCTCTCATCCGGACCATTCCCGCATTGTCATCCCCAATCGCAAGGTCGTCGGTGAAATCCTGCACAACTTCGGCACGATCCGGCAACTCGATCTGTCCGTCGGGGTGTCTTATGGTACTGATTTGGACAAGGTGCTGAACCTGCTGAAGGACGTGGTAAGTCGACACCCCCAAGTTTTGCAAGACCCTCCCCCCCCTCATCGGCATCGCGGGGTTTGCCGATTCCTCCATTACCCTCTCCATCAGGCCCTGGGTCCATGTGGCTGCCGCAGGGTCTGCCCATATCGAGCTTAATCGAGCCATCCTCGAACGGTTTCGAGCCGAGGAGGTAGAGATCCCCTTTCCGCAGCAGGAGATCCGCCTGCTCAATCCGTCGTAGGCTCTCACGGCGGCAGACCAATCTCCAGGCCTTCCCCCGCTTGTTGGCCTACTTCTATCGTGCTACCCTAGTCGCCTCTCAGGACTACGCGCGCATACAAGGAGATCGCCGATGAGCAGGCAGAGTGATCTTGAGCGCACTCGACGGGGCACTCACATCGCCGACGACAGTCCCGCCACCCCCGAAGTCGACGCCTCACTTGGCGACGACCACGCAGCCGGGAATAACCTCGCAAAAATTCGCGACATCCTGTTCGGCGCCCAGGTACGAGACCACGAGCGCCGGTTCACAAAGCTCGAAGCGCAGCTGCTGGCCGAAGCGGCGCAGTTGCGCACCGACCTGAAGGATCGGTTCGCATCCTTGGAACAGTACATTCGGAATGAAGTGGAGACCTTGATCGGACGCCTGAGCCGCGAGGAGCAGAGTCGAACGAGTGCGGTCGACCTCCTGGCAGGGGAGTTGCAGCGCCTCGCCGCCACTCTCCAGCAGACCGCCGACCGTCTCCATGCACAGGCCGAGCAGGGAGACCAAACCCTGCGGGACCAACTTGACCGTCGGAGCACCTCGCTTGCCGATGATCTCAGAGAGAAGCATGCGGAGCTGTCGGCTGCCCTCGATGCGGCCGTCCGGCAGCTCTCGACGCAAAAGACGGATCGCGCGGCCCTCGCGGCACTCTTCCAGGAGGTCTCGCAGCGGCTTTCCCATGAGCAGTCTCCCCAGGGTTCATAGGACGCTCTTTCTTCCCACCAGGAGACGGAGTCACGATGGCGGAGTCGTTACCTAACGAGACTGCGCCGACATCAGAGGATGACTACGCCGAACTGCGGCAGCTCCTGCTCGCCCCGGAACGTTCGCGCCTGGCACGGCTGCAGGCACAGGTCGCACACTTCGACCTGACCCCTGCAAACCTGAATCGTGTCCTCCCCGAAGCCATCACCCTCCGCGGCGACAAGGATCTCCGATTGACTCAGGCGCTGACTCCGCACGTCACGGAAGCCTTGAGCACCACGGTCCGTCAGCGCCCCCACATGATCGTCGATGCGATTGCGCCGGTCATGATGCCCGCCATCCGCCAAGCCATCAGCACGACCTTGCGCAGCATGATCCAATCGCTGAACCAGACGATTGAACACAGCCTATCCCTACGCAGCCTGCAATGGAGGCTGGAAGCGTTCAGGACCGGCAAACCCTTCGCCGAGATTGTGCTTCTGCATACGCTTCGCTATCGCGTCGAGCAGGTCTTTCTCATCCATGCGCACACCGGACTCCTCTTGGCCCATGCCGCAGGGGATGCGGTGGTGGTTCAAGATCAGACCCTGGTGTCAGGCATGTTGTCGGCCATTCGAAGTTTTGTACAGGACTCCTTCGGGGCAGCGCCGGACCAGGCCCTGAATACCTTGCATGTCGGGGACCTCACCGTCTGGATAGAGCAGGGTGATGTCGCCATTGTGGCCGCCGTCATTCGGGGGACTCCACCGGAGTCTTTACGCCATCACCTTCAAGACACGCTCGCCCGCATCCAGGCCGAACAGCCTGAGGCGCTGGAGGCATTTTCGGGAGATCGCGCGGCCTTCGCCGGCGTCACCCCGCTGCTGGAGGCATGCCTGCAGAGTCACTTTGAGTCGGGCGGACGAAGCATTTCCCCTATGATGTGGATCCTGCCGGTTGTGCTGCTGTGTGGCGTGGCTTGGTGGGGTGTCACCACCTATCAGGCCCAGCGACAATGGCAGGCTTCCCTGGACCGGCTCAAGGCTGAACCGGGCCTGGTCGTGACCGCGGCCTATCCCGACGGCGGCCGCTACCGTATCGAGGGGCTCCGCGATCCCTTGGCTCGCGACCCGATCCAAGTCCTGCAGGACCAAGGCCTCTCCTCCGACCGCATCAATTTCAAGTGGAGCGCGTACTATGCCCTTGAACCGGCGTTGACCCTCCGTCGGGCGCAACAGATCTTAGCCCTGCCGAATTCCGTGCGGTTGAGCCTGGAGGGCACACGCCTGGCCGCCTCCGGAACCGCGCCACCCGACTGGATTGCGCAGAGCCGCGTCACTGCACGTCTGATCCCCGGCGTCGACGCGTACGACGACAGTCGCCTCGCTCATCAAACCTTGGAAGATTGGGCTCGCCGGCTGTCGACGGAACGGCTCCTCTTTTTGCCCGGCGTATCCTCCCTTTCACCAGACCAAGAGCCGGCCATCCGACGTCTTTCAGAGCAGCTCGACCGCCTGAACGAATTGGCACAGCTAGCCGGTAAGCGCGTCACCGTGGAGATCATCGGACAGACCGATGTCGTCGGTCGCTTGACCAGAAATCGCACACTCAGTGCGCTCCGCGCGCAGACTGTGCTGAAAAGCCTCCGCCCTGAGGCCCTACCCATGATCACCTTCCACGCCACCGGCATCGGTCCGGGTTCGGAATCAGGCCAAGGCACGGCGGCTGAAGCCGAGCCGAATGACCGACGCGTCTCTTTTCATATCACCGTCCATCCGGCCTCCTAGGCAGTCCCGCGCATGATCGAAAAGAAAATCTGCATGTTGGGCGCGTTTGCCGTAGGGAAAACCAGCCTCGTGCGCCGGTTTGTGACGAGCCTCTTTTCGGAGCAGTATCACACGACCATCGGCGTGACGGTCACGAAGAAGACCCTGGCAGTCGATGATGAAACGATGACGTTCGTGTTGTGGGACCTCTATGGAGAGGACGAATTTCAAAAACTCCGGCGGTCCTATCTGCGCGGTTCCGCCGGATACGTGTTGGTGATGGATGGAACCAGGAACACCACCGTGGAGGTCGCGCGACGGCTTCACGACGCCGCCATCGAAACGCTTGGCCCGGTTCCATTCGTCGCGCTCGTCAACAAACAGGATCGGCAGATAGACTGGGAAGTCACGGCAGAGGACCTGACGAACCTCAGCGGTCGCGGGTGGCCCGTGATCACCACCAGCGCCAAGACGGGACAGGGAGTGGAAGAAGCCTTCTCAATGTTGGCGAAAGCCCTGCTTCCCGCACCATCGACTGAGGTTCCGGCGACGGAAGACACCCATGGACCGGCCTGACGCAGCCCCCCAACTCGACGACCTCTTTACCGACCTCGTGCGAGCATTCGAGATCGCCGTGTTCGAACACAGGTCCGGTGCGGACTTTCACCTGCTCGGGCATCCACCGGCTTGGCTGTCCCAACTCTTCCCTACAACCGCACAAGACGGCATCTTGTCTGTCGATGGCCGCGCGCCGGTATTGCAGAATTTCCTCGCCGATGCCGCCCAGGCTTGGCAAGATCCGACGGCTGGCCTGATCCGGTCAGGCTTCTGGGCCGAGGCATCCGAAACAGGCGATTCCTGGCAGGTGGAGGCCATGGCGGTTCGTTGCGCCAATCGCCGCATCCTGCTGCTGCAGCGGTGCGCCGCCACCTACGACCAGCAAGTGACGCTCTTACAAGCCGCCCGGGACCGGGTACTCCAACAGCACGAGGAGGCACGGCACCATCGCAAGTCCCAGCAGGCCCTTACCACGAAACTCGTCGACAGCGAACGCGCGCGCGACGACGTCATGACTATCCTGCAGCAGCTGAACCTCGCCACCCTGCTGATCGACGGGGCTGGCGAGATTCGATTTGTCAGTGCGGCCGCGACACGTCTCCTCCGGTTGCCTGCAGCGGCCTTCCCTCGCCCCGGGCGCTCTTGGCAGCGCCTCCTGCCCGTGACCAAAAGCGATCGACTCGCCTTACAAAACATGCTGCACCGGCACTCGGAGCAACGCGAGCGCCTCTGCTGCCACCTCGATACATCGACCGGCCAGCGCATCTGGCTGGAGTTCGAAATCCATGATGACCCCCGGGACGCGCAGAGTCGTATCATCTTCCTCCATGATGTGACCGATCTGCATCATCTCCGTCGGTTGCTCGATCAGAAGGCCCACTATTACGATCTGATCGGGAAGAGTCGCTGCATGACGCGGGTGTATGAACAGATTCACGACCTCGCCCAAGTTGATACCACCGTGTTGATCGACGGAGAGACCGGCACGGGCAAGGAACTCGTCGCACGCGCCCTGCACCAGGCCAGCCCCCGCCAGAAGGGCCCCTTCATCGCAGCCAACTGTGCCGGACTGACGGATTCGTTGCTGGGCAGTCAATTGTTCGGACACAAGCGAGGGGCCTTTACCGGGGCGATCACCGATCACCAGGGATTTTTCGAGGCGGCGCACGGCGGCGTCGTGTTCCTCGACGAGATCGGGGATATCCCGCCCAACGTCCAAACCAGCCTCCTTCGGGTCTTGCAGGAAAAGGAGATCACGCGGCTGGGTGATTCTCGACCGCGGCAGGTGAATGTGCGCATCGTCGCGGCCACCCATCACGATCTCGGCCGAGACGTCGCGAACGGTGCGTTTCGCGCCGACTTGCTGTATCGAATTCGCGTGGCACGTATTCACCTCCCTGCGCTCAGGGAACGGAAAGAAGATATCCCGTTGCTGGTGGCCTCATTTCTCTCCGAAGGACGCGCCAGCATGGGAAAGGCCGTGAGCGAACTCACTCCGACCGCTTTGGCGGCACTGATGGAATATCACTGGCCGGGCAATGTGCGTGAACTGAAGAGCGCGATCGACTATGCCATCATTCATTGCAAGGATGAGACGATCGACAGCGACGACCTTCCTCCCGAACTCTTGGACACGCCGTCGCCACTATCTTCACGGTTGATAAGCTTTACGCCGACCGGCGACGAGCGCAGCCGGCTCACAACCGCGCTCGAACGCGCACGCGGAAATAGGACCCAGGCGGCGCGGCTGCTGGGAATCAGCCGCGCGACCCTCTACCGCCGGCTGACCGACCTGGGCCTTCTCAACAACTGACCGGTGCCCCCTCCTCTGCCTTCACACCATACGTCTCAACATGAGACGGCGTGAGACACCAATTCTGTCTCACGGGATTGATCCGACTGGGCGGCAGCTTCGCTTCCTCCTCGCTAAAACAGCGCAAACCTCAACAACAGTCAGGCTCGCCACGCTGTCGCAGAATAAGGCATAGGTCTTGATATGCCTCACCGGCAATAGGGTGTTTCCCCTGCTGATGTTTGACGAACCGGCGGCGGCCCACCCCACCAGGACTACAAGGAGAGCGATCATGCACGCGATGCCACAACCGTCATGCCCAGGAGCAGCACCCATGACTGACGAATAGATTGGCCGACGAAGCCGGCCCGATGAACCCACTGCGCGGGAGCGAGAAGTCTTGCATTGCCTGTGGGAGGGCTTGACGAACCACGAAATTTCAGTGCGGCTTAAGATCGCACAAAAAACCGTGGAGGCGCATCGTGCTAATCTGATGCGGAAGTTCCGTGCGGGGAACATTGCGCAGTTGCTGCGAGCCTCTCTGCGGGAAGGCATTCTTCAGGTGGAGTTCCCCCGGAAGGGGTCGCGGCCCTTCTCACCGCCACCCTCCTCGACAACGCGAACGGACGCACAGGAACGGGAAAACCAACCGCCAAGCCTCTGCCCCGACAACACTCCGAGACAGCCTTCATGACGAAAGGAGTCGCGGTGTGCGAATGGACCGGTCACGTAGGTACACGCCCGGTACGTTCTTCGCCTGATGAGTTGATCTCGTACGCACAATCATTTATACATCGTGCAATTTTTTACTCGACTACCGTACATGCACACGCTCGGAAATCATCCAGGAGGACTGCATGACGCGCCGACTCGCCTGTTTCTTCTCCGTTCTGTTCATCGCACTCGTCACGGCTTCACTCGTCGCGGCCGAACCGGCGACCACGCCGGATGCGTCGACGGGGCCGGCGGCCCTGGACAGCGTCACGCTCAAAGACGGCACCGTCATTTACGGGCAGGTACTCGGCATGATCGCGGACGAATTGCACATTAAGACGAACTTCGGCCCAACCGCCGGCTCCGACATCGTCAAGGTCATGTGGCCCAACGTGGCCAAACTGTCCGTCAATCGTCCCATCCCGTTCAGCCTGAAAGAGGGCACAACGGTCGTGGGAACGGCTCAGCCCGGCGAAGCCGGACAGATGATCTTAAGCGCGGCGCCGACCGGCGCACCGATGACGATTCCGCTCGATACCGTCGTAGGGTTGAACCAACCCGCCGTCGTATACACAGGTGCGCTCCAGGCCGGATTCTCCCAAACCACGGGTAATAGCCATTTGCGGAACGCGAGTCTCCTGGGCGAACTCTCCGCTCGAAGCGAGTCTCTGCGGCTCACGATTTTGGGACGGTATGTGTACGGCGACGACCGCAACAACATCATCGTCCGCAACAGCCGCGGCACCATCAAACTCGATTTCTTCCTCACGAAACGGCTGTATTGGTTCGCCTCCGCGTACTTCGAACAGGACACGTTTCAAGACCTGAAACTGCGGACCTCGCTGGCGACCGGCCCCGGCTATCAACTCCTCGACCGGGGTGATCTCAGAGGGATCTTCAAGGACATGACCCTCTGGGCGGAAGCCGGCGCCGCTTATTTCAACGAAGACTTCAAGACCGCCGACGACAAGGCCAGCACCCGTGGACGATGGGCCGTCAAATGGAATTGGCCCCTGTGGGGCGGCGACCAAGTCAACCTCTACCACTTTCAGGAAGGGTTCCAATCGTTGTCGAATGCGAGCGACCTCTACATGACCATGGACACCGGGCTACGATTCAAAGTGTGGGGAGGCTTGGTCAGCGGATTTCAATGGACCATGCGCTACAATAAGAACCCGCCGCGCGGCGTGTCCGATACGGACAATCTGTACCTGATCACCCTGGGCTACAGCTTCGACACGAGTCGGAAGCAGTAACACGAGAGCCGAGTACCGCACTTAATCGTTCGAGCTGGGAGGTGACGCGATGAGCATGCTGAGTGAATTCAAGGAATTTGCCGTGAAGGGCAATGTGCTCGACATGGCCGTCGGAGTCATTATCGGAGGGGCATTCGGAAAAATCGTGTCGTCCATGGTCAGCGACATTCTGATGCCGCCCATCGGGCTGCTGTTGGGGAAGGTGGACTTTTCCAGTCTCTTTATCCCCCTCACGGAAGAAGGCCAGGGTAAATCACTCGCCGCCGCCAAGGCCGCCGGCGCCGCGACCATCAATTACGGCGTATTTCTCCAGACCGTCCTCGATTTCACGATTCTCGCCTTCGTCATTTTTATGGTAATAAAGCAGATGAATCGCTTCAAAAAGGAAACTCCTCCCGGACCACCACCGGCACCGCCCAAGGAGGAAGTCTTGCTCACGGAAATCCGAGACCTCTTGAAAAAGGAGCGTCGCTGACCCGTAGGCGCCTCACCGCTCACACCGTCCGGAGGCCATCGCCGACTTATTTGGACTTGAAGGAGGATTGCATGAAACAGGTTCACATGGTTCCCCTGGCGCTTAGCGCGCTGTTGGTGACGGCTTGCACCACGGCCCCCGCGCCGAACGACACCGCGAGTCGAGCGCTCAACGAAATGAAGGCGGTGGCACGTCCGATCCCGCCGAAACCGGATCCCCGCGACCTGCGCATAGCCGAACTCGAGCGGCAGAAGGCAGAGTTGGAAGCGGAACTGGCGCGGGTTCGCGCCTCACTTGCAGGCGACGTCGATCAGGCCAACAGCCGGGCTCGCGACCTCGAATCGCAGCTGAGGCAACGAGAGGCCGAGCTGGCCTCTCTTCGCAGCGCCTCCGGCGAGCGGGACCGACTGGCTGGCCAGCTATCCGACACCGAGCGCCAATTGACGGCCAAGGACCAGGAAATTTCCTCTCTCCGAGCCGGTGTTGGGGAAAAGGATCGACTGGCCGCGGAATTGGCTACCCTGCAGGGGCAACTCTCGGCCAAGGACCAGGAATTGACCGCCCTCAAAGGTACAACCGGCGACAAGGACCGTCTCGCAACCGAACTGGCTGCATTGCAAGGACAACTCTCAGCCAGAGACCAGGAACTGGCCGCCCTCAAGGGCACAGCCGGCGACCGGGACCGTCTCTCCGCAGAATTGGCGCAGGCGAAACAACACGTAGCCGAGCTTGAACGGCAACTGGGTGCAAAAGATCACGAAATCACCGCCCTCAAGGGGGTTGTCAATGAGCGTGAACGGCTCATCGCAGAGTTGGCTTCGGCCAAACAGCGCACCGCCGATCTTGAAAACGAACTCGCACGCCGTGACCAGGAAATGGCCGGCTTGAAAGGCGCACTCGACCAACAGAAGACGAGCCTCGCTCAAGCGAAGGAAGACCTTTCCAAATTGCTGCAGGCCGAAGTGGCAAAAGGACAAGTCACCATGAAGCAGCTGGGGGACCAGCTCACCCTGGGATTGGCCACCACGCTGCTCTTCGATTCCGGCGAAGCCGCGCTCAAGCCGGGCGGCGCGGACGTGCTGCATCGCATCGGCGGCGTGCTGAAGCAGTACCCCGACCGGTCGATTCAAGTGTCCGGCCACACCGACAACGTGCCGATCAAGGGACGGCTGGCCCAAAAGTTTCCTACGAACCTGGAACTCTCGCAGGCGCGCGCCGAAAGTGCACGGCAAGCGCTGACCGACGGCGGGATGGCCGCCGAGAAGATCGAGACAATGGGACACGCCGACAGTCGGCCGATCGCCAGCAACTCCACTGCGGAGGGCAGGCAGAAGAACCGACGCGTTGAGATTGTCGTCAAACACTGACCGACCGGCGCCAAGGCCACCTTGCATCCACCCCGAGAACGCGTTAGAGTGCCGATGTGTTCTCGGGGCATGCACCATTTCACCGAAAGCCCGCAGGCTCGCGTCGTTCAGAGCGACCGGTCAACATCCGTCAGCGTGGCCCTCACCATCTCTCCCTGTTGACCATGGCGGCTCCTACCAGGCTACGGTCCTGTTCATCCAACCAACCCCCGGCTTTCAGGGAGGGACACCATGAGACGCGTTGCATGGACGATGGCCTTGCTCTGCAGCGTCATCACGGGATGTGAGACTACCGCCTCAGTCGCACCCGCCCCACCGCTTGCTGCTGCGCCGCCTGCCGATGCGAAATGGCTTACCCTTCAGCAGGAGCGGGAACAGCTCCTGACCACGTTGGGAGAATTTCACGACCGCATTCGCGACCTTGAGGCCAAACTGGCGGACCGCGACAACCAGCCGGCTGCGGCATCCTACGACCAGCTGCTGAGCGCCAAGGAAGCCGAACTCGCGGAGCTGCGCCGACTGGGCCCGGAACGGGAGAAATTGGCCGGCCAGTTGGCTTCCGCCACCAGTGAATTAGCGCAAGCCCACCAACGCATCGTAACGCTGGAGCAGCAACTTGCCGCCCGTGACAAAGACCTCGTAGCGCTGCAGACGCATGCCTCGGTCGTCGCCAACCTCGATCAAGCCCGCCACCGGATCCTCGAATTGGAAGGCCAGCTTACCCGACAGGATCATGACCTTCGTGCACTTCGGACCGGTACCGCGGAACGCGACAGTCTTGCGGCCCAGTTACAGACAGCCACCACCACAGTCGATTCGTTGAAGGCGCAGGTCTCCGCCCTCGACCACCAACTGAAGGAGCGGGAGCAGGCGTATGGAACGCTGCGCTCCCGGCTCATCGAGCGGGACAAACTGGTCCCGCAATTAAACGCGATGATTGCGGAAGTCTATCAATCTCGCCACCGCATTGCGGCCCTTGAGCACCAACTGAACGAGAGAAACCCGGGACAGTCTTCCAGACCACGAACCATTCAACCGCCGGCTGAAGCGCCTCGGGGTCAAGCTCCGCGAGAAGCCAAAGCGACCGCCCCCTCGACACAGGACCCCGCGACTGGATTCCCGCGCCGCTCGATTGATGTGGCCAGCCTGAAGGCTGAGCTCTTGAAGGTCATCCCGAGCGAGATGGTCCGGAGCGCACTGACCTTCGCACAGAACGGGGAACAGATCCTCATTTCCTTAGCTGCGAATCGACTCTTTATGAACAACGATGCCGCACTGACTCGTGAAGGGATTACTCTGCTTCAACGAATCGGGGGCGTGGTGGGGCAACTTGCCGGCCGGGTGATCTACGTGGCGGGGCACACCGATAATCAATCAATCGGCAAAGATCTTCAAAAGACCTTCCCCGACAATAAGGCATTTTCATGGGCCCGCGCCGAGAATGCCCGCCGCGTACTCGTCAATGCGGGGGTACCGGCGAATCGGACTAAAGCAGTGGGGTTGGCCGACACCCGCCCGATCGCCTCAAATACTACAGAACAGGGGCGTCAAAAAAATCGCCGGCTGGAATTGGTCATCGCCCCTGGACCGTCCATCGCTTCAGCGCCAGACGCCACGCCCTCTCCGGACTCTCACCTCGCTGCCCTTGACCCATCAAGACCCAAACCGGCCCGCTGACTCTATTCCCTGGGGCCCGCGCCCTCATCAGCCTCGTCGCATAGCCCTGGATCAGAAGCGGTAGGGCGAGGCAGCGGCCGTTGACGCGAACCTGTCTGCCGAAATAGTCGCGAGGATCTTGTAATGACCGAGTCCCAGCTCTTTTCCGTACGCTTCGCCCACGAGCACATCCTGCACATGCTGATGATCGGAAGCCCGAAAATAGGAACGCCCTTCTTTCAAACCGTCGAACTCGTGCCCCTCCAAGGCCTTGATGAGCGCCTGAGCCTCGGTACTGCCCGCTCGCTGAATGGCTTCGAGAATCTGCGTCATAGCCGCATATCCCAGGTAACAGCGGGATGTCGGCGTATGTTGGTACTTGTCAATCACGCCCTGGATGAACCGTCTTGAGCTTTCCGTGTTTACCTTGGGGTCCCAGATCAGGCCCCAGATCCCGGCGTTGTTGGCATACCCCAGCGGTCGCCCGATCTGTTCGCCGGAAACCATCCCCCCAACGCCGACTTTCTCTTCGGCCAACTCCAATCTCGCGTAGGCCTTCAACGCGTGAACAAGATCCCAGCCATAGAGATTCAATACCACCAGTGTCGGCTGCTTCGATTTGGCTCTCTCCAACGCATTCGTAAAGTCGGTCGCGCCGAACGGCACCAGCGTCTCACCCACAAATTCCACGCCCTGAGCCTGGCCGGCAGTCACCATCGCTTGGGCCATCGCTTTTCCGTCGAGAGAGGCGGTCGTCACCATGAACCAGCGGGTGCCATAAACCTTGACCAGATAGGGGGCGACTGCGTGCGCCATCATAGTTGCGTTCGGCATAAAGACAAACGTGTGCGAATCACAAGCGGCGCCGGTCAGTTCAGGTAGATGAGCCCCGGTCACCATAAACAGCTTGTCGTGCTTCTTGGCAAACTCTGACACGACCAGCGCACAGTCGGCGTTAAATGTGCCCATCAAGACATCGACACCGTCTTCCTGCACAAACTTTGTAGCGGCTTTGAGCGCTGTCTCGGGGTTGGATGCATCGTCTGCCTCTAGGATCACCACCTGGCGACCTAGCACCCCGCCTTGGCTATTGAACAAATCCACAGCAACGTTGGCGCCATGTACATCATGGATGGAAGACGTTTTGTAGGGGCTCGACAGGGGATCCAGAATCCCGATCTTGATCGGCCCCGCCGCGTAGGCGAGTCGACGACTCGGCGTGAGGGCAAGAATCTGATTCACGGCCTCTCCGGCCACTAATGCCCCGCCGGCCATCGCCGACAACTGCAAAAACTGTCTTCGCGAGATCCGCGTCATAGTTACCTCCTGATTGCCCTGTCCACTTCGCAGACACCTGGCACCTTTTGACAGCTGGTCTACAAACACTTACTCACTACGTGGCGTCTGGACGAGACTATCTTGGCGGAACACCGGTGAGCGCAACCGAGAAATGAAACGAGGCCAAGCCAGGACTGGAGGATCAGGGGGCGTTAACTGTACTGATCCTCCGTATAGACCTGCTTAATGGACCAAAACACCGCCTCCTTGAGACGTTTAATCTGCGGGTCCGGCGGGTCCTTCCGAATCTTCTGCAACTTCCTATCTAGAGCAAACAGCGGCTCCACCGAACGACGGTCCGGCACCCGCCCCAGCGCCCAAGCAATTTCCGTCTGAACCGTGATGTCGATACCCGGGGCATCGAGCATCTCCAGCAAGGGAGGAACCACGCTTGAATCACTGTGAATATTGCCGAGATCGCCTAGTCCCTTTGCAGCGGCCGCCTGCAACTCCGGCTGTTTCGAATTCTTCAGTATGTCGATGAGCAGGGGGATCCCATCGGTTCCCATGTTGCCCAATGCCACCGCGGCCTGCTTCGCAAGATCTTTGTCTTTCAACGCTTGCTTCAGGCGCGGTAGGGCTTCGTCGGCCACCATCTCGCCCAAGAGGGAGATGATCTGCAATTTTCGAAGCTGGTTGGTCTCGGGAGAGTCGAGGATCTTCAATAACCGATCCGGCTGCCCCCACTCAGCGGTAAGAAACAGAGGAAACTCGTGAGTCGCAAGCACCTCACGAAGCGCAGCCATAGCATAGGGGCCCGGAGCGCCGGCGTGAGCCACGAGGGCAGCCTGAGCGGCGTCCTCAAATCCCGTGCGAACCTCCTTCTGCCATTTAATCTTCATACCTCCCAACGCATAAGTCAGTTGACAGGCCGGCCCCTTCCACAGCCGGTTGGGAGCATCCGGCAAATCGTTATCACCGCCGGCCGATGCAGTGCCCTCCCACGTCTTATGCTGTTCGCACTTCACCTTCACAGACACATCATGGGGCTGAGCCGCATCAGTAACAACGGTATAACCCAACTCATTCATCCGCCGGAGCACCGTGTCTCTGATATCATCCGCACTTGTGGCACCATCATCCGTCAGCGCAATCGCCTCCAGCAACACCGTCTGAATCCGTGCCAACTGCGCTTTTTGATCCTGGGTGAAATAGTCCCGATAGGCCCAGGCGGGAGAGGTCAGAGCAAGCAACACAACCAGAACACCAGTTGAGACGGCGACCCCCTTCCTACTCATGGAATGATCCTCCTTGCTCTCAATGGAACACTCCGGGTGAGCACCTCAGCGAGAACAGTTGTCGTTGCCATTATACGCCTCCGCAAAAGACTCAAACCAGAGGAAGTCGGCAAGCACACTTCCAGAACTCGCCCCGCCTGCGTATGGGTTGACAGGTATGCTCTTCGGACGGTACAAAATGTCATTATTCAAGGGGCTTTCCGCACGCAGACGCATATTGTGCGCATCATCCATGGGTGAAGATGGTGCCCAGCGTCGGGCGAGAGTGGCGGAACTGGCAGACGCGCGAGACTTAGGATCTCGTGGGTAACCGTGGGGGTTCAAGTCCCCCCTCTCGCACCATTTCTAGAGGGCCCTTCATGACAGCAAGACTTTTCCCCACGCGGAGGATGCGAAGAGACCAATGAAAATGGAAATGACTGAGCTCGGCCCAATGAAGCGAGCCCTGAAGATCGAAGTGCCCGCCGAGGAAGTGAATTTGCGCTTTGTGCAGGCCTACACTGAATTGAACCGGCAAGTCCGCATCCCAGGCTTCCGCCCCGGGAAAGCCCCGCGCCACTTGTTGGAGCAGCGTTATGCAAAGACGGTTGAAGAAGATGTGATTCGGAGCCTGGTGCCCGACTATTACGATCGTGCTGTCCGCCAGGCCGGCATTGTCCCAGTTGTCGTGGAGATTCCCCCGCTGGAACGAGTGAAGGTCAAACGCGATACACCTTTCAGCTTCACGGCTACGGTGGAGATCAAACCGACCATCGAGCTGCGAGACTATAAAACCCCCAACCCCATTTCACTCAAGCAGGATCAGCGGACGGTGACGGACGAGCAAGTTCAGAAGGCGCTCGAGGTCTTGCGTGAACAGATGGCGCAGCTCCATCCAGCTCCTCAAGGAACAGCCTTGGCAGAGGGAGACTATGCGGTCATTGACATGGAGGGATCGCTGGATGGAACACCTCTGACCGGAGCTCGAAAAGAGGGGCACCTCTACAAGATGGGATCTCACGCCCCAATCCTCGGAGTGGATATTGAAGCGCATCTTGCGGGAAAGACGGAAGGCGAGACTATTGAAATCCCACAGTCCTATCCTGCGACACACCCTGACAGCCGCGTTGCAGGCAAAACCGTCACGTTCAGGTGCATAGTGAAATCGGTAAAACAAAAGCGGCTGCCGGTCTTGGACGATGAGTTTGCGAAGGATTGCGGCCCCTATCAATCCCTCCAGGAAATTCGAGAGAAGCTTCGCACCGAGATGGAACGTGCGCTCAAGAAAGACATCGAGGATTCCTACAAGGAGGCAATCATCAAGCGGCTGGCGGAAACTCACCACTTCGAATTGCCAGGAACACTGGTTGAACGAGAACTGTCAGCGATGATTCGGCAACAGCTGCAGTCTCGTCAGCGCAGGGCTGACGATAGTTCCGAGCCACCGACTGCGATACCACGAGCCGAAGAGGCCTCCAAACTTCAAGAGGAATTGCGTCCTGAAGCAGAGCGGCGCGTGAGAGTGGGGCTGATCCTCGAAGCCATTGCAGCAAAGGAAGGCCTGGCAGTGACCAACGAGGACCTTGCGCAGGAAGTCAACAGGCTTGCCGCAGAAGTCAAACTCTCCGTTGACGAAATCACTCGAATGATTCAGGCTGGTGGGCAAGACACCCTCAATGACTTGCGATCCAAGATTCTCGCGGACAAGGCGTTGGATTTTGTCTACCGCCACGCTGTGATCCAGGGCTAATCAGGCTGGTGGGTGTGTGGATGTCACCCAGCCATGTCGTGGTGAACGAACCGAATGGTTGGCAGAATGTGTCATCTTGTAAGACCTCTAATGGAAAGGATTGGGCTGAATGCTAGTTCCCATTGTTGTCGAACAAACCAACCGCGGTGAACGCGCTTATGACATCTACTCACGCTTGCTCAAGGACCGCATCATTTTCCTCGGAGCTCCGATCGATGACGTATTCGCAAATCTAATCATCGCCCAACTGTTGTTTCTGGAGGCGGAGGACCCCGAGAAAGATATTAATTTGTACATCAATTCCCCTGGAGGCAGCGTGACGGCGGGCCTCGGGATCTACGACACGATGCAATATGTTAAGCCCCCCATTACCACGATTTGTTTGGGGCAAGCCGCCAGCATGGGTGCGTTTCTGTTAGCGGCAGGAACGAAAGGCAAACGGTATGCGCTACCGAACGCACGGGTGATGATTCATCAACCGATGGGCGGATTTCAGGGCCAGGCGACCGAGATCGACATTCACGCCAGGGAAATCCTCAAAATCCGTGAGCGCCTGAATGAGATCATGGCCAAACATACCGGCCAACCTCTGGATAAAATCGCCCAAGATACGGAGCGAGACTACTTCATGTCCGGTGAGGAGGCAAAACGCTACGGACTGATCGATGAAGTTATCACTCGCCCATTAAAAGGACTCAAGCCCGTGGGGTCAGCAGAGCCTGGCAAGGACGGCGGCAAGAGCTAGTTGACCTTGGTTTACAGGAGGCAGCATGGCCAAGCAAGAAAAGATTGATCGGCACCTACGTTGTTCCTTCTGCGGGAAGAGCCGCGACGAAGTCCGCAAGCTCATTGCCGGTCCAACAGTGTACATTTGTGACGAATGTGTGAACCTCTGCAATGACATCATTGCCGAAGATTGGGAAGAGGCCAAGGAAGAGATCTCCTCCAAACTCAAAAAGCCTGCCGAAATCAAGCACCATCTCGATCAGTATGTCGTGGGCCAGGATCGCGCCAAACGAATCCTCTCCGTTGCCGTGCACAATCACTATAAACGCATCTCCGCGAAGGAGAAGGACGTCGATGACGTCGAACTCCAAAAGGGCAACATCCTCATGATCGGGCCAACCGGGACTGGCAAGACCCTACTAGCCCAGACACTGGCCAAGTTCTTGGATGTACCCTTCACCCTCGCGGATGCCACAACACTCACTGAAGCCGGATATGTGGGAGAAGACGTCGAAAACATCATCCTCAAACTCCTCCAGGCAGCCGATTACGATGTGGAGCGAGCCGAGCGAGGAATCGTGTACATCGACGAAATCGACAAGATCAGTAGAAAGAGCGACAGTCCCTCGATCACCAGAGATGTTTCCGGAGAAGGCGTCCAACAAGCACTCCTGAAACTCGTTGAGGGGACCGTTGCCAACGTTCCTCCGCAGGGAGGACGTAAGCACCCACATCAGGAATTCATTCAAGTCAATACGTCAAACATTCTGTTCATCTGCGGCGGGGCATTCGTAGGCCTTGAACACATCATCGAACAACGGCTCAACAGGAAATCCATGGGATTCGGAGCAGAGGTTCGTGGTCGCAACGATGTGCGCCTGGGAGAATTGCTGCCCCACGTTCAGCCCGAGGACTTGCTGAAGTATGGCCTCATTCCGGAATTCGTCGGACGACTCCCGGTCGTGGCGACGCTGGACGAACTCGACGAAAAGGCATTGGTCCGCATTCTCACCGAACCCAGGAATGCCCTCACGAAGCAATACGAAAAATTGCTGTCTTTTGAAAAAGTGAAATTGAGGTTCACGGAGGGCGCGCTGGGAGCCATTGCACGCAAGGCCTTTACCCAAAAGACCGGTGCGCGCGGCTTACGAGCTATTCTCGAGGAAGCTATGCTGGACGTGATGTATGATGCGCCTTCGCAAAAGCAAATCAAGGAAGTCGTCATCACGGAAGACGCCATCACCGGGAAACATGATCCGATTCGGATTTTTGAGCAGGACAAGGAAGTAAAAAGCGCTTAACTCTCCTCACGCTCTGCAGTTCAACCGTGAATCATCATGAGGGGGGCAGTCGCCCCCCTCACTCGTTTACCCGCTCGCATGCACTGCTCCTCACGGAACCGCTCTTACAAACTTACCTTTTTATCGACAGGACCATTTCGTACGGTATACTTGCACAAAGATGTGATATCGCCGGGGCGGATGTCTCAAAAAGGACAGCACCAGTGAAATTTCCGGTCGTGACCAGCACCAAACATAAGGGTAAAACGCTCGAAGTGGACACGACTCAGGAAGTCATCACTCTAGTCGACCTCAACGGCGAACCGATTGGGAGCGTGGGGTGGGATGCGTTGGTCGATCAAATTCTCATCCACCGAAAACCGCAAACGACACGAGAAGCTCGGGTTGAGCCCCGCATTTCTCTGTCCATCCGCGTCAGGTACAACACCCCGGAAGGAACTCAATTCGAGAGTCGTGCCGGTGGAATCGGTGGAGGAGGACTCTTCATTGAAAGCTTCGCCCCACTAGCGGTGGGCACCAAATTGACGATGGAATTCAGGTTGCCTGAAACGCAGGGCGAATGGCTCAGGGCTAAAGGAGTCGTCGCTTGGATTTGTCCGAGAGCCGATCAGTATACCTTTAGTCCGGGAATGGGCATCCGCTTCACGGACATCGCGCCGGAGACGAGAAACCTGGTACTAAGTCTGGTGCGCTCCGTGAAAGGCATCTCGCAGGACAACGTCGGCTGATACCCAGAACCGATTACCCGAATGAAATTTCCTGTGACAGCCACCCTTGAGCATCAAGGGAAAAGCCTGGATATCGATTGTGCCCAGGAGACGGTCTCGCTATTCGATCGCAAGGGGCATCGTCTAGGGGTAGTGGGTTGGGGTAGCCTTATCGACCATATCCTTTCGACCGATCAGGACACTCACTTCGCTCACTGCAGATCTCACCCACGCGCGTCGCTTGCAATCAAAGTGCATTGCATCACGGAAAACGGCAAACATTTCGACACCCTCACCAGCGGCATCGGGGGAGGTGGCATGTTCATTGAAAGCAGTGCCCCCCTGCCGCCAGGGACGAATCTGAAAGTCGAGTTCTCTCTGCCGGATAAACCCAACGAAAAGCTGGAAGCTGAGGCAACGGTGGCTTGGACGCGAACGAGACCCGAGCGCTACCTCCTATTTCCAGGAATGGGTATTCAATTTACCGGCATCAATCAGGACGCGCGAGAACGACTGATCGACTTGGTCACTTCGTTGAACCGGAACCGTGCGAGTGCCTGATCTGATCCGCTGCCCATCGTGCCCAATCCCGCACGGTTACATTCGAGTCAGATTCCGCTACCGCCGCCACATCGCCCACAACGCGTCCATCGCCTAGTTTCCCAAGCCTAAAAGCCGCCTCGGCACGTACCCCAGGAGCACTGTCCTTCTTCACGAGCGCTAACAACAGCTGTATAACCCGCTCATCCCCAGTCTCACCAAGGGCGGCAGCAACTCCTTGGCGAACGGCGGGTTCCGGACTGCGAAGACCCGCCACCAGATCCGGAGAAAAAGAAACCGTCTCCAGTCCTAACAACGCACGAGCGGCGGCTTCTCGACCAGATGGTGTCCCTTCCCGTAATACCGCAAGGATTTGGGCTTCACGAGTTGAAGAGGCCTCAATTTCACCGAGAGCCAGAGCAGCATTGGCCCGAACGGTCTCGGCAGGATCGGATAAGGCACGAGCGAGTGCGGTCCCGCTCCTGCTCTCACCGAGACGACCCAGCGCAAGAGAAGCTGCAGCTCGTACCCGAGCGTCACCATCGTTGAGCGCACCCAGCAGGCTGGAGCCTGCCTCCCGGTATCCGATCTTTCCCAGAGCCTCAGCCGCCGTTCGACGGACCTCCGGGTCAGGATCGGTCAGCAACCCATCCAACTGAGCCGATATCACATGCGGAGAGGCGGGAGGCGCATCGATGTAACAGCCTGCCGTGGCTGCCCCGATGAGCAAAGAGATCAAGACACCAAGACCAGGTCGCGTCGGCATACCCTTACAACCTAGGAGCGACAGGAAGGAGTCCGCTGCTTGCTATGCAGACTTGGCTGAAGGATCGTCCTCCGGCACAGGCAACTGGCGAGCCGCCTCAATCGACTGCTCCAGTTCCTTCTGTGCCGAATCCATTTCGGTCCGAATCGTGCGTATTTCCGGTTCAACCGAACCCCTGACGTCAGCAACTGCCCGTCTGAATGTTCGCACTGCATCCCCAAGCCCTTCCCCAAGACTCTGAAGGTCCTGAGGAGACATGCCGGACTGTTGAGACTGTGCGGCCTTCGCACGCATTGCAGCCTGCGCAGCCTGCACACGAGCTACAGCATCCTTATTGACAATTGCCGACGGCCGCTTCGCCGCAGGCTTACTTTGAGCCGTCGAGGGAAGCGGGGGGTACTGCGCACGCATGACGGGCGACGGCGAAGCCATACGGTCTTCCATCGTCGGAGGCTGATGCCCAGACGAGGAGGGAGTTGCGGCCGACGCTTGAGCGGTTTGATTCGGCGCCACGCGGGGCTTTACCGGCTGGGCAGCTTGCGGCCCTTGGGGTCCGGCGGAAGCCATCAAGGCTGCCGTGGTACCGGGGGTGAGTTCCGGCCCCGGTGTGTAGGGAGCCGTGGCTTGGGACGCAGCAGGGACGGATGGGGCAACCGCCGGTCGACTTACCTGCGCGACATCCGTCGCCGGCTGCACCGGAACCTGCGCCGGATCAGCCTGTTCCACTGTGGGAGGCGGGATGTCGTTGACCTCCTTCTTAAAACCTCTCAAGGCCTTCCCGACCCCTTCACCGATCTGTGGAAGCTTGCCCGCGCCGAAGATGATCAAGACGATCACCAGAATAATGATGAGCTCGGAAAACCCCATAGTCCCAAACATGTGCGCGTTCCTTCCCCTGAAGAAAAGAGGATGAATAGTGCCGGAAAAACTCCCATCAATTCAGAAGCTTCACGATAGCCCCCTGACGCAGAGAGTGTCAAGAAAGCATGGGTCGCGACTTAGGGAGTGGGAATGGCGATAGAAACGAGTTCCGTCTGCACTGGTTGTCCATACACGACGGCATCTTGCTGAGCGAGAGGAAGATAGACGTCCAGTTCACTACGAATACCGAACTCCTCGGGAAGATAAATGCCTGGCTCGATCGAGAAACAACTTCCCGGCAAGAGCCGACGGGCATCTTGCGTCTCTAGGTTGTCGATGTTGGCCCCATTCCCGTGGACTTCCTCTCCGATGGAATGGCCGGTTCGATGGACAAAAAACTCTCCATATCCGGCAGTGTTGATCACCTGCCTGCAGACATCATCCACTTCCCACCCATAGGGATTGCTCCCTGCCTGCACACGTCGTCGGACGAAGGCCACAGCCTCATCGCGAGCCTGACGTACGACCTGAAACACCTCTTGGTAGCGCGCCGGCACGGAACGCCCAATGAACCCGGTCCACGTAATATCGGCATAGACGGCTCGCGGGATCGGCTGTTTAGCCCACAGATCAATCAGCAGCAAATCGCCAGATCGAATAGGAGCAGATCCTTCAGCAGGAGGGCTATAGTGGGGATTCGCGCTATGACCATTGACGGCGGCAATGGGCGCACTGGACGTCACCAACCCGCGCGCGTCCATGCGTGACAGAATGTATTGCTGTACGCCGTATTCGGAAAGAACGTGACCGGCCGCCAATGAAGCCCCAACCCAGGAGAAGGTCTCATCCACAATCGCTCGCAATCCCTCCGCCGCCACCTTGTGGGATACCAACTGCGCCTCATCCCAGACTGCCTCGAACTGTTGAACCAAGTCGGCAGACGTCACGACTTCAACGCCGAAGCTGCGCACGAGGTCAATTGTCCCGGCATCCACGCGTGAAACATAGGGAATGACATTCATCGGAGAATATTGCATGGCAATGCGTCTGGCCTGGCGAAGGCAGGACGCCAAGGCCGCCTGCTGCTCTTGCCAGGAGACATAAAGGTATCCAGCCCCGGGCAATCCCTGCAACACATGGGGTTCGATCTTGTGTTGAAGTTTCACGGGTGCGCCCTCAGCCGGAATCCAATAATACCAACGGCGCGTCACATGCAGAGACGGGTCTCGCAACAACACGCGGTAGGCAATCGGGTCGAGGTGGCGAAAGTCGTAAAACAGCCAGCCGTCAAGCCCTGGCTGCTTCCGAATGGCTTGCTGAATACGGGCCACCCGCGAATCGAGATCCGATTGTGCGTGCATGGAATGCATCTTAGCGTCATTCGCCGACGGTTACCACTGGCAAGCCCTCTTGCCTTCCCACAGCACGATGATACAATGCAGGCCGATTCCATATGACCAACGCTCCACCATTCGATCCCACACAATACCGTGTGACGTTTTTCTTCGGGCCGGAACCGGTTGACGACTCGCCGGACGCTCTCCGTTGCGTCTTCAACGTCAAGAAACGCAGTTGGAAGGGGGGCTTTCAAGTGGCCGTCGACATGCGCCAAACCCACCTGGCGCGTATCCGTGGATGGATCGCTTTTCAATCGTGGCTCAACCGACTCCTGCAGATTGTCAGCCCCGATGAACGAGAGGATATCAGACAACGCGCCGATGATCTGTTCGTGCAGGCCGTCTGTACCTGTAAATTAACCCTGGCGCTGCAGGACGGACTGGAACAGGCCAACCAGACGATCTCCAGCGAGGCCTTCCAGCAAGAACTGGACGTGACCCTCCAGACACAACCGGAACAGATCCTTGATCCCATCCGACTCGAACTGGATCTGGAAAACGCTTCGCCTCCGAACACATAAGGGGCTCCAGGCAATGCGGGAAGGGGTTTGAAATCGGGGGGGAATTTGTTATAACGACCCACAGAGGTACAGACGCACTCCGAACTCATCGGTCACCATTTTTTCACGAACATCCGATTTTTTGCACGAAGGAGGCATCAACGTGAACGTCTCTGTCAACATGTCTCATCCAAGACGCCGCAGCCTCTGGTCACATGCCTGCATCCTGTCCCTCATCATGCTGTGCTCGGTAAGCCTGCTCCTGACTCCGGTGTTGGCGCAGGAATCCAACGTCCCCGTTTCGACATCCGATTCCACTGCCTCCGGCGTCGGCATGCAAGTAGGCTCCTTCCTCGCCTCCCTGATCTACTCTCCACTCAAGCTGGCCTTTGCCATCGGCGGCGGCGTCGTGGGCGGGTTGGCCTACGGATTTTCCGGCGGCAGCACGCAGACGGCGAAGAACATCTGGATCCCCAGCATGTACGGCACCTATATCATCACCCCCGATCACTTGAGAGGCGACAAGCCCATCCGATTCCTTGGTGTCCCTTCCGAGTCCGACCGGGAGACCACCGAATCCTCTTCTCAGGAGCCGGCACCCCTCCCATTGGAGCCGATCCGGTAATATGAAACCGGTCATCGGAGTCACACCTGACTTCAATGCCGGGGATCGCAAAGAATGGGGCGGGAAAGAACCGACCTACTTTCTCCGTGCGCGGTATATTCGCGCCATTGAAGAGCTCGGTGGCATCCCGGTCATCCTCCCCCTCGTGGCGAGCCGCCCGGCACGCCACCGCCTGCTGGAGGGGCTTGATGGCCTGCTGTTGACGGGGAGCGGCCCGGATTTGGACCCAACTTTATACGGCGAGCGGCAACGCTACAAATTCGCAACCGTCGCGAACCGCCGCGCGCACTTTGAACTGGATCTGGTGCACTCAGCGCTACAGACCGACATCCCGACCCTGGCCATCTGCGGGGGCATGCAAACCATGAATGTGGCCTGCGGAGGAACTCTCTATCAGGATATTCCCTCCCAGGTGGAGGGAGCCTTACCCCACCGCCAAACCACGCCGGCTGTGCGCCTCTCCCACAGCATCTCCATCGTGCCAGGTAGCCTACTGGACCGGATTGTTCGGCAACCGCGCATGCGGGTTAACAGTTCTCACCACCAATCGGTGAAAACCGTCGGACAGACATTGATGGCCAGCGCCACCGCCCCAGACGGCATTGTGGAAGCCATCGAACAACCTGCACATCGGTTTTTCTTGGGGCTGCAATGGCACCCCGAATTCCTGTTTGAGCGGCACCTCCTGCACCGGCGGCTGTTTCAAGCCTTTCTTCGGTCGGCGGCCCGCCGCCCCTAGCTCCATGGAACGCCTGCTACACTTGAACCGACATGCGGCTGCGCCCCTCATCCGGACATATCCATCGATCTGAGCCTGAGGCCTGAGAAAAAGGACCCTTCCGTGGCCAACCCCCTCCTGCGCACTAAATCCATTGAACGAATCCTCGCCGACTCCGATGCTCCGGAGCATCGTTTGAAACGGACATTGACCGCGTGGGACCTGACAGGTCTGGGCATCGGAGCGATCATCGGCACAGGTATCTTCGTGCTGATCGGGACCGCCATCGTCGGCGACGCACATCGTCCCGGCGCCGGGCCGGGGATCGTCCTATCCTTCATCCTGTCCGGCATCACCTGCGCCTTGGCCGCGCTCTGTTATGCGGAGTTCGCTGCCATGATTCCGGTCGCCGGCAGTGCCTACACCTACTCCTATGCCACGCTGGGAGAGTTCTTGGCGTGGCTCACGGGGTGGAATCTCATTCTGGAATACGGCGTGGCTTGTGTGGCGGTCGCCATCGGATGGTCTGGCTACTTCAATAACATCCTCAAGTTGTGCGGCATCGAGCTTCCCTATTGGGCCACCCACGCGCCGGGTTCGGACGGAGGCCTTGTCAATCTCCCAGCTGCGATCATCGTCCTGCTGGTCACGGGAATCCTCATTGTAGGCGTGAAGGAAAGCGCCCGAGCGACCTGTACCATCGTTCTCGTCAAGCTGGCGGTCATCGTCTTCTTCATCACCGTCGGTATGTCCTCCGTGGACACGGCCAACTGGTCGCCCTTCATGCCGTTCGGATTCGCAGGCGTCGGTGCGGCAGCCGCGATCGTGTTCTTCGCCTATATCGGATTTGATGCCGTCTCGACCACTGCCGAAGAGGCCAAGAACCCGCAGCGAGACCTGCCGATCGGCATTTTCGCCTCCCTGGGCATCTGTACCCTGTTATACATTTCCGTCGCCGCCGTCCTCACCGGCTTAGTGCCCTATGCGAAGATCGATATTCACGCTCCGGTCGCCGAAGGACTACGGGTGGCAGGATTCCAGTGGGGCGCCGCCGTTGTCGCCACCGGGGCGGTCGCCGGTATCACCAGTGTGCTCGTCGTGATGATGATCGGTCAGATTCGGGTGTTTTTTGCGATGTCACGGGACGGTCTGCTCGGCCCCTGGCTGTCCGGCGTCCACCCAACCTTTCGAACCCCGCATCATGCCACGTACCTGACGGGCGTCGCCGTCGCCATCATGGCTGCACTGATACCGATCGGGGAGGCCGCCGATATGACTAACATCGGCACCCTCTTCGCGTTCGTCCTCGTCTGCATCGGAATCGTGGTGCTACGGTACACCAAACCCAACCACCCGCGTCCCTTCCGCATGCCTTTGATGCCGGTCGTGCCGATCCTGGGCGTACTCGCTTGCCTGGGGCTGATGTATTTCCTCCCCTGGATGACCTGGATTCGGTTCTTCGTGTGGACCGCCATCGGCGTGGCGGTTTATCTCGTGTATGGGATGCGCCACAGCAAACTCGCGGCACTCCCTACCATGAAAGAGAAGAGCATTTCCAAGCAGGCGGAAACGGTCCAGTAAGCAGAAGAGTGAGGGACCCGATGAGGTTAGGAGGATGACTCGGCCGGTGTGACGGGGTCCGCCTTCGCTGCAACCGCAGCCGGTGATGCGGTAGGAGCAGCAGCAGGCGAAGCCGCAGGGGACGAGGCCACCGGTGCGGCGGCTGGTTTCGGCGGCGCAGCGGGCTTGGGGGGTGCCGGCTTTTCCGGCTTGATGCCGCGTTCCCAGGAAGGCCCTGAATACATGTCAGCGGCCAACCCCTTCCCCTTCCACTTTTCTTCGAAATCCGCCGCCGCCTTATTCGGCGTCTCACCGGCCCCCACAACTTCATTCCACGGATACACGCGTGGACCGATCTGACAACCGGTTTCCGTGCGCCGCAAATAGAGGGCAATCGGGTTTCCCCGATAGGGCCCGAGATAGATGTGCACCGACCCGACATATTCGAGCAAAGCGGCCACTCGACCTCCAAAAGGAACTGCATGATGCCATAAGAGGTCGGAAGAGGGCAAGAACGACCTCGCGACCCTTCGCCGAACCGAGCACGATGGGTTAGACGTGGGCTGGAGCCTGCTGGGTAGGACGCTTTCGGAGGAGGTAGACAGCCATGATCAGGACGATAATGACCGTGACATTCAGGCCGACATCCATCAAATACTGCTGAAATAGCTCGTGCCTGGTCTCTTTGGCGACCGCCTCCAGCTGGTGCGACAATTCCGCACTAGCCGTCAGGACCCGGCGGGTACAGGCGATGATCCCGACTGCCAAGTAGGGCTCCAATTCCAAGACCTCTGTCTGTAGAAATCGGACGACCGTCCGGAACAGTTCCAGCAGAATGATGACCAATAGCAGGTCGTTCAAGAGCTTGAGACCAGCTGGAAGCAACGCGACCTGCGTGGGCCTGGCCAAAAAGACATACCAGGCGTGAAAAAAAATCAACATACCCAGGATGAGCAGACTAAACCCTGCCGCCACATACCCGAATCGATCGAGCTGGTCCATGAGTCTAATTAGAGACTGCATGGGTGTGCGGTGGGATTTCTCGAGTTCAGACGGAGGAACCGGTTGCATCACGCATGACCTGCCGGCCCCGTGGGAAGAGGGGCTTCGTCGCGCCGCCGGCCGAATCGGAGATCGTTGACAGCCTCAGCCGTGATGGTATGGCCGCAACAGTCAACCCCCTCGAGTCCGGCGCCTCCATCCAACACTATAAGCCGTAACCCGCAGGAGTTCGGGAACTGCCGTTTCTCCTCCAGCATGGCACCGGGCATGAAGGCCCCTTTCTTCCGTCCCCTGGAGGGAAGCACGTCGGGCACGACATCCTCTTCGGTCAAGATATGGCCGCAGCAGCGGACTTGCTGAAAGCCTTCTCCGCCGCCTGCAATCTTAATTACCAGCCCGCAGGAATCAGGGAAACGTTTCCGCTCGTCGAGAATATCGCCCTTTTTAATAGCCATGATGACTTTTTTCCTTCAGAAGCCAAATCGTCGGTTTGGTAGTGAAGCAGATCCTCCATCGAAAATCCAGCGGGAGCTGTCCTCCCTTGACCGATTCATCACCGATCACACATGGGCTACTGGCGAATCGTGGTCGATCGCAGGCTGATGCGCAGCGACTGCACGAGGCTTCGGGATACGACCATAGGCGTTGCGTATCGAATCAAGGAGGACCTGATGAGTACGACACCCGACGACCAACCGGGCGTCTGAAATCGTCACGGGCTTATAGGGCAGGAGGTACCGTCCCTTCAGGACCGCAATTCGGGCAAGGGATTGCTCCAGCCGCTCCTGCGTGATCCGACCGTCCTCCACTGCCCGTTCCACGGCCTGGATGGCCGTAACGACTCGTTCTTGATCTTTACAAATCAACAACACATCGCAGCCTGCCACAAACGCCCGCACGGCTGCCTCACCGATGCCATCGTGATCGATGATGGCGTGCATCTCCAAATCGTCGGTACACACCACCCCCCCGTAACGAAATTCTTCTCGCAGCAAGCCTTGGATCACGGTCGAGGACAAGGTAGCCGGGGATTCCGGGTCGAGTGACCGATACAAGACATGGGCGGTCATGAGGCTGGCCACCCCTTGTCGAATCGCTTGCAGAAACGGAGGAAACTCGATCTCTCGCAGCCGGTGGAGTCCTGCATCCACGACCGGGAGTTCCTTATGTGAATCCACGGCGGTGTCTCCATGGCCGGGAAAATGCTTGCCGCAGGCAATCACCCTGTTGTCTTGCAACCCGCCGATGGTGGCCAGCCCCATTTCTCCCACCACGCTAGGCCGCGAACCGAACGCCCGATCGCCAATCACCGGATTGTCAGGGTTGGAGTTCACGTCGAGTACCGGCGCCATGTTCATATTGATGCCCACCGCACGCAGTTCTTTGGCAATGGTGGCCGCCGCCGAATAGGCCAGCTCAGAAGAATTACAGCACCCTAGCTGCTCGGAGGGTGGGAAAATCGTAAACTCCGCCGGCAGGCGAGACACCCGCCCACCTTCCTGATCAATTGCGATCAGCAGGGGTGAGGCAGGCGAGAGTTTCTGCAGACCGTTGGTCAGATCGACGATCTGCCCGACCGACTCAAGATTCCGCTTGAACAGAATGACCCCGCCAGGGCGAACGGCTTTGAGAAAGGATGCCAGCTCCGTAGACAGGCTGGTCCCGATAAACCCCACCATGAACAGCTGACCGATCCGTTCGCGCAATGTCATGACATCCCTCTCCGGCACCGCTGAGCAACTGCTCGACCAGCGGCACTCCCGCTCAGGCAACGCATGTTCATCTGATCACGAGGCCGGCAGGGTGCGATTGATCAAGAACTGAATCAGCAAGCGGGTCCCGATCCCCGTGGGTCCCTTCGGGATATAGGCTCGCTCACGCTCGCTCCAGTCGGTGCTGGCGATATCCAGATGGATCCAGGGATAGTCGCCGACAAATTTGCTCAGGAACAGGGCCGCCGTAATCATGCCTCCCCCCCGGCCACCAATGTTCCGCATGTCCGCCACGTCACTGCGCAGCTGCTCGAAATAGTCTTCCCACAAGGGCATCTCCCACACCCGCTCACCGGCGTAAAGACCGGCTTGGCGAATATCGTCCTTGACCTGATCGTGCGTCCCGAACATCCCGATGGCAAATTGACCCAAGGCCACCACGCACGCTCCTGTGAGTGTGGCGATATCGATCAACACCGCCGGCTTGTACCGGGTGGCGTACGCCAGCGCATCGGAGAGAATCAAGCGACCCTCGGCGTCGGTATTCTGCACCTCCACTGTCTTCCCCGACAGTGTCGTGACAATGTCGCCCGGTTTCATGGCGCGGCCGCCCGGCATGTTTTCCGCTACCGGCAAGATACTGACAAGATGGACCGGCAGCTTCAGTCGCGCGGCGGCCCGCATCGTCGCCATGACTTCGGCGCCTCCGGTCATGTCGGCCTTCATGTGCTCCATGTTTTCGGCCGGCTTGAGCGAAATCCCGCCCGTATCGAAAGTAATCGTTTTGCCCACCAAGACTACGGGCTGCTCGCCCCGTTTGGCCTTCGGATTCTTATATTCGAGAATGATGAACTTCGGCGGTTCATGGCTGCCTCGCGCCACGCCGAGCAGGGCTCCCATGCCCAACCGTTCCATATCGCGTTGTTCCAGCACCTTCAGCGTCACACCTGGTTCTTTTGCCACCACCTTCGCCTCATGGACGATTCGGGTGGGCGTCATGACGTTGGAAGGATGGTTGCAGAGGTCGCGCACCAACACAGTGGCTTCCGCTGCGGCGACTCCGCGCCGAACCCCCTCGGTGACCATCGCCAGCCGAGCCTGCTGCGCGGTGTAGATCGTTACGCGTTCGACGGCGACCGACTTGGGCCCGTTATCGCTGCGATATTCCGTAAACTGATAGTTGCCGAGAATGGCTCCCTCCACCATGGCTTGCGCCACCTGAAGGGGAGAGCAATGGTTCGGCAGCACCTCGGGCATGGCGACCGCAAAGGCGCGCACTTTGGCTTGTCGCACACGTTTCACTGCGGCCCCCAAGGCTTGGCGGAACGAGTCGAGCCGCAGATCTTTTTCCTTTCCGAGGCCGACCAGTACGACACGAGTCGCTTTGGCTCTGCCCTGCCCATGAACGAGCAGGGTTTCGCCCAACTTACCGTCGAACTCCGCACTTCGAACCAATGTGGAGAGATGCCCCTCTAACTGCCGATCGACTCCGGCAGCCTCCGGCGCGAGCGCGCGCGCTCCCTCGCACTGAAGCAGGACGAGCGCCTCGAGTGTTTCCTGTTCCACGTGCCCGGTCCGACCATCAACCTTGATCGTCTTCATCAATCCTCCGCATGACGTGCATCTTAAGACTTCCCTCTCGGCCCGATCTCTCGCGCAAGCGATGGACCATCGACCTCGCCTGGTTATACCCCACGCATGTCCGGTGCCCAAATGTATTTGTGCATTTGCAGTTGGAACCGCACCCGCAGCCGATCCCCCAACACCCATTCCGCCAGGCTGCGAGGTTCGAGTTCGCCGAACACCGGACTGAACAAGACGGGACAGGTGGCGGATAGATCCCGCTGACGCACCATCTCACGCGCCCATTCGTAGTCGGCTCGATCCCTGATCACGAACTTCACCTCATCTTGAGACGAGAGCCTGTCGAGGTTAGGCCAATGCATTCGGTCACTCATTCCGCTGCCTGGGCACTTGACGTCGAGGATCACGCGGACCCGCCGATCGACTACGGCCGTGTTGATCGCCCCGCTGGTTTCCAGCAGCACCTCGAATCTCTCATCGCAGAGTCGGGCCAGCAGTAGAGGCGCATCAGGCTGACTGAGCGGCTCCCCCCCGGTGAGTTCAACGAGGTCACACCCGAAGGTCCGAGTCTGAGCCACAATGTCCTCAATGCTCATCTCACGGCCTCCATAAAAGGCATAGGCCGTATCGCACCAGGTGCAGCGCAAAGGACAGCCCGTCAAGCGGATGAACACACAGGGATGCCCCGCATGGGTCGATTCTCCCTGGATACTGTGGAAAATTTCAGTAACGCGCATACCGGACTGTCATCCGAGATGTTGTAACGTCCCGGAGCAATGGGGGACTACCTCCACCGCTGCACCGGCCAGCCATGGCGCCGCGCAATAGACGCCATGCCGCGAATCGGATTCACCACCAGTGGATGCCCGACCATTTGCAAGAGCTCGACATCCCCTGGGCTATCGCCATAGGCAAAGGACCTTGCCAAATCCAGGCGACACTCGCGCGTCAAGCGGGCAATCAGCTCGCGTTTTCCCGGACCGTATGGCAGCGGCGCGCGCACGTGCCCGGTAAACCGCTCTTGGTCCTGTTCCAGCTTGGTTGCCAAGACAGTCGAGACATCGAGCAATGCGGCCAAAGGTGCGACGAGAAAATCAAGAGACCCCGTAACCAGCACGAGATGATGCCCAGCCCGGCGATGCTCGTCCATTCGGGTCAGCCCCTGCCTCGCAAGACGCGGAAAGATTTCGCCTTTGCAGAACTCTTCCGCCAAAGATTCCACATCGCCTGCGTCCTTTCCGGCCAGATAGAGTTTTCGTTCGCGCAAGGGCTGCAGGGATAGCGGAGGCATCCGACGGAGCGCCCATCCCGCACTCTCACGAATTTCCCGCCACCCAACCAACCCGCGCTTCCAGAGAAAGCGAAAAAACCGAACTTCGCTGGCTTGCCCCGGCAAGAGCGTGTTGTCGACATCGAAGATCGCCGCAATGTCGGTCTGTTGCCCGGTGTGGGACATCTGTGGCACTGAAAGGGAAGTCATCGAGATCGGTCGGCCTCGGCGTGAAGGCGGAGCGGCGCGGGCGCATAACTCTTCAACACGCGCTGGATTTTACCGGACAACTAGTTGATTGACAAGCGTTTTGGACCACTTCTATAATGCGTTTCCTCTGGAGGCCATCGTTTGCCCCGGGCGTGAACTCGCGCACGGTCGCCGACAAGACGAAGGGTGCTCCATTTCGCAGTGATGGCCAGACCGACGGTTGCCGAAGTGGTGGAATGGCAGACACGCACGTTTGAGGGGCGTGTGGCGCAAGCCGTGCGGGTTCAAGTCCCGCCTTCGGCACCAACATAACCGTCGGGCTCCGTCAGATGTTTTCGAAACCTCCGCTCTCCAAATTCCCAATGTGCAGCTGGTCCCTGCTCCCTCGCCGGTACATGGGGCGCACTCATCCATGCGCTGCAGCCGCTGTTCTCGGGCTTGCCGGACCGTCCCGACGTGCTCCCTCTCGCTCTGTTGCCGGAAAATCCCCGCCGGCCAGGCATGAACGACGCACAAAGCCTTAGGTGCGCAAGACGCAAGAGACGAACGGACCTACGACACTAGGACCAAATTACCTCTATGAAAAATTCATCGATTCCCCCGCCGCGACATCGCTTAATGGTATGATGACGACCTTAGGTGTTTATTCACTGCATGGCGGTGCGAGAAATGACTCGTCCTCCTCTGCCGGTCGACAACTCATCGACGGGAGCGCAGCCCGCTGACGATCGCTATCGGGAAGCCGTCCATCGGTTACCGTACGCGGTATTCGTCCATTCCGAGGGCGCGATCCGCATTGCGAACGACGCCTGCGCCCAATTATTCGGCCTGCCTGCTAAAGATCGCATTGTGGGACGACGCTTGTCTGAACTTTTCTCACAGGACACTGTGCAAGCTCTGTTAGCCCAGGAGATATCACCATCAGGACCTCCGCTCTCCATCGATACATACCTTCAGCGCCGCGACGGAGTCAGCCCGATACCCATCCAACTCGTCGGCACCTCGGTCGTGCTCGGCGGCCGACCCGTCGTCCAGGTGATGATGAGTACGCTGACCGCGCAAAGGGACCCTGCCATCGCATTGCAACAGGCCAAGAGAATGGAAGCCGTCGCGACACTGGCCGGCGGCATTGCCCATGAATTGAACAATTGCCTCACCGCCATCCTCGGCTTTTCCGATTTGGCCCTCCCTTCCCTAGAACCGGAGAGCCGCGCCCACGGCCATATCCAGCAAGTCCTCCTGGCGTCGAGGCGGGCGCGTGACCTCATCACTCAGCTGTTGATGTTTGGCCGTCAGACGGACCAGGCCACACAACCTTTTTCTCTCGATATCCTCCTGAAGGAAACGCTTCGCCTCATGAGGAGAAAATGGCCCGAGCACATCCGCTTGCGTGAGTGGATCCCGGGTGCCATGACGCCTGTAATGGCCGACCCCTCCCTCATGCACCAGATCTGCCTAACGCTCTTGGAGCACCTACGCAAAACGTCGGACACGATGGGCGGGCCCCTGGAGGTGCGCTTAGACAGTCTCCACTTCGACAACCCAGGATCCGACACGGCCCCGCCCCTTGCCTCCGGCCAGTATGTGCGGCTCACGATGTCGAATGCCGTCGAAGGAGCGCCGGCTTCAGCCCCGCCCTTCACCGGTAATTGCCTCTCGACGGAGCGAGGGGAAATCGCGGACATCGAGACCATCGGTAAGGTGATTCAGGCGCAGGGAGGCGCACTTCGGGTAATCGGCTCAGCTCGCGAGGGCTACACCTTCGACCTGTATCTTCCAGCGGTGAATCGCCCCCCTTCGATTGTGGCGGACCAGTGATATACACCGCCTCTCAAGGGAGTAACGAATCCCTTGCCGAGATGAAAAGAGACCGGTAAAGTCTGTGACACAAGTGGCGGTCTCTTTCTGCATCGGAGAACCCGAACCGGCTTTCTCGAAACGCAGTAGGTGGAGCGGCAAAACATGACCATACACTCGCCTGCGAGGTCCCTATGGCATCGGTGTTGATCGTTGACGATGAAGAGGCGATACGTCGCTTGATGCGTGATGCTCTGGAACAGGCGGGCTATCAGGTACAGGAAGCGGCAGACGGCAAACAAGGACTCGCCTGTTATCGACAATCTCCGGCCGACTTGGTGATCATGGACATCCTCATGCCTGATCAAGACGGTTTGGAAAGCATCCTGACGCTCCGCAGAGAATTTCCCAATGCCAGGATCATGGCCATTACCGGTGGCAGCGACATGATCGGCATCCTCAACTTCCTGGATGTAGCCCGCATGTTGGGCGCCCGCCGCACCCTGCAGAAACCCTTCGACATGAAACAGCTCTTGGAGGCCGTGCGGACTGAAATCACCGGCTGAGTCGGCGTAGGCCTCGGATTAGATCCTGGACATCCGCCGGCACCACATTGACTTCCGACCGATTGATCCGCACACTGAGCAGGTTTTCTTCAAAATGGTAGGGCGATCATGCTGTGGTCCACGATCCCGTTCCACGCCGGACTCGGCGGCACGGTGCTCGCAGTCGGGGCGTTCGTCATGTGGGAGGGAGCTCCGCTCGTCGGAACGCTCACCTTCGCGATGGCGGCCGTCGCATTCCTCTGGTGGCAGGGACGAAGCGTTGCAGCAATCTGGGCTTGGACCGCCTTAGGGTTGGGCATAGAAAGCATGGCGTGGCCCATTGCCACCATGGTGCAAATTCGATTGGCCGGGAACGAACCCAGTGACGAGCAAATGGAAACCATCTTGAACGCCGTCCTCTTCGGGCTGTTCACATCGGTATTTTGGGTCACCTTTGCGTTCGGCCTCTTCAAGCGCATCCGTGAGGCCGACAGTCCGCCCGCTCCCATTTCGGCGAGAGCGTCCGCACCAATCCGAGAGAAGACAAAGCGGTCTCGCAGCTGAACTCGCCTACACCATCGTCACGGGATCGACATCGATACCGAACCGCAGTCCGCCTCGCCTTGATTCTCGCTCCAGTCGCTCCAAGGTCCGCAGGATCTTCTCCGTTCCCGCCCCAGCCTGCCGGGATTTGACCAGAATCTGCCAGCAGTACCGGCCCCTGGTCCGGACATGCGGCGCCGGCGAAGGCCCGAGGACCGTCACGTCATCAACGGAAGCCTGAAGATCTGCTCCGACTGGTCTCGGCGCCGACTGAATCACCTCCGCGCGAAGGAGTCCGGCCCACCGTTCGGCAGCACGGATCACAGCCCACTCCAGCGTACCCGAGATATTCAACCGCACCAACTGTGTAAACGGCGGGTACTCAAGCATTTCCCGGAAACCCAGTTCTTGCTCTAGAAACCGGCTCTCGTCGCCGGAGGCGAGGGCGGCCATAACGTGGTGATCCGGGAAACGAGTTTGTACGACGACTCGGCCACCGGCATCGAGCGGTTCGGCCAAGTTGATCGCATCCACCAACCCGCGATACGTTCGTTCAGCGGCACGAAAATCCGAGACGTGCAGGCCCGCATCTGCATCAGGGATCGCGACAAACGCAGCCCGTCCCTGGAGATCCAGTCCAAACAGCATCTGCGTGCCGATCACGACGTCAAATTCTCGCGCGGCCAGAGCGCGTCTGAATGCGAGCGCCTCGGGAGGCCGCCGGATCGTATCACCATCCGCGCGCCCCACGCGTACTTGCGGGAACAGGCGCCGGACGTCTTCTTCGATCCGCTCAGTCCCGGCCCCGACGGGCTCCAGCTTCAGCGATTGGCACTGTAGGCAATGATCGGGTACCGACCTGGCTCGTCCACAATAGTGACAGCGCATCTGCTGACTGTTTTTGGAGAACGTGAGGGCGATGCTGCAGGTTTCACACTGCGGCATCGCTCCACAGTCACGACAGTGCAGCACACTGGCAAAGCCCCGACGATTCATGTAGAGAACGGCCAGACCATTCCGAAGCAAGGCGGCTTCCAGCCCCTCACAGACCAGAGCCGACAACAGCCCCTGTGAACGGTCCTTCAGCAGGACATGTATGTCGACGACCTCCACCCGTGGCAGGACTGCGTCATCTCGATACAGGCAAGCAGTCATTACTCCGCGACGTGCCATTGACCAACTTTCCAGCGAGGGATGACTGGAAGACAGGACCAGTAGCGCCCCCTCATTGAGGGCACGATGCTGTGCAACCTCCCGCGCATGGTATCGCGGGACTTGCTCCTCTTTGAGTGCCTCCTCATCCTCCCCTTCGACCCAGATCAACCCCAGCCGTTCAAGTGGGGCGAAAACGGCTGAGCGAGTCCCGATCACCACATTCGTGGATGGCGCCTGCACCTCCCGCCAGACGGCCGCTTGCGCTTTGGCCGAGGTTGTACGGTGCATAAGCAACGCGGGAACTCCCGCAGACGCCAGAGCGTCCACCAAATATTTAGCGTGTTCGACATCTCCCGTCACCACCAAGACGCGCCGGCCTCGGCGGATGGTTTCCTGGGCGGCTTGAACCAGACACCAGCGCCTGCTCTCCTGGGTGGACTGCAGCAAGATAGGCATCCCTGCGGCATGCGAGAGCGCCTCCCCCACAGCCGCCGGCCAAGATTCGACCGCCTCGCGGGCAACTGACACCGGGCCCATAGCTGAATTTATAAGACCAGCCTGACCGACTTGGGTGCTTGCCTCATTACGCGGTCGAGAGGCCGGCAGAGCACCGTCGACCGCGCGGCGAAAGACGCATCCTTTCCCGATCAATCCCTGCAATGCTTTCGTGATGCTGGAATCCTTACCACGCTCCAGGGTTGTCGCTTCAAGGCCGTCGCGGCGGCAGAGCCTCTTTAGCAATTGCCATTCAGCCGCGGCGAGGCCATTACCGTGAGAGACGCATCTCAACCCCTCGTCGGTCGGCTGATACCGCACGCGGCCCTTTGTCGTCGGCACCATCGGAGGGGCAACGAGTTTGATGCATTGCCCCCAGGGAGCAGCGTACCGCTGTGCCAACCAACGGCTCAGATTCAGCTGTTGCGCGCTTAAGGTAGCCTCGGACACATCCGAGGCCAGGGCGCGAACGGCCTTGAGACTCTCCACCGGCACTCCTGAGGGAAGGTGCCCATACAGTGCGGTGACCAACCCTTGAATCTCCCGAGTCCCGAAGGGAACAATGACCGATTGACCAATGTCCACCTTCCCTCGGAGATTGTCGGGAATGAGATAGGTGAAAGGCCGATGCAGGCGGCGAGGCAAGATGACATCCGCAAAGGCAGTGGCACAGGCCGGATCGGCCGGGCGGCACAACAATTCAGGAGAATCGGGCATTGCGTCATTCTAACAACACCCAATTGAAGCAACAATGCAGGGGATGATTCGAAAGGCTGGAGGTAGGTTTGAGGGAGACAGGGGGCCAGGGGAGGAGGCAGCCTCGCTGGAGGCGGGCTATGTTCCAGCTGGACTTGGCATTGGTTCTGCTCCGGGAGAACCATTCGAGTCCGATCCATCCGCCGCTGCAGGAACGTGGTGGCTCACTTCATCCGAAGCGGCTGAGTCCCCTGGAACAACTCGATCATCTGAGCCCACCACTGCATCCACAGAACCCGAGAGGACTTCGGGCACCTTGCTGCTAACGGGCTGGCTGACAGGCTCTGCATCGGGTGAATACAACACAACTTCGATCCGTCTATTCTTGCGCCGGTCGGTTTCTGATGCATTGCTGGCGAGGGGCCTGGTCGCCCCATAACCCACGGCAGTGAGTTTTGCCGAATCCAGTCCACCCTGCTCCACCAAATACTGCACAATTCCCGCCGCCCGCGCCTTGGACAAATCCCAATTCGTAGGGAATTGTCCCTTGAGCGACGGCCCGATCTCCATGTTGTCTGAGTGCCCCTCGATTCGGACGAGCCGGTGACCAGCCAAGTCCTTGAGCTGGGTTGCCAACTGCCGGAGGACTGCCTCGCCTTCCGCTGTTACCTTCGCTTGCCCTGATTCGAATTCCAGCTTGCCGGCCAATTCGTCGAGGTCGAGCGTGGCACCGCTCCGCGGATGCCGGCTGGACTCTCCATCGGGCAATCTGAGGTCCTTAGAGGTGGGCGTCGAAGCGACAGCCGTCACAACCTGGGGCACCGCATCGTCTCCTGGCAATACCTCCACGGAGGACACCTGATTCGACCGAACCCGATCACCGACTAATACTCGAGCCCAGGCTTTGTGCAAGACCGCCGTCGCCGTACGAGCCTCTGTGGAAAGGATCTTCACGACGCCGATTTTCCTCTCCGGCAATCCGGCACCGGTCCGAAGCACTTCAAGCAGATCGCCTGCACGCACTCCATCCTCATGCCCCCTATCCAGATACACTACGTTGCCCTGAGCAACCAGCGACATGTTCTTATCGGACTGGAGATCCACCACCATTCCTTCAAGACCGCTCACCGGGGACGGCGTTTCACCTACTTCGTCAGTGGTTGGAGGAGTGAAGCGCACCACAGGATCCCCGGGCGAGAAGGGCCCATAGGACCTGACCACCTGGGCCAACACCAGCGCAGGATCGACCTGAATGATTTTCACCACTCCCAGCCGAGTGATGACATACCCCAGATACTCCTTTGTCCTGGGGTGAAAAACCTTCCGGGAACGCCTATATATGGTGTACAGGTCCCCGAGCGCTGCCTCCCCCGGGTTCTTCAACTTGAGGTATAGTGTGTCCGTCCCCGACCAACCAATCATCATCCGATTCCCGGTGATTTGATTATCCCCGGTGATGACATTGACGACACCGTCAACCGGCATATCTTGGCGTATGGATCCGGCGGCATAGGTCAGAGCGGCCTCCCCCAGACGAACGCTTTGGGCGTTTTGCGCATACAGAGGAACCGCCGTCAGGGTCGTCAGCCCGCAGGACAGCACCAGCACGCCGGCATGTAAAGGTACGGTTTTCATATTGATCACACCTAGGATAGTTGCCTGTAGCAACCTTAGCAAACAGCCACACCCTGTCAAGAAACGGCACGCCTCTCCAGGGTTTGAATCATAGGCACACGAATGGTATGGTGACAGCCATCGACATCTATGGATGCAGGTGAACCGCCATCATTCGTGACACCATCTGGAGCGGCAGCCTCATGACACGAGAACGAATCAACACCCAGCTGCCCCGACGGACAAAGGTTCGCAGCACAACGCCTCTGACCTCAGAATGGGAAGTGACGGACGGCGCACCACCTCGAGCGCTGAAAACGCCTGCCGACAAAATGGTTCATCACAGCACGAATCCATTCACTTCGCCCGAAGATATCGGCTCCAGCCTCACCGCTTCGAAAAAGCCCACTCAACAATAGTCGAACAAGGCTACTCACCTAACTGCTGGACAGTATTCAGTTTCTAGTCCTATCGGGACTGAAGGCCTAGGTCCTTTGTGCGCTTGCTATTAAAAATCGGCAAGGGCTAAGATTCCGACCTCTTAGAAGCCCTCAAACCTGTTGAGGTCAGAGGCCCATGGCCGGTTCCGAGCTCCTTTTAGAATACCTGAGCCGTTATTTCCCTATTTTGGTATTCGTGTTCGTTGCGCTCGCCTTCGGCGTGGGCACGTTGCTCATCAGCTATTTCGTACAGCCGAAATATCCGGAGCCGGAAAAGCTCTCAACCTACGAATGCGGGTCCGAGCCCTTCTCCGATGCTCGCATGCCCTTTCCGGTTCGTTATTACATCTTCGCCATGTTGTTCGTGATTTTTGACGTCGAGGTCATCTTCCTCTATCCGTGGGCCGTTGTATTCAACAAGATCGGCCTCGTCGGACTGGTCGAGATGTTGCTCTTCATCGGGCTCTTCCTCGTCGCCTATGTCTACGCCTGGCGTAAAGGAGCGTTGGAATGGGATTGATTCAGCTGGGAAGCCGGGAGAAAGACGGCAACCCCGATGTCATTACGACGACGGTTGAAAAAGCGGTGAACTGGGCCCGCAAGGGCTCATTGTGGCCGATGACCTTCGGACTGGCCTGCTGCGCGATCGAAATGATCGCCGCCGTCTCCTCCCGATACGACATGGACCGGTATGGAGCGGGGGTGTTTCGCGCGTCTCCCCGCCAGTCCGATTTGATGATCGTCGCAGGAACCGTATGCCGCCGCATGGCTCCGGTCATCCGCAAAATCTATGACCAGATGCCGGAACCCAAATACGTGATTGCGATGGGGTCCTGCGCCACTTCCGGCAACATCTACGACAGCTACAGCGTCGTGCAGGGCGTGGACCGATTCGTTCCGGTCGATATTTACGTGCCGGGTTGTCCACCGACACCCGAGGCCCTATTCGACGGCATCCTAAAATTGCAAGAGCGCATCATGCAGAAGCGTGTGTTCCTAAGCCAACCGAAGGAAGTGAGGGACGCGCTGAAGGTCTAAGGCGCAATCGCCACATGAGCTTACTCGCAACGCGCATCGAACAAACTTTTCCCGGAGTCGTGCTCAAGACCGTGGAATGGCGGGGAGACCTTGCCGTGACGGTCAAACGAGAGGCCTTGCACGACGTCGCTCATTTCTTACGACACGACCCATTGATGACGTTCGATTACATCGTGCATGTCAGTTCCGTTGACTGGCCGGATGACGAAGAACGATTCGAAGTGGTCTACGAGGTCTACTCGATTCGAGCCCGGCAACGAATCCGTTTGAAGGCGCGCGTTCCCGAATCTGATTGCATTGTCGACTCCCTCACCGACATCTGGAAGGGAGCCGACTTTATGGAGCGCGAAGTCTACGACATGATGGGAATCCGTTTTCGAAACCACCCGGACCTCCGTCGGATCTTGATGCCGGACGAGTATGACGAAGGGTATCCTTTGCGCAAAGATTTCCCGCTCCGCGGGAAAGGGTGGCGCGACACATTTGATTTTTTGGATGAAGCGGTCCGATAGCCCGACCTCACCCCACGAACAGGCGAGCGCCTATGGCACAGTTCGAAGATCAACGTACTACCATCTATAAAGTCGATCCGGACCATCCGGAAGACGCAACGTTGCCGACGCTCCGTACCGAGGAGTTGCTCCTCAACATGGGCCCCCAGCACCCTAGCACCCATGGCGTGCTGAAAGTCATCCTGGAGTTGGAGGGCGAACGCCTGGTCAAGTCGACCCCGGTCATGGGATTTCTCCATCGTGGCGTCGAGAAGCTGGCCGAGGAAGGGACGTATCATCAGTTCATCCCGCACACGGACCGGCTGGACTATGTGTGCGCGATGTACAACAACTTCGCCTACTGTCGCGCTGTCGAAAAACTCATGAACGTTACGGTGCCGGAACGGGCAGAGTATCTTCGCACGATCGTCGCCGAGGTGCAGCGCATCATCGGGCACCAGTTTTGGCTCGGCACCCAGGCGCTGGATATCGGTGCGATGACGGTGTTCTTCTATTGCTTCCGAGACCGCGAGATCTTGCTCGATTGGTTCGATGAACTGTGCGGCGCTCGTTTGACGACGAGCTGGTATCGCATCGGCGGCGTCGAACGTGACTTTACGCCGTCTCTCTTCGCAAAGCTCAAGCAATTTTTGGACTACTTTCCCCCGAAGATCGATGAATATGTGATCTTCCTGGAGAAAAATCGCATTTGGCTCGCTCGCACAAAAGGCGTCGCGGTGATTTCGGCGGAAGACGCCTTGAGTTTTGGCCTCAGCGGCCCCACACTCCGCGGGTCTGGCGTGGATTACGACCTCCGAAAATACGAACCCTATTCGGCCTATCCGAAATGCGAATTCAGCGTCCCGGTTGGAAAGAACGGCGATACGTACGACCGGTACTGGATCCGCATTCAGGAAATGTACGAGAGCGTCAAGATCATCCGCCAGTGCCTGGAGCAGATCCAGGATGGTCCGATCATGGCGGACGTACCGAGCGTGACGTTTCCCCCGAAAGAACGCGTCTTCACCAATTTGGAATCGATGATTCAGCAGTTCAAGTTGTTCTCTCAAGGGTTCAACGCCCCTCCGGGCGAGATCTACTGCGGCACGGAGGCCCACAAAGGCGAGTTGGGGTTTTATATCGTCAGCACGGGCGGAGGGAAACCTTACCGTCTCAAGATACGTGCACCGTCATTCATTCACATGGGCGCATTCGATCACATGTCTCGTGGCTACATGATCGCCGACGCGATCACGATCTTCGGTACCTACGACATCGTGATGGGAGAGTGTGACCGGTGAGGATTACGATTACGCCTGAGTTGAGGTAACGCGATGGGTCTGAAACCAGCGACAAATCCTGACGTTGAAGCCGCCACGATCGAATTGTCGATCGATGGGCGGACTGTTACGGCCAAGGACGGGGTGTCGCTCTACGACGTGATCGCCAACACCGGCAAGATCATCCCTGCCATGTGCTACCACTATACCTTTGATCCCTTCGGCTCGTGCGGCATGTGCCTGGTCATGCAGGAAGGCAAAAAGGCGCCGGTGCGATCCTGCACCGCCAAGGCGACCGCCGGCATGATTATCCGTACCGAAGGCGACGACCTCTTCGCCGCGCGGAAAAAAGCGGTCGAGAAGCATCTGTCGGTGCACCCGCTGGACTGCCCCGTTTGCGATGCAGACGGTCACTGCGAACTGCAGGACATGGCCTTCCAGCACGGCGTGACCAACCTCGCCAACGCGAAGCAAAAGTTCATTCCCGAAGACACCCGTAGCCTGGTCCTCGACTTCAACATGAACCGATGCATCGCCTGCGCCGAGTGCATCAACGTCTGTAAAGACGTGCTGATGATCGATGCCCTTCAGTTCATGAAAAAGGGTGGCTTCAACCAGGTCGTAGCCAAGGGGGACCAACCCCTGGTCTGCGAATTCTGCGGCGACTGCTTGGCCGTGTGTCCCGTCGGGGCCATTACAAACAAGTATTCGAAATATCTCTACAAACCCTGGCAGATGAAAAAGACGACGACCACCTGCAATTATTGCGGGGACGGCTGCCAGATGTATCTGGAAACGAAAGACACGGAAGTGGTCCGCGTCACCTCGCCGCTATCGTGGAAGAATAAGTGGGGCGACCGGGCAGAAACGGCCAAAGGCCACGGCGGGCTCTGTGTGCGCGGCCGATTCGGCTTCCAATACATCGACAGCGAGCAGCGGCTTCGACAGCCATTAGTCCGCAAGGGTGACCGCCTGACCGAAACGCCGTGGCTGGAAACCATGTACACCGTGGTCGATCGGCTATCCGAAATTCTCCGCAAGCATGGTCCCGAATCAATCGCCGGGCTCATCACGGCCCGCTGCACCAACGAAGAACTCTACCTCTTCCAAAAGCTGATGCGGGCCGGCTTCCGCACCAATCAGCTCGACAGCAGCGCCCGTTATGGGCACCTGAACTACGTGCACGCCGTCCGCCACGCCGTCGGGGTCGGTCGGCCGCTGAATGACTGGGAGGACCTCACGAAAGCCAAGGCCATCCTGGTGATCGGATCGAATATCACCGAAACCAATCCATTGACCTCCGTCCGCATCAAGGAGGCCATCCGGGTCTACAGCGCTCAGGTCATCGTCGCGGATTCGGCCAACACCAATATCGCGCAACTTGCCTCTCACCCTCTGTTGATCAAGCCGGATACGGAGTCGCTGCTGATCGACGGCTTGTTGAAGGCGGTCATCGAACAGGATCTTGTCGATGAAGGCAGCGCCGCGAAACATCCCGAAGCCTTTGCGGCCTTGAAGCAGGCCGCGACCAAGATCTCCATGGAACAGGTCGCGGCTCAGACCGGTATTTCTGGCGAGCAGATTCGTGAAGTGGCCACGATTTTTGCCGAAGCACCACGGGCCATCGCGCTGTGCGCAGAGGGCATCGTCCGTCGTCCGCACGGCTACCGGAACGTACTCAAACTCCTGGACCTAGCCTGGGTCACCGGAAAATTGGGGCAGCCAGGCAGTGGCGTCACCACCGTGACCGAGGAGATCAATGAACAGGGTGCGGTGGACATGGGTGTCGCGCCGGAGTTCCTCCCGGGACAAGCCCGATTCGATGATCCCGGTGCCCGCGAACGATTCGGAAAAGCCTGGGATATCACTCTCCCCACCAACGTCCACAGCGCCAACCTCCTGGAAATCTTGGCGCGGATCAGAAGCGGACAGATCAAGGCGTTGTATGTGATCGGAGAAAATCCGCTGGCGACCCTTCCCGCTTCTTTGAACGTGCGGGCCGCGCTCGAACAGTTGCAACTCCTGATTGTTCAAGATCCTTTCCTCACGGAAACCGGCCAGCTGGCGCACGTCGTGCTGCCTGCCGCCACCTATGCGGAAAAGGATGGCACCTTTACCAATTTCGAAGGCAAGGTCTTACGCATCCGCCAGGCGCTCGACCCCATCGGAGAGAGTTTGCCCGACTGGCACATCATGACGTCCTTGGCCAACGGATTGGGGTACGAATGGGCCTATGAATCCCCGCAGGACGTGCAGAACGAAATCATGCGCTTGCTGCCTGGGTATTATAATTTGGGCCAGCCCCGGCGCATCGCACCATCGCCCGATGCCTATCTGTCGAATGGATATGCAGTCGAAGTCGCCGGCCGATATGCCGCCGGCTCCCAATCAGCGGATTCAGCCAGACCGTTCACTCTGCTGATGGGACAACTCCTGTACCATTCCGGCAAGATGTCGACTCGCGCCTCAGGCCTCATCAACATCGAACCGAATCACGGCAAACTCCGTATGAACCCGGCGGACCTTGAGCAACTCGGGCTCACTGAGGCCTCGACGGTACGGGTCAGTTCCCAACAGGGCTCCGTCCAGCTGGGCGTGAAGGCGGACCCTGACGTGATGCGAGGCACTTGCTTCTTCCCAGAACATTTTAACGAGCCGCCCGTCAAGGATGTGATGGCCGTCGACGTCGATTCCACGACGGGAGTTCCGTCCTTCAAGTCAACGCGCGTGAATATTGAAAAGGTCGGCGCGTAGGAGTAAGCTCGTCCGTCTTTTTGAGGTCGTCAGAGGTGAAGGGCATGAATGTCGGAGACTTGGCCAAGAAGGTGCTGCAGGCGGCCCTGTTTTATGAAATTTGGGACGCTATGAAAGTGACCTTCAAGCACATGTTCCATAAGCCGATCACGTTCCAGTACCCGCGAGAACAGCGGACGATTCCCGACGGCCACCGCGGGGCACTGGGCCTGCTTCGCTACGACGACGGCCGCGAGCGTTGTGTGGGCTGTGACCTCTGTGAAGCCGCCTGCCCGTCCCGCTGCATCAAAGTCATCAGCAACGAAGATGCCGACCGGCCCCTGCAACGGTACGCCACGGAATTCTATATCGACATCACCAAGTGCGTGTTCTGCGGCTATTGTGTCGAAGCCTGCCCGGTGAACGCACTGGCGATGACGAAAATGTATGAATATTCGACGCACGACAAGCGCACCCTCCTATTCGACAAGAAACGCCTCTACGAGATCGGTGAACGCCATCTCGCGGACGCGAAAAAATATCTGTATACCCATAATCAAGAAAAAAATTCGGACGAGAGCCGGGAGTATCGCTACTACTTTCCCCAGTCGGTGCTCAAGCCCACACAGTCACAACCCAAACATCTAAGCTGACCGAACCGTTATGGCCTTTGTGTTTTTCGGGTATTTCGCAGTGGTAAGTATTGTCGCGGGCATCCTGACCGTGACGCTGAAGAATCCGGTCCAATGCGGCCTGGCCCTCCTCGCGCTGTTGCTGCACGTATCCGGCCTCTTTGTCATGTTGAATGCTGAGTTCTTGTGGGCCGTGCAAGTCATCGTATACGCCGGCGCCATTCTCGTGCTCTATCTATTCGTCCTGATGCTGTTGAACCTCAAAACCGACGACCGGTATTTCCACGCCAAGGCGCCGTACATGCTGGCACCGGCGGTCATCGGCCTGCTGTATCTCGTCTTCCTTCTGCTGCAGTCTCCGCTCAGCGGAGCCAAGGGTGACACTACGGCAGCGGCCATCCTGCAGGACGGGGACGCCCATGCGGTCGGCATCAAGATGTTCAGCGAATACCTCCTCCAATTCGAAATCATCGGAGTATTCCTCACAGCGGCCATCATCGGCGCCATCGTGCTGGCCAAAACTCCCAAGCCCATCGAAACGAGGCGTGACGGATGATTCCACTATCCGCATACGTCGTGGTCAGCACCGTGCTGTTCGCCACCGGCCTGCTCGGAGTGCTCATCCGCCGCAACTTCATCATTGTGTTGATGTCGGTCGAGATCATGCTGAACGCCGCCAACATTAACCTGGTCGCCTTTTCCCATTATCTGGAGTCCATGCAGGGCCAAATTGTCGCGCTGTTCATCATCGCCATCGCGGCGGGCGAAGCGGCCATCGGTCTGGCCATCATCATCGTGGTCTTCCGCGGGAAGATCTCGACCAATGTCGACGAAATGAATTTACTGAAGTGGTAACGTGTCGGACTCTATCGATCTCATCGTCAAACTGATCCCCGTGTTCCCATTGATGGCCGTTCTCGTGAACGGCCTCTTCGGACATCGTTATTCCCACGACTTGGCGCATCGCTTCGCCTGGGGCTCCGTGCTGATGTCCTTCCTCTGCGTCCTGGCGGTTTTTACCGACGTCCTGAAGACCGGGGCCGCACGGGAGGTGGTGGCCTACAAGTGGATCTTCGGCGGGGACCTGACGATCAACCTGGCTTTTTTGATTGATCCGCTGACCTGCATCATGTTGCTGGTCATCACAGGAGTGGGCTTCCTCATCCATGTCTATTCCGTGGGCTATATGCACGGGGAGTCGGGCTTCACTCGATTCTTCGTCTACATGAACCTCTTCATGGTCTCAATGTTGTTGCTGGTCATGGGCAACAACTACGTCGTCCTGTTCATCGGCTGGGAGGGCGTCGGCCTCTGTTCGTACCTGCTCATCGGCTACTACTACGACAAGGTGTCAGCCGCCAAGGCGGCCACGAAGGCCTTCGTGGTCAACCGTATCGGTGACGCGGGATTTCTCCTGGCAATCTTCCTCGTGTTCATGAATTTCCGCACGCTCGACTATACGCAGGTCATGCAGAACGCCTCACAGCTTTCTCCTGGTATGGCTACGGCCATCGCCCTTTGCCTGTTGGTCGGCGCCGTCGGAAAATCGGCCCAGCTGCCCCTCTACACCTGGTTGCCCGACGCCATGGAGGGCCCCACACCGGTCAGCGCGCTCATCCATGCCGCCACCATGGTCACGGCCGGCGTCTACATGATCGTCCGTAACCACGTCATTTTCGACATGTCCCCCGTCGCCATGACGACCGTCGCATGGATCGGAGGCCTCACCGCCCTGTTCGCCGCCACCATCGGCTTGGTCCAGACCGACATCAAGCGGGTACTGGCCTATTCCACCGTCAGTCAGCTCGGATACATGTTCCTTGGCTGCGGCATCGGGGCCTATACGGCGGCTGTCTTCCACCTCATGACGCATGCCTTTTTCAAGGCGCTCCTGTTCCTCTCGGCCGGTTCCGTGATCCATGCCCTCTCCGGCGAGCAGGACATTCGGAAAATGGGGGCCTTGAAATCGAAGATTCCTTGGACTCACACCCTGTTCCTCATCGGCACGATCGCCATTGCCGGGATCCCGCCCTTGGCAGGCTTCTGGAGCAAGGACGAAATCATGGGCCATGCCTTCGTCCACCATCACTATGTCCTCTATGGGATGGCCGCCGTCGGCGCGTTCCTGACATCCTTCTATATGTTCCGGCTGACGTACCTCACGTTTTACGGCACATCCCGCTTGGACCACCACACCGCTCACCACGTGCATGAATCTCCGATGGTGATGATCGGCCCCTTGGTCGTCCTCGGCACCCTATCCGTCATCGGCGGATTCCCCGGTGTCCCGCCTGAAAACGGATGGTTCCACCACTTCCTGCATCCGGTGGCGGGGGTGGCAGGAGAAGAACATGGGGTCGCGCCGGCCCTGCTCTTTGGATTGATGGGAACGGCTACGGCCATCGCCCTGTTGGGTTGGGGATTGGCGCATTACTTCTACAGCGGACACTCCACCGCAGCCGACGCTTTGGCCCAGAAGATGCCGGGTCTCTACACGACATTGCTGAACAAATACTATGTGGATGAGCTGTACGACGCCGTCTTCGTGGAGCCGATCAAGCGTCTGGGACAACTCTGGGATTGGTTCGACCGGACCGTCATCGACGGTGTCGTTCGCGCCGTGGACCGAGGCGCGGATCTCAGTTCCGCCGCCATTACCTGGACCGAAAAATACGTCATCTATGGCGGCCTCAATGTAATCGGGTACGCAAACCACCTGTTGGCACGATCCTGGCGCCGCCTGCAAACCGGCATGGTGCACCATTACGCGGCCATCATCGTTGCCGGACTGTTCATTCTTGTTCATGTGATTTTGTTGATTTGGACCGGCACCGGATCATCCGGGCATACCGCGCGCTGAGCTGGCGCGTTCGCTGGACACACGATGCTTGAAGAATTCAGCTTTGGATTTCCGATCCTCTCCTATCTGATTTTCCTCCCATTGGTCGGCGCCGCCGTCCTGTGGTTGATCGAAGACGAGGATTTGATCAAGGCGACGGCGTTGGGCATTTCGTTGCTCGAGATGGCCCTCGCCATTCTCGTGCTCTTACGCTTCGTGCCCGATTCCGCCGCCATGCAGTTTGCAGAACATGCGCGCTGGCTCCCGGCCATCGGCATCGGCTACCACTTGGCCGTCGACGGCATCAGTGTCCTCTTTGTGGGCCTTACGGCGTTCCTCACGGTCTTGATCGTCATCTATTCATGGGACACGATCCGCACCCAAGTCCGCCTCTATTTCATGGCCCTCTTGGCCCTGGAGACGACGACAATCGGCATTTTCGCCTCCATCGACTTGGTCTTGTTCTTCGTGTTTTGGGAATTGATGCTCATCCCCAGCTATTTTCTCATCAAGCTCTGGGGCGGCGGGGCAGACCGGCATTACGCGGCGCTCAAGTACGTGCTCTATACCCTGCTCGGCAGCGTGTTCATGCTGGTCGGCATCGCGCTTCTGGATATCAACTACCACCAGTGGGCCGTCGCCCATCACCTCGACCACGTCTATTCCTTCGACCTGCTGGAACTGTTGTCCGTGCCCATTCCGCTCTCTCAACAGATCCTGATCTTCTGGCTCATGTTCCTCGGGTTTGCATTCAAGGCGCCGGTCTTCCCCTTCCACACCTGGTTACCGGACGCCCTCATCGAAGGGCCGATCGGGATGGCCGTCATGCTCGCCGGGATGAAGTTGGGCACCTATGGGTTCCTTCGCTTCGTGTTTCCCCTGGTTCCAGACGCCTCCAAAAGCGAAGGTGTGATCTCGATCGTCATGTTCCTGGCCCTGGCCGCCATCATCTACGGCGCTATCGTGGCGCTCGTGCAGCCGGATTTCAAACGACTGCTCGCGTTCAGCAGCATCAGCCACCTGGGGTTCGTGGTGGCAGGCCTGTTCGCCCTCAATTTTCAAGGCCTCCAGGGCAGCCTCCTCACGATGATCAACCTCGGCTTCAGTACGGCCGGGCTGTTCTTCATGGCCGGCTTCCTCACGACGAGACAGCAAAGTTCGCACCTCTCCGCGTTCGGAGGATTTGCCAAACAGGTCCCGCTTCTAGCCACCTTCCTACTGCTGATCGGGATGGCCTCCATCGGTCTTCCAGGCACCAATGGGTTCGTCGGCGAATTTTTGATCCTGCTCGGCGTCTTCAAGGCCCAATGGTGGTACGGGGCGGTCGCCGTGCTCGGCGTGATCTTCGGGGCCGCCTATTTCCTGTGGTATTACGAACGGTCCATGTTGGGCCCGCTCGGCAAGCACGTCTCAGCGTCGATCAAAGACCTGCACATGCGCGAGATCACCATTGCTCTGTCGCTCTCCATCATGATCTTGTGGATCGGCCTGTTCCCGTCACCTTTTCTGCGCATGATGAACGGGTCGATTCAGGCATTGGTCGACCGGCTTGATCGGGCGAAAGTAGCCTCCGTAGACACCACCATCCGCGTGCCCACGGAGTAAGACGTATGGCTGATTACACACTCCTCATTATTCTTTTCGCTCCCTTCGCAGGGGCCCTCGCGCTGATCTTTGTCCCGAACCGACAGGTCTCAGCGGTCCGCAGTGTCGCCGCAGGGTCAGCGTTCATCGCGTTGATCACGTCGATCTACCTATTCTATGCGTACGATCCCCTCAGGGGCGGATACCAGTTCATTCAGAAAATCGAATGGTCGCGCCAGCTTGGGATCTCACTTCATCTCGGCGTCGACGGCATCGGAACACCGCTCGTCCTCGCGTCCGGCATCCTCTTGTTCGCCGGCATTTTCGTCTCCTGGCACATCAAGGATCGCCTCAAAGAGTTCTACATCTGGATTTTAATTCTCGCAGCCGCCACCATCGGCGTCTTCATGTCCCTCGATCTGTTCTTCCTCTATTTCTTCTATGAAATGTCCGTGATCCCCATGTATCTCCTGCTGGGCATGTGGGGGAGCCACACGAAGAAGTATTTGGAAATGACGGATCCCGAAGGCCTAAAGCTGCGGGATTCCGTCGGGTTCATCTTCAACTTCGGCGCGAACAGCAAAGAATATGCGGCCATGAAGTTGGTATTGTTCCTCTCGGCGTTTGCCGTCGCGGCCCTGATGGGGATCCTGCTCATCTACAAGTTCTCCGGGCTCAACACCTTCGATATTCTAGTGCTGCGCGAGAAGGCCCACTTCTCAGGCCCGTTGGCCACGCTGATCTGGATCCTGATCTTCTTCGGCTTTGCCTCCATCGCGCCGATCTGGCCGCTGCATTCCTGGTCCCCTGTCGGCCATGCCGCCGCGCCGGCCGCCACCAGCATGTTGCACGCCGGCGTGCTCATGAAGCTGGGCCATTTTTCGATCATCCGCGTCGCATTTGAGATCCTGCCCGAAACCACCCGTGAACTCATGCCGATCGCGGCTGTCCTGTGCATTTTCAGCATCATCTACGGCGGGCTCGTCGCCTATTACGCCAAAGACACCAAGTATGTCATCGGTTATTCCAGTTCCAGCCATATGGGCTACGTGTTTCTCGGAATGGCCGCACTCGACTACATCAGCTTGAGCGGAGCCGTGATTTATATGTTCGCCCACGCCATGGCCACCGGAATGCTGTTCGCCATGGCCGGCTGGGTGTACGACCAAACCCACACCCGCGATATCCCATCCTTGGGCGGCCTCTCCAATCGAATGCCGTTCATCTCCGCCGCCTTTGTCATCGGCTGCATGGCTTCGATCGGTATGCCGGGCACCGTCAACTTCATTGCCGAAGTCATGATCATCGTGGGCAGCTGGAACAAATACCCGTTCCAAGTCATCGTGGCCGTGCTGGGCATCGTGTTGACCATGGCATACCTCTTCAAGATGATGCGCGGCCTCTTCTACGGATCGATGGCCGAAAAATACAGTCATTCCCACGACGCCGTGGCGGTCATCGACCGGATGCCCCTCTTGCTGATGATCACCGTCAGCATCGGGTTCGGCATTTTTCCCGGCCATCTCTATTCAGTGGTCCGTTCCGGCGTCGATCCCCTGATCGCCCGTATCACCAAGGTCGTCCCCGTGGCGGAACAGCTCCACAACAGTCCACAGGCCGCCGCACCGATGCTACCGGCTGACGGTGAGGCGCTTGCGAAGGTGACCCCACGATGACGTTTGCTCTGACCTTCTCGGCATCGGATCTTCTCTATCTTCTGCCGGAACTATTCTTGACCCTGTGGCTCTGCGTGGTCTTGGCCGTCGACTTTTCCTTGAAACGCATTGTCCAAGAGCAGTTGGCCTACCTGTCCGTGCTCGGGCTGGCCGTCGCGCTGGGAATTCTGGCCTGGTTCGACGCCTCGGGCATCACCGGCACCCTGTTCGGCAAGATGTTCGTGTTGGATCGTCTCGCCATCTTCTTCAAGATGATGATCCTGCTCGCGACCATCCTGGTGATCCTGCTCTCGGTCGACTATGTGCATCGCTTCTCGTTCTTCCGCGGTGAATACTACGTGCTCGTCACGATGTCCGCGCTAGGGATGATGTTCATGTCCTCCGCGAACGATTTGTTATCGCTGTTCGTGACGCTCGAATTCTCCACCTTCGGCTTCTACGTCTTGGTCGCCTATCTCCGCGACGACATGGCCTCCAACGAGGCCGGTCTCAAGTTTTTCATCCTCGGCGTCTTTGCCGCCGGCCTCCTCGCTTACGGCATCAGCTTGGTGTTCGGCGAAACAGGCAAACTGGTCTTCTCCGACATGACCGGTGCCGCCCCGACCACCGGTCTGGTGATCGGCTTCCTGCTCATTTTTGCCGCCCTGGGTTTCAAGATCGGCGCCGTGCCCTTCCATTCCTGGATTCCGGATACCTACCACGGCTCGCCCACGCCCGTGACGGCCTTCCTGTCGATCGCACCCAAAGTGGCGGCCTTCGCCATCTTGCTACGGCTGTTCCTGGTCGCACTCCCGACCTTCAAACCAGCCTGGGCTCTCCTGCTCGTCGCCGCTTCGATTCTGTCGATGACGTACGGCAACATCGTCGCCATTGCACAACGCAACATCAAACGGCTGCTGGCCTATTCCGGTATCGCCCAAGTCGGCAATGTTCTGATCGGGTTGGCGGCCGGCACCAAGATGGGCACCGATTCGATCCTGTTTTACCTACTGACCTACCTCTTCGCAAACCTCGGAGCATTCGCGGTCATCATGGCCATCAGCAATGCGGTAGGGAGCGAGGAAATCGAAGACTACAGCGGGCTCAACCGACGTTCGCCGTTCTTGGCATTCGCGATGCTGATTTTCCTGCTGTCACTGGCCGGCGTTCCGCCGCTCGCCGGTTTCATCGGGAAACTCTACATCTTCGTCGCTGCGATCAAAGAGGGGCTCTACACGCTGATCACCGTCGGGCTCATCAACATCGTCATTTCGATGTACTACTACCTGATCGTCGTAAAGAAGATGTACATCAGCGAGCCACTCGATGCATCCCCCATCAAAACTACCGGGCCGCTCCGGGCCGTGGTGTACATCGGTCTGGCCGGAACCCTGGTGATCGGCATCTATCCGCAGCCGTTCATCGACTGGGTCGTTGCAGCCACGCTCATGTTTTCCAATCTTGTCGGGTCTTCCGCGGCGCTCCCTCCCTCGGGTCTTCCCTTCGGAGGGTAAGGCCCGCTCACGCGCTCTCTGCTGCGAATTGCGTCAATTCGCTCCGTACTGCACAGCCTTTTGTTACAATGCGCGTTGACTTGATTCGACGCGAAACGTTCTCGAACGTGGCCTGATGGACACCACGTTCCGTTCCTATTCCATGAGCATGGACGAACAACTACCCCAGGCTCCCGCCCTAGACGGAGACGCTGCGCCGCTCGTGTCCGATTCTGCGGAACAGGCTGCGGCCCACCCGTTACCGACGCCGGTCGCCGCCCCGCCGCGTCGAAGGTGGTCCATTGAAGGACGGGTGCTGGCAGGATTCGGACTCGTGTTTGCAGGGATTCTGGTCATTTCCGCCATTTCCTATCGCAACATGACAGTGCTGATTCGAAACGGCTTGCAAGACCAACGCAGTCACGAGTTCATCCAGATTCTGGATGCCACTCACGAAGCCATGCACGATGCGGAGAGCAGCCATCGCCGCTTCTTGGTCACGGGGGACGAGAGCTACCTGGCCCCGTTCCACAGTTTGCAAGACCGGGCGCCGGATTACGTCCGGTATCTCCGCGACCGCACCGAGCCGGACAGTCCTCAACGGACGCGGGTCGAAACACTCGCCCGGTTGATCAATCAGCAACTGCAGGCGGAGCGGGCGACCATGGAGTTACGCAAGCAGACAGGATTCGAGTCGGTGCGGGCCATGGCCCTGTCAGGCGTTGCCAAACAGGAACTCGACACCGCCCAGCGTCTCCAGGCGGAGATGGAGCAGGACGAGACCAAGGCGCTGGCGCGGCGCGTCCTTGAATCCACCGCGACCACCCGGTCCAGCATCATCCTGCTGATCATCGGCGCACTGCTGCTCTTCGTTCTCCTGGCCGCCGTGTACTATCTGATACGGCACGACGTCACCGAGCGTCGGCGCGTCGCAGCGGAGCTGAAGCGTCGCGGTGAATTGCTTGAGGCAGCCAATAAGGAATTGGAGGCCTTCAGTTACTCGGTGTCGCACGATTTGCGAGCGCCTTTGCGGCACATCCATGGTTATGCCTCCTTGCTCTCGAACGCGGTGGCTGCGTCGTTGGACGACAAGGGCAAACGTTATCTGCAGACGATTTCCGACTCGGCTACGCAGATGGGACAGCTCATCGACGACCTGCTCGTGTTTTCGCGCATGGGGCGGCAAGAGATGCTGCAGGGAACCGTCAACTTGAACCAACTCATCGCCTCGGTACAGCATGAGCTTCGGCATGACCTGCAAGGCCGCGCCATCTCATGGACCATCGCTCCACTTCCTGAAGTCACCGGGGATGCCGCCATGTTGCGGCAAGTCTTTCTCAACCTCATCGCCAATGCCGTCAAGTTCACCGGCACCAGACCGCAGGCCTCGATCGAAATCGGCAGCCACAGCAGTTCACAGGATGAAGTGGTGTTATTCGTGCGGGATAATGGTGTAGGATTCGATATGCGCTACGCCAGCAAGTTATTCGGCGTCTTCCAACGGCTCCATCGCGCCGATGAATTCGAGGGCACCGGCATCGGGTTGGCCAACGTCCGCCGCATCATCCATCGACATGGCGGAAGGACCTGGGCGGAGGGAGTAGTCGGGGGAGGCGCGACCTTCTATCTCACGCTTCCCATTGCGAGGACTGCATCATGACCGCAACCAAACCGATCCTGCTTGCCGAAGACAACCCCCGTGATGCCGAACTGGCCTTGGCCGCCATGGAAGAGCACCACTTGGCCGACAAGGTCATCCTCTGTCACGACGGCGCCGAGGTGCTCGACTATCTCTATTGCCGGGGCCCCTTCAAAACGCGACTACAAGGCAATCCCGCCGTCGTCTTCTTGGATCTGAAGATGCCGAAAGTGGATGGACTCGAGGTCTTGCGGACCATTAAGAGCGACAATGCCTTGAAGCCGATCCCGGTCGTTATGCTCACGTCCTCGCGGGAAGAACGGGACTTGGTCGAAAGTTATGCCTTGGGGGCCAACGCCTACGTGGTCAAACCCGTCGAGTTTCCCCAATTCCTCAAGGCCGTGAAGGAACTCGGCGTGTTCTGGGGCATGATCAACGAACCCCCGCCTGAAGGGGCCGGACGAACGGGCAGCGCGTCCTCGTAAGTCGACAACACACAGAGGATGTTGATGTTCGGCGTCAACCCGGTATCAACCACATCCGTCACTCCCCGGCGAAGATGGGTGGGGCGGTGTTTGGCGGCATGCGGAATCCTGTTTCTCGCGGGAGGAACGACTGATGCCGCCGAGGCGCCGTGGGAACGTCTGACGTCCGGTATCCAGGTCTCCTGGTGGAATCCCGGCGATGCCTGCCCCCAGGTTCCCCCGCTGCTCATGCTCCAGATCGACCCGGAGCGATTTCGCTTTTCGATCTATCACTTTCGCGACGAAGGCCTTCCGACCCCCCTCTCCATTCCTGAGTGGCAGCAACGCACCGACGCCTATGTGCTGTTCAACGCGGGGTTGTTTCGCGAGGACTACTCGTACCTCGGGTGGCTCTTCAAGGAAGGCCGCTCCCTCGGCGGCAAGAAACATCACTCCTGGCAGGGACTGTTCGCAGCGGAACCGACCGATGGCAGCCTGAAGAAAGCCCGGGTGCTGGATCTTGCCTTCGACATGGTTGGGGAAGGGCTACCGCCCTATCGGGAGGCGGCGCAGTCGTTGATGCTCCTCGACCGTACCGGCAAGCTTCGAGTGCGCGACAGCGGGAAACGCGCATACCAAACCGTCGTGGCCGAAGACCGCCAGGGAACCATTCTGCTGATCAAGACGGCGGAGATCGTTACCCTGCACCAACTGGCCGACTGTCTCCACCGCACCATGCCGTCGATTCACCAAGCCATGGCGATGGACGGCGGTTCGTCCTCCGATGTCATCGCAAGCCCCGACCTGCTCCATGCCGTGACACCTGCCGGAAACCAGGCTCCATGGCGCTCCCTGCTCGCCGGAACCTCGAGCCTGCACATTCCGTTGCCCGCAGTCATCGGTGTCAGCCCCCGCACGGGGCCCCATCACATGACCGCGCCGACGACCGTCGCCCCTCGGCACAACCCCTAATCCCAAGGTTATCGCGCAGGCTCGACGGGATAACCGGCCTCGGTCCAGGCGTTCATGCTGCCGACCACGTTGTAGACATGCTTATAGCCCAGGTCGGCCAGGGCCTCGGCGGCAATGTTGCTGCGGCGGCCGGACTGGCAGTACAGGACGATATGGTCGTCCAGCTTGGCTCCCAATTCGCGATGCCGCTCCTTGATCTCCCGAAAGTCGATATTCCCGTCGGTGCCGGGAATGACACCGGAGGCATGCTCTTCCGGAGAGCGCACGTCGAACAGGATGAATCCTTTATTGGCCGGTGAGGACGCCTTCGAGAGACCGGCCCGCAATTCCTGGACAGTCAACACGTAGGAATGGTAGGCAAAGGTGACCTGCGGGACCTGCAGGAGGAGACCGCAGAGAAGGGCGCCGCACAAGGTAAGAATGACAGCTCGCATAGTCCATACTCCTTTGCTCGGACTGACAGAAACAGTGGCGACGTTTCGCCTATGATAGGAGGCCCATGAAAAGCCGGTCAAGAGTCGTCCTGTTCGCCCTGTGGCCGCTCCTAACCGCCTGCGGGGAAGGCGCCATGCTGGTCAAAGAAACTCAAGACGGCGGGGTGGTGGTCTATCCCTACCGAGCAGAACAGGGGCGGTTGCTCTCCTCGTTTCGGAAAGAGGCGATACACCTGATGGAGCAAAAATGCCCGAGCGGATACACGACGGTTCGTGAAGGAGAAACAAAGGGCCGGCTCCGACAAGCCAGCCCCATTGCGGGATCCAGCGACGTGGTGGAGGAGCGGCGCTGGGGGATCCAGTTCCAGTGTAAATGATTGGCGCGCCTGCGACCTCCCCGGCCCCTCACGTCGTGGGGCGTCGGCCCTGCATCAAATCGTCGATGGTCAGGAGACTCCTGACCCGTACCCGTTCCTGTTCGATACGGGCCAGCCCATCCTGCTCCTTGCGATCGACGATGACCAACACATCCTGTACCTGAAGCCCTGCCGCACGAGCTGCCACGATCGCTTTCAGCACGGAGCCTCCGCTCGTCAAGACGTCATCCACAATCAGCGCGCGGTCGCCGGATGTGACGACACCTTCGAGCAGCCGACCCAGGCCATGGTCCTTGGGCTGCTTGCGCACAAAAAACGTCCGCCATTCGCGGCGCGGGACCGCGGCATAGGCAAAGTCAGAAATGGAGGTGGCGATCGAAATGGCCCCGATCTCCAATCCCCCCAGACAGTCAATACGCAACTCCTTCGTCGC